>JAABUZ0100000219.1_pt1 | contig 153501 bp, 157 predicted proteins | sample 5562091 | NCBI WGS metagenome assembly JAABUZ01 (sample SAMN12813069, study PRJNA571459) | rock metagenome | isolation source: Antarctica rocks | place: Antarctica: Victoria Land, Linnaeus Terrace sud | collected 2015-12-21 | reverse complement strand
GTTCGGATCTTAGTTTTTGGTTGGTTTGGGTGGGGATGGATGGGTGGGGATGGTGGGGATGGTGGAGACGGTGGAGATGGTGGAGATGGTGGAGATGGTGGAGATGGTGGAGATGGTGGAGATGGTGAAGATGGTGGAGATGGGAGAATATGGTGGAGATGGGAGAATATGGGAGGAGGGGGAGATGGTGAAGATGGTGGAGATGGTGGGGATGGTGGAGATGGGGGAATATGGGGGAATATGGGAGAATATGGTGGAGAGTGTGGGAGAGATGGTGTGGAAGAGGAAGGAGGAGGGGGGGGAGGAGGAGGAGGAGGAAAGAGGGGGGTGGGGAGAAGGCGATGACGAGGAGGAGTGGGGGGGTTATTTCGGGGATAGGAGGCTTGTATGGATGGATGGACGGACAGGGTCATACATATTACAGATGTTTCCTCACGATAGCATTATCCTGCCTCTCGGCCAATGTTCAGATATCCACATGAGATTCACTACCCCTATCAACCTAATCGACCTATGTAACTGTAACCTAGCTATTTCAAGGCATCCCATATCGATCATCCCATGCATGTGGATCGTTAGAAGGTTTTGTGATAAAAGGTGATCTTCAAAGTCGAACAGGAAGGAAATAATCTAAAGAACGCGCTCATAGGTATCACCACCGAAAGAAACCAGATCCGCCGTAGTAGGTATTTGTTTTTGCGCCGTGGATGGGTTGTATTTGTGCGTGCCTATGCGAGTATTGAAATGGGTATGAAAAAGCGCGCAATAGTGTGAATTGGGTTTGTTTTTTGGCAGGAACGCATACCCCATTAGATAGACACACATGCAAACTCACAGCGCCAGATACGCCACTAGCCATGCACCGCCGAACATGCACCAGAGCACCGAAAATGAATGCAGTAGAAAATTGTCGCCAAACAGAATGAGCCGGCAGGGTCCGTACGGAATTTGAAAGGTCTAGTGGTTAGAAGCCTTCCGGAACTTCAACATGTCGACTAAGCTCGCAAGACTGCATCCGCCCCTTCGCAAGAAATCGCCCTGTAGTATCTCCTGGGCCGAAGCGCGGTTCTTCACTTCGACGGTCAAGCATTGGCTCAGGAAGACCTTCAGTTCTTTGCTGAGCTTATCTGGGTTCTTGAGCGTGGGAGTGCCGTTTGTGGCAATCAGGAACAGGGCTTTGAGCGGCTCTTCATTCAGGTATGGTGGTTCTGACTCGATCATTTCAATGGCCATGATACCGAGGGACCACATGTCTACTTTCGAGCCGTACTCCTTCTGCTTGACAACTTCCGGGGCCATCCAGTAGGGTGTGCCAACCATAGTCGCGCGTTTGGACTTTTGATCGGTAAGTTTGGCGCAGAAACCGAAATCGGCTGGACGAGGTTAGTTCGACCGGTGAATTTGCGGGCAGTGTGAGACTTACTGATCTTGACGTTGCCGCGGGCGTCCAGTAGCACGTTGTCACTTTTGATGTCACGATGGATAATGTTTTGGCTGTGGAGATGTGCTAATCCTTTACACGTCTTCGACAAGGTCAGTCTCCACCTCATATACTCATTCCAGCGTACTCACCTCATTGCAGATTGTTGAGATCTGGGCCTCTGTTATATGAGGGTTGTTGTCGATGACATCTGTCAATGCTCCACCTTCCATAAACTCCATTACAACCCACAGCTCGTTGTTTCCCTCTTGCAGGAAGGAGTCTAGAAAGTTGACAATATTAGGGTGAGAGCTCTCCTTCATTACGATAATCTCGTTTACAATCAGCTCTTTTCTGGGTTGATTACGCAGGTCCATCTGCTTGATGGCTACCTGAGACTTGGAACCATGCTGTTGATACAAGCGCCGTGCGACTGGTGAAGCCGCGCTCTCATGGATTCGGGCAAAATAGACGGATCCGGAAGCACCTTGTCCAATCTTCTTCTGCTTACTATAAGATAACTGGGGATCATCTTTGGATACCACTTGCTTCAACTTCTCCATGACCTGACTCTCGCTCATGTTTGACATACGGACCTCCTTCTTGGAGTGCGCACCAGCAGGAGTTTTTGTGGTCAAAGCCAACTCTGCTTGCTTTACAGGATCTACAACCTCGCCTTTAGAAGCTGGAGGTGCTCCAGTGGGCTGTTTGGTCCCAACGTTTAGAGGTGCTACGTTCTGAACAGGAGCTGGAAGGCGGGACGGTGGTTGACCATGGGAGGTGCCGTTAGTCTGAGGGGCATTCGGGCGTGCGCGAGTTTGAGGAGATTCTGATCTATCATTCCCGTTTACGACTGGACGCGTACTCGGAGATGTTTGACGCTGGTTCTGATCTCGCGTAGGAGGAGTACGTAGGGATCGTTGGGCGTTTGATGGGGATTGTTCGCGAGATGGAGATCGTTTCTGAGCATAAGGGGCTCGTGGGGGCGATTGGCCATTGCTAGTCGCAGTATTCGGTACTTGAGGTGCTTGTCGCTGAGCGGACGGTTGCCGAAGCGATCCAGGGTGCTGCTGACGAGATCGATCCACCCCTGGCGCGGGAGGAGCATTTCTTGTGGGATTATATCGACTCGACGACGACTCCGCATTGGAACCACCACCGTAGCCGCCAACCTCCTGTTTCGCCATAGGCGCACGACTCTTTGGTAGCGACGCATTGTAGGCTTCTTGATCCCTCCGATTCTGTTCCTCTGTCTCTCTAGCACGATCACGCTCACGCTTGTCCTTGGAGGCTTGGATTTTACGAGCTTCCTCCTCCATTGCACGACGCATATCCTGATCCATGCCCATTTTCTTTTGGTCGATTGAACGATCTGAGCCAGATGCATTACGTTGACCGGGAACCGGTGTACCATTTTGCGATCTCGACGGGTTGTCTTGTACGTAACGTGGTTGCTGCTGATAGCTTCCCTGACTAGGGGGTGAGGGGCGTGGTGGAGCAATTGCAGTACCGGCACCTCCATATCCAAGCTGCATATTTTGCTTCGTCGTGGTAGGTGGTGTTGGCGTGAGACTTGTAAAAGTTGCAGGATCCTCATTTCGTTTGGTGATATCCGAATAGAATTCTAGGACTTCGATGACTGCCTGGGGATATTTCTTGAAATCTTCCTTGGTAATAGCAGACGCGGTGAGAAGCCTCTCCCATTCTGACGGGAGCCCGGTGAACGACCCATTGATTGGGTCGAAGCCAACGTGGACACGATGAGCAAAGTTCGTGGGATTACTCACACCGCCCATACCTGGACAACGATTATAGATGGAATCTATCCAGTCGTAGATCTCATCGTCGCTCTTGAGTTGGCAGATGATTGTCTTTTGAGGAAGGTCACGATTAGATGCTGATGGTATCGACGCTGGGTTGCTGCTTGGATTGGCCACCCGAACTATTTCGAAAGAAAGTGGTATGTTTTCGCTCCTCGCAACTGATGTAACGTCCTTCAAGGCGATGCTCATGCTAACTTTTCCATCATGACTCTTCTGGAAATCAAGCTGAAAAGCACGGAGTACCAAATATCTGGACTTCCACAACAGACCTTCTTTGCACTTTGCTGGTCCTTCCTTAATAACTGCAACACCACCGCTACCACCAGAGTTATCGGTCAAGGTTGCCGTACGGGAGAGAGAAGGGCTTGATGCTCCGCTGGGATAGACATCGGTAGAACGCAGTGACGGAGAGTGCAGACTTAATTGTGACATGTTTCCACGAACGTTGATGGTCGAGGGCATCAGATTTAGTCGAGGCCGATCGGTCGGAGGGCGTGGAGCAGGACCAGGGTTCATGAATTGGCCTGCACCATACATGCTAGAAAGAAAAGCGAAGTCAGCTTGCAGCCCGCTTATGGGAATGAATGATGGTTGTATCAAAGTTTTGGATTGAGAAAATATTATTGAAACCGATAGAAAAGAAGAGCTCGAATACTCAGTATGGCCCCCAACAATTTGAATGTTTCAAAGGCATGTGGATTGGAAAAGGGTACATCACGTACTTTGAGGCCATGGCGCCTAGGCAATGGAAGGTGCTTGTTTGGAACTTGTGAGTGACGCAGAGCACTTCAAGATTCGGAGCAGAGATATCTCAAGGACTATAAAGTACAGTACATCAGCAAAGAGTCCATGCAATCGAGTGGACTGGTCTTACGGATCTGGCAGGTCGTTCACGGAAGGTCTCTTATGGCGTACCAGCTATGTCTCTCTGCTTGGACAGCTATACAGGAGAAGTGTGTTGCATTGCGACCGCTGAATGAACGACTGATGACTTGATAGTCGCTGACTCTGAAACCCCAACCGCCGCTCGCACCACGTCGATGACTGCCCTTTGGTGCTCTTCCGTGTGAATGCGAGCTACAAATCTGATACCAAGAGCTATTACAAGCTATGGGTTCGGAGGACTTTGCGATGCGGAGCTGAACGATCATGAAGTGAGGTTCGAGTACAATCGAGGCCCCCTGTGAGAGCCCCCAGATAAGCGAAACGCTACGCCCTACAGGGCGATTTTACTGTGCGTACGGAATAGATACGGTATTATTGCGGTGGGGAGATCTTTCATAGAGTACAGAATACCTAGTCCTCATTAATCTCATACAGGATAATCTACTGAAAGCGCATCTATCGGATACCGTCGCTGTTTAAGTGAAGCATTCTCGGACACTGTGACGATAAGATTCATGTTGAACGGTTGCTGGCGAGTCGCCCCGTGCGTTCTTCATCATGCCTATGCCAAGACCTTGAGCCTAGGGTGCTTCTGTTTCGCATTTTCGAAATACCGCCTTATGGATGAGTATACTAAGTATCTTCAGCAATAGTTAATGGGGATCTACTATTACCAATTGCCGCTTGCTTTATTCTCTCCAGATTGAACGTTTCAACTTCCGTATCGAAATGTTATACTGATTTCTTTCAGTGCTACATGTCTTTGTTATAGGGAGCAGCTACCCGTACACCCCCCTGGCTTAAATGTACACCCCCCTGGCTTAAATGTACACCCCCCTGGCTTAAATGTACACCCCCCTTTGCTTACATGTACACCCCCTCGGGGAAACTGAAATTTTCGTTGCGCATCACTCAGTTACACACCAAATTTAGTAGGCAATTCAAGGGTTTACATATGATTCTGAGCAACCTCTCCATGACCTTCCCCACAGCCTTAAATTCGGTTAATCTAGCCTAGTAAACCCACACATCAGACTTCCTTCTGACACTCATCGCCATCGCCATCGCCATTGTCATGACCACCCTCACCGGCGCCCCACCTGTCAGCACCGCCTCCGCCGGCCCCATGTCTTTGGCTCCACCTCCCGTTTCGGGGGAGGTTTATGACGATGTGAAACTCCTGATTGAAGGGCTCAATAAACACGCTGGGCCAGAGGGCTATGCTGTCGTCACTGCACGCTTCAAGAAGTCCAAGAAAGGTGTTGATCGGATCGTCTATATACGGTGCGATCGTGGGGGAAAAGCAAGTCTAAACTCAGCGGGTTTTGGAAGACGTCTCCACAGTGGCACACGGCTCATGGAGTGTCCTTTCAGCGCCGTCGGCAAACGGAACAAGGAGGATGGCTGATATCTTGAAGTCATACGAAACGGGGGTCACAATCATACTCCTACACTCGCCTCAGCTCATTCAGCTCTTCGAAGGCTAGCCATGACAGAGGAGGTTCGGGAATCAATAAGTTCTCTTATCAAAGCCGGGGTCGAGGTCTCACACGGGCAAGAGGTGAAGGGCAGCGAGGTGGAGGGCAGCGAGATGGAGGGGGACAGCGAGGTGAACGTGCTGCCACACCCTCTTCCATCCAAACGGATGCAGGCCTGTTTGCAGCGTTTCATATGTAGCGAAGGAGGTGCTGAAACAGCGATATTGAAGCTCTTTGAACACGAAATTGAAGCTCTTTAAACAGTGCAAAATTACTGTGAAGAGGTTGCTCAGAATCATATGTAAACCCTTGAATTGCCTACTAAATTTGGTGTGTAACTGAGTGATGCGCAATGGAAATTTCAGGTTTCCCGAAGGGGGTGTACATGTAAGCAAAGGGGGGTGTACATTTAAGCCAGGGGGGTGTACGGGTAGCTGCTCCCTTGTTATATCATCATATTTGCTATATCATTCCTACCTACATCCAAACAGCCAGTAATACTCATACCCGTATCCACAGAGTTTCCGTGCACGCTAGCCTGTAATAGCTAGTATCAGATAATACTGGGTTTAGCGTAATCAAATTGGTACTCGTATCACTAGTTATAGTTAGCCTACACGGAAACCCAGTGTGCGTGGATACGGAGAAGAAAAGGGGGCGAGGAATCTTTGATTAAGGTTACTTTACATTAGGCTAACCAGCCAGGTTCGGGAAGCCATTATCCTACCCTCGGCCCGTTGAAACGCCTTCAAATAAGCAACCACGCCTTTTGCTATAAGGCACCACCAGCCATGATGTGAAGGGACTTGTGAGAATGACGCTCCTACGGACTCCTACGGACGTAGGGACCGGCCAACTAATCTCCATCGGCTTAAATATGGAGCCGAGGGGAGGTTCTGAAATCAATCGTCTTTATTATCTGCCCTTCATACCGAGTATATCAGATATCTTAAACAGATCTTTTGATGAGCTGCTCGATATATATATCATATATAATTGGGAGCCTGACATAAAACCAGGACCTACCTCATAGCGATCCGTGCCAGCATGACGCTTCAAAGCGATCTTACAATCGATGCCTCAAAGCTGGAGCCGGAGGCCATGACTGAGTCCACGAGAAAGTTAAATGCCTCTTTGATGTCGATGCTGCATGGTGCACCAAGGTGGTGGGAGGTATATTCGGCATTAGTAGCCAGGACAGACTTCTCTTGCTAACATCTTCTCAGGTCGGCCCAGAGAAATATCGGGATATGTGGGTCAAGGGAGAAACAGCGTTTCCCAAGCGTACCGTCATCGAGTCCGGGGAAGCATTCTCGGTTCCGTCTAGAGAGACGGGAAGGGAGATCCCATGCCGGATAATGATGCCAGAAAGTAGTGGACGGGTCAAGGGTGTATACATGCATATACATGGCGGTGGATGGGTGCTACAATCCGAGGCTGAGTAAAAGCTCTTGACAAGACCCGGTGTCCATAAATTCGTTGACTTTTTAAAATAGTCAAGATCCTCTCCTTAGAAGAATCGCCAACGGGTCAAACGTTGCCGTTATATCCATTGGGTATAGACTGGCCCCGGAGAACCCTTACCCTAAAGGACCTGAGGACTGTTTCGATGCCGGAGAATGGCTTGTTGATAATGTGCATGCCAAATTTGGTACTGAGTTGCGGTTCTTAGGCGGTGAAGTGAGTGACTTGTCAATTGCGACGGAAATCATGGAAAGTACAAGCTGACAGCAGAAAAGTCCGCAGGAGGCCACCTGGCTATGCTGACGGCTCTTCACCTTCTGGGCACCAGATCTAATTTCCAGTTTTCCGCGCTTGTCCTCAACTTTGGCTGCTACGACATGTCGTTCCTTCCCCAAGCCCGGAACTTTCATAGATCTCCGCGCTTGATGCTTGACTTGGAGATCATGGAGCACTTCCTGGAAGCTTTCTGCCCTGGAATGACACCCGAAGAGCGACGCAAACCCTCCATATCCCCATTTTTCCAAGACCTCTCGGGCTTGAAGCTCCCTCCAGCTTTATTTACTTGCGGTACTGAAGACTGCATGCTGGATGATAGTGTAATGATGGCGGTTCGATGGCAGATGACTGGAACAGAGACTATTCTCAAATTTTTCGCAGGATCACCTCATGGTTTCATTCTGTTTGATCCTGCCAAGGTGGATAATGCGAGGGATGTGGACAAGGTCATCCAACAATTCCTAATAGAGAAACTGGGATAGATCAGGGGATAGATCGAGCAACACTAAGGCTTCAGTGATTTGAGTTTGCCATTATGGGAACGGATGAAGTCCGATTCCTCGAGGTACCTTATGAATGGCTCGGGTTCACGTGACTAGCATAGTGGCGTTTTCAACGGGCGCAAGCGACGATCTCTCAAATCCAACGTCAAGTCTTCTACGGAGTATCTACACGCTGTCCAACAACCATCAATGATCCGGGGACTGGTAGGGTGTCGTAACACTAGAGGTGATAGATGTGTGTTAAGTCAGGCTCTAGCGTAAACATCGAATTCGCTGTGATGCCAAATACAGCTCTTAGGTTTTGCTCTATCCTACTGCACTTTGCAAGCACCCTCTCACTCTGAATTTTGTTGAGAACTATCATGAATTACGAAGCTGACAAAGGACATGGAGCCCTGAAAATTTTCATGATGTTTTGATTGAAACTAGGAAAGGGGCTATTCATTCCATTTCCGAACTTTTTGACTAACACGGACCTGTCATTGAAAAGGAAATCGATCCACAAGCACACCGAACACGCTACATTAGGAAAAAAGAGGGTAAGTGGCCCATGACGCTCAAGACATAGAGCTGTTCCAGTAATGGGGCTCGAAGACTTTGATGTGTAATCCTTCAACAGCCATGGGGCCCAATACCGAGATCAAGTCTGACCGTACTGTTTCCATTCTACCCAATGTGATCTCTGGGCATATGACCTTGTCGAATTTTGAGCCCTGCTTAAAGCCAAAGGCGAAAACAACCAGTGAAGCCCTGGGTTGACATGGGTAACCTCAATGATGGTCGTTGGCATGGCGGCTAAAGATATCCAGGGCTGGGGTCATCAGATCAGATGAGTTTGATCCAAAGTAGTGTAGCCGAGCTGGCACCTCGACAAATTCAAGAGACTGGCTAAAGGAAAGATAACAATATGGCTGAGAAATACCAATAGAGCCGGATCGAGCGGGGCAGCATTCAGTTTGAGGCCGAGCACTTCGGGACAGTATACTGGCCGGCAAACCCCTTATGTGGAAGAATGATGATTTAACCCAGTACCACCTGGACTTACATGGAGATACTCTGCCTCTCGACTCGGAAATGCTCTTAGCTGTATAGTTTGCTGTGCTGGAGAGTAAAGTCTTGGGAAACGCTCCAATCGGCTCGCTGGTAATACTACATGTCAAGAGCATCGTATAGGCTCATCTCAGGATCGACACGAAAGTTTATCGCATCCTGAAGATCTTGCCAACTTTGCTGAGCAAGTACATCGTAATCCACAGCCGGATGCACTACCCAAGGGTCTGGTATAGCATACGGTCCTTGTTGGGATAGTCCTGGGCTATTGGCCTGGCCGTGGTATTCTGTGGCTGAATCTATGACGCTCTGAATCTGATTTGGTCCAGTAGATTCCTGCCGAAACCACTGGTATCCTTGGGTTGGGTGGAATCCTTCCAAATGGTTTCCGTACACCATCACACTGTCTTCCTCGTTCCTGGCGCTACTTACTGGCCTATTGATCCAGTCTGGTGAGACCATAGCATTGGTCACAGTGTGCATGTGTGACCCCACAGTCTGCTTGATTCTACCTGGCTCAGCAACCACTTCTGCGGCAGTGGTAGAGTGTGCAGGGAATTTGTTTAAGAATTGGTCTAAAGCTGGAAGATGCGGCCCTGAGACTGACGAGTATGGTATTATGCTGGGTTGAAAAGACGACGGAGGTACCCATGGCCCTGCGAATGCTATTACACGTGGCTGGGGTGCCGTGCTGCTCGAGACAAGAGGGGTAATTGCAGGACGGTCAATCGTGGTCCGACGTCTCTTTGCAATGACGCCATTTCCTTGCTCGGTACCTTGAACTTTATCCTCACGCTGACGCTTCATTCTTGGTGCATGAACTGTGGAGACAGAAGCGTACGCACCAACGGAGCCGTTCTGATCGATGTGACCCGCGACTGCGTACCTCCTCACTCGAGGAGCTTGGTTTGAGCTACTGCCAGTGTCATAGGGGGTTGATGGTCTACGAGACGAGTAGACCCGCTTCGTAACCCTATCACCATTCTGAATGCCTGGTAGCGATTGTCCGACTGCGTGGTCATGGGAAAACTCTGCGGTTGTGCTTGCCAGTCCATTGGATTTAGGTTCGGTAGTACCAATGTCTTCCGCTTCTCCGGAAGGATCTTCACTCGAATGCTCACTGGATCTGTCCATCCCAATGCCTTCCAGTTGGTTCATTCGATGTTCTTCGCGAACTCTTCTGGCTTGTAAACGACTCAAGCCGGCACCAAGCTTCAATGCCGGCAAAGGGACCCGACCCCCTGCTTCACCGAGGTGTGGACTGACAAGACCGGGTGTGGAACCTCGTGTGGTGTTCCTATTGAGCTGGTCCTGGCTGAGCGATTCTATCACCGCATTGACCCTGTCATTTGCCTTCGTATATCGCCCAATAATATGCCACGAAAGCATAGAGAAGGCTGGCCGCCAAGTCCGACAACTTCGTTCCTGAACTGCGTTGGCGGTTGGGCGATTGAGCGGTTCCATCCGCATAAGGATATCCTCCCATCGGAGTCGTGGATCCAGCCGACGCAGTGCTTCGAAGAACCACCACTCCTCAAACGTGCCGATCTGAGCACCAAAACCGATTAGAAAAATTCTCAGATCGACTAGAAGGAAAGCTTACCTTGTCTGGCAAGATCTTGAAGTCCAGCAAACGCTGGTGATCGTTGTGCGCGTCTCGATCATTGGAGAGAACTATTCTGCCGTCGGCAGCAACAAACATGAACTGGCCCCCAGAGAGTCTTTGAGGTGGCAGTGGGGTCGCCGTAAACGCGTACCACTCGTCACTCGGCCTCAGAACGTACAAGATGTCAGGTATGTTATGTTTGGACCACGAAACCTGACCTGGATGGAAGGCCGTTACATCCCCAGGGGAGTTACCCACTTGTCGTGGTAGAGCTATAGTGTGGTTAGTCAGGCTAGAAAATATGTTACCCAGATAGGAGATCTCACTATAGGCCGTTGGCCCACCAGGAATGATTGTGGAGTTCGTGGCCGCCAAGAATTCCGGAGTCCGATTCCATGGAACCATACTGCCCGCCATGTCGAGCTTGTAATTATGTTACTATCTGATGACAGAGGTCAGTGGCCGACAATAATATTGAGCATTATAGGTTTGAACGCAAGACTTCAGGCAGAAAGATCGGAATTCGTATTTCTGGGGGAAAACTCACTCACGAAAGTGGTTCACGAAAGTGAAGCTGTTGGAGTAGGTTGTTGGTGTGCACGTTCTTCGTGTCTATCAAATCAAGGTGTAGTCAAGCTAAAGGCCTGAACACAATACCTAGGCTTGGATACCAAGTTACTGACTTGAACGCTTGCAATGATGGGACTAGAGTGCGATGCTTAGCGATTGCTGGGTCTATGGTAAGAACGTGGAGTGTTTTGCTAGACAGGTCACTATATCACAGCTTCCTAGCGTGCCAAAACAAGCTCGGACCTATCGGATCAAAGTTGATTATTGTTAGGCAATTACTGGGCCGAATGGAAGATATCCCGGAAAACAGTGCAAAACATCACGCTACGAGTCTATGCTAGCATGGAGATAGAGACTAAAGAACATTCCACCTGGGCCCTGGGAAAGGCGTCCTCCCAGAAAAGGGGCAATATATTCTATGGTCCTACTAGAACTATCAACCGACAGCCATGAGAGACTACAGCCTGCACTATAGGCGAGGGGATTTCCATCGCTCAGATAAGAATAGATGACTTCGAAAGCTATTTCAAGATGGCTCTAAGCTCAACACCTCTCGAAGCATGGTGCGTTTAGATTGAATTTGCAATGCAAAGTTCTCCATATCTTCTGAGAGCCTGTTCTGCATCTGAACAGAGACAGAATCATAGGTTGATCCATCTAGAAGACGTTCCTGGATGATTGCTTGAATAGGGACTGAAGATGAAGCGGACTCTGGCTTCCTTCGTACTTCCATGGATGTTGCCAACTGCTAGGTAGAACGCCAAATAACCGAAACCACTGGTATTGAACATACTGGAGCTGAGACATCGTAGTACTGAAGCAGGTTGTCCGATGCCACAGAAAGAGGCTGATTGGATCATACCCCGAAAGGGAATGGTTATAGATGCTATCCATTCGACGTACAGACGGATAGACGCTCGTCCCCCAATGCTTGATAATCACACAGCACTGACCCGTTGTCGGAGGCTTCCTGATAGCCATATGCTGGTTCGAGATCTTCCGTTCTTTTTCCTTGCTTTCAGGCATATGGATGCAAGGCAATGGGCCCGTTTTATGGGTGAGGTTTACGCAAACAGGTTATCGTATGTATGGCCTGGAGAAATTTTGATGCGTAGTCATGGAATCATTCGTGCCTGCCGCTCTCTTCAGGATGGAGTGTCCACGCGGGGCCAGGTGGTCACTGGGCTCTATGCTTCTGTTAGTCAATATCAATGGCGACTCAGGGGACCACACCATGAAAAACCTGCTAAGCGCATCCGTCTATTTGCTGCTCTCTTTAGTAAGGGATGATCGATACATCCTGCGCAAAGGTCTCAGCTCAAGTTTGACTACCGTGTTCTGCGGATGAGTGGATAGTGGGTGAAAATTAAACGGCGGCTTAAGCCTGAACGAATAATATCCACGAGGAAAGAAGCATTCGCGTCCAGTCAAGGAGTTCACTAACTGCTCGATGTGGCTACTAGCAGATGATGTGGAAGGTAGGCAGAGGAAAGATAATGAAGAAAAGCTCCTTCGAAGACCCTCAATATTGGTCGAATCACCGTTGGCATGGAAGTGTTGGAGTTACTATCCTAAGAGTATTGCCTTAAAGCCGGTTGTTACTGTCTCCAATGACTCATCATTTGACTAAAGAAAGACCTCGAATACTCACAGCTATGATAGGGAGGACTAGAATCGTTGTGAAGCACGCCAGAATATGTTAAGGGCAATGAGATACAGAATTCGCAGAACCTTAGAAGAGTTATGGCCCGTTCCACGACGGATCGTAAACAGAGAAACAAAAGAATAGACGATTGCTCAATATAACCACTTGTCAACCGAATCTCAGAATTCGAAGCTAGTCCCACAACGGGGCAAAGTAGTCACAGTCGATACAAGAAGCTTTGAATCTACTGTGGTCACAACGTGGCATCAGATAAGGTCAAAACATTGAGGTTGTCAACGTTACAAGTACAACTACGCCAGCGGAGAGAAGCTACCCAGCCAACAGGGGCCTTCTACTCTTCTTTGTGCTATTTAGAGCGGACGAGTCACAATTTTGAGCCGCTACCAGTGTCAAAAACTCGCCAACCAAAATTGTCTATTTTAGTAGAAAAACCTCACTATGTTCCAAGGCGGTGACCATGCGGACGGCAGGCCAGCTTTAGGTGGACTGATGCCAAGAATGCCATTGAGCTTATCTAGCTAAGTTGCTTAGAAGCCTAAATGATCCCATGGTCACTACCACAGACGAGTGGCGGCCACGATGCCGCTGAAAAATTCGAGAACTCTGAGGTCTTCGTTGACGGTGTTAATCGGCATAGTGGGGTTCAAAGCGTAGGTGTCTGCTGAGGTACCGTATCGTGGTTCATTATTGCAATATCAGATGTCATCCTCATCAGAATTGTTGAAGAGATAATCAAGACCATCCAAGTTCGCAGTACCGTGCTGAGACTGGTGAGATTGGGGGCTGGCATCTCCAGTGGCTGGGCAAGGAATTCCATTTCGAGTGCTTGAATTTGTGAACACTGTATCGGGTTGGTTGTGAAGCTCTTCATGCTGGGAGACGGTGCTTGCTCCAGTGGTCGCTGAGGCGGACATCCTAGTCTGCCGACTTGTAGTGTTCAAGACGCCATCCTGTCGAACAGAGCCACCAGCATCATGCTGACCAACAGTGCTTGTTTCACTACCGACCGACATTGGAAATTCGTCCCAGCCGCCATCAGCTGCCAGCCAGGCACGCGTAGCAGCGTCTAATGCAACACGATCCGTTGGATGATGCATAGCTGGTTGTTGCTCATTCTCAGTGCAATCTATCCGATGGGATGTTGAATTTCTTGCTCCTCCAAAGTCGGCCCTTGAGCCTCGCTCTGAAGTCCATGTGTTTGAACTGCCTCTTGAATAGTCAAAAGCTAGTCCCACCTCAAATGCCTGAGCAGCATCTGTTGGACTTAGGATGTCACCAAAGCTGGAATCAGGGTTGGCATTGAGGTCCTGCTGCTCATGGATATTTTCATGGCCTCGGATTGGCAGGGAGAGGTATGTCGAAGAACGGGACGCTCTTGCATGAGAACGTCTCTTCATTGTGGGATCCCAATGTCTCGGAAACCCCGACAGCTCTGATGGTCCCTCTTGATCTGTCACCTTAGAGAGTGTTTGTTCAGGGGACCCTTGATAGAATGTAGAGTTGGACGTGTACTGCTGAACATGTCTTCGCAATTCTGGTGTGAACGTTTGGCTGGTAAAGTCTCCATGGAATTGTGTAGCTGGGCCGTTGTGTCTCACTCTAGGCCCTGGCCTCAACGTAGACGCATTTGACCATGGCGTGTTTAGAACAGCGCTCGACGAATTCTGGACAACGCGAGGTCTCTTGAAAGGTCTTGGGTCTTGCACGTCCGATTCACCAGAGTCATGTGAGCGTTTTGGTACACCAGGTAAGATTGGGTGCGATGGGATTCTGAATTGACGTCCTTGGTCATAATTGCTACCTTCATCGAGTGGCTGGAAAGATGTAGGGACACCAAGCACCGATCGATTCGAAGATGAGCTTCTTGTTGAGCTTATGATTCCACCAACGATATAGTTCGCGGACGCACTATCGTTGTGGAAAGTACCTATTGCAGCTCGCTGTCCCAAACCCATCGACACGTCATGCTGGGAATATTGTGCGAGCGATGAGTGATGGGGCGGTTGATAAGAAGACCCACATGGCATAGGGGTTGTAACGCCATACGTATTCATGGGACCACTAGGACCTACCATGACCGAGCTGCCGAGGTCATCCCCGAATGCGATGTTTTGAGGTATCGTTAGGCTTTGATGATTGGTGTCGTAGAGCTGCACCACCATTAGCAAATTTCGAAACATCACAGAAAGGAGGAGATCATGTACCCCATGCCCGTTGGAATGTCCAAACCCAAGGTTTCCAGCCTGTGGAGGGCCTGTTGCCAGAAACGCCAGATTGTTTTGTCCAATCACATTATTTCCGTTCGCCGTTGGCACTCCAGATCGTCTTACTGGACGTGGAGGGTTTGGTAAGGGTATCCGGCCGCCTTGTTCCCCAACAGAAGGATCTATCAAGCCTGGCGTACTCCCCCTCGTTGAATTAGTGGCTCTCTGGGCAGTCGTCAGACTCCTCAGCACCTCTGCCGTTATTCCAGCCGCGCCAGGTGTCGGGGTGTCATGCCAGGATATCATCGTGAACTTTCCCCTCCACCTGAAGCATTCTGTATTCAGGGCGTTTCGGCTTGGCCGACCCCCAAGCTCCATTCTCATCAGGATATCGCACCATCGTACACGAGGATCTAATCGGCGCCATGCTTCAACTTTCCACCATGGGGCTTTAGTGCAGATCTGAAACGTTATGCTTAGCCACTTTCAACCTGACTAGCGGAGAAGGACAGAGACTCCTTACCCGATCAGGCAAAATCTTGAAATCAAGAATTTTCTGTGCCCGAACCACCCCCTGTTTGTCGGGTATTGGATATCGCTCGAGCACTGGCTCACCATCTGTGCCAATCTTCTGTAGTGGGCGAGCTGACCCCACGTATGCATTCCATTCCGGGGACGGCTCAAGTAAATACAGTATCTGTCTTTGGAATCAACCACGCACCAAGAGGTATGTAAACTCAGGGACTTACATCTGGCAGGTTCGTTTCACTCCAAGCCTGCTGCCTGTACGATGAATTAGCTTCTCTCCTCGGCCTCCTGGAGACTCTACATACCCCCAGATAAAATCTGTCACGTCAGACGGCGAACTCCCCATTGGCTCGGGATCAGCTATTACCTTATCAGCAAGAGTCTGGTGCACCACAAGCTCCCTCCTCATTTGGTCTTACTATATGCCGTTGCACCACCAGGTGGTATCTGACTGATGCATGCAGCTAAAAATTCCGGGTTTCGATCCCAAGGGACTACGTTAAGAGCCATTGCTCCAACAAGCCAGAGTTTCTTTCTAAAAGATACAGGTCGCTAGGGGCTGTATCAGACTGCTGTGAAGATCTGATTGTTGGATCGAGGCGATGATCTTCTAAAGACTAACTGGTGGATGTCGTTCCACTTTGACGCTTCTCACGCGCTTCCGCATAAGATGCACACATCTCTGTACTCTAGAGCACTAGCAGACGAGTCTTTCCTAGAACCTTCGCCTGTTCTTTGCAGAGCTAATACTTCAAGGGCTATGATGAAGAAGACTTGGTAGTTAAAGACAGTGATAGAAATCAAGTGCCAAAGACCTGGGGCAAGATTCCTGAGCAAATCATATGATGAGTTAGAGTGGTTGGACGTCGAAATGTTCTGAGATATCCCAAGGTCAAGTGTTGTTCAAAGCGAGTGTGGAATCTTATTCACGAGCAAGACCGCTAAACTACCCGACGAAGTCGAGTCAACAACCAAGTTTGCTTTATAAGTTCTTGGGAAATATCGAATTACCATTTGAAAAAGACCAGTATCATAGGCGGGCACAGAGCTGAAGACTTTTCATTTCTAAAGGTCGTCCGAAAGTTTGGAGACGTGTCTACTGGAAGAGGCACGGTCTTGTGGAGGTGCATTTTGGATATATGATTTGGTGTTGTATAAAGTTTATATATATTACCGGGACGACGAATCATATAAAGACTGTCTGGGAGAAACTGGACTAGAAGCGAAATATATAAGAGAAGGGCAAGAGGGCCCTAAGGCTCAAACCTGGATTGTTGGTGATTATAAATGGGTGCCATGATCATCTCAACGGGCTCAGATGATCTTAAAGCGTGTCTATTCTATCGGAGTAAGTTATACCATCGGGCCGGGTGATTAGCAGAAGCTACAATATATGGAAAATGGTACGAGCTACTTCTTTGAGCTTTTTGCTTGTCTTGTATGCATGAAAGTTGCATGAGCAGGTCATGATAGCACTAGAACATTCCTAGTGCTTTCTTGGAGATGTGGATTGCTTTCTATGGGGAACAAGAAAAGTCCATGGTAAAGATCAAGATGTTTTGGACACCTTGGAGGGTGTCCACTCGAAAAACAGAAATTGCTTGATCCTCATTGGAGTACTTGAAGCTAGCCGGTTTCAGATGCCTTAGCTGAGGGCTGCATTGCCGGCCGGTTTAGCCAGGTTCGAAAGAACCGAACAAGATCAGCTATTCTGATAGGCATCCATGTCGAAGAAATTGTCAAACTCATATCCTGCTACTGACTCTTGCTGTTTTATGCTTGGAGAGAGCCCATCTTCGGAACTAGTAGTGTGCCTGGTTGATGGAGCTAGAGTTACTGCATTCCTGCCCACTTGAACTTGAATAGCTTCCCGAAAGATGGGAGCAGGGAAGGAAGGCTGAAAGGAATGTCGCAAGTCTGTGCTGTAAGGTTCAGTGTTGGTCGTTCGCTCAATTGTATTTGCTTCATTCGGTATTAACCTTCCGAATGTCCTAGTGCTGCCCTGAGCATTGCGCAGATGGCAATTGGCATGTGCCGATGTCATGATTGCAGCTCTTCGCTCTTTCGCGTGGGGTGTATGATTCGACACGCGGGGCATCCACGCGTATTCTTTTGGCTCATCGTATACGCGCTTGAAGGAACTTGTTGCAAGAGTCGGTGATGGCTTAGTTTGATGAGCTCTCACCGTGTCAAACTTTCTTGGATTCCAGGGGTTTACACTAGGCCTGAGAGTTGGAATGCCGGACTGGTATGAGGTAGCAAACTCTAGCTGCTGTGATTTGTCAGTACGTTACGGCCAGTTGGTTTGGAGGGTGAATTGACCTGAGAAGAACGGTCATTTTCCTCCCTTCTTGAAGACCATAAAGGTCCACCCCGGCTACTCCCATGCCCCCATTCCAGTCCAGACACGGATAGAAAGCTTGGATTATAAAGAACTGGAGGAAACATTTCAGCACCTGGCGTGAATCCATTGCTTCCATTGATTTTGTATTCCGCTCTTTTCCCCCCTACTTCACGTCCATTGGCTTCACGTTGATATCGCCCAAAGTTGTATGGTTCTTCATTACTTCCTTCATATAGGCGTGCTTGGCTTTGACGTTCTTCACCTTGAAGTGCCCCATGAAGGTTCACGTTACGATTTACTAGTTTATCATCATTCGCTTCTTCACAACCGGCACCAGGAATATAGCCCGATCCAGGTCGTGGCTTCTGATTCTTAGCGGAGTTACTGAGTGTGGCGATCGGTGTGGGCATGCGAGGTGAAAGCTTGTGATTCCCTTTGCTTGCTGGTAGAACCAAGAAAGCAGGCGTACTTCCTCTGGTCGTGTTTGCAGCGATCTGAGCCACCGTCAAGGACCGAAGTAACCCATCTAGCCTTGCGTTAATGACGAATTTCGTCGCCCTAGGAAACCATGACAGCATGGAGAGATCTGTACGTGCTCGCACCGCCTCCTGGTTTAGTGTATTCTTTTGGCGGCGGTTTAGTCGCTCCATTCTCATCATGATGTCTCGCCAATGAATCCGTGGGTCAAGACGGCGAACAGCCTCTAGGTACCACCATTCTTCCTGGGTGCCAATCTGCCAGAAGTCAAAACCGCATAGCGTCAAAGCCCCACGATTCTTACCTGGTCAGGCAAAATTGCATAGTCCAAAAGGGGCTGAACTTCTGTTCCTGGCTTGGACCATCTCTCCCACATTGGTCTGCCTTTGGAATCTATCTTCTGTGGAGGAGGCGGCGATCTCTTAAATACCCTCCACTCAGCTGTCGGCTCGAACTGGTATAGTATCTGCGGTTGGTCAGCCTTACAATCGTAGAGTGGAGAAATACTTCTCACAGCTGGCGGGTGGGTAGCGCTCCAAGCAGCTTGCCTGAATCGTTAATCAGCAACGTCATTTCTCCAGTCTTCAAGTGATGCTTCACTCACCCAGGATGAAATGCCGTCACATCGCTTGGTGAGTTGCCTGTAGGTCGCGGCACCGCTTTTTATTGTATTAGTTGGTTTGGTTTGCAGCCAAGCAGTGTGTCATTGAGGTCTTACCATAGGTATGTGGACCATTCGGTAGTGTATTGCGGTTGATTGCCGCAAGAAACATTGGGTTTTGCTCCCACGGTACGGTGGTTAAGAAGGGATTTTGTGCCATATATTCGACTTGTTGTGCACTATATGCTTACGTTAGCCATCTACGATATGGTGCGTGAAGCAGAAGGTAGTGTAAGGATAATGAGCTCACATCAAGTCGTTTGGTGACCAGCACGGTTGACAAGATGAGCAAAGGCAAAAACCGATGAGATGGATCGTTGTTGCATCTGAAAAAGAGTTGGAATCTGACAGGGGTGACTTACCAGGATATCGAACGACCGTCTGGCCGAATCTTGGAGTGAGGGACCAAGCTCGAGTGTCAAAATGGCAGGCAAAGTGTACCTTTCAGTAATAACAATCGCGTGTCCCGAACAATACTTTTGTTGTGAACCCAGGAGTATCAAAGGCCGGATGAACAGTTACCCTGAGCGAATTTATATCGAGTGAATTGAGCAAGTTAGGTCTTGCTCGCCTAAAAGGTCAGTGAACGGCTGGGGATCTGGGCAAATTAGAGCGTGCTTGGGAGATTCACGAGTCAGGCTTCGAGAGAATACGGTTCGCAATATCTCGATCGAGTGAATTCGATGTATGGCGCTTTCAAACCTAAGATTTCTATTGTCACCCAAGAGAAGCGTATGGGTAATTATTGGCCAAGCTCTCTAAAGAAGGGTTTGCTGGGAGCGAATTCGAACTTGAATGCTCTGAAACTCATTGTTACTACAAAGACCTTCCGAAACACGAAAACGTCCGGAGATAGAACTCAATGGCTCAAGATTGGTGTCTTAGTTTGATTCTATCCTGAGGGAAAAAGCCAGACGGAGACGATTTTGATCTCGTTCTAGTGTTTGTCAGATACTAGAAAGACCTCTAGTCGACCAGCGCCCTCAGGCTACGGATTGGCAATTCTGAATTATATTTTATCAATAATTGCTCAACGCCATAGGGCCGATACTGAAGGAACTGAAAACTGTTCGCCAACCGATGCAGTAATCCAGATACCAGAGGCCCCCCCAAACCCCCAACCGATGCTGCCATGCTTCCCAAAAGTCAATGATACCACGTACAAAAGATAATATACTCTGCGAGACCTGATCCAGTTATGGCAGCCAATATGTAACGCCCAGAATCACAAAACGTAAGACAGAACTCAAACACGTCTATAGCTGAATCTATTCCTGCCACTCAAAAGCAAATCCAGCAAGCACTTGTTTCATAAAATCCATTAATGGTAACCTATGAATTTGGTGGCTCTGGTCCAGTGACATATGGCTTTCAGCTTCGGCCCTTCGCAAACCATCCCTTGCACTCAAGAGCGGGCAGATTAGTATTGAAGGGTCTTTCTGGGACGATTTCATCTCGGAACACTTGTTAGGAATGTATCTTGGGCTGGAGCGACTGTCGGATTGAGGACCTTGCGCCGGTATGACTGGAGGATAATGCCAGTCGATAGCCTGGTCGACTGCACTCTCCGACTCCTTCGGCTCAAGAACTTCTCCTTCGAAGCTTACAATAGAGTCTTTTCGGCCGCGCTTGCGCTTGTTGCTTGGCGCCGGAGGGAGAACAACTATGACAGGTTCCTTGAAAGCTGGTCTTGAAGATGGATGGGAAAATTCTGCGTCGGATTCTACTTGGAGCGGGCGAGACTCCACATCCCTCGCTCCCGTAGATTTTGCCTTCTTTATTGTTCGTTTACCATCCTCGTCCCAGGCGCAATCTTCGTCGCGCTTGCGCTTTCGGTTCAGCTCTGCATTCGCCATCTTGTTACCATCGATCGGACCCAGGTCGGCTGTTCCTCCAAATGTACTTGCTGCAATGAAGTGACTATTGTATTGACACTGATCGCCACCATCGTAAGACCGTACTCCTATTGTAGGCTTACTATCCCATTCCAACTCTTGAAAGAAGTTTGTCTGTTTCGGCGAGAAGTCAGCAGGTTTCCAAGATCGAATCTGCATCTGACTCACGTAGGAGGTTGTATTATACGGGGCTGCATGCTCAATTGAATGCCAATCATAGCGATGGTGGGGTTTGTCATTGGGAATGTGTGCAGCAGATTCTCTTAGTTGGGTTTGGACCAAGTTCCGGGGCAGCTGAAAAGATCCAGGACCGAGAGGTGTGGCGGTGAGCCAATCGAGAACTCTCTTCTTGCGTGGCAACTCTGGGCCTTGTTTTTCTTCTACTTCCGCCTTTCTCTTCTTTCCTCCACCATTCTGCGCTCCGGTCTCTGATTGTTGTTTGTACCCTAGCGGTTTACTCTTCCCGAGGCCTCGCCCATCATATAGCACACCACCCACCCATTTCCAGTCTGCGGTATTCTCCAACTTGCTTCGCCGAGCCATACTCTTCCTTGGTTCGACCCTGGGTATGACAGGCTTAGCCCAGCTATCTGACTGCTCCCTGTCGGACACCCCATCGCTATCGTCTTCCGCCTCAGACTCTTCGTCGTCTGCTTCATTGTCCGAGATGTTCAATTTAGCCTTTTTCCTCGGTCCACGTCGCACGCCCTGACCTTTCCTCCCAGCAGGATGAGGAACCCTGCCGCCAGCTTCACCCAGTATATGGTCGATTAGACCCGGCGTTGTTCCTCGAGTCGTATTGGCTGCTATCTGTGCCGGTGAAAGCATAGCCATTACCGTGTCACGTCTCGTATTACGAGCCTGGTGAACTTGCTTTGGGAACCAGGATCGCAGGCCATACTTTGGTCGATTTCTGACGCCGTCTTGGTTCAGAGAGTTGTCACTTGGCCGACCCTCAAGCGGCATCCGCATCGTGATATCGGTCCATCTCACACGGGGATCGATACGCCGGATCGCCTCAAAATACCACCACGGCTCCTGCGTACCAATGACGTCTGGGAGGATACAGAAATCAAGTAACGGTTCTCTATGTTTTGCAGGCTTCCCAAGCTCTGCAGGCCTTGGGTTTCGCTCGAACATGAGACTACCATCGGCGTCCTTCTTCTGAGGTGGACGAGCGCTCAACCGGAATTCATTCCATCCTGGTGGGGCCTCAAGAACATACAAGACCTTGGGTAATCGTCAGTAGTGACATTGAGCAGGTATGCAAAGGTGTTTTACATCTGGAAGGTTGTCCTTATCCCACTCTGCCTGGCTGTAGAGAGATTAGAAGCTTCTTGATCAACAGGATGAACGAGCAAAAACCTTACCCCAACACAAATCCAGTGACGTCGAAGGGGTTCTGACCTACACGACGGGGAACGACTGTTGGTAATTCAGCACATATCGTGCGAAACCTGACTTTACATTTACCATAATTGCTCATGCTTCCTGGACGAAGAACACATTGAGTTGCTGCAATATAGTGTGGGCTCTGGTTCCACAGTCTTGTATTGCGAGACATCCTGAGCATTGATGTCAAGCTCTGCGACGGACCGTCTAATACTTTCGAGAGTATAATGTTCCGCCGACGAGGCCGGTCCTGAGGACCCTACGGGGACTTGAGGCTCTGGTTGAGAGATTCAAGTTGCAGAATAAGTCCAGATCTGAATTGAACGACTTAAGAAGATCAGGCCAAATCAGTTGAGAAGGCGAGAAAGATTGAATCGAGGAAGTTAGATGAGCGGACCAATGGACCGAGAAATATGTTGAAGGGGCTTCGAAAGGGTAAATTGTTGTGGCGAATTCCCATGGTCCGAATATGTTGAAAGCGCGGAAAGGCGCCATTGCTCTGGTCATACAAGTTCAATGATTCAGAATTTCGGACAACACCTTTGTCCCGAGCAAAGGGCTTTAGCGAGCCCTATCACGTGATTCGTTCGAATCTCCCCCATGACCGAAAGATTGCAAGTCCTTCGCGTCCGTCGTACTGTGGCGAAGGCTTCATAACTTACCTTGGGAAGACGGTCTATGGACATCTTAAGGTTAGTCTAGCTAATGATGGTCTCGTAAGTATTTCTAAGTGTGAAGAATGGGAAACTCTATAAACGAAAGGAATCCAACGAGGATCACAAGAAGCCATGCGGAGCTCTGAGATGATCTAGCAGATCCAAAGTCAAAGAATATATCATATATAAAGGCAATTTGCCCTGGTTAATGCACCGTAGGATTTTGGGGGAGTAATTGCTATTCTAATTCTATCTGGGCCTGCATTGGCTATATCTATTGCGATGAACAAAGAGTCAATGGAATGCTAGATCGCGATAAAGCTGTCCTAATCCGTAAGCTACCTTTTTAAGAAGTAAAAAAGTCAATGGACAAGCATCAAAGAGGTTACAAGCAACTGGGGAAGTCATTGCTAGTCAGATCCCTCGTAAGTGGCCGTATCATCGTCATTGTAGCCAAAGAAAGGATTGTTCGGAGGTGCCGGCGCTGGTCTCTGGTCCGGTAGTCTAGGCCGATTGGCTGTGATCGTTGGTCGGGGTACGCTGTTCACGTAGGGTTGAGTACGCTGGGATGCATGGAATGGGCGAAGATGGTTTGTGCCTCGTAGGCCTGATCCCACCACTTCAGTATCCGTATAGCGTGGTATAGTCGAATTTCTATTTCCCCAGACCACGTCCTCTTCACCAGACCAAAGATTACGACACTCCTCAGTTGAGAGGAGCGAAGGACTCTTATAGCGGGTGCTCACTTCTTCCTGAACGGGATCAAAATTGAAATTAGAGGCAGCGGTATGGATCGGTTGCCTTGTGACACGGTCTTGCTGCGCCTGAAAAGCCGAGAAGTTTTCGTAGTAGCCTTGAGCTGGGATAACACCGTCAGGGTTGGTGAGGTGAGCATCGTTTGCTACTCGACGATGCATAGCGGTATGATGATTATACTCCCAGGCTGGCGAAAGCGAATGATTGCCGGCCATAGGCACGCTTCGACGTCCACCCATGCGAAGGCTATCATTCCCTCCTGGCCTGTTGGTGTAACTGGCTCTACTTTGTCCTGCGGACTGGTCATAGTGACATGGAGGGGCCGAGTATTTTTGTCCTTCTAGCTGTGAAGCCCCAAATGGCGTACGGTTGCGTTGTCTTACAGACTCCGTTTCCTCGCGCGGTGGTACATGACGAGCGACCCGTGCGCCTAAAACCGACAGTGTCCGAGAAGAGTGAGAGCCAGGTGAGACTCGGCCAGGAGGTCTTACTGTTCCCATTCTTTGAGTCAACAGGCTCCAATTTATAGGGTCTCCTCTCATATGTGAACGTCCCCCAGAGGTGAATGGAGTATTTAGAGTATAACGTGATGTAGATCTTGCGGCTACCCGTCTTCTGGGTAGGTGGTGGACAGTTGCCCCAATCTCTTCATCATCAGTAAGAGCAGAGGCGTCGACGGCCCGTTTACGCTTTCTTGGCGCATGCTCCTCCGCCACCCTCACTTCGCTAGGGAAGTAGTCGAAAGGAGGTAAGCGAGTGTCACGAGAAGAGCGAGCTTGAGAAAGTATAGATTGAACACGGTCCCGGCCATCAATCGCAGAAACAGTTTGGCGAGAAATTTGGTGATTCGTGGACTGGTGAAGATAATACCTTGGTTAGCTTTTGATCGACATGGTTCGAAGTTGGAGCCACTTACGGGATATGGTGCGTAGCTGGGGGTGCGCGCACTTGGAAAAGCTTCAAATTGCGGTTCCTCATCCACCTCGTCATGCTCTTCGGCGTCCTCTTCATCATGCTCATCCTCAATCGGTTCATCTGGGCTTCTTGAGTTACTCGGCTTCTTGATGTTTTTAGGCCTCGGTGGCCTCGAGCCTCGAACCTGGCCTTGACCGTTCCTTAAGGCCAGATGTGCAATTCTACCACCTGCTTCACCCTGTAGTGGGTTGATAAGACCAGGCGTACTACCTCTAGTCGTATTTGCCGCAACCTGCTGTGGAGTCAAATTCCTCATGACTCTCTGACGAATCTCATTCTCCTTTGATTCGTCAGATGTTGGGTGCCATGAGACCATGGTATATCGCGGTCTCATCCTGGAGCTCTCCATGTTTAGAGCATTCTGCTTTCTTCGGCCCTCTAGAGGCATCCTCATGAGGATATCACTCCAGCATACCCGAGGGTCGATGCGGCGAATAACTTCGTAGTACCACCAGGGGTTTCGAGTCCCGATCTGGCATAAGTCAGATATAGACGATATGATGGCGTTACGAAATAAGCTTACTATGTCGGGCAAGATTGAGAAATCGCGAAGAGGTTTCGCCTTTTTTGCCCTCTTTCCTGGCTCTGCTGGTAGTGGATTGCTTTCATATATTATATTTCCCTCGGTGTCTCTCTTGAGTGGTGGTGGTTGAGATTGACGGAAGTCTTCCCAACCGGGAGGGGGGCACAAGGTGTACAGAATCTATGATGATGGTAAGCAAAGCTTCTAGCCTGAAAACTTAGATCAGTATGATTGCTTACATTAGGCCATTCATTGCTTGTCCATGCCGCTTGCCTACTCATGCTTTAGTCTATTGTTAACATATGTGACCCAACAGTTATCCTACCCAGGGACAAAACCTGTCACATCCGTCGGGACAGATCCTACTGGACGAGGCTCGACTACCCCCGTGTCAATGATCTTTCCTAGAAGCAATTATCTCAACTGGCTACTCACTGTATGCTGTCAATCCACCAGGACGTACTACAGTATCTGTAGCTTCCACGAAATCCGCCGTCTGATCCCACGGTGTTTCATCTGTACTTTGTGGGGAATCTGCGTCCATGACCTCCCGAGGAATTTTCGTACAGCACTGGAAGGTTGTTGTGCCGGAGTGGCAGCTAAGCTTATAGCAAAGGAGCGGATACTGAGCGAACAAATGATAATGATACGTTTATAAGCGATCGTTCGATGACTGGAACCTAGCAAGTATGGCGATGCTTCCAGCACGAAACTTGCAAGCAGCTTAAGTTGCACTGGTCTCTTGGGACAACAAGGTTTCTTGTCTGCCAAAGGCTTTGCCTTCAAGCCCAAAATTCAAGATGTTCGCAAAACAACTTAGCGGGTGCAAGATGCAAGATGCAAGCCAACTTAGAAAGGGGCTGAAGATTCGAGAGCTTGATTAAGTTCAAGGAGGTGAACATCTTGCTCCCTAAAATATTCCCTACATGACCCAAAATCGGTGTTGAGAGAAATTTCAACACAAGACCTTTGGTGTGAATAAGGCATTTGGGCAGCTTTGCCCTTAGCCTCGAAGACGCGAGCAGACCACGTGAATGGCGTGTTTTTGGGCATGGTTGTATGTCTAGACGATGCTTATAAGTTTGAAGTCTATGCTTGTGGCAGTAAAGATGAGTGTAGTGTAGGTATACAAGCTACGGGCGTAAGTATTTATAAGTAAAGGTAGGTAAGGTAAGTTCAAGGGAGTATATAATGTTTAATCGATCTTAAGCTATAGAGAAGCTGAATGGCTACTAATTTTCATCAGTGATACCAGCATATAAAGACGTATAGCAATATAACTTGGATTCAGGGATATAGACTTGCTTATCAAATTCTGTAAAGATAAAGAAGATCTATTTAACATGCGTGGAATTTACCAGAAGTGTCCAGCCAGGTAAGAAAGCCAGCTCCTGCCAATGGAAGATTCTCGAGCCTGAAATATCTCCTTCAATAATGATAACTGTCATGAAGACACTTAGAACCAGAGGCCGCTGTGTGAACCGTCGAGCGAAGCTGTCCAATTGGGATTGCAACGTTGAACTTCTTTTCTTGCCCGATGATGCCGATGCCTCTTACTTTGTAAGGCTCTAGTAAGAGATCCATGCTTACTGGAGTGCCAGGGTCGGTATTAAGGTATTTAAAGTGTGCTTAGGAGTGTCCCTTCAAATAAAAAAGCCCATCTTCGATAATGTACAGATTTCCAATCTGTAACAATTTGTTTTAGAAAGATAACTCTCAACCGAGCACAGAACACCAAAGACAGCTGTGTGACCGTCGAGTGAAGCTGTCCAGTTTCAAAGCCACGAGACACGAGACCCGTCATAAGTCTGAGCGTATACTGGACTCAGTCCAAGGACAATCAGGACACCATCGCTCCCCTTGCCACTGACGCAATATATATTCTGGCATACTGGACTCAGTCCAAGGACAATCAGGACACCATCGCTCCCCTTGCCACTGACGCAATACATATTCTGGCATACCGCTCCAACTAACAGGCTGGTGTACTGAAATTCTGTTAGGCCAGTCGGGTGCTTCTTGTCATATGTCCGGGATCTTGTCTCCATCCAAACCGACGTGCGAGACAAAGATCGACTTGGACTCTCTGGATACTTTCTCAACCTTCAAGAAGATATTCCAGTGGGCACTGCAGGAAGATCTGTTCCATACTTCAGGTGGAACGTCTTTCGGGTATTCTCGGCTTATATCAGTGTCGGGGATCTTGAACTGTGCCTAGGAGTGTCCTTCATATGCAAAAGCCAGTTTTTGATGATTCACAGATCTTACATTTGTAAATCATGGTCCTCTAACGACGACTCAAACGAACACAGAGAACAAGAATCCCTGCGAGACGATCACACCGACCGTCGAGGAAGCTTTCAGGGTCCAAAAAACGAGATTCGTCATGGATTCATGCTATATTTTGCAGAAACCTAATCGAAGCTTTTGGGATGCGCTTAGAAAGCATCCATATATTGGAGCCAAATTCTGTTAGTAAACAGGCGTCGTCGTGGTCTTGTGTATATCCACAATCATCCGGTAAGGGGGGATAAAGAATGAGCATGCTCGAGAGACAATCATGCCGACCGTTAATGAAGCTGTTTATTACTGGGAGACGGGACTCGTCATAAATCCAGGATTATACTAGATTGCCAGGATCGACATGGAGAATGTTGCAGGATCGGTCTATAAAGAGCTCCTTACGACCCTGGACGTACTTCGGAGTCTTCATCCATATCGCAAAACTATTCTTCAATAATACACGCATCTCGTGTTTTCACTATTTGTTTCGATAGTGAGAGGCCGTCGAAAGAACATAGAGGTGAATCCATGCCGAGACCGAGATGGAGTAATTCTCTGGATCATCTATTGCACTTCTTGGGAGTGTTCCATGTATCAAAGTCAGTTCCTGCAAGATAGAGATCCTGGATTTAGTGCAACAGAAGGTGTTCAACCATATTTAAAAGCGACCTTCTGTCAATACTTGAAACTCAAGTTTTCGCCTATGATATCCACAGTGAGAGTCCGTCCAAGAGGCAGAGATGAATCCATATCCAGACCGAGAGATGAAACGTCGTAATCGAGCTCTTAATTTTGAGATAGCGATTAACCCGTTCGCGAAAGCTCCGAATGTGCCAGAAAGCTCTCCAGACACCAACATGTACGTTTGTTGTGTAGAGATCGGATAAGATGCCAATTCTGGCCAAAGCTCTAGGAACACAGAACAGTGTTGATTTAAGAAGGAGACCGGTCGGAATTTAGCTGCTGCTGCTGCCATGTGATACATCGAAAGCTGCTTCATTCACCCTATGTTTGTAACGTTGGACTCGATAACGATAAGCAGTCAACAAAGGCTGAAACTGATTTATTCCCAGACTCGTATCTCAGGAGTCCTTTACTGGGTCTTGGATAGAACCTAGACGGAGCGTTCATTCTCCTATCAAATTCAGACTCTGCCACCAATACACAGTCGCTCTTGTTTGAAAGGATGATTGGCAGTGAAGATAGGTACTCAATGGCCGGATCGGTTCAGGGATCGCAGTTCCAGAGACGGAAGATAATCCTTGAGTTTTTAATATAGCATCATCGGTAACGGTGAGCGGTCAAATGGATGGAGAGATGCGTCCGAACTCAGGCTGAGGCGGCAGGAATCGTCATCGAAGATCTTGTACTTGCGTGTGAAGTGTCCGTTGGCAACAAATTGCCAATTTTTGTTGAAAGGCAGACCTTATATCTGCCATATATACGTCGATAATGAAGGCTGCTCAAAGCACAGATAGATGAACTTGCCTGTCAGTATTGACTTAGTTCAATCTCCTCATGCCGACTTCGATGCTGAGTCCGAGCTTATTCGATATTTTCGCGCTTTGGCTCTATTCGTGATTGTCTTCTCTTGTGGCTATCAACAGCACAGAGAGAAAAATTCTTGCTTAGACTGGGGGAGTCAATTTTCCATTGTCTCGATTCGAACCAGGAGGAGTCTCATCATTCGACGCCACAAAGCCAATCTTCTTAGGCTTTCTGTTCCAATTGTCGTTCTCGAGGTATCTATTGAAAAACAATCGTTAAGATAACTTAATAAACTCCTTTCTCATTTTTTTCATGGCAGCCTTCGTCACAAATGACTACTTGAGTTTCGAATCCAATATGACGGCAGTCGGTGTTGATAACAGTAGAGCAGTCGAGAATTGGGCTCCTTTCGGTGTAATTAATCTCCCCAATTGAATCGTTGCACCTTGTACTTCTCCGATGCCATTTCCTTCCGCGCGGGTTGCGCTTAGCGGCAATTTTACCGATTGGTGGCGTCAAACTATCCTTGGTTAGACTTCATTCCGCCATCAACACTCTCATCCATTTATTGCAGTTCCACCACGAACATCCAGTGTATGATAGTATCGATCGACTTCCGGTTTAGTATTGTACAGTGCGTATGCTTCTATGCGTCGTCCAAGGATGATTGATATGAAGAGAAGTCGAGCAGAAACCTCAGACCAGTGAATTTGTGTGTTCTGTACCCAACCAACAGTTGGCAAGATGCTCCATCCCAAGGTGGAGTGAAGTCTACGTATAGTAACACGGCGTTGTGACCAGAAAATTATCGCATTCTGGGACTGCGAAAGGTAAAGTGAGGCTTTGCGACTTTCCTTCGGGGATTTCAGCAATAAGGTTGCAATCTTCCTCTTCGAGAGTTAAGGCCGATCTTGGTGATGAAAGATAGATAGTCAGCTTGAATCGAAGCTGCGTATTACGCTCATTTTGGTATTTGTGGCGTGCTTTCTTCTGGTACGAGACGGCTAAAAGAAAGCGCTGCTGTTACAGCAAAGATAACTGATATCACGATAAGTCTTTTGTCCGAACGGAGGCAATCGTGAGAAAAGCGCACACAAGAACCGCCGAATTAACGAGAAGGTGGGAAGGCCATGGTATTGCGCGATGCATGGATGAGAACGTACCAGACGTTGGGATGTTGCAAGGAGGGAAGGAACTCGTCCTCATAAAGAAGCAATAATTTGAGAATTGTTCTAAAGAAACAAGATTCAAGCGTCGATAGGTGAGTCCAAGGAAAGGAGCAGCAGCCAAGGATGGAGCCACAATGGATTGAATGAAGTTAGCCTCCCATAAGCGAGGCCAAGGAGAAAATAAGTAACCAAAATATCCCATAAAGGAATGGTGGAGGTTGGTTGCGAAGGTATGTTTTAGAAAGAAGTTTTTGGGTGGGAAAGTTAGCCTTTTTATGTTCCATGGACCCGGCCTCCCCGGTAAATGTCCCTTTCACAATATGGCGAATGGGTGTTCATCCGTTTGGTTCGACAGGTGAAGGCAATGATGCTGGTCGAAGTGCTTGTTAAGCTATTGTGAAGATAATGTACACTGGAGTGGGGAATAACAGGTGAATGAGACAGCGCTGCTCGTTGAGAGCTTATTCAGCTTCGAAGGTATTCTTCAATCTGTGGTGAAGATGTTCGCCCACCCAGCACGCTCGTACTCTGGATCCAGCCAGCCCTCCATATTGATAGGCCCAGCTGGTTGGTACGTTCCAATCCTCGCGGAGTTGAAATGATTCTCCCAGAAGTTCGTGTCCACTTCTTGGGAAGGGTCCCAAGGCTGGCTGGGGTCGATTGGCAATACCTCCAAAGAATTCGATCTAACCATAGTTGATTCAACTGCTGCTTGTGTCCCTTGGTGTAAATCTGCTGAGCCACTTCCAGTTGTTCGAGTCCTAAGCTCGTTCGCAGGAACATGATAGCCCAGTATTGTTGTCCGGTTATGGATATTGTGGTTTGCAGCGTGTTGATTTCTAACGATTCCGGTCCAGTTCTGCGGAAAGGACTGAGCTCCGATCGAGTGTGGCTCATGGGATGCATATTGTGCGATTAGTGAATCATTGTTGTAAGTCTGCTTTTGTTTCTCGTCGGTCATTCTTGGTACTTCGTCCGAGGTGACAATGTCCTGCAAAGCCACATATCAGAGTTCTGCAGCATAGAAAAGTTGATGCCTGTAATGAAACTTACTGCAGGACGCTCTTGGCTATTGTTCAAACTCTTGTCGTCGCCCGCCAAATCCAGCTTGCTTGACTCATCTTCATCTTCGAGCTTAACCGCATGTTCGCTATGGTATGTCTCGCTGGTGGTACTTTGTCCACTACTTTGTTCGTCCTCTTGATTTATCCCATTGTCAGAATCTTCAGGCTCAGTTACAGTCTGCTTAGCCCTCCTAGCCTCTCGTGCGGACTTCTTTATAGCGTTGTAACTTGGTCCTCGTCCGAGTGGATTCTCTGATGGATGAAGGATAATACCACCTGCGACACCTAGGCTGGGATTCTCTAAACCAGGCGTAGTACCACGAGTGGTGTTTAGAGCCATTTGCTGGTCAGTCAACTGAGCAAAGACAGCAGCTCGCACAGCATTTTCGTCCTTGTGCTTGGCCTTGGCATGCCATGAGACCAAGCAATAGTTAGTACGCATGCGAATTGCTCGCATGTTCAAGATATTAGGAGTAGGTCGAGGCCGGGACATCCTCATCGTGATGTCCTGCCATCTAATGCGTCCGTCCCATCTTCGCCATTCCTCGATCAGCAGAGGTGATTCTAAGGTACCGATCTTGTTTGGGAAGCGTTAGTTGAATTTGCTAGCAGCATGGGCATAACTTACGCGGTCCGGCAAGATATCGAAAGCACGGAGGAGCCGAGGCTCTTCGCCAGGTTCAGGGTCATTCTCCTCCATTTCTCTTCCTCTGGCATCGCACTGTACTGGCGGAAGCCTAGAGGAAGCGAATTTTTTCCACGCCTCTGGCGGGAAAAGCTCGTACATTATCTATGGAATGTCAGCACGTAGCTTGAACAAGGCAAAAACAGCTCTTACGTCTGAAAGATTGTCTTTACTCCAGTTAGCTTGTCTGCTAAACGTTAGTCTGTATATTTGATGAAATATGATGGAATGTTGGTTGATCGCACCCTGGATGGAACGAGGTCTTGTCAAATGGTGTGGATCCCTCCTGTCGGGGCACCACTGCAAGAACATCAGCAACTGCATCTAGTGAGGAGGCAATACATCTATGGTTACCATATGTTGTTCGTCCTCCTAGTGCTATAACTCTACTGCTCACAGCCAGATAGCCTGGAGTCTGATTCCAGGGCAAGTCGTTGGAAGCCATGTTGTGATCGTGAGGTTTGTGCGAAAAGGGGCTAGATCTTGGAACTCTGATAATGGCAGAGATCTTGAAGGTAAAGGTGAAGTGTCTTACTATGCAATGTACTAACACCTGAAAGCTAGAATCTGGATGGTTTGGAAGCAAAATAGCCAGAATACTGCGGTTGCAGATGGCTTACTGAAGTTCACAAATGTTCAGGTTTGTGCGTTTAGACGATCGTCGCAATATGGTTAGGCTTGGAACCTGTGAATCTAATGGCTTTCCTTTGTTTATCCGAGAAGCTCGGGCCTCAAACCCTAAGTTTCTCCGAGATCATGTTACCTGGCATTAAAGGGGTGGCTGGGAGCGTCCCAGAGTGTCCTTCTGCAGTAATAGCTTTTCCAGTACGACATCCCGGTAGGTCAGGGTTCAAGACTAGAGACACATGTTAGGAGGATGAAGCACGCAGTGCATTCTTTGTTAGATGTCCTGCCAAAGTTGGGTTTTATGAGCAGAAGGGAGTCTCGTCAGATGAGAAGGTATACAGGATAATGTTGATATCGACAGGATGAAAGCTTTATGCTTGATAAAGGATCTACTATGGGAATTGAACAGGTCTAGAAGCTGTGCGGGAGTCGAAGGAGCGTTGGTATACAAAGATGAACAAAGCACTCGTCCCACTCTTCCAAGACTGAGACGGTAAACTCACTGCTTCCCGCCATGTGCGGCCCATGTTGACTGAGTCACGCCACAGGAAAGAAATCCCCTGTCGTCAAAAATCTGTTCAACTGCTAGATAAACCTATAGCAAGGAGAGCTATCAAGTTATTAGAAAAAAGATTGCCACCATACCTAGCTGACAGTTACTAAGGCGGTGGGGAAAGGACCAGTTTTGAGCGACTTGACAGATTTTGTCGACGGTGAGTAAGGTAGTAACTCTAAATCCTGAGAATATTGTTATCCATTGGTAGATCTCAAGCCGGAAAAGACCAGGCAAATCTACCAAGCCGGAATCTCACGCATCCCAAAATGGAGAAGGCCAGAGTCGAAGAACCTGGAGCACGAACACCAATCGCAGAAACATAGGACCACAGCATACAGGGAACTTGAAGCATTCATGGTAAATAGCATTCCGTTAAAGGGATATAGGTACGAGAGACTGCCGCCAAGCGAACCTCGATCTCATGTACGTATAGCTGGACTAGAAATACTTAAGTCGAGAGACACAACCAAGAAACCGTACTGAGTAAACGCATTATTTTCACGCATCAGACTCTCCCCATTTGCAATTCCACCGCCAGAATCAGGCTAGCAGAACCCAATTTTATTGAATCAGGAAGGTATCCCAGAACAAGAAGTCCTGGCAGAAGATACTCAGCAAGCTGAAAAGAAGCTTCCCATAGACCAAATCAACCAAATCGCCCGAAGGTATCGTATCTGGGTTAGTGCCATTTGACGGGAACCACTCTTTAGAGATGAGGAAGACAGCCAATCCGATTGAAATATCTCTAATCATTGGTAGGTTTTGCGAGATTGGACTTCACTCCCGATGGTACTGTCCTGTTCAGGAGAATGAAACACTGGTTTGCACTTGTGCCTTGAAATTTCGAGAGCTGAGAGAGATCGGGAAAACCAACTAAATGGTATGACGCGTTGCTACATTGTAATACGGTTTAATTCGGTCTATTCTTGGGGACGGTGTGTGAAAAGATCGATAAAACTATCGGCAATGTCTACTATATCTACCATGACCTCCCTCCAACCTGAATCTCCTCCAAGATCATCAACACCAGTTTTCCACTAATCACTAGAGCCAGTTCATCTAAAACAGTAGCTTTATAAAGGATTATTTCTCCATCCTTTATATGGAAAGAAGGAAAAAACACCCTTGCCCCTTATGATTGAACTGAAATGGGCATATTACTTGACCATATATCTGCGATGGTGACTGGCGAATGGGGGTTCTCGGCGCTCATAGTTGTAAGGCATAATTAAGAGATAAAAAATATTGCAGTTTCCTACGGGGTTCTAAATGGTACGGGATAGGTTTCTTAGAACGGACTGCCTGTATTTGACGAATCCGTGGGAAGCTATCAAGGGTGCTATCATTTGCGTTGAGTTTTCCGAATAGAGAATCTGGGCTGATGTGTTCACGATAGGGGAGAAAATTTAGGGCGAAGTAAATAGATTGGAGGGGACTGAGGTACTGGGGGCAGAGGTCTTGTCCAATTGATGAAGGACCTGCTTCTATTGAGCCCTCTCGGCTTCTGACGCATAGGGAATCAAACTCAAATGTGAGGAGTCAAAAGAAGAAAATGGAATACAGGGGGGTTTGAGGTTTCTATTGGACTAGGTTCAGTTGATAAGAAAGCCTATGCAAGTCGATGAGACGGTTGCAACAGTAATAGCGATAGAAATGAGTCTACTCTGGAGAGTGCGCTAAGGATGCTATGCTCAAAAAGGCTGTGTCAATCATCGGGACGTAGAAGTCGAATCGTAGTCCCGGCAAAAGAAGTAAAATGCTGTCAGCGAATGTGAGGGTATTTTCATTATAAGAACGAAGCTCTATAGACTGTGAATTATATACAAAACGCTCAGAATCCCATAAGGTGAACACATTCAATTGGCGATTGTTCTGTGTCATGAACCATTGTCGGAACCTCTCCAAACGAACTCCAATATTCTTGCGCATTCAAGCTAAAAGAGAGATGTCTCGATAATTCAAAGATATTCAGGTGAACCCTTGTCGAGGAAACTCTGTGTCCTCATTATCAAGCGTGTGTGGCAAAGCACAACTACAGTTTATCGGCGTAAATCCAGCCATATGAGACACAGTGTGTCCCGGAAGAGTACCAGTGGACTGCTTCTCTCCGACGTCCGTATAGGGCGGTCGATAACCAAGTGGCTGAGGTGGGCTCATAGGTTGATGCTGCTGCTGCACAACGGGCAGCGTTTGAAACATCGGATTGTAGGGAGAGTTCTTTGGCAAAGTCTGGATGTTGAAACAAGGCGTCAACCCTTGAGCCCAGCACCTCCAACCCCCTCAAAAAGCTTTGCCCTATCCCTTCATGTCCTCCAACGCGTTAAATTTCTCATAGGCCCGGCAGACGCAGCCACCCATCTGGCCTATCGAATCCCACTTGGCTCTTGAGTCTATAATCTTGATGGCGAGCTTCGCATATAGTCCAGCGAACCTCCCTTCTCACGGTGGCGATTCGTCGCCGCAAAGGGCGCTTGCGCTCCGCGAGCGCTTACTGCCGCCATAGATCCTCCGGCTCAGGAGGGTCTTCTAGCCCCCTACTTGTTCACCACCTTTTTGGGTTCTCTACCATCGCATACGAAACCACCCATCTGCCACCTGCTGGGCTAAGGCCCAATTGGTGCATCGTCTGAACTGATTGGGCGACGCTAATGGTCTCCAGATTTGAGCAAAATCGCTGAGTGAGCGAACTCGTTCTGTCCTCCGGGCTCCACATCAAGGCCCGATAGGTACCTCCTCCATGCTTCCCCCGAGCGTCTTGGATACGCCCCATCGCTTGGTGGATAGAAACAACTTATCTGCTTCCTCCATGTTCCACACCAGGACCAACCCGGCTTTCCCTGTACGCCTATGATGGGCGTCCTCGCAACCCAACTTCCTTGAAATAGTTGGCTGGTAGAGTTATGCTCGGTGGATTCAAACCACCTAAGTACTCGTTCTGGGCAGTAGAGGCCCATCGTAGTGCTTTGCCAGTGCACTTGGAACCACATGGGTTGGATCACAGTTGGTGCATCGTGTGACTGGTTGGGAAACGCCAATGGTCTTCATATGCTCGCATAACCACCGAGCAAATGAACTCGTTTATTCAAGCAAGTTCCAAGTCTGCTTCCCCCAAATTCCACACCAATCCATGTGGCTTTGGAGATACTGCTGGCACGACGAATCTTGGCTGATTCCAGTGCGTTGCTTAACCCCCAATGGGTACAGAGGTCTGTGGTGACACACGCAGCAGAATAAAGTGAGCCTTAGGGCTCGTTGACTGGTGGTGGGCGAAGGAAGCGGGGGTGATGATCAGGCTCATAACCTTCGATCGGCGGCGTCAAGTCTAGCACATCCATCGTGCTAGGCTTAATGACAAACATGCAAGAACTTATCAGAGGAGATTGATCTGAGTCGCTAGCTTTCCACGAGTCCGCTACGGCGGAGTACACGATATTGGTATTTGGGGGATAAGCCTCGCTCGAAGAACAAGGCCTAAAACTTCAGCAGAGCTCTTTTAAGTTTCCCTGAACCGGCGGCCATCCCGAAGGAGCTCCTGTGGTTAGCTCTTGAAACTCTTTTCGCTCTGTGTCTGTGGAGCGGTCGATGATACTTCGCAATGGATGTGCCAGATCACGACCTAACGCTACAGGTGTGCCGGTTCTGGTGGACCCACCCGGCTTTGGATGATTTTGCATTGCACTCAGTACTGCAGAGTTCTTATCGTACTTGGTAGCACTATGGTATTTACAGCCGGGGTCAGTGTCCCAAATTCCACCACCAATATCCACAGAAATACCAGCCCGCATCCCTCCCCAAAACCCAAACCACCTTTGCTCTTCGCCCAAGCAGCCTTTGCCAAGGAGATGCCCAAAGGCATTCCGTCCATGCCTGTCAACCATTGAAGTGCAACCCAATATTGGTGCGTTCGTTCGCTTTCCAGGGGGTGGGCAGTCAGCGTCTCCCGGCAAAAATGTGCCATCGCCCACCCCCTGGGGAAAAAAAGGGTCTCAAGGACCAAGTCTAAGTTCAACGCAATATTGGTGCGTTCGTTCGAGGGGGTGGGAAGTTAGCAGTCTCCACAAAACTCTGCAACTCCCACCCCCTCGAAAATAGATGGTCAAAAGGACCACTTGGAGTTTCGGAACAATATTGGTGCGTTCGTTCGAGGGGGTGGGAAGTCAGCATCCCTTTGTAAGCCACTGCCGACTCCCACCCCCTCGAAAACAAGAGGTCTAAAAGACCACGTGAAGTTTCGGCCCGCTATTGGTGCGTTCGTTCTAGGGGGTGGGAGGTTCCTGGCAGTCTCGCCAACCCTCTGCCCAGCTCCCACCCCCTAGATAAAAAGTGGTCTCGGAGACCAAGTCGAACCTCGGTGCGGTATTGGTGCCCTTGTTCGATTTTTAGGGGGTGGGAGGTCCCTGGCAGTCTCGCAAAACCTCTGCCCAATTCCCACCCCCTAGAGGTATTGTGGTTCATATAACCACTCGGAAAGTGGAATCCAAGACAAGAGACCTCGAAATCCCAAACGCCCGCCCAAATCCCCAACGCCGAAAAAGCACGCCCAAACGCCCAAACGCCCCAACGCCCAAACACCAAACGCCCAAACACCAAACGCCAAAAAGCACGCCAAACGCCCCAACGCCCCAACGCCCCAACGCCCCAACGCCCCAACACCCAAACACCCAAACACCCAAACACCAAACACCCCCAACCTATAAGCTAAAAAGCAAACACCTAAACACCTAAACACCCAAACACCCCCAACCTCTAAGCTAAAAAGCAAACATAAAAAAGCACAAGCTAAAAAGCTAACCTGGAAACAGCGATCCGGAAAGCAACTAAAAAAATAAGACGTCGAAAAGGAATCTCACTGGCCCATATAAATAGAGCTAGGATGGTCTCTCAAGAATATCTGAATCGACATTTCCAACCCACGGAGATTCACACCACTATTGGTGCGTTCGTTCGGATGGCACGAATGGTGCGTTTGTTTGACATCCGCAAGAGACCGGTGGTTCTGACGGCCAACATATGGACGTCGCCCCGCAATCATGATTTTGACAGCCGACAAACATATTTGGCGTAACCATCCTTTAAAAAAAAAAAAAAAAAAAAAAAAGGCTTGGAAAGCCTCCAGACAACACCCCGATGTTGATGCGTTCGTTCGTCCGGCACCAGTGCTGGGTTTTTTGCTATCTGAGAAAGCGGGTGGTTCTGACGGCCGACAGGTCGAACTTGGCCTAACCACCCACCTCCCACATGTAAAGTGGTGTAGGATACCACCAATAAGGTCCCGGAGCGAAGATGCGATACAAGGACCAAGGCTTCGTTATTACCTATAAATATCTCCATTGCCCTCGAAAAAGATTTCCAGTGCCCTCCCGCAAACACAGGAGCGCGCCATTGACGCAGTTGAGAGCCAGGTTAGGCAGTAGCTGGGATTCATGAAAAGTGGCCTGGATTGCAAGGGAGGAGATGGATAGCAAGAGAGGAGTTTTCTTGGCGCAAAGTCGAAGTCCGATATTGTTGCTGTTGAGCAATTGCAGCAGAATTGCTTCGGTTCTTCTCTATTGCATGGATTAGCCTTTGCCATGTTGGAGAGATCTGAGGGACTCACTTCCATCACCTCTGGTTTCTGCCCCCAACAAGCCCAGGGATGTGTGGAGAGCGGCGCTGAAGCTTTGTCGACTCGTTCGCTGGAATCTGGACTAGGCAGTGTTCTGTTGAACTTTCTCCGAGGAACTCACGCCCATCACGTCTGCAGAAAGCAGACGGACTACAGTTAACGCCTTTTTATTTGTACTGAAAGCTATAAGAAATACAAGGACATGTTCAAAAACCGAACCATAACAGACTCACAACTTGCTGGTATATATATGCATTGTATCTCCATCGTTGTACTTCCACCAACTTCCACCAACTTCCACCAACTATCGTCCAACGCACGAGACCCAGCCGGCTGGCCGTCTTGCCGTAACCAACTTTGTCAACAAGGACAAGGCGTCCTCGTCCAGTGCACCATCACAGCGACAGTGTTAGTGGCTTCTTATACCAAGAAGGCTTTGGCCCATGAACATAGAGGAAGCAGCCGGGCTCGCCAAAGGGTCACAGAGACCCATGGCGAGGACGTCCCTTGTGGAGACTTCCGGAACTTGTGCTTTCGTGCATATGCTATGTAGATGCTTGCAAGCATCGTCGTTAGCTGGTATCGGACGTGTAAGAGTGTGAGCACGTTGACTTACGTGCTAGGACGTATTGTCCCATCTTCGCTGCCAGCCTCTTGAACAGCTTGGCGTTAGAGGTACCTTCAGCAGGGATCAGAGAGGTCCGAACGATAACCTAGAGGCAGGACGCGGAAAGGTATTGTTGAGGGTGACAGGCCGATTTCCTGGGAACCAGACTTGCGATTGGTTATACCAAAGTGAATTCTCCTTTGCCAATGTACTCCACCACATTGTAGGTGTTGTCTTTCTTCCAATGCATGCCTTGAGAGAATCGTTCATTGCCGCTGCAAGTGCTTTTAGAGCATTCAAATTCAATGGCGTGTCTTCGCTATTTCCAATTCCTTGAGGTTTCCGGAGACCTAGGTTCTATTAGTGGGCAGTTCACCAACTGAGTGTGATGGGATTTTGTCTAGTGAGTGGCTTACAGGAGTTGGCACCAGAACCCAGCCGATTAGACATGCAACTCGGTCGATCCCGAGGACTGTTGGGGGCAGCAGGTTGACTTTCTATCTGGGCTGTTACATCGTCATGATAAAGGCCTGTCATAAAGCTAGTCCAAGTAGGATAGTAATAGTAGAGGCCAAACCAAACCCTTCGTCACTCGGACGTGAAGGTTTGTCGTTCCTAAGGACTGTTGATGGCAGCAGGTTGATACTCTATCCGACGTATCATGGCGCTGATACAAAGAAGGTAGCAATGGTGGAAGGTCGAACCGGGGGATAAGCAGTAGCAGCGGAAGCGATGCTGTGAGTGTGCGGATGTGAGCTTTTGTTTCTTATTAGTCTCTTCTCCGACGGCATCTGAATGAGAGCTTGAAAACTGCAGCTAAGTAAGAAGTGTGGTTGGCGCCATTCTGGATCCTAAAGCGTGTCTGTGTTCAAGCGGCTACATGGTTCGCTTGGTGGACGAACAGCGTGATTCTATTTCTCTCAAGTCAGCAGATGATCTCAAGGCTTGCACCCTGGAGTGGGTGGTGACTGAGAGGAAGAGCTCGTGTGTGTGGAGAGAGCGTGATGTGATGGAGGTGAAAAGGAGGAAAGCAAGCATATCGGTCGATCGTGGTGAGATGCTTACAAAAGCTGTTCTCATTGCAAGGTATCATCTACTTGGGGTACCCTTGGATGGTCGATCCCCACCTTACTTCAAGAACAACCCCGTTTTCAAGGGGAGTAAATCTCGGTCTGAAAAAGGCTGCAGACGAGAGCCGTTGGTTTGGATATCGTTCCTATCGTTATGTCTGTCAGCTCAGGTACAAATACCATTCCAGCAAGTAAAGGACCTTACCAGTATCATTATTCGAAGCTGTGGTAAAGCTCATCTTAACTGTGTGCTGTATCTTGTTGATCGTCGGCTATTGGTCTAAGACCGGCACTAGACACAACTCCCTGAACATCAGACCGGATCAGCAACCTTCACAGTCGACGCAAGTGAAGCAAGTCTTACAGAATCAATCGACATGCTCAACCTACGTTCGGAACCATTCTCTTCGTTCCTGAACGACGGCACCAACCTGAGCACAAGGAATGTGTCAGTAGATGAAGTGAGCGATACTTAGGACGTGAGAGCGAGGACCTTACTGCACAGACACAAGCTTCGTGCTGATGTACTGGATCCTGACGATCATCGACTGCTAGTTTCAACAGTGCAAATACCAAACCGTCAGATGATGGAGACACTGAGACGGTGTCTCTGAATATCATGGCCTGGGAGTGTGCGGGTTATGTTTGCTTTGGTCTGCAATGCCGCACATCCAAGACCTAGTTTGGATTGTCAGGTCCAGGGAAGCCGCAATTCTAGACACAAAAACAGTATTAGGAGATGCAACAAGTTGCACACTCAAGACGTAGAAGTAAGAGAGCTTACTGTACTTACAGAGATCTCTGGGACTTCAACAGCCCTGAAGTATGGATCTTCGAGTTGATGGCCTGGGGGTGCACGGTCGCTTTGAGCCTGGACTTGGAGACCGACCGCACACCCCAGGCCCACCCTGGATCGTCAGGTCCAGGGGTCCCCGGGTCTTGATACAGGAACATTGTCAGAAGGTGCAAAAAGCCGTACGGCTTGTTGTGAAGATAGGATGACTTACTTGGGTGACAGAAGTCTCTGGGACTTCAACAGCCCTGAAGTATGGATCTTCGAGTTGATGGCCTGGGGGTGCACGGTCGCGTTGGGCTTGGTCTTGAAGACCGACCGCACACCCCAGGCCGCTTATTGTCAATATTACATACCCCTTGTGCTTAAGGCACTGTGCACTCGTGCCCCCTTTTTCCTCTTCACGGCTATTAGTAACTGTGGCTTTGGGGCTGGCCGTGAAGAGGAATTTGGGGGCACAAGCAAGATTGAAGTGTAGCTTTGATGGATGATGAAGAGGAAGAGAAATTGGATGTCAGGCGAGGTGAAAATATAGGTAGGGGCGATCACAACAAATGATTCATTGTGTGTAGCGCCATTACCAATGGCGTTAGTGTGGGTCACGAGTATGAATTAGGGAGCCTTCTGGCTGATTCGGTAGGTGGTGTTGGACGGAGCCGAAGTAGGGCCGAATAAATAGTGACGTTCAACAGCTTCGGGGATAGGGCGGCGATCTGTCAGTCACAAGCATTGACAAGCCCCTGGTAAAGACAGAGAGGAAAGCATCGGAGAGGGAAAGATGAGCATTGGGAGACGGAGAGATGAGCAGCAGGAGAGTTGGAGGAAGGGGTTGGCATGACATTGAATGCTAAAGGGAATCTTTCTCTGCCTCTATCTGCCATGACCTGTTCCTTCCTTCTTACCCTGGGTTTGCTCTATTCCATGGCTTTCATCACGAGAAACTTCGTCATGGTGATATCTCTCTGGCTGTGCCCTTCCTGGAAAGTCCTTCCGGCTTAGAGTTTTCTCTCTACAGTACCTTGCCTTACCTTACCTAGTATTCCTTGATCACGTAGCCGGACATACCTGTCTCAAAGGAAGCTAGCATGACCTGTGAAGCTCGGAACTTTGGGTGCCGATCCGGAAACCTGTCTAATAGTCTTGGGCTGGCCTCCGAAATAAGGCTGTGGACATTAGTATAGTGATAGCGTTTCAATCGTCGTACGCCAACAAGGCTCCAAAGCCCAACAGCAACAGGTGATACCGCAAGGTCCCTTCCCATCCAAGAGTTGAAGCTCGATTGCAATCAAAGCCCCAGGGTAAGGCGGCTGATATTGCAAGATCTTTGCATTTCTCAAGCATTCGTCTACCGAAGCTACTGGTCCTATTTCAGGTGGCCAAAGCACTCACCTTCAATCATTACCAACGTTTTTCGGTGCCCTCGAGCCAGAGACCTTACGGTATTCGCCTCTCCTCCCGCTTAGACCAATCACTTACGATGTTCTCAAACCACAACGCTTCCATGGCGTCCAGAGTTCGACTATTGGAATTTGACCGTGACAACTCCCGAGCTGGTACTGATCGACCTTTCGAAAACCTTATCTCTGCTGCGGTATATTTGGATGCTCTGTTTAGAAAAAATTATATACTTTATGCCTTCACGGGCCGTTTCGCCGAGAAGTTGCGGGACTTGTCCCACGTATGGGCGTGGGATATTGATGTCGTGATTCAGGCCCCGACGGCGCGGGTTCTGAATATCGTTGGCTCAGAGGAACGGTTGGTCTTCTGTTGCTATCGAGATGTCTGGAACGGTGCTAAGTAAGCTAAAGGATTCGTATTAAAGATAAGTGCTATGATGAGGGCCTGACGGATGATGAGGGCCTGACGGAGTTCTCTGTGGAGACGCGACCTAAGTGGGACGACAATACAGCGGCGCACATCATTGAGGTTAATATCATACCATGTGGTAAGCCTGCATCGTTGGACCAGCAGATCGTATCTCCTCAATCCCTCGAGTACGAACGAGACCTGCTTTCGTTCACACTCCCAACCCCAGATCAAAAGGTCAGCTTCCATGTGGTCAGTCTACGCTACTTGATGTGTACCATGCTAGCGGATCGCTCGAGCCGCACACCGGAAGGACTTGTGTGGGAAATTCTTAGCCTGATGAAGAAATATCCTACTGAGGTCGTAACATTCGCCGACAAGTTCAAGAGCGCCGACGTAGACCACTTTTTGCAGGCACTACCGCAAGACTCCAGGCAAGAAATTGCCGTCTTCTTTGGACGATGATCGGTCTTCTTTCGGCTGTCCTTGATTCGACTGAGCGCAATATCAATGAGTTGAGACTGTTCACCCTTGATTCGGAAAACAACAATAATCGCTCCCGTTGTTCCTTTGAAGTTAGAGATTTGGAGGGGCATATCGAAACGCTGGGCAGGACAAGGAGAAAGCGTATGCAAAAATCGCAGGTTACAATGGCTTTAGGTGTTAGGATAGCTTTACAGTGAAGGGGTTGCTCCATGCACTGTTGCATCGCTTTTCATATGTATCTAAGAAATCATAAGAAATTCAACAACGCTTACCGACTTTGTCGATCGGTCATTACTCCAACCGACCATTCCTTCTGTTCAGAAATCTCTCAATGCGTCTGGAGGCCTACACTTGGACAGGCAGTCTCTAAGCTTAGACAATACTTCCAGTCCTGACCTTTCCTGTTCCCGACTGCAGAGACTGGACCGCTTCTTATCTTCCATTATATTTCAGGTCTCTACAGCCAAATTCGAAGGTCAATATTCACTTGCTTGACACAGAATATCAAACCTCCATTACGCCCATTCGACATCGGCGGAACGGTCGAGTCCACGTTTGCTCATCGTCCTTTCCCTTAAATCAATCCGTCACGTCATTCGATTCTTTAGAGACAGCGCCCCTACTTACGTCGAGTAAAGTATGAGCATAGTGGCGGGGCCTGGGAAAATAGCAATCCAGCTTGTTCACACTCACAAACTGTGAGCTCGAACGGTACGTGACACTTCCAGGTGAACAAGGATGACAGGAAATATAGCTAGACCGACGCCTTTTGAAAGCGGGTACCGGTGTTCTGATCCTCCGGCACAAGATATAGCAGATCGGATCGAGTTCATAGACGAATTGCTGCGCATTCGTAAATGTCCGACTGATGCGTGAAGCCGACTGCTCGAATCAAACCATACAGTGCAATCCTGTGTCTTCGCTCAATGTCTTAATTCTCTTTATGCGAAGACGTCTGCGCATTCATGTGGATCAGTCTCTTTACTTCGCGGTATATCTGAGCAGCTTTCGCTCTCATGGAAAAAGTCCCCCTGAGCACAAAGGGGTAACGCACATTTGTGAAAGGGCACACTTACAAGTTACTTTCTTTCTAGTGAAGGTCTTACCAAAATGCAGGTATTGAGAGTGAAAAATTCTGCGACTTATGCGACGTCATCTATCTGAGTTCATCTCGCTGTCATTCTTTGTATACATCATAAATAATGCAGTTACAACTCTTCGCTTTTTACCACTTTCTTTTCTTCAGAATTAAATATCATAAAGACATTTTTTGCAGTAAGTGTGCGCTTTTACGAATGTGCCTTACCTCTGGGCGCTTTGAAGACTTCTCAATACAGCACAATGACTCTATGTTTATTTGAATTCAGGCCAGGGTTATCGTGATGATGTGGAGACAGAAAGGGAAATGGAAGTGCAAATCAAAGCGCAACGATTTTGTAGAATGATAGACATCAGGTTCTCGAATTTTAGACGACACTGGGGGGGTGGGGGGGTTGAGGTCAACTGCGATGAAGGCATGGTGATCTGTGAATTCATGTTTTTTTCAATTCAATTCACGGTGACAGAGAAAACGACTGCCCGGGGACTACGGCGGTGTTTGTTGACTGGACAGCCTTACTGGGCTTGGCGTGGATACGGCTTGCCATGCAGCCATGGTAACCATTGAGTTACCTTACCCGAAAGGAAATAGTGACATCACCAAAGGTAACTCGAAGCTAAGTATTTTTCGAGAGGTTTGTGTCCAGTACCTTAGGTAAGGAAATCGAGTTTTGCTTGAGTTTTGGAGGTCGGTATTCTGTTTCTGTTCTTGATCTTTTCGTCCTATCATTCCCCCGGTCTTGTGCTGTTCTCTATGTTCATGGCTCCAGAAAAATCTTCCCAAAAGCGTGCCTGGGTCACTTTGTTAACCCGCTCTTCTTATCTTCCTGGTGTCATAACCCTCGCGCATAGCCTTTCCTTGCATTCAACCCAATATCCCCTTATAGTACTTGTCACGCCGTCTCTTCCTCAATCATCTCTCCGCGCACTGGAGCTCGAATCTAAACAAAACCACCTTCTAATGGTCCAAAGCATTGACCCACTCCTTCCCCCAGCCAACCAAAAGACAACCCTTATTGCTGCCCGCTTCGAAGACACATGGACCAAGCTCAGAGCTTTCGAACTCACGTCCTACGAAACATGCGTCTTCCTCGACGCCGATATCACGGTTTACCACAATATGGATGAGGTTTTCGATATTCAATTGCCCGGACGAGACTGGATAGGAGCTAATCACGCTTGCGTCTGCAACCTTGATCACGACTCCTGGGCGCCTGACAACTGGAAACGTGAGAATTGCGCATGGACGCCTCTGCGACACCCTTCATCGATGACTTCGGCAACCCCTGTCCCTAAATCTGCAGCCCCACCAGACACATACGCGCTCCTCAACGGCGGGCTCTTCCTCTATCATCCATCCCAATCGCTGTGGGACACATTACACAGCCATTTCTTAAACTCCAAGGAATTGCCAACCTACCAGTTTCCAGACCAAGATTTCCTTGCATCCTTCTTCCTCACGAAATGGCAACCTTCGCCTTGGAAATACAATGCCCTCAAAACCATGAGAGCCTGGCACCCAAATATGTGGCGGGACGACGAGGTGATGGGCTTACATTACATCGTGGATAAGCCGTGGGAAAGAAGAGTGGCAAGTGATGGGATTGGAGGCCACCTAGGGAGAGATGGAGAAACGCATAAGTGGTGGTGGGGAGTCTGGGATGATTGGAGAAGACGGCGAGATGGAGATCTTGTAGATATAATGGATGGTCTGGTTGCAAAGCCGTTGCACGAAGAGGGAGACCAGAAACAATGCGAAGAGAACAAGGAGAAAGGCCTACCAGTGCCCGTTCCCAGCGTGGCTACAGAAGATGGAACTGACGGCCAGGGAGGAGGTGCTGAAAAAGATACTAGTGATCAGAAGAGGAACATCAACGGGGTGAATGGATCGTGTCTGGATTTCCCAGTGCTACGAAAACCAAGACTTGGTAAGCAAGGTACATGCTGTCTATGAATACTCTGCCCTGGCTTCGGCTCCGATAAGAAAAAATCATACGCTGACTTCGTACAGGTCATGGGCCGGTCGTGCGAATATGAAGTAGCATTGTTGTAATGCATTCATTGATAGACCGATAGAAATCATATTTTCATTCCTGTATATATTGGATCTTAAGTGTCGTGCCAAAGAAATCCCGAGGTGTTCTCCGCGAACCGGCATCTCTTATAGATTATCCTGCATGACATCAGCCATGGCGGGCGGTAGGCGTTCGGGATCGCTCTGCTTGGGGTTTAGCCCTTACCTGTACTAACGGGAAGACGAAATGCGGGGTATGACAACGAATGACAATCTGCACAGCGGAGGGGAGAGAAGTTGTTCGATGCAAGCATGCTCCTTCGATGTCAGGGTTCTGCTGTCGGACGTTCTCTCGACAGAGCAAAGAGTGACCATCAAGTCTGCACCTGCAGCGCTGAAGTCAAATACATGCTTAGACGACCGAGGTTCACCACAGTACTTAATGCTGAGTGTTGCTGTTGGATGAATTTCTTTAATCTCCATTTGACCAATTGTTCTCCTATCATTGACGCTCTTCTTTTGTGATGCTGATGAATCTCATAAACCTCTCCATCTAGATTAGAAAGATCCTGGAAAGCACTTCTTCTCGGTCATGGCTCCCCCAAAGTTTATGGGCCTCACTGGCAGGCCTCTTTCCTTGGCTGTTTCCACTGTTGCAACAACTGGTACATCCTAATACCGAATGCCTTCTCCTTTCCTGCTCCTGCTCTAATACCGGCCTAGGGTTTGTACTCTTTGGGTACGACCAGGGCGTCATGTCCGGCATCATCACAGCGCCTGCTTTCAACAACCTCTTCACAGCTACCAAAAAAAACTCGACCATGCAAGGCTTTGTTACCGCGATATATGAGATCGGTATTATACCCGTGTTCTCCCCTTCTTATAGATTCCACTCGATCTAGGTTCAACTGTTCACCTGCTTACTAGTTCCTTGAATCTAGGATGCCTTTTCGGCGCCATATTCATCCTAATACTTGGTGACTACCTAGGTCGCCGGCGCTCTATGATGATGGGTGGAAGCGTTATGATTCTTGGCGTTATCATCCAAGTCACCGCACAAGCCCATTCCAACCCTCTTGCCCAATTCATCATCGGCCGTGTAATTACCGGAGTTGGAAATGGAATTAATACTTCGACAATCCCAACATATCAAGCAGAATGCTCCAGGACTTCCAATCGAGGACTGTTAATATGTATTGAGGGGGGGGTAATCGCTTTTGGGACACTGGTGGCTTATGTACGTTCTGAAAAGTTCTTGTACGAGAAGTGAACGAGAAGCTGATATTGCGGCTGCAGTGGATTGACTACGGATGCAGCTAGTAAGCCCTTCATTGGTGGAGAAAGGATTGACCATTTCCCTGACAGGCACAGTGGCTCCCCAGATCTTACATGGCGCTTCCCAATCGCATTCCAGATTATCTTTGCTCTAGTTATCTGCATTGGCATGATTTGGCTGCCAGAATCGCCCCGCTGGTTGCTCACAAGAGATAGGTTCGAGGAGGGCGAGACAGTCATTGCCGCACTACGAGGCTTGGAAATTACCGATAAAGAGACTCAATTGCAGAAGACAATCATTCTAGACAGCATCCGCGCTTCGGGCTACGCTGGCAGGAAAGGAACGCCATTCAAGGCTCTGTTTACAGGCGGCAAGACTCAGCATTTCCGGCGGATGATGTTGGGTGTCAGTTCGCAATTCATGCAACAAGTTGGAGGCTGCAATGCTGTAAGCCTTTCAATTTTCCAATAGCCGATTAAAGGAATTTAGGGACTGACTCCTTTACTTCTATCCAGGTCATCTACTATTTCCCCATTCTTTTCGAGCAAAGTATCGGACAATCTCACAGCATCTCACTCCTCCTCGGTGGGGTAAACATGATTGTCTATGCCATCTTCGCAACTGTCAGTTGGTTCATCATTGAACGCGCGGGACGGCGAAAGCTTTTCCTTTGGGGAACGGTTGGACAAGGTCTTAGCATGGTTTTGGTGTTTTCTTGCTTGATCCCAGGAACCCCAGCCGCTGCGAAAGGGGCCGCCGTTGGGCTGTTTACATACATTGCCAGCTTCGGAGCGACGTGGTTGCCTTTGCCTTGGGTAGGCTTTTAATCCTTTTCGAGTCGGTTGATACTGATGTTTCTACCAGCTATACCCTGCCGAGATCAATCCGATCAAAATTCGTGCCAAAGCCAACGCCATGTCCACATGCTCGAATTGGCTGTTCAATTTCCGTTCGATTCCCCCTATCGTATTCTCCAAATGCAGACTAACCAAATGCAGTCATTGTCATGATTACCCCCATCATGATTACCAACATCGGCTGGGGCACCTACCTTTTCTTCGCCGTCGTCAACGCCTGCTTTATTCCCCTGATCTACTTTACCTACCCAGAAACCGCAAAGCGCAGCCTAGAAGAAATTGACATTATTTTCGCAAAAGGCTACTGTGAGAATATGAGCTACGTGCGCGCTGCAAGGGAACTGGAGTTCTTGACCGATGAGGAGATTGATAGGAAAGCCAAGGAGTATGGGCTTGTGGAGGCGATGGAAAAGGACGAGGAAGAGGTGTTGGGGGTGCATCATGATGCGGAGAAGGGGAAGAGCTCGGGTGTTGAGTAGAGGAGATAAGTGCTCGGTATGCAATGTCAATGGTTGAAGAATATAGATGGAAGAGCGCTGGTGCAGGACGGGAAAGGGTTGGGTATGGTGAACGCAGCGTTACGAGAGCATTCTTCGTTTTAGAATACCCACATTATGTATCACGAGCCAACTGAGATGCTAGAGAAGTTATACCTTTAACTACAAGTATCTCCTTTGATCTTTCATGGCTAATCGATGGTGACTGTGGAATGGTCGGAGATGGAGATTCGAGCTAATCTCCATCTGCCTTAGCTCTTCCTTACGGGTAATGACGTGCATCTACTCCCCAATTTCATCATCGACAAAATCATCCCAATGATCCATGCAAAATCCACCTAAACGCCTACCACTCATTATTAGAACAACAAATCATATCCCACCATGTCAGGGCAACCCAGGCCGCAACAGTAAGTCTCCCTCTAGCCCCCAGTCCTTGTCTCGTCCTAATTCCCACCAGACAAATCCACCCCCATCACGAAATCCTCCCCGAGCAATTCCAAACCACCGACAAAGGCCGCGAAGCCGCAAGACAAGCAGAAGCTCAGAAACAAAACAACCCTTCAAACATGTCCGCCAAACTCGCCATAACAGACCTCCTTCCGCTCCTCAATTCCTCCCTCAAAATCCCCCGCCTCGGCTTCGGAATCTACCAATCCCACTCCCAAACCGCCGTCAAATCCTGCCTACACGCCCTCCGCACCGGCTACCGCCACATCGACTCTGCGCAATTCTATGGCAACGAGGTTGAAATGGGCGAGGCTCTTCGTCAATCCGGCCTCAAACGGTCCGAAGTTTTTCTTACGACTAAGATAATGTCTGCGGGAGGTTCTCCGGGGGCGACGTACAAGAAGTGCACAGAGAGTGTTGAGAAGGTTGAAGGAGGAAGGGAGGGTGGGTATGTGGATCTGTTCCTGATACATACGCCGAGTGGGGGTGCGCAGGCGATAAAGGAAATGTGGCAGGCGTTGGAGAAATTGGTGGACGAGGGGAAGGCGAAGAGTATTGGGGTTAGCAATTTTGGGGTGTCGCATATTGAGGGAATGCGGAGTTATGCGAAGATTTGGCCGCCGCAGGTGAATCAGATTGAGGTATGCCTCCACTCTCTCCCCCAGTTCCACATTCGTTCCCATCTCCGGGTCCGCAGGGCTTGAAGCTGGTGCTGATTATCGTGCAACGTAGCTCCACCCCTGGTGTCAACAACGTACAATAGTCGACTACTGCCACAAACACAAAATCATCGTCGAAGCCTACTCCCCCCTCGTGCGCAACCAAAAAGCCCACGACGAAACCCTCGTCTCCATGTCGAAGAAACACGGCAAGACCACCGCCCAAATACTCGTCCGCTACTGCTTGCAAAAAGGATGGGTGCCGCTACCGAAAAGCGATACACCTAGTCGAATTGAGGAGAATGCGGATGTGTACGACTTCGAGCTGGGAGCGGGGGACATGGAGACGTTGGACGGCTTGGATCAAGGGAGTAGGGGAGCGATTGTGCAGGCTGTGAAGAATTGATGGAGGGGTTGTGGGTTATTATGACGACGAAGAGATATGATTAACAGTAGACAGCGCATAATCAATTAGAACCCAGAAACGAGCTACAGCCGAGAGTGTGAATCTGCGCCGCAGCATCACTATAAACCATTAGTACCCCTACAAACAACGACCAAGACCTCATACTCGCAGGCTTAGCATTTGTTCAAGAACTCGCTCCTTATTTCCTAGCGAGTCCTAGCGAGTCCTAGCGAATCCTAGCGAATTCTAGCGAGTCCGCGAGTCCTAGCGAATCCTAGCGAGTCCTGGCGAGTCCTGGCGAGTCCTGGCGAGTCCTGGCGAGTCCTAGCGAATCCTAGCGAATTCTAGCGAGTCCTAGCGAGCGAGTGAGTACGCAGGCGAATTCCTAGAGAGAGTGTCAAGTCTCTTAGAAGAGCATCAGGATCAATATTTCCTAAGCAAAAAGCTTCAATACTCACCCTCAAACCTTTCGCCCCTAAGCATCGCACACCTCATTCTTCGAGCCATTCTAACCACCAACACCCTCACTGAACGAGAATCCACAGTGCGCGTCACCCCTTAGCTAGGGAGATCATCAGTACTACCACTGGGAACTCGACTGAAGATGTAGCAGCTGGCTGCCGTATACTGAGCTGGGTTGAAGGGGCAGGAGATGGTTTGACACAGCAGAGGCGAGAAGGCGGGGGATGAAAGATGGGTAATGAGACTGTGGGTCATGGGGACAATTTAGGGGGATTCTGGATGATGCTATATCAGCTCTGCGACCCATCTGAGACCCATCTGATTGATACTCAGCATGCTTGAGGTCTTCCCCTGGCCACGCCGTGCGCGCGAATCTTTGCCGCCACGGGAAAAACCAATATATTTTCCGGCATAGAGGAGTGGAGTCTTGACCATCTCGTATGCTCGCGGAACAAGGGCAGCAACGCTCGCTACCTCCTCAAGCTTCTCTAAGGCGCGGAGGCTGGGTTGATAAAGATATCGGCATAGAGTGATCTTAGGGTTTTGAGGGAGGGTGGAGAGGGAGATGGTGGTGTTTCTGAGGGACGGCCGAGGCGGAGTTTAAGGAGGGCTAAGGGCGTGTGGATGGGGTGTTTGAGATGGAGTGGACGACGTTAGGTTGCGAGAGAGTGGGGTTTGAGGACTGAGGGTACTGAGGACGAAGTAGTAAGGAAGGGTTGCAGAAGGATGACCAGTTGCCTAGTAATCATCTAGTAATCCATTATTCCTTCGCTCTCCCTTCCCTCCTTCATTCATTCCATCATATCCATCATCTCTACTCCGCTATTCCCACTCTTTTAAACCCTCTCCCTCTTCATCTCCCCCTATACCCTTCGTTTTGTTCGCCTACGCTTCTTCCCACCCTCCTTACCCTACCATTCCTCACTCCACCCTTCACTCTCTTGCCCTCCATCATCCTACCCCTTCTTCTACCATTTCCTAACCCGAGCTTCAAGTTGACCAAATTCATCACCCTCTCTCACTTCTCATCTTCTCCCCTCCTTTTTACCCTAATTCCCATATCTTCACATACCCTCCGATCCCATCCCTTTCCGCCTATACCCCGTCCTCATATCACAGTGAATAGCCGATAGTGAATCCGAGGGTTTTGTCAAGGACACTGAAGAGGGAAGTGGAGGATGAGATGTTAGAGGGGAATGGAGAGGCTCGCAACACTGGTCCCGCGGCCTCAGATCGCGGCAGCAGCATGTTCGCACAATATGACGATCAGCTGGATGCCGAGGATAACGGTACCGACTAGGAGACCCTCTCGTTGGGAGCCGTTGAGCGTGGAGGTCAGGCTATCGCTTTCGGCAGCCGGAAGACGCGCATTATCGAAGTAGTCCTTTGCACTAACACCTTCAAATGAGATCGGCTCTTCTTCAGAACACCCGCTGCGTTGATGCCAGCTTTCGCTTCGTTCGTCGTGGTGGTGAGGTGAGGCAAGGCAAGGCAAGGTGATTTAGGGGTGCAGAATGGGTTGAGAATTAGAGGGTGGATGGAGGGAGATGTTGAGGAGGAAGATGGCGGTTGGGAAGGAAAGGGGACGATTGAGTGGGGATTGAGAGTTGTGTGAGGGTGATGATGCTTGTATTGATATACACGAGGAAAGGAAAGAATGTAGAATCCGGAGTGAAAGATAAGACGAGGAAGAGAGAAGAATGGAAAGAGAATAGAAGAGGGTTAAGGAAGAAAGAAGAGACAGTAAGACGAGAAAGAAGAGAAAGTAGAAAGGAGAGGAAGAGAAGAAGAGAGGAGAGGAAGAGAAGAAGGTTGTAAATGTAGAAGAAATGAAGCGCAAATCTGATGCTCTTTCAACAACTTAGTCTATGTAAAGACTAACCCATCGCGAATGCATTAACTGCAATCTTTCTCGTTCAGAGGCTACACAAGTTCAAGCAACCGAATACCCCATACCCCACGTACCACCCCGCCTGGAAACTTCAAGAACGCAACAGAGTCTTCACTCTGCCTTGGTCTAAATCCTAGGTCCTAACATGTCGCAACCGAGACCAGGAGGCTAGAGTGGGAATGCCGCTATTGACACCTCAAAAACATCAAGTACTTCTAAACAACAAAAACCTTCAATAGTCGTCAACTAACCTCACGAACAAGCTTCTACCGTTATTCGCTATGACTATCTTAGTAAGGGCCAGCTTTGACTGGAGGCTGTCGGCAGGTGGAGTGGGGGGTATGGAAAGGCATAGAAAGTAGCAATTGCCATCTCGTTACCACCGATTACCAATAGCCTCAGCAACAACAAAGTGAAGAACATGAGGATAAATAGGCAGTCCATCCCGATTCATGTTTTCCCTTCATCCCTTCGGATTCAGCCAAAAACGCGCTTTTGCCCCACCCACTCCATAGAGTCAGTCGCTTGATAGAGGGAGTGCTTGGCACCTCTGGGCGGCTTCCGGGCCAAATTTGGCCCTGAGGGCTGTCAAGGGGCGTCGAGTTTGCCCAAACAAATGTACTACGTAGTAGACATGTTTATCGTTTCAACGAAGTCGATGCTTGATAGAAATATGATCATGAGATCAGATTCGAGAGATGTGACTTTTCCCAAGCCTTATCTAGATCTTGTCATGTATGGCTGCTAGCATTGCTGGCGCTGATAAGAGCCGTTCCACAGATGGGAGCGAGCGGTTAGGACTAAAGATGAGTACACGAGTCCTAGCGAGTTCAAGCGAGTACGCGCCGAGTACGCGAGTCCTAGCGAATCCTAGCGAGTCCTAGCGAGTCCTAGCGAGTCCTAGCGAGTCCAAGCGGGTCCTAGCGAATTCAAGCGGGTCCTAGCGAGTCCTAGCGAGTTCCTAGTCACTAGATCATTTGAGACAGTCACTCTTAACTCGGGTTACAGCTGGCCGGGGGGTTGAAAAAGTTAAGCCGGGGTCGGAAAAAAGTCTTGGCGTCGGGTTGAACTTTAAAATTCGCATATGCCCCGCACATCCAAGATCTGACGTCGGATTGAAAAAGCTTCGGGCCCTATGCGAAGCATATGCCAAGAGCATTAAGCGAGACCACAATAAAATTTATATCTGATCACTAAAGCCTCGTCGATGCATATGCGCAGCATCAACTGAGCATGCAGAAATATCGATGGACGACGAAAGCATCGGCGCTGAAAATCGCGCGAATGAGATAACAGATTGGCTAAATGGCTTGAAGATGAGTGTCGCACGTCGCATATGCCGCGCATATACTAAGAAGGAACTCAGCTCGCTCAAGATGCAAATATTGAAGACGATGAGGAAAGTGATAGTGCAAATCACGAGCAGAACGACGATAGCACAAACTTCGCATATGCTCTGCTAACACATAGTCTAGTCGTCAGCAACGTTGGCTCGCGCGTTTTCGCTCGTCTGGCTGGGAAATAGATCGGCGGTGGTGACCTGTGGTTGTTTTTTTCTGGCCTCGTTCATACGCCGTGCATATGCACGGCGGTTTTTAGCTTCTCTAGTTAGAAATGTCACTACTTCTCCAGCCCATGATTTGCATATGCAGAAAGCTGAGTCGGGGTTGGAATAATTTTGAACTCATGGTTAGCATATGCAGAAAGTTGAGCCGGGGCCGGGATCAAAAAAAAAAAGTTCCGGCCCTGGCTCAACTTTTCCAACCCCCCACCAACTGTAACCCCCTCTTAACTCTACTGTGGTATTTGAGGAAACAGTTGTTAATGCGATCTTCAAATATAGAGAATTTGATTGATGAGCATCGAAAACAAACTCTGACTGTGGCTTCAGTACTAACGACCAATATCTCAAGTATCACAGTAAAACTCAAAGCCTCAACTTGAGCTTCAAACCTCGAAGCAGCATTCTGTTCCATCAAAAGAGAGAACGAAGAGTTCATCATCACTGCGCTATTAAAGGCTGGTCAATGATGAGATTAGAGTACTTTCCCTCTATAAACCCATCAGGTAGTACTCAAAGGGGCCAGCTTGACTGAATGCTATCGACAAGCGAAGGGAGGGGCATGGAAAGTGGTAGAAGAGGTTACCACCCCGTTGCCACTTCGTTGCCACCGATTACCAATAGACCTCGACAGCTAGGCGGGGAACAGAGGGATAAATAGGCAGTCCCCCCTCCTGTTTCTGCCCTTCATCCCTTGAGATTCAGCCAGAAACTCGCTTTTGCCTCACACACCCACTCCATAGACTCAGTCGCTTAGATAGAGGGAGTGCTTGACACCTCAGGGCGGTCTCCGGGGCAAAATTTGGCCCTAGAAACCGCCAGGGGCTGTCGGGTTTACCCAAACAGATATAATATATATTTATAGTTCAAACGGAGTCGATGCCCGATAGCATGTGAATAGAGCCAACACACTCTCCTTCCCTCGCCTTCCCTTAGCCGGTTTAGCATCTATTGAATTAGGGAATAAGAGAAATGAAGGGATAGTATGTGGGTTGCTACTGGAAGTGGGAGGGAGGGGGCTGGGAAGGTGGGCAAGAGAAGGGAGAGAGTGTTGGCTGTGCTGAAAGATAGACATAAAGAGAGAAGGAAGAAGGGCGGGGAAGGTATGAGAGGGGGGCTAACGATAGGGAAACCATGGCAGGTTATGGGAATGAGAGAATGGGGAGGCAATAGTCATCAATGATGAAAATCAAAATCTCACGTCACTCTCACAAACCTTCCCCTTTTTCCCCTTCTTCCACTTCTTCCCCTCCCTTTCTCTAGTTCTATTCTCTTCTCTTCCTTCTTTCTTCTTTGAGTCCTAGCGACATTTCACCGGCGAACACTGTCGTAGAGCAGAACTACGGTTCCTAGCGATGACTTTTTGCCAGAGTATCGCGTGCGCGAGTGATAAGAAGTCATCACCCTAGTTCATGAGCAACATTTGAGAACTCAATCGAAATGTTCACTTCTTCGTTGTCTCAAGTTCAAACCCGACCGCAGGTCTTTGAATCCTTGTGTTCAGGATATCGCTGCGAGTGTCACTGTGAGAAGATAGAAGGGGATTGTTGTAGAGCAGAACTACGGTTTATAATGATGACTTTTTGCCAGAGTATCGTATGCGCGAGTGATAAGAAGAATCATGAACGGCAACATCTGCCTGCACGTACTTGCATGCTCATCGTGTACTACTCGCTAGGACTCGCTAGGATTCGCTAGGATTCGCTAGGACTCGCTAGGACTCGCGTACTTGCCAGGGAATGTCACTGGAGACATGGTTTGAAGGGATGGCGCGGGGGATGAAGGAAGTAGGCAGATGGGGGTGGGACGGTCATTTAAATAGCTCTTGAAGGTGGTATAGACGGAGTGGGGTGAGGTGAGGTGGTTGGAAAGCGTGACTTAGATAGATGTGATTGCGTGAATTGGGGCCGTTTGATGCAGAGCTTGAATGGTTAGAGGTCGGAAATATTTTGCGTTTTTATGCTGCCGTTGGGCTCATGCTTCTCTATATATTCAACTCCCCGACCGGTTCCCCGTGCTTGTAGATTATCAAATTTACATACCTTTATACTCTCGCCCAACCCTCAGCGGCTACCTATCTACACCTTCTCCCTTGCCCTCCCCATCTCCCTCCTCTGCCTCCTTGCCTTCGGACTTACCGCCCCCCAAACCCTCTTTCCACCACCCAAATACAGCCACGAGCACAAAAACACCACCGCGAAATTAAACCCACAATACGCCCAAAACACGCCATAATCCTCCCACTTGTTCTTATAAAACACGTTAAAACCCGCCGCGAATTCGTCCCCATTGGCATACTGGCAGAATTCGCAAAGGCCGTTGGTTCCGTTTTGGACATAGCCGCCGGCTTGGCGGATGAACTGCTGGGTGGAGGATTGGCAGGTTTGGCCCGGGGGTGGGGGGAAGCGGGCGAACTCGTTAGGGGCACATATGACTGGACGGTCGTGTACGGCAACACCGAGGAAGCCTTCGAGGAGGTAGCGGAAGGGGGAGAGGTAGTACATCCAGGATTGCCAGAACTGTGGGTGATCATTAGCGTGTAAATAATCTGTGACGGGGATTGTGCAGGATTTACGTGTGGAAGCGCAGCAAATGGAACCACGACACCGCAGAAGGCTACGACGAAAAGAAAGAAGATTGGGACAAGTAAACTGGCTAATAGCTCATTGGGAGAAAAGGAGGCTATCATCTGGCCAAAACCGACGTAGAAGAGCTCAAACAACATGAGCAGCATCCAGGTGTATGCGGAATCGAACTTGCCACGGCCACGGCCTACAGCGCCCCACCACCAACAGTTGAAGTAAATCGTTCCGGCGACAATAGAGTAAGGAATTTCGACAAGGATAGCGCCAGTGACGAACGCAACCCAGGAATAAATCTTGGAGTTCGCTTCACGGGACTGGTAGATGGCGCGGAATTGGAGGAACTTGGGCTGCAGTTGTTGAATCAGAGGTGGAGCGATAGTGAGGGTCATGAAGATTGAAAAGAGACGAGATTGCATGTCAATCTGCGAGTTGCCGACGTGGTAGAATGTAAATGTATTAAAGAGACCAGTGACAATGTGGAGCATGAATTTTCCAATCATATAATCTGGAGTGCGCCAGTAGGAAACGAAAGAGCGCTTTACGACAGTAGAGATTTGGGTACTGAGCGGCATGGCGTACTCGCGGTCATCGTCGGTATTGGCGTTGGTCGAGGCGTTGCGACGGTCGCTGATCATTTGTTGGATCTCTTTTCCACGTTCTTCGCGCTCGGTGGATGAGGCCCAGACGTCGCCCCAATCTTTGCCTTTGTAATTAGGATCACCGGCGCCAATGGCTTCGAGCATATACTCGGCTGGGTTGGCGCTGGGCGGGCATTTCTTTGCTCCGTTTCCTTCAAAATAGTCGATCAAGCTTCGAGAGTCCTTTCCGAGAGACCCGTGGTATACAACCCTCCCTCCGGACTTGAGCAGCAGGAGTTCGTCAAAATACTCAAAGAGGACAGACGATGGTTGATGAATTGTAACGAGCAAAGCCTGACCATTGTCGGCTAGCTTGCGGAGGAATCGAATGATGTTGAACGCTGCTCCAGAATCGAGGCCTGAAGTCGGCTCGTCCAAGAACATAAGGAGTTCTGGCTTACTAGCCAGCTCGACGCCAATCGTCACTCTTTTGCGCTGTTCCTGATTCAGACCCTCGCCAATTTTCCCTAGGGTAGCACCTGCAATCGGTCTCATCTCAAGGAGATCAATGATCCTCTCACAGTACTCGTACTTTTCGTCAGTCGGCACCTCTTTCGGTTGCCGAAGGAGAGCAGAAAACCGTAGAGCCTCCCGTACTGTGGCAGTCGGTTCATGTACATCCATCTGCTCAGCAAAGCCAGTTGCTCTTTGGAATGATTTTGGTAGGGGTCTTCCATCGACTAGGAAGTCGCCAGTGATCACCCCGAAATTAATTCTTTGGGCTAATGTATTCAGGAGCGTGGTCTTTCCGGCGCCAGAAGCACCCATCAGTGCCGTCAGCTTCCCTGGTCTGACGTAGCCTTGGACGTCGCTCAGTAGTTTCCTCTCCCCTTTCTCGTACGGAATTGTGTAATTTACGTTCTGCCAAGTAAAGACAGACTCGTTCCTTGCAACGCCTTTGACAGCTTCGCCAGATTCCGAGCCGCTGGATTCACCTTGACCGAGTTTCTCGCCCCCCGCGTTGCCAGCTTTTTCTTCATCTTCAGGAATACTGCCCTTCTCCATTGCCTTCTTGACAGACTTTGGAGCTTGACCTCGTTTGAAAATAGTAACAGCTCCTCCACCCGCGTTTGGTTTTTGTATCTCCATCCCAATCATAGTGAGGACGACGAAGAAGGCAAAGAAGGCGGCAATAATCCCAATGTTCCGCCACAGATGTGATCGGGAGTAGGTGAAAGCGGTTCGTATGTAGTCTGCTCCATTGACGGTGGTTTGCCCCGGTTGACTTCCTTGGATAGCGCAAGACTGATATTGAGGAGCAGCTCCAGGACCTTGCGGGACTAAATACGGAGGCACGCACTGGATTACCAGATCGTAGAACTCATTAGCCATCAACGCTTCAAATCCATATTGCACTGGATTGATCCAAATAAGCCACTTGAACCACGGATGCATTTTCTGTGGAGGAATGAGATAACCGGTATACACCACAAGTGCTTGGATCGCGACACCTGTAATACGTGTTGCCACATCGAGTGACTTCACCAACGATCCAATGGCCCGGAAGAAAGCGTACATGGTCATTGTCAGGATCCATAGGATGAGCAAGCTGATGAAGAATTGTGATGGCGTCCTCGCAAGATCTGACATGAAATAGACCACAATATCAAAGATTGCGACTTGAACAAAAACAAGAGGAATGTCGACTACGGTTTGTGCAATAGCGTATGCTGCAGGACGATAGAAAGAGCTATCATACAGTCAGCAAAGTACTTTTCAGGATCATAGGAACTCTTACAAGGACTTGTGCTTCAACAATATTGGTCGGCTTGCAAAGGCGGAGGTTAATTCAGCAAGTGCAAGCAGTGCGTTGAATAGAAGCATAAAGAACATCACACCACCACGAGTGAAGACTCCAGCGGATGTTTTTGGCATATTGTAGAAGAGCGAGCCAAAAATCAGAGCCTGGAAGAAGATTCCTCCCCATTTTCCACCTAGAGTGAGCGGATCACCAAACATGACCAGAAACTGACGGTGAGTGCAGGCAACAACCTGCTGAGGGAATGAAAGGGTGTAGTTCTTCTCTTTAGTCGCCTTTGTTCTTGCTGCCAAACGTTGTTGCCGCTGTTCTTCATTGTGCAGTTCCAAGTCTCCGATATCCTTCAAGTTCTTCTGATACATGTCGCTCTGCCGGTAAGCTGCTTCAAATTGGTCCGCAGATCTCGGGATTCGATCTTCGTAACCCTCTCTTATATTCCGCTCATGCTCATCGGTGACAGATGTAAGGAAGTCGGCGGTGGTCCAACGAGGCGGTCGAGCGAATCCAAGTCCTTCAAAGTAGGCTGCAGCGTCCTCTGTTGACCCGTAGTAAAGACATTTTCCTTCGTCGATAAGTACAACCTTGTCGAACAAATCGTACAAACTCTCTCCAGCTTGGTACAATGCAACTGATGTGGATATATGGGCCATGTTGGTAAGTGACCGTAAGGACTGTACATATTCGAGAGCTGTGCTAGCATCCAGACCTCGTGTGGAGTTATCCCAACACTGAATGCTTGCTCTAGTGATCATAGCCTCCGCAATACTGACACGCTTCTTCTCTCCTCCAGATACACCACGTACGAACTCATTGCCCACTTTCGTGTTCATGGTATGCTCGATCCAAAAGAGTTTGGAGACAACATGGAGGAATTCGTTGATATAGTCCTGGCGGCTTTCTCCTTCGTTTCGCGACTCTTTGCCGGGTGTCCTTGTTTTCAGAGCGAACTGAAGGGTGTTTTTGACGGTCAACGTAGTGTAGTGCAGATCGTCTTCTGGGTTGTAGACTACTTCTCCACGATAATGTTTGCCCATAGTCTTCGCATCCGTACCACCGTACGTGACGTCGCCCTCGACACTCTCGAAGCCAAACCTTTGGTTGGCCAAAACTTTCAAGAACGTAGAACATCCAGATCCAGGCCGACCCAGGACCAATAGCATTTCTCCAGGTCGGACACAGCCTGAGAATCGATTGATTATGGTCCTTATCGGAGGTTTACCAGCTGCTCGTTTCAGTCCGCTCGTGAAAAGACTCTTCAAAAATCGAGGAAGAGCCAAGAAAGGATCGCTCAGAGTTGGTTGCAGCGCGGCACCCAAGCCCATCCCTTTCACGGTAAGATCTTTAAACACCAAACCCACATGTCTTGTCTTTTCTTCCTCGGATTGGCCTTGTCGGCCCTTCCCGAACATGCGTGACATCAATCTTTCAATCTCGGCCTGCTCATCGTCCTCCTCAACGCTAGTGGCATAAGAGCCTTGACGGCCGCTTTGGTTTGTTCGCTTCCGGCTGAGAACCCTGAATACTTCATCCTCTGTCAATTGCCTTGACGAGTTTTTCCTCATACCAGGTCTTTTGGCGGCATCCTTGGTTTGTGTTGTTTTTATAGGCTCATATCCAGCCACTTCGTCGGCTCTTTCGTCCTTGTTGATTTCATCAGATGGCCTAGCCGCATATTTCGAGTTACCGATTAATGGCCCTGCAACAGCCGCTGACTCTGACTCTGCGGGTGATGGTACAGCTGTGTATTCGCTGGATGACCGGCTACGCCCTTCCGTCCCTCCATTCGCGACATGGGGGCCGTTGGTGTTTGCATGTGCAGGGCTCTCGATTGCAGGCGATACTCTACTGATGGCGGCCGAATCCTGATGTGGTGGATGCGTTTCCGAGCCGGCAGGAGCCAAGTATTGCTGTCTGAAACTATTGGCAGATGTTGACGGCCATATGTCAGGCAATGCCTCCATGTTAGGACGTTCAGGCGGATCAGGAGCCATGATGATGGCTAGGATACTTCCAAAACGGACAGAATGAGTCGAGTTCAGCAGACGCGAAGCCGGAGAATCCTCAGCACATGGTCAAAGAAAGGGAATAAAATACTCCACGATAAACAAATGGCCGAGGGAGACGAAAAGAAATAGTTCGCCGCAGATCTGTCAGCCTACTCTGGCCAACAAACACGGCGGTCGCGGGTCGGCTTGGAAATAATCACCTCATATCGAGAGCCAATGAGGGGTCACCTTCTGTGAGAAAAGCCAGGCCCATGGGATATCAACAGATCCGATGCTCCCGGATGGAAAGAATGCTGTAATGCGGTAATGAAACGTCTAATCGTCATATCTAGAGCTTAAAATGCCGTGAATGCCTCTAACCGAGATGTTCCCGCAACCTAAATTCAACTCACCGGGGTGTTGCGGACTTAAGACCAAAACCCGAAGCCCGAAGCCCGCGAGCGAGAAAGAACAATGATGCGGAGAGCGCACTGGAAGGCGATCTTTATGAATAGCTTCATGTTAGCATAGCATTTTAGCATTGATATTGCGAGCGGACAAAGGAGTGCCTGAGCGACTACACACCGCCTGCTGGCAATTGTAAGCTCGGGTAGCGACTTCTCGCTACGTTGGTTCGGAGTGCACAGTTGCAGTCATGATGTCAAGTGCCTCCAAACGCAGTTTTTCTGGTTGCGATAGAACTACTCTAATTCGTAGAATTGAAGTCATGATCTCTCTTCCACCTAACCATGGCCCATGTCGCGCAGTCAACACAGGAGCCTGAGCTCAACTATTTCGTCTGTACCTTGGGCCAAGCAGCGAGAATCAATGCTCAGAGCCCTCATGTGTTCAAGACTGTCAACGACTTCATCGACTTTCAAGCTCGAACAATCCCACAGGCTCCTGCTGTTGGCTTCCCGATACCTCCAGACTCAAGGAATGATGGCCCGGAATGGCAGCAAAGAATTCTCAGTATGCTCGTATGAGTCGTATCTAGTAGGTTGCGAATCAGAGATCTAATCTGTCCCTTAGCGTTTGAGGATCTACGGCAAGGATCAATTGCGATAGGGCAAGTTTTGTCCAAGTCACTGCGGGCGAATACTTCACCTACCAAGACTGTGGCACTGCTATGCCCAAGCTCCATCGACTTTCTTTTTGCATGGCTAGGGCTGATGAGGTTGGGGCATTCGGTCCTTCTCATTGCGTACGTACCACCCTGACTGGCTGTGCTGAGTAAAGTCAAAGCTGAACCCAAGATGGTAGGCCTCAATGTCAGCCTTCAGCGATTGCACTTTTGTGCACGTCGTGCAACGTGACTGAACTGTTCTATGATGACACGTATGAGAGACTTGCAAGGGCATCCGGAGGAGCATCAAGCTCGGCCTCGTCACTCCGCCCAATCCGCTTGCCAGGGGCTAAGCAAAGGGAAGAGCTATTGGGCGATATCACCCTGACTGGAGATTTCATGCTATTACGCACATCGTTGCTTGAAGTGAAGGAAACCGATGTTGCCTACCTGCACCATACGTCCGGGACCTCCACCGGCCTCCCGAAGCCAATTCCTCAAAGCCACCGAGCTGCGGTAGGTGTTCTTCCTTGCCTGGAGAACGGCCATGACAGAGCAACATTCACCACAACGCCGCTCTATCATGGAGGTATAGCAGATTGCTTTCGTGCCTGGACAAGCAACGCCATGATCTGGCTGTTCCCAGGGAAAGAAGTGCCAATCACTGCACAGAATGTACTGAAATCATTAGAATGTGCTCAGAGATCCACCAAAAGTTGTCAGACTCCTCTGGTGACTTATTTCTCTTCTGTGCCCTACGTTCTGCAAATGGTAGCCGCAGACAATAATGGCTTGCAAATACTGAAAAGCATGGAGATTGCCGGTGTTGGAGGTGCTGCACTTCCCCAAGAAGTAGGAGATGATCTGGTAGAAAAAGGAGTACATCTGGTTTCCAGATTTGGCAGCGCCGAGTGTGGTTTTATCATGTCCTCCCATCGAGATTATGCATCGGACAAGGAATGGCAATTCCTGCGAAGTAACAGATCGATGCCTCTAAGCTTCGAACCTCGAGATGATGGGCTGTCCGAGCTGATCATTCTATCTCAATGGCCGCACATGGCGAAGCGTAATCGAGATGATGGTTCGTTTGCAACCGCAGATTTGTTTGCAGCGCATCCAAAAATCTTAAATGCCTGGAAATACCATTCACGTGCCGATTCTCAATTGACTCTAATTACTGGCAAGAAATTTGATCCTGCGCCTCTCGAAGCTGCGATAGCTACCTCTCCATTATTGAGTGATGTCTTGATCTTTGGCAATGGCCAGCAATACCCTGGAGCTCTGCTGTTTCGGTCATTATATTTTCAGGAGATGTCGGATGAACAGGTTCTGGGGAGTGTTTGGCCATCAATTGACAAACTTAACGCTGAAAGCCAAGGTCATGCTCGGCTATCAAGGTCAATGTTGGTAGTGATGACTAGGGGCGCACCTGCGGTGGAAAAAAGTAGTAAAGGCACCATTTTGAGGGGTGTAGCTGAAAAAACCTTCTATGCAGAGATTAACAAAGCCTATGAGGGTGCATTTGGAGTTGATGCTAATGGGCGGAGAGAAGAAGTGGGAGCGTCTGTTTCAGACCATGACGTACCAATTGTTGTGCTGGAGATTATCACGAGCGTCCTCAATACCAAAATCCCAATACCGGAGGATACGGACCTCTTCTCTTTTGGCATTGACTCTGTCGCATGCATGCAGATCAGAGCACTACTCCAGACTGTGAGTAGCCTTCCCGGCCATTAAATTCATAGAAGTAATGTATTGACTCTGTGGTCAGAGGATACTATCTCCCGAAATGCCTAAGCTTCCACTCAACGTTGTCTATGATTGTGGGACTATCAAAAGGTACTATTAGGCAATTCGAAGGCCGCAACGATACCACGTTAACCAACTCTTCAGACTTTCCAAATACCTCCTCAACATCCGCAAAGGCCAAACAACTGAAAAAGAAGACGAAATCCAACTCATGCTCGATCTTGTCCAAGAACATGGCTCCTTCTCCCCCAACCTCATAGAAACGTCCACCAACCCCTCAAGCACGCCCGCAAAGCCAATCATTGTAAGTCCATCATCCTCCATCCAAAGTAAACCCATCTAATCCTCATAGATCCTCACCGGCGCGACAGGCTCCTTAGGCGCGCATATCCTTTCCCTCCTTCTTTCGCATCCCTCCTCCCCGCACGTCACTTGCCTCGTACGTGCCGCCACTCCCGCTGCTGCGTACGCCCGAGTCTCCAAATCCCTCCTCGCACGCCAACTACCTCCCCTCACCCAGGACTCAAAGCTCAGTTACCTTCCGGTCAAGCTTTCAGAGGGGAATCTGGGACTTTCTATCGAGGACTATGCCAACCTAGCGGAGAACGCAGTCATTGTTATCCATGCAGCATGGGCTGTCAACTTCCGCGCCTCTCTCCGCTCCTTTGTCAAAGACCACATCCTCGGTCTCCGTAACCTCATCACCCTCGCCCTCTCCTCCTCTCACCCCCAGCCGCCAAAATTTCTCTTTTGCTCCTCCACTGCTAGCGTCACATCCTCCCCTTCCCCTATCAAGGAATCAACCTCACAATCTCCCCACACGGCATCACCGTTAGGCTATTCCCGCAGCAAATGGGTCGCCGAAGCCATTTGCGCAAAAGCTCTTGCCGAAACGAGGATGCAGGGGCGCATTGCGGTGCTGAGGATGGGGCAGTTGTGTGGAGATTCGAAAAGGGGGGTCTGGAACATGAGTGAGGCGTGGCCGTTGATGATCAGCAGCGTCAAAGCTACCGGTAGTCTACCTGATCTGCAGGACGAAGCGCTAGACTGGCTTCCTGTTGACGTCGCTGCCGAAGCAACCCTGCAAGTTGGCGGCATCGATGCTCATAATCCTACCACTAAATTAGCAGAGCACGACACAGAGATACCAGTCTATCACATCCTCAACCCCCACCCCACCCCAACATGGTCCGACCTCCTCCACTGGCTCCGCACCCTCCACCCAAACTTCCAAGTCCTCCCTCCAACCCAATGGGTCCAGCAGCTCGAAACCCTAACCGGAGACCAAGCCAACCACCCCGCCACCAAACTCATCGGCTTGTGGCGAGACGCATACTGCGGAGACGAAGAAGAAGGACGGAATAAAGGGAAGCTAGTCTTCGAGACCCAAAAAACAAGCAAAACGGTCCCTGCGATGAGAAACGTCCAGCCGATCGACGAAGCGCTGTTTGCGAAGGTCTGGGCGTGGATCGAGGGGGAGATGGCGACGCAGGGGTGATGGAAGGGCGATATTGACGGAGAGATGGAAAGGGCCAAGGGAGTGGTTAGAGGCTATAGTTCGCCATAGCGGTAATAGAGGCATCAACACGAATGATAAAAGGCACGAGACGAGAAAAACGAATGTCGTGAATTCGATAAAGGGATTAGAGAGATGATTCGTTAAGTCTATCTAGAACCCTCCCTACCTGCAGTACTCTCCAAAACGGCCCACCTTTCCACCCACCGCTTTCTCTCTTCTCTTTCCGCTCTGAATCCTCCAAACCCCCCACCCCCCAAAAAACCTTCACCCCCAGCAAATCTCTACTAAAATTTCCACCAAAGCAGGGATAAATAATTTTTCGGAAAACAGCTACTCGTGGCCACCACAGAGGAACAATATATTATAGCAACATTTTCAAATTCGTGAGATTCAGTTTCGAGATTTTTGGAAGCTACGGTATTCGGAGTTGCAAATTGAATTGAAATTAATGCTTCCTTTTTTTTTCTGGTGTCGGGGCTGCTTGGGAAGGCGCAGAAGAATATACAGAAGGAATATATATAAAAGCTGGCGATATGTAGAGGGAGAGAGCTATAACGCTATAAAGGTATAAAGGTATAAAAGTCCAAAACAGAGATCAGACAACAAACCCCACAAAAGCAAAAAAAGCCACCACACACATCCGCTCCCCTCACATTGTCCCATCATTAATAATATCATCCGGCGCCAAACTTTTATACGTCTTCCTGGGCACAAACCCTGGCTGCTCTAGCATCATGACCGCATCCCTCTGTCTCTTCCTCCGGAGCCGCTCCTTGAGAGACTCATACTCGTCGTCTGTCTCAGGGAAGAACGACTCCATTGCGCTATCGATTGATGGGCTACGACCTTCACTGTCGCCATTGTGCTGATGCCAGGAATTCTGATTAGTGGACCAGTGGAGTGCAGGTTTGCGATGCTCGGGCGCCACTTCGGGGCCGGACCAGGAGATTTGCGCTTTGTGCACGACGTTACCGTTAGAGGCGGTGGCGATTCCCGGGCCTGGGGGCTCGTCGTCGTCATCGTCTTCGGATTCCTCGGGGATGGGGGAGGTCATTCCATTTGGAAGTCTGGAAGGAGGGTTTTGCTGCTTCGGTCTTCGTGGGCTATCTGGATTATACTCCTCCAGAATGACCATCCACGCTCCCACCTGGTCTTTACTTCCAAATAGCGGAGTGAAGTGGATCCACTTATTAGTTCCTTCTTCGTTTTGGTGAGGGATCCAAAGGGCTTTGGCAGTGACTTCGCGGCCTTCGAAAAGGGCCTGGGAAAGTTCATCACGGATACGAGCATTGACACGGAATTTGTCCATGATAAGGCCGTGCACGATTCCAGGGCCGGAGAGGGCGGGGGAGGCGAACAGTATGCGGAGGGAAGGGTAGGGGCGGACAAGGACGAACTGATGGGTTAGCTGATTGCTTGAGAGCGACATACGATCGGCTTACGTAGTTGTAGAGACTGTCCAACGTCCCTTTGTAGTCTTTGACAGCGTCATACGACGGATCGCGTATATGCGCTCGATGCCATTGTGTTGTGTCCGAGTCTGTTAGTCCTTCTGGTACTTCTTGGAGCATTCGACCTTGCCATGTTCGGGCAGCCATCAGCTCCTGCATATCAAGCGTTTCGACCAACTCTTGAAACTCGCCCTTTTTCTCTGCTACTTCGGTGGCGCTATTGACCTCTTGTGGGTTCTTTTCGCGGTCCATTTGAGCAATCACTATTTGCAGAGACTCCAGTTCGGGGCTGACATCGGTTACGCTACTGACATCGATCTGAGCCCCCATAAAGTACCTGACTTTGCCAGTCCCATCCCGTAACGGTGCGTGCATAAGCAGATTCAGAAAGGGTGATCCGTCTCGGCGGCTACATGTGGGTTAGTTTCAGTCCAGTGCACTGGGAGTGGTACATACTAATTCAAAATAACCTCACAATGCTCCCGCCCCGCTTGTACTGCGTTTCGTATTCGGTCAATGCTTGTACGATTCGTCTTCGGTCCTTGCAAAAAACGACAATTCCGACCCACGATATAGTTCATATTATACTGGGTCATGCTATGAAAAGCTACGCATCCATTGTCAGCTGAATCCAACCAAACCCCTCACCCGTTCGCAACATACCTTTTGAAGCAAAAACAATAGGATTATCCTCCCTGGAAGGGTCTGTCAAACAAAACACCTCCGCAAACCCTTCAGAGGTTTCCTGTACATTTGGTTGTCCCGCCATTGTCGACGGATTTATGTTCGACTTCGCTACTTGTATATACAGAAGCGTGACGTAGGCCGGCAAATCTTCCTGTACCAGCAGGTTGAATGCCCTCCCTGCCCTTTGTTCCAATTCGAAGTTCCTCGTGTTTTCCTGTATCGGTGTCAAGCCTTGCTCTTGTAATGGCTCCAAAGCTTTTGCGACTGCATTGGCATAGTGTATGGCCTTCAATGCTTTGCTGGCGTCGAGATAGTACATTAAAGTTGGGACGGATTGTGGCCGGTGTGCCCTTAGGAATGACATGAATTTGAGTAAAAAGGACGGATCGGCAAAGATTGTCTCCATATGTGCTCCAGAGAAAAGCAAATCCGAGGTTTGCTCGAGTGACTCGAGTTTGCCGCCATCCTCGACTGGTGCTGCCAGATCAAAGTCTTCCAAACGGTCTTCAAGTATCCGCCCATGACTGTCATCTCTCGTTTGTAAATGAGTCTGTCGTGTGGGATTTGAGGATGGTGGATTGCTCTTGTGAGCTCCATCTGTGGGGGTCAGAGAGCCGTTCTTGGTAGGGATGTAATCGGCGGCGCCATTGGTGCGCGTGGGTGGTTCCCAGGCATCTTGTTTGCTGCTTCAGAGATTTTCAGTCGTATTCAAAGAACGGTTTGGTTCCACCTACCTTGTACGGGAAGGGAAAAATGAGGACTGAGAGTTGGGACGTTGTGAGGAGTCGAATGCTGGGACCTGAGGTTCTCCCGGCTTTCGTGGGTGTTCTTCGAATCTGGGTGATATTGGAGGCACAGGAGGGATTGATGGGTTTTGCGTCAACGGATTGGTGAATGGCACGCTCGGACGCACACGTTGTGGAACCGCTGGGATGCCAGCATCCGATGTTGCTGTAGAGCCCCGTAGGTTTGAGGTACCGTTGTACGTAGGTACATGCCGTCCGTCAACGACGAAACTTTGACGGGTGGCAGCAGCAGCAGTCATTGATACGGTCGTTTAGGTATTATCTACTACTACTGAAGACAAAGCAAACTTCATCCCAAGGCCAACTGGTAAGGTAAGGTGGATTGGTTTCACTTTGAATGTAACATAACACGTAGGGCTGTCACGACTGCCACTCTGCACTTGCACTGGTTCTAAGCAGATGCATGTTAGTACGGTATCTTACGGTCGTCAGGTACGGAATAATCGCTGATGATTGCTGGCAACGGCTGATTGCCAATCTGCAACCATGTTGCCCACATAGTACAGGGATTTTGCGCCATCGACTGTAATTTGACAGCAGCGAGCTTTCCCGAGTTCAGGGTAGCCACGTTGATCACGGTCGCGTGGGATACCAGATGTCAAGTTCTCCTGAATGGGATCTTCTGCCCTTCTTCTGGAAATTCACGAAAAGAAAGAATCCAGACTAGGCCCTGGCTGAAAAGAGACTCATAATATCGTTGCTGTGCCCACGGCTGCGTGCCGAAAACAAAAGGTGACTCTAAAGATCTGATCTCGATCCGGGTATTCTATCGCTAGCGCAGATACTCGTCAGATTTCGAATTCCAGATTCCAGGGTCCAGATTGTTCGTCCCCAACCCCCCGTTGCGACCCGTGGCGATACGTTGGGATTTTGACAGCTGTTGCCCTTGATGCAGTAAGCAGACTACTAATGCTCGCGATTCCCACCATGTAGTAAAAAGGTCTGTTCAGGTAAGCCAAAGAAATCACCAAAAGCGATCTATGGGAGAGTCCGATTACCGAGGGTGCTACTGTAGTACGGAATACGGCCCATGGATGATGGAGGTTTGTCCTCCGATGCATGTACTAGGTTCAAGGGTCAGGCTGCATCATGAATTCATGATCAACCCTACCTTGCTCAAGGACCCCATTGTTTCAGTACCTTAAAGTACTTTACCCAAGCACGCCAGTACAGTGGCTGTAATCTGTACTGTGGCACGATACAGATCGTCGATCTTGGCGGCAATGCATCACCACATGGTCGGCATCTCTAGCTCACGTCCAAAGTCGGTAGAGACGCGGGAGGAGCAAGCATCTGCAGTCTCGAGACAAGACAATATCAGGACCCTATCTCTGCTCGCTAAATATTCCATCGGGGGTGCTCGGTGATCGCTCCGACATTCTGAAACCCAGTGCATTGTGCATGATGCGTACCATATCAAGATGTCGAAATCGGTCTTCAACATTGGCATGACTTCCGCCGATATCTTCCTCGCATATCACCCTCGCGTCCATCGAACGGGCCAAGCTCATGGATACGCGTCGCCCAACTATACCCCCAGCTATATAGTTTCACCCAATTGAAAAACAAGTACAACGACGACATACCTCAACTTATACGCCCCTTACCTGGTTTTCTCAAACCCCAAGAGTATCACCAGTCTTGATTGACTGGAGCAAACAGCACGACGACGCACCGCACAGCTGCATGCTCGTCCTTCAGCGGTGTCCAGTGGGTCGCGAACTTCTCGCTGCCTCGGTTCACCACCGAGCGCCGCGTCGCGAGGCTGATGTCGGCAGATACTGCTCGTCCCGCTCTTAATGCGCCCTTGACTCTGTTCTTGAATTCTCGAGGCATGTTCGGCGAATATTGAGCCAGGACCTTGAAGATGCTGTTGCCAACGAATGTGGTGTCATTCTTGGGGTCAATCAGAAGCATATCAACCACATCTGGTGAGTAAAACTCGATTGACATGCTATCGTAGCCAAGCACCAGGTACTATGAGTCGAACAAAATTGTGTTAGTGCCAATTCTGAGAATCCAAGTAGATGCAGAAGCTAGTAGTCCCTACCTTTGAGTAAGCGGTGTAAAACATCTTCATCTGTTGCTTAAAGTCGACTTTCTCGATTTTTTGGATAAGCTGTGCCTCCATACCGGCTTCCCGGTCATCGCCCTTGTTGCTGCTACTGCGCATCCTTAGGCTCCTAAAGAACCCTCTTTTCGCAGCACCGTCCTTTTGATGGATGGATGCCCCCGAATTGAATTCAGTGCTGTCGTCCGCAACCTCGTCAGATAATGAGAGCGCCCTTAGAATGTCGGAGCGATTATGTATGGTTGTTGAACAGTTAATTTGCCCTCCGAGGAAGAAAGCCACTTTGCCCTCCGAGTTGAACAAAGGTGCTGTGGTTTTTCGTCAGCTTCCCAGGAAGAGGCGCTTCTATGAGAACATTTGGCGTGGATATCTTACCAACATATAATAAGTTCCAGAATGGTTCTCCATTCTTCTTGTAGTTTAGTAGAAGCTCGACAGACTCCAAATTTGCGTTGACCGCTTCCTTTATGCGCTTTGCTGAAGACTGGTCTGTGTATTTGCCTTGAAGAAATCGGCAATTTCGTGGTATAATATCGGACCGAGAGTACCCCGTCACCTTGACAAAACCGTCGGATGCGTATACAATGGGATTGTCTGCCTTACTGTGAAATTCATTAGACCTAATTTAGCGGCTCTTGGAAGCCACAGATCTAAAGATTCTTACGAGGGACTTGTCAAGCAGAAGCAGTCTCCCAGGCCTCCGAATTTGGCCCGACCGGAAGCTAACGCTTTCTCGGCGGTAACTGTCATTTGGTGCTTGACAAAGCGCGGGTATATGTCAGTCGCTAGAACATTCTCTATACACTGTTGGGCGTCGGAGAATATCAGTTCCATCGCCGGAAGCGTTGTTAAAGTTGTCTCTTTGATGTCCATATTCATCGTCTTCATTATGCCTTGGGAGAGATTCAGTTGCCGGGGAGCTTCGACGGAGGTAAAAGAGCGGTAGATTTCCGACATGATCTTGGTCAACTCGTCGAGAAGGGTATTATAACGGTCAACCTGTCCACAATCAAACCATGTCAGCAATGTCTTCAGGGTTGCGCGCCATAGCGCAGGGAAGCCTTACCTTGTCCAAGAACTCCATATTTTCTCCACAAAACCGCGATTGGCTGAACTTAAGAAGCTGATGCGATGTTGTCGGGTTGTGGAGGACAATCTGGAAGATTTCCGGACTGAAAAAGTCGGCGACGCCATTTGTGAGCATGCCATTACTGCCGGGACTGTGTTTTTGGGTCGTAATCGACGGCGCATAGGTGCTTGACGACGGCTGGCTCACTGTGGTAACCTCTTGCCAGTCCTTCAGCCTGGGAGCCGTCTCACTGACAGGTGAGCGAGCATAATTCTCCGTCCTGGCCGAGGGGCCATCGGGATTGCCAGAGTCGTTCTGCATGGTGCAATGGATTGCAAAAAGCAAAAGTGCAGCTTCAAAGCAATTTTACATGTGATTCCAGCTCGAGCAGGTGCGACTGACTCATGAGCAATGAAAAGAGTTCTTGGCTGTCGGCGTCAATCCAAGAGGCCGTTGGAACGGAAGCGAGCACAGTTTCGGTAGTTTTGAGTCTGACATTATTATAGGATCCACTTGACTAGGTAGAGATGGTCGTGTGGTGATCCATGTCCACTTGTGAGTTGATTACAGGTACATCTGGACCGGATCTCTATTTTCCCCCCATGCCGAGCCGGGCCTTGCCTCCTAGGCGACGAATCAAAGCTAGGCCAGCTGAGGCATGGAAAGCATCCGGTAGGGAAGTAGAAAGTGCCTGTCAGTAAGGTAATTAAGACGAGATTTGATCCTTTGGTCCTCATGCATCTCATCGAGTCTGGAACACTTTTGACGTCTTGAGTAATAAAGGGAATGTGGGTCATTCAAACGGTTACACCTGCTTGTCATCTTTATGAGCAGACAGACCCATGGCATCCCACAGCTGAAACCCTGGAGATCAACTTTAGCCTTGTCGATACTAGACTGCTGCAATATACAAGGGTACGAGTAGTTCATCGCGGATTCTTATTTGAGATTTGAGATTGGGGGTCGATGGGGTTTTCTCTTCGGCAGCCCCAGAGTACGGCTAGCGGTATTGTACGGTACATTTACTGCGGACACCAGGAAGATCGATACGGCCACCTCTTGTAGTCCAGCCGAAGTGCTAGCGACACTTTCGTCACCACGCTGCCCCGGCTGCCACTTTGCCAGTTCATAATCATGGGTCAAGGTCTGCACTGGCCATAGGCATTCAAGCCACAATCTAAAGAAAATCTATTTGGACGAGATGCATGGACTATTGTAAGAAAGACTACATACATACAGTACAAGCTCTGGGCTCATGGTTCGTGGCACAAGCAAGCCTCGTTTTGTGATACACGACCAGTGCATAATTGGAATGGCAAGCCTTAATGTAGATGTAGAACGGCCTTCCCTTGCTCTTCCACACGCTTATGGTTAAATAACCTATCTAAATCTAAGTCTTGGCGGTTCCCCCAGTACGCTTCCAGAGCGTTGGCTCGCTGTCATCGCTTTACTTTTCCTGCTGTATACTGTTGTTCCGAATCTCGACGTCTTCGCGACTAGGGTCTTATCCAATGGCTATCGAGGTGCGAGCGCCGTCTTGTCATCAGAACAAAGCAAGAGGATTCGTCGCGTTTGCAGGAAGTTCCTCTATAACATCCCAATGCTCCACCACACAACTCTCCTCGAATCTCACGATATCCACGATTGCGGTGGGCCTTGTCACCCCAGGAAGCCCAACATCTCTATAGTGAATCCACCCAAAGTCGCCATCCAGTGCCGTGTGTAGAATCGTCAAGTTTTGACTTTTCCAGATAGGCCCAAGAAACGCAAGAGTAGCCGCAGGGCCATTGGCGACGAAGGGATTGTGCTGGATATACTGTGTGGAGACATAGTGCTGGAAGGCTTTGGTGAGATTCTTCTCAATGAAGAAGGCGTGAACGTAGCCGTCGAAAATCTCGCGGTGTTCGTGCGCGGAGACGGCATGAGGAATACAGCTGCTTGGGGGGGTTGGATGCGGGGTTGCTGTCGCGAGTGAGAGAGTTGAGAAAATGGTAGCCGAGACGAGAACCGAGCGGAGTGTGCTGAGCCAGAGCATTTTGAAGGATAGTTCGAGAGAACGCAGCGAGAACACGAGAGCGAGGATACACCCGATTGATGATTTCTAGGAAGTTGAGTGGGACCGGCAGTAAATATGAGTGAGTCCAATGGAACTGAATTTCTGTTCCATGAGATACCTAGAGAAGAATAACCGCCCAAGAAGCTGTCGATCGAACCGTCTTAAGAGTTTGTATCGCGAGGTATTTGTTCCCAAACAAGCATAGCTCGAGAACCAACAACTGCTTTGTAAGGGTGAGGTGGTTGGAAAGCGGATATGTAATTACACCCTTCATCATGACAACTGTTCGTAAGCATGAACGAATTTGTAAGATGGAAGGTACAAAGTTGCAAACGGAAAGACCGAGATAGACAGACATAGTCGTGATTCATGGTTGGTTTAACCTAGGGTGGTTCATTCTCGTCTGCTACCTAGTATTCAAACGCATGCTAGCTCTAGGGTGTTTAACTCTTACATCAACGTTCCAACAAGATGATCCGTCGCTGTTCGACTATTTGGATATCTAGATTTGTATTTGTATGTCGCCAGAGAGTTGACACATAATAAGATGTCGAAGTTTTGGGGTATCAATTGATTGTAGCAGGGAGACATTTTTTGCTACGTATCCACTTGAAGTTCTGATGAATCGTGAGAGCATCACTTATTGATAAGGCGGTTTTGACGGGCAGACATTCTGCTCCAGCGGTCCCTGCCTGCATCAACTCTAAGACTTGTCACATGTCTGCTGCTAGACTGATTTGACACACCTGATTACCTCCTCGAAATGAGATCGCCCAGGGCAAGCTGAACCAATAGCCGTGAAGTAACACAAAGGAACAGCTGCTCTACTATATTCATGATTAGCTTATCAAGCTACACCAGCCTGACCTTCCCAGCCTTTAATTGCTATAGCATTCATAGTGTGCCCCTGATTATCCGGTCACTACAGTAGTAATTGATATAGCGAACAACAAGTGTCTCATAACGTGCTGTAGAAGGGTCTCCTATGAGTCATTACCTTTCAAGGTTTGGTGGTCTAAGCGCTGACATTCATAACGATCTCTGACTCTGGCAAGCCGAACAAACTATTTCATGTGGGCCGCTGCATTAGGAAAGAATTTATTGCTTGCAGAGTCGAACGCGACGGGTTGGCGTCTGGTTTTGCAGTCGTGATCCAGGCAAGGCGACGGCGAATAAAGGCTTTATCAATCGGAGATTCGTTACGTGTAAGAGCGGGTACAAAGTTGTCTAAGAGTTTAATTAGGCATATTCGGTAGTCTAGGTATCGTTACCACATGGCGAGCCGTAGAAATCGAAGCTTACAATCGTCATCGAAGTAGAGACAAATCAATGCCAGAGCTACACCGACGGAAAGGTCATTGCCAGTAGAACAGGTAATCAGGATCCTGGGAGAGTCGAAGCAGGCGGCAAGTGAAGAGACGAAAGGAGGCACGAGAGGCATTTCTGCTCGAAGAGCACGACTACCTAACTTCCCGGTACCACAACGTAGATGAAGCACACGCCCTGGTTTTTCGAAAACTTCGCAATTTGGTCTAATATCTTGGTCATTACAGATGATGGTACCGTCAAATCCTTCTGATGGCCCCACGTCCAGTCTGCCGATATAAATGGGTGTTATAGGCACCACCAGCGCAGCTGTATTGGTCTTGGGTTCGGCTCCTTCAACACTCAATACGCTTCGAATGAGCTCGGGGAGTCCCTCTTCCGTTGCAGATAGCAGCCGTTGTCGGTATTGCCAGAATAATTGTGCCGTAAGTCCGCAAGACCAAGCCTCATTATCGTCACCAGCGCCTTGTATATAGCCATTTTCAGATGCTTCCCCGCCCTCCACACGTCTAGATGCGGTACAGCAGATTATTGGATAGAAATTGGCGGATATGATGGGGGATTTCGATGATAAAGTCTCTGGGGTGACCCAAAACGGGCGAATGGGTTTCTTTAGGATTGAACGTAGGGAAACTATATCAAGAAGCAGAGACTAATAAGTCAGCTAAAAAGATATTGCGATAAATATCGAAATTCGTAATCACCTTCGCATCCTCAATAAGTGTCTCAAGTCTTGCCTCAATTTGCGCATGTTCTGATGGCCCAACGACACTCTTAGGTGTAAAGAGTTGATGAGCTGTAGGCGTATTCTCAAAAAGAAGCCTGTTTATGACAACACACCAGATAGGAATGGTCTTCGTTAATGCATCAGGCATGCTCTTTCCCCTTCGTGTAGAATCGACTATGATGCATCTAATCTGTCGACAATACCAATCAGCATGCCGTAGCCACGGATATTGGCCGCATGGATATGCCAAGCGCACCCGTTATGTTCCCCTATAAGTCCCAGTATGTGCAGATTCAACCTTCTAGTGCTGAAGCTCCATTGCCCTTGGTGCCCGTCTGTGCTCTTAAAATACACACTGCCCACCTTAAGCTCTGGCGGTATATACCAGCTTCCACAGCGTTCGTTTGCGATGAGAGGTAAGTTAAAATTTTCCGCGACTTGCTGCACGATGATGGAGTCATGATGTATGGAAGCAAGGCGGTTGGTGACAGAGAGGTTAGAGCGTTTTAGAGAAGTGAGGGTCCTGGAGAAGTTATGCGACTCAATTGGAAACAGGAGAGATGAAGTCGAGGTGGGGAAGAGATTTGAGGACAATTTGACTTCCATGCCTCAAGTGTATTGATCCCACCTGCAATTCCTACTATGTAGCTTTAACGATTTCCGAGTTCTAGGGCTCTAGGAAAATTGACGCGCGCCTACTCTAACGCGGGTCTCTTCGACGCCTGCTTTCGCGTCTCTCTACCTTCATCCCAAGATCGTCAATATTAGAGTCACTGCAAGCACTAGTAGTGACACGAAAATTCTTTGAAGAATGGTAGCTATGCTTATGGTACATCATCCGCAACAGCTATGCTGTAGCTATGCTTTCAAAAGTATTGAGAGCAGTGAAATCTAAAGCCTTCCCGGACAACATGAAGATACATTCGCAAGTATGAAAGATACTTGAAGGATTATAGCCGGCTTGCAAGCCTGCTTGTAGTGTCCTACACGGGGCCGGTTGTCTTGGCTCTGTGAATATTCTCGGAGCCCGAGGTTGAGAGATTCCGCGGTGAGGCGCTCGAGAAAGGCTAGCAGGGCTTTCGATTCATCTATCCTATGACCCGACCTTTTCGAAATAGCCATTTAGAATGACTCTGTCCGGTCAATGCTGTCCCAAAGTGCTAGATAAGCCGCAACTCTTCCGTCAAGCGCTCTTCCTCGGACACGCTGTTTGACTGCATCGGCTTCCTGGATTCGTCCGTCGTCTGCTCCCATGAAGACATCTTGATTCTTGATTGCGTTCAATTTTATGATCGCTGCTTGAAGTGCTGCCTGACTAGATTCAATTATGGAGCTCTCATGGAACGTGTTCGTCCTAGTGACACACCCAGGCTCTAGCAGGTTCTGAGGATGTGACTCGAGTTCAAACCGAGATGGAGCGTACCAATCGCAATAATCCCGCCAGGACACAGTAATATGTGTTTGCGACGACCGAATATAGTGCTCTCTTCCCTTTGTGGCGAGCCACGATACAAACTCATCTGGGTCTTTGGCAACAATCCTCGCCAGAATTTCTCTAACAGGCTCGACGGCTTTACTATCTTGCAAAGGACCCGCTGCTCTGGTATTTTCAGACCTCCGATGTTCTGCTTCTTTTGCCTCGCGAAGTTCCCGTGTGGCGTTTTCATGGAACTCGTGTGCAAGCTGCATTTGCTGGTTTGCCAGCTCGAAACCGCTTCCTGTCCACGGACGTGTGTACGGTGGCTCTAAAATTTGTGGGGTCCACACTGGATTTATATGCCAAGTCCGGATCTGCCCGTCCCAGCGCTCCAGCTTCGTCAAATTTGGAGGATAGCCTTGGCGCCCAGTAGCCACCCATACTTCAGTCAATCTTCTCTGTAGGTGGGCCCACTGAGCAAGATAGCTATCCCAAAGCCCTGAAGAAGATGCTGCTTGCCCAACCAGTTGGCTGAAGTTCTCTCGCGATGGTTCTAGAGCTTCTTGAAGCGAGCGAACTTCATCCAAATTAGAAGGCGTAACTATGCGGCCATCTACCGTAGTGTTGGCTATGGTTTTATGAGCGTTATCGCCGGTGCAACCTAGTGAAACTGGAATGCTCTGCATCATGGAGTTGTGAAAGGTGCGAACTACTTCTGGATCTCGTTTATCACAACTCGCAATGTAACCGATCTTGTCAAGCTCTGCAGCATCTACCGAGGGCGGTTCTTCTTGCTTTCTCTTCGGGTGATCTTGCGGAGGGAGAATGGAAACCTCACGCCAAATCTCGCTGTCCTAATATTATCGAGTCAGCATGTTCGCTTAAAGTTGAAGATGTATTCGTACCTCGTCTGCGTTAGGGCTAATGTCGTTGTCCAATGCAGGGTCTTCCCTACCACCGCCTCTGATACCTACTTCAGATACAGTGAATCCAGCGTCGCTGCTCTGTGCGTACTCTAAAGCTGTCTGGTGAGTCTTGGCTCTCTTCCACCAACTCTCAGACATTTCAGTGCTTAAGCTGTCTTTGTAGTGCTTCATCTTTTCGCCAACATTGTCTTGTACAGTTCTCTGGCGTTTCTTTTTCATTTCTACCTGACTGCCATCTTTATATATCCGTTGGTCGAGAGTAATGTCGGCCTCCATCTTAGCGACTCCGTTCTGAACAACTTGCTGAGGAAATACTGGGACATCTCTCAACAGCTTTTGTTTCATCCTGGTATGTTCAGAGTATTGCCCCATGCCCTTTGACTTCACGGCCGCGATCTCGTAGCAACTGAGAGCACTCGAGAGTTTGGTCCCGTTCGGATTCTTGCACTCTTGTGGGAGATTCGAAGCCATATAGTCTATGTTGATCCCTCGAATGCACATTATTCCTTGGGCATCATGTCTCAGTTTGGCATGGATGGTACTGTCCGAATTTAAGGCATTGTTGGCACTGGAACCGGGTGAAATGCCAATCCCGGGCGTGATTTTTCCTTGTGTCATGGTTCCATCATCCACTGATATAGCTACAGACTTTGAGTCAGTCTTGCAAATCAATCACTTTCGGCTCGGCTCACATCTTGCCCTATTCTGGGCGTTGATCTTCGAATTGCAGCCTATATATTGCCGTCATTCATCAGTAAATACGTTTCAAGAGGTATGGTGATGCTTACTAGTACTATCGCTACCAAGTTTCAGACTGCTCATGCGAACAACGGATGGGCAACCTTCGGCAACTACTTCAGGAGACATACCCCAAGAGTGTGGATGGATGCCATTTAGGCCATCGTTTCTGCCTTGATGTGACCCACAGCCTTCTGGTTGATCTTTTTGGAACTCGCATATAGATTCACCAGTCTCCACATGTCGGCTTTTTCTTGGTAGTGCCTCTGCATGATTCCTGGGCTTTACTGAATCCATGAGTAGCTGGCTGTTGAATAGTAACGACTCACGCTTGCTGGAAGCTTATCCTGGCCAAATCGCAACGTTCGATAATTGGTAACTCGATTGCTTGCTTTTCTCAATAATGGCAAGGACCCAGGTGTATTTGAGCGTGTTACGGTCTGAAATGCAACTAATATTGTGCTGTAGTTGTGTTGAAATTGGATCCCGTTACACAGCCAAGGAGTGAGTCCGCCAGGTCCCACAGTGTTTCTCGGTCTTGAAAAGGGTACAAGAACGCTTTCTCTACCCAGAATCATTGCGAAACATGCTATATGAAACCGTGATACTATAAGCCTCTCAGCAGAGCTTCTTTGATATTTGCATTCCTTTAAGCCTACATTTGTACTACAGTCAGGAGGCTGCACATGTAGAAGCTCTCATAACCATCAATCTAGACAGGAGTATGTGGTCTCACTTCAAGACGTGTTTGGAAGTTCTGTCCTCTTGAAAGACATGTCCCCCGATTCCGCACGGCCCTAGGGAAACGGCACGATTAATTGGTCAGTATAAACTAACAATGGTAGATTGGAATTGTCTTTGCTAGTAATCTTCAAGGCCTGCTTCAGGTTTGAGAAGAACGGTCCACGCAAGGTCTGTCAACGGCGCTGGCAACGGAATACAGACCCAGTCTGAAAAAGGATATGTGTTGACGACTTCGTTATCTGGAAAGCAAGAAGAGCATTCAAGTTAGTTTAGCTGGGTGGATCATATCCAGTTTCGCTTACGCAAGGAGTCGATTCTCAAAGATCGGTTTCATCTAGGAGACTACGCCAGGCTGGTTCGTCCAAGTAAGCTATCGGTGTTCTCGTATTGTGAATTGCGCAATGCTTCCTTCGAATGTTTGCTTCGAGCTTTGTGCTATCCAATGGATGGGAAGAAGGACCATGGGGAACGCATTATCCTCGGATGAAGTTGTTATTTGTCAGCTTGCTTGGCCTTGTGCCGGCACGAAGGTCAAAGCACGCCTAAATCAGTATATATGAAAGGTATCACAGAGAGTCATAAAAGTTGAAGGTAAGTGTTCAAAATTCAGCTAGAGTTTTCTGTAGATTTCTCAGCTAACAAGCGAAAATGAACCCAGCACGTTCGTTACCAGTAATGGTGACTGGATCTGCACTTGGCGCCTAATCTACCAAAGCCAGAACCTGAATCTATAAGAAGAAAGACATTGCTTGGCACGACGCTGAATACAAAGGTAACTAGAACAAGCGTCTCAAACTAAATTTCAGCACTTCAAGATCATCTAGTACCAGACATTGTCACGCTCGCCGATTCTCGCCAAATCTACTCGCTTCCACAATCAAGATCCTTCTCATACAAGATGAGAGACCTAGCCATACTTGACTATTCCATTGGTGCAACGATTGACTCACACACAGCCTTGGCTACTTATTTGGGAGTTTAAGGCGTCCCAATCGGGGAAGGACTGCCACGGGGAATCAAAGAAGAAGAGGTCTGGCTGTGGATCATCCACGTCCCACATATCTGTGAGAGCTCGCTGCAACAACCCAAGCTGGGTTGCATATGACTGGTTTCTTGGAGTATTCGGAGCGTCTCCACCAGAGTGAAATTCGAAGCTATCGCGAGTAAACAAAAGGGCCTCCTGGATGCTCTCTTCTTCCGCGGCATATTTTGGGTTCACATAACGGAAGTCAAGGTTTGAATCCTTCCAGTTCTGCGTCTGACGATTTCCGGCTGGGTCAAGAGCTTGTCTTGCGAAAATGTTTGCAGGTAGCTGAGCTGCAGATGGGGTAACATGATCGGCTAGGGCCTCGTCGAACAGATATGGATCCCTCTGCAAGGGCGGAAGAAGTGAAACATCGCTGCCCAAAGGTCCTCTGGAGAGGTTGGTTCCTGTTCTAAAGGCTGGCATTGGATCTTCAACCATAGTCTGATGGCTCCTTGGTGGCTGGGCCAATCCGCTCAGAGTTGCTCTTACAGATAACCCATCTGTCTGAGGTGTTTGCCTTGAAAAAGCCTGGAGACGCTCACTATTCGCAAAGGGCGCCATTCCTTCGTAAAAAGTATCGTCAGGTAAGTGGTAGATTCCGTCACCTAAATCATGGTCCACGGACGCGACAAAATTATATCTCATCTGAGACGGACGCCTCGACTCTACTGCAGCAGACCTCATTGCCCGTTTTGGCCGTGCAGGAACTATATCTAGCCTACGACGCTTCAGGGGTTGGCTTGAATCTTCTTGATCAGCTTCATTATCGGAGGTGCCTGAATCCAACTGCCGTCCGCGCTTACGGCTTGATAAGTTGCCCGAAGGATGACCATATGGAGGATATCCCACGCTTCCGTAGCTTTGCTGCTGGTAAGGATATCCGTAATTACCATGAGGTCCAGTGCTTGGTCTCCTGGTTTGTGGCGAGCCGCGAGCATCTTCCGACTGTTCCGTATCTGCTCGTTCCCGCCTACGTTTCTGTTCATGAGGATATGGTACAAGGCTGTTGAGCTGCCGAGCGCGTCCTTGTCCTGCAAAAGCTGCTCCGATCCTTACTGCTTGAGCCGGGCTCGCTGGATGCTCCTGAGAGAATGGACTTGGCATAGTGCTTTGACGCTTCGGTGTCGGTTCAAAAGATGACTCGTCATCTGTGCCAGCAGGCTGCTTCTTCCGCGAACGTTGTGGAACAGTTCCCTTGTTCACAGCCTTAAGGCTATCTACTTCTAACGTCGAGAGATCTCTTCCAAAAGACCGGGTGGAGTTCTCGCCAATGCATCTAGGTCCGAGAATCATAGCAAGCTCGTACTTAATCTGCTTACTTCCCTCTCGTTCGTTCCAGGCAATGCAACCAGCTTTCATTCGGAAGCGGCCCATCCTCATACGCAGTGTATTCAGGTCATACAAGGGGCGAAACTTCAGCCCCTTGACGATCTGTGCAGGCATTCGAGCTCGTAGGGCGCTGAGAGGTATATCAGGGTTAGTCCTAGAGATAGCCTCCAGCTCTGCACCACTCATGTTCGAGCTGCATAACAAGGGGATCTCTCGCCAGAGCATGATCGGGTTGTCGTCCGGGTCTAGAACAATTCGGCCTCTATCTATCCACGTCTTGGGAGAGTAGGCTGGCGCTCGATGGTTGTTCCGCTCGAACTGAAATAAGATCTCTGGTCGTTGATCCCTCTCCCAGCCCCAAGACTTATACGCAGGGTGGTAAGAGGTCTCGTCGTTCTTTGCTTTGCCTTTCGCCCATGGATAATCTTTTTCTTGTTAGTCTCAAGCTTTGGACTACGAGAAGAACACGCTCACCGTAAGTTCCTCTACGTTTCTCTTCGGCATTAATCCGACTTCGTATCTCATCCAGACGAACAGCATACTCTGAGAAACCATTAGTCAGAACTCTTAGTTATCACAAAGCTAATTAGAAGCTTACTCCACTGGCCTTCGTAATTGCACTGCAATTCGCCATCAATCTCACGTGTATCGCCTCTTGGCGCATTCTCAGATTGTCGTTTGGCCGCTGCGCCAGGGGTTTTCCGAATGGACCGTAAGGGTTGTTGGCCCTCACGTGATGCTGGCGTTGATTCCGCCTCATCATAGCTGTCCTCGGAGTCTGACTCGATACTCTGCAATGGCAGATATTGCGCACTTTGTTGCACGTATCTCTGATCAAGCGCTCCTGGATATTGGGTCGTCCCAATTTCGTGTTCTCGTCTTACTCCAGGTGAAGCATTGTACGTCCGAGTGTTCTCCCAATCTGAATGCGGATAATTTGTATTTTCCGGTTGACTTTGACGCACAATCGGTTGTTGTTGATGAGTTCCACAATTCTGAAAATTGCCATCGTTCCTTCCGCGTGGTGTTTGACTCTGTAGCTGAGAGCTTGGAGAAGTTCCGTACAAAGACTGTGGGAGAGGTTGGTAAAGCGGTTCCTGCAACTCCGGCAAGGCTTCAGATGCGAGTCCTCGCGTTGCTACTCCTCGGTAAGGCGCACCGACTTCATTGTCTCCATCTCGTTCCTGAGTTGGTATGTTATATGTGTCATCATACACAACATCTAAAGGATACGTGTCCGCAATAATCGGTGCGCACATTATTTCATCGTTCTTAGCTTCATCTTGGCCTGCTTGGGAAATCCCTCTATGATCTTGAGGGTGTGAAGACCCAGGCACTAACCCAGATGGTGCGAAAGGTGTAGGACTCGATCGATGGGAGATGGAATCCAAAGGCGCATTATAAGAGCATAGATTGGAAGAATAACCAGCTATGAGTCGTCAGTATCTCTCGGGCGCCAGAGTTGTGAGTACATACAATCACGTTGAAAATTTCTAAGTAGGGATACGAATTGGTCGTCGCTGATCGCATTACCCACTGGATGCTGTCAGTACAACTTCGGGATGTAGTGGGTGTTTTGACTTACTCTCATCCGTAATGTCCTCGACTGGCGCAACTGGTATGTACCCACTCTGCTTCATGGGAGCAGCAGGCTGATATCCGAACGGAGGCGTACGCTGGGACTCCGTATGGGTCTCCTTATGTGGCTTACTGCTGGTTGAATGATGGGGCACATGGTTCTTAGATTTCTATATACATACGGTCAGTTTCTTCGCTACCTATGTCTTCTTCACCTCGCAAGCTCAACTTACTTTGCCAGCTGCTGGCGTTCCTATGGTTTGTGAGGATGACATCGATCTATATCATAAAGCTATGGCAGGAACTGCCAGCTATACCCGGATACGTAAATCTCGGGCTCGATCTTAGGGGAACGGGGCCAAAAGGTAGCTGTTTGTTGATGTTGAGCTTTGATGAACGATTCGAACAAGTCCAAGTAACACGACACCGTCAAGGAATCCCTCGATACGACCGCTGAGGGAGTGCTGAGAATGATGAACTTGATACAGGATGTTATCGTGATATTGGGTTGTAAAGATCAAACGGAGATGGAAAATGAGGAATGGTTCTGAGGGAATTATACCCAGCATGAAAGCTGAGGTGTTAGAGCCATTGTTAGGTTTGGTAGACCGTTGTGTCGTAGGGCTGGACTAATATTCAAGATGGAGAGTGTTACAGAGGTTAGGTCCATCCGGCTATCGAGGTGTGTTACAAAGGTTGTTCTGTCAGAACAACCACAGATGTGTTGCCCAGGTGGGACGAAACACGGGATGAATTGCAGAGACAATAGCATTGTATCCGGCATGTGCTGGATCCTGGTGTAAACAGTCTCGGAATATCTCGATGCTGAACAAAAGCAATGCTGAATATCTTACAGTGATGCTGATATTCTGGGAATGCGAGAGTCAAAGTCAAGGGCGGTTCTCGAAATAACGCCGTTATCGCTTACCAAGTCAGGCATCTTTCATTCAACAAGGGGAAGAGCTACTTCATTGAACCTGAAATTGTAGTACCTGGAATAAGCAAAGACCGGTCAGGATTCAAGAGGATCGAACAAAACTAACAGGTCCATCATATTGATCCAAGCAAGTGGGATTTCTTTCTCACTTAGAAGTATGGTCTACTGTGCTAAGACCTCAAATGGAAAAATGAAATTATTAAGAAGCTCTACGAAACGCCGAGAAGAAGAATTAGAAAATGTACGCAAGCCACAGTCAGTTTGCATTCAATTAATAATGCCTTATATGGGAGTTTCTACATGTTCTAATTATCCAAAGACAACTGCTAAGAGTGTAAAGAAAATTGGTATTAGTGTTATGAAGGCTTCTGTTTGTACTAGGCATGGAGTGGAAATGAATGTATTAATTCTCTAATCTAGAGCCAGACTCTAACGCCTGGAACGACTCTATGGTCCCAGAGCATGCCAAATTTTCAATCATGAAATAGTGCGCTTCTATCCGCCATTCAATCCAATCTTCATCCCTACGGAACCAGATCGGAAGCGAGCGAAAATTGTGTGTTCAAGCGTATGAATGCGTCAGACGTAACCCTTCGGAGATATCACCCACCTCAGTGAAAGGGGTTTTGCTGGCCCCCATTTCGTACAGGAGGGCGCCATTCCATGACAGTGTCGCCCCAATTACTTATGCTAAATAGCAGTGGTGGTTCGCCAGGGAAACACCAACGATTCCAGAAGGCGATTCGAAGGTCTTGCCATTGCGATGCATAGCACTGACGGTTATCTGTGAGAGGTGCCTCCTCAAAGTAATGCAATATGAAGTCATCTCGAGTGAATCGCAAAGCTTGCTGTATACTCGCGGCTTCGGCCTCGTTGCGAGGCGCCACGTAGCGAGGATCGTTTCGAAAAACGTTTGCCGCCGCGGCACCGTATCTTCGGTATTCGCATAGCCGTGATACTTGAGGGATTTCGTTGGTTGGTGGTCCGACGAAGCTACGAGCAATAGGGCGAGCAGAGCTCTGTGGCGTTGCGCTCATCCGTCGGCTAGGGTCGCGTAGTCGCTGGTGCTGAGGCATGGCCTCAGACAAACTTCCGTTCATTTGGGAGGCTTCAGTCAAGTGAACACCTGAATGTGCAGATGGGGCCGCCATGGCCGCCTCTTGTTTGACTGGTGCCTGGGTGTACTCATCCTCCTCATGCATACTGACTTCTTCTTCGCCGTCGTCATCTGATCCTAGGACCACTGGGTGTTGTTTTGATCCAGTCTGTTGCCCTATATCCTCAAGCTTGGTTCTCCAACGACGACGTTCCGGATGTTGCCCTTTATTGACTACCACGACTTCCGCGACCTCTGCGTCTGTGAGGTCTCTTCCGAAACCCGCTGTTGAATTTGCGGCAACGCAGGCGGGGCCAATGAGCTTGCTCATGTATTCCTTGATAGCTAGACATCCTTCTCGTTCGATCCAGGAAATACAAGCTGCTCTTAGACGAAACCGCGTCATTCGCATGGACAACTTGTTCCTATCGGTAAGGTGTGGTCTGTCCGTCTTGGGCATCCGAGCCATGCAGTCAGGGATGGTAATATTCGGATTAAGCCTCCGCCATGCTTCCATTTTGTATCCAGGAACTTTAGAAGAAATACAAAGTGGAAGTTCTCGAAAGGCTTTGACTGGGTGATTCTCCTGGTCTATCACCACACGCCCGCGGTCTGTCAAAACTCCAGGGTCGTAGTATGGAACAGAATAGCCGTCCCGAGCGAACCGTTGTAAGATTCGAGGACGGTTTGGCCAATTTGGACCCCAGTCCTTGTAATCGGAATGGTAGCTTGTAATATCAAGAGTATCCCGCCCTCGTGGGTCTGGGAAGTCGTACCCCTCGCCGCTTGGAATCGACGACAAGATGTACTGTTCCCTCAGTTGGTAGTGATACACAGCAGGTACCCACTTCTCCCCAGCATTCTCTCGGTAATCCATTCCAATGGGTAGGAATCGCACCTCGCCCTTTTTCTTGCAGTCCGAAAACCAGCGTTTCGTACTTGGCATCGACGGAACTTGTACCGTAGGGTCTTCTCGATACTCAGGAATGTCAGCGAGTTTTCTAGGCATACAGCTCGACTTTGATATGAAGATGGGGCTCTGACCAGCTGCCGCGTCTTCTGCTGACCGGGATAAAGGAGCCTGAGACAGTCCCGCATCGGCCCGTTGCTGCTCGACGGCTTCATTCTGGCGATCGACTTCGCGATAATTCATCCCTGGTGAGCCCACTTCGTTGACAGGATTGTCTACGCTCAACGGTTCGGCGGGTAGAGGAACACCGTCATCGTTGATTTCATTGCCCTGCATGTCATTAGAGCTGCTGAAAATCATAGCATTGTATGCATCTTCGAAGTATTGGGTCGCAGGACAAACCAGAAAAGCATCCTCATCATACGGATTCTCAACGTCTTGAGCCTCCATGCCTAGACCTGCTACTGTGTTCCGGATAATTTGCAGTGTTCCTGGGGGATGTGTAGTGTATCGAGTCTTTGTGTGTCGTGATGGAGGGAGTCGATAATTTGGTGGGGTCGGTTGTATGATAAAGAAGAGGAGGAGGAAGGTGAGAGGGGAAAATATGCTGCAATATATCTTACAGATCCAAATCGATGCAAGGTGTTACGAGCTACGACAATCAATCTTAGTCAGTGTTGGACTTGGGACAATTGGGTATAAACACAGTGTTTCTCCAGGACATATGAAGGCTTACAAGAACGATAAGTGTTGAGCGTGAAGATGCTAGAGTGTCAACACTAATTGAAATTCTAGAAATTTATTCATCGTATGGAATGTCCCATACGGAGTGTTGAAAGGGCTGCTGAAAAACATCGAACTCTTTGCTGCCCAGCAGGATTAGGGCTCGCTTAATTAGCGAATTCTTGTGTCCTAGCTAGAAGGGTGGACAATGACATTCAACAGTTTCTTTGTTCATTGGTTGGGAACAGCGAGAATACACGATGGCCTTCGATGTCGGCTGTCAATACTGTGCTCGACGCGATGCTCCCCGCCGTATGGCTCGTAGACCCAGGTTTTTTAGCGACTGGATTTCGTACTTCAGTAGCAGAAGTTTGCTTCGAGTGGATCTACGAAACGGCTTCTAATGAGAAGAAAACATCAAAATCGATCAGCCTCGGGCGATACGGGCAATGAAGAGGACTCCGAGCAGAACAAGGCCTCGATAACGTAACTTCAGTCAACCTCCTCAACGAGCTGTCTGAACTCCAATTCCGATAAGAAAATTCAGTCAACCAAGTCTTCCATTGATCTAACGTAGAAAAACTTAGTGGACTTACTCAGCTCGGTTTTTGCATATGAAGTGTTCCTAAACTAAGCTATCGAGGAAACCATCAGCCCATAAATGATTCGGGTGATACGATGGAAGGCTTTTCGCCTCACAGCAGCTGGGGGAATATAATTTAGGTAGGTAATGGTCGGTCTGATGAGACTTATGGGCTGGTTTCACCTGGAAGATTACATGAAAATATTCTTGCCTGGGCCACGGCATACACGACAAAGCATGTAATTCAACATTAGAGATGACAATAGAAAATTAGTCTTTTAGTAGCCAAGCTTCAATCGACAGCCAGGAATGGGCTTACTGACCAAATTGGCATCTACTGGTTTAGAGAATTGGCATCAAGACATACCATAAATCTATGGATCAAGAGCCGTAGAAAGCGGGGATCTCTGGTGAAGTCGTGTTATTCAATAAGTTATTATAGGTGGTTTGACATATGTATGGGGAAGGAACACCCTTTCCTCTCTGATAGCCGAGACCTTCCACTTCCATGACTATGCTTGTGAGTACTCCCCTCTAACCATTCCATGTGTAAGCCTGACGACTAAACCAAAACGAAGCGAGGCCTAAATCACTAGTACTAAGATATCAACCCAAAATATTCACCGATAAAATCTTGAAGCAGCCGCTTCAGATATCACCCGGATGCTGCCACGGTGGAGCGTTTTCTGGAAGCGCCAACAGGAGTTCGTTGAAGTGCTCAATGGTCATATTAGGAATTGGGTGGTGCTCAAAGCTCCTATACCACGGTCCTAGACGAACTAGCTGCGGAGCTGGAGTCTCAAGCAGCCACAGGCTTGCGAACGCAGCTTCTATCTCTTCGTACTGAGACTGGTAGCTGTTGCGTTGTGTGGTGGTCACTGTGGCTCCAGTCCACCAACTCACTTCCGCCAACGTATACCACAGTGCATCGTTGATGAGTCGTTCATCGATCGCGCTGTGTGGCTCGACGAATCGGTAGTCTAGGCTTAGTGGCTCTTCACTTGCCGCCGCTTCGAGGTCAAAGAAGTTGCGTATAAGTGCCGCTTCCAAGTCACTTCCAGACACGACGTTGTCGAGCTGTACACCGTCTAGTGAGACCACTCTAGTTTGTGTGGTCTCAGCCGCTGGCGTCATGGATTCCTGGACTTGAGAAGCATGTGGAGTAGGGATCTGGTTCTCCTTATCGCTGTGAGCTGCAGCATCCTCCACCCTATCCTCGAATCCAATTTGTCCATGAGAAACATCCCCTTCCTGACGAGTTTCAGGCGTGTCTTCTCTTATCTCGAAACGAGTTCCGACATGGAAGTTGCGTTGCGGAATATCTTCCTCTGAATTTCGTTGCTGTTGATGGTTCGTCTCCCGCAAGACCGTAGCAGATGTATTCTCCATCTCTGGCGAGAGACTTAAGGTGCGTAATCTTGTTCTACTCTCTGGTGTTTCGGGTGCGGCATCAGCAGAGTCAAGATTATCATAGTTAAAGAATAGTCCATCACCATAAAACAATGCGTCCGATACCAGTTGTTCCTTCAGTGAGCGGCCATTGTCCCGTGCGACACTGGCGATACTGGATACGTTGTTCGAGAAGTCCGCATTGTCCGATATTATACGGTCCTCGTTGTTCCTTGTGTACGCAATCTCACGAGCACAGTGCTGCTGGCGGTGCGTTGCGTAAGAGGCGGAATAAGGTTCGATAAGACCCTGCAGAGTTGGGCGCTGAGTTCGAGCAGCAGAGTTGTATCGGCGTGATCCTCCATTCGGGAAGGGTGACCGACGGCTCGAGACTCCAACTTCTTGACTGGCAAACGAATTATCAGGGAAGCGCGACCGCTGGATGGAACCGCGCCGCTTTGGCTCTGGATCTGATTGCTCGTCATCTAAGACCCGAGTATTACTATAGCGTCGTTTGCGGTTGCTTGAGCCTCCAATATCATCTGGTATGGGGTTGTAACCCACAGAGAACGAGGCCAGGGGATTATGCGACGCGTTGCTAAGAGTTCTCGGGGATCTATTACCAAAGCCTGGAGTAGCTCTCCACGAGTTGGTGGCAGGGCCTGGTTGGAAGCCTCTCCCAGCAGAGTATGGTATTGGGGGACGATGAGTGGAAGTCCCAAACGCAGGGCCTGTAGAAGGGTCTTCAAATGCGTATGAGGGCTGCTGATGGCGATTGCTGTTCAACTCTGGCAGGAATGAATCGTCCTCCGAGTTATCTTCAACATAGCGTGACCGATTCGGCCTATCTGGGTTCCTGGAACTGCCAGGTAAAGAATGATTCTGCAATGGGTACGGTGGGTATATGACATTTAGGTGAGCCTCTGCCTCACGCGCCGGGTACAAAGCCTCCAGCTCATCATCGACTTTTTGCTCAATAGAAGAATTGTTATGAAGAGTCTTCCGTCGCTTGCTACCGAGGAATTGCACCTCATCTTCGTCGTCGGTGTCCAAAGATACGCTGAAATTTCGCTTACGCTGGTTGCTAGATCTCTCTTGTTGAGATCCAGCGTTTTGGCGAAGTCGCAAAAGTTTGTCCGCGTCAGCAGCGTATCGCCTTTTTCGCTCCTCATCTGGCAAAGCACGGCTGCCAGCTCGCTCCAGGAACTTTCCCTTAGTCTGCTCTTTGAATTCAGCCAGTTGCAATTCCGTCAACATTCCAAGTCCTTGGGTTGACTTTGCATTTCGTTGCTGTTGCGACATAAGGCTCCAGACATAATCTCTCAGGCGATCACTGCCGGTTCTTTCCAACCAGGATGGACATACGTTCTTTTCACGGAAGCGGACCGTCCGATTTCCTAGTGCCGTAAGACCAAAGAGAGGTGTGACCTTGTCTTTCCTCGGCCCAGTCAGTGTGTGTTTCGGCATCCGCGCTCTGACATCGAGTAACGTTATCCCTGGATTAATACGCCGGACAGTCTCAATGTCTGAGCCTTCTAATGCACTCGAGAGACAGAGAGGGAGTTCTCGCCAGTTCTTCACTGGGTGATTATCAAGGTCGAGGACTATGCGACCCTCGTCCATTAAATATTCCGGCGTATAGTTTGGTATTGGGTATCCGTCCCTCTCGAACCGATATAGAACTTCTGCTTGGACGCCTTGCCATCCGTCTTTCCGGCTAGGGCGCCAGTGCCTCCACAACCCGAGGTATGTGGTGACGTCGTATTGCTCGTTTCCCATCGCTCGAGCTACGTCGAATCTGTCCAGTGGATCTTGCTGGACGACATATTTTTGCCTCAATTGGTAATGGTATACTGCAGGCCTCCAGTGCTCCCTGTCACTGTTTCGCCACTGCACTTGTGAATTGCGAAACCGAGTGAATTGTAGCAGTCCCTTCGGTTGATTATCCGCACCGAGCTGTGTATCTTGTCCGTGCTCTTCAAGAACCTTGGTAGCCTTGCTTGCTCGCTTTGATATCAGTTTGGTGCTGTCCTCATTGAGACTTGTGCTTTCAATGTCTAATCCCTCGGTACTATTCTGGATCGAATGAGGAAGAATCTGTGGTTTCTGACGTCCCGGCACAGTATTGTCTCGTGTTCTACGCCCATCGTCTGGAAAGTTGGGTTGATTTACTTGTCGATGGCCCAAGTTTGAAGCGTATAACGACCTCCTTGGATTTTCGCGAGTTCTGTTTGTCTCAGCTCGTATGTGCTTATGCTGATGGCCAAAAGTCGTGGAGTACGATGGCCTCTTCAAAGCTTCATGACATCTGTTTTGTTCAGCCCTTGTGGTATTACGTATTCGTCCATGATCGGGCTCAATTATCTCCAGTGTCTCTCGTTGTTGCCGGCTTAAAGCTTGATATCTCGGATGAGTTATTTCCTCATCTGGGAAAGTTTGAAATCCACCTTGTGCCTGAGATTCGTGCACAGCATACAGGTCATGCTGCAGGCCCGCAGCTGGCTTTGTATCAGCGAATGAACGGTCAAGGCCATTGGCTGGTAAAGCTGTGAGATCACGCTGGGCTTGTGATGGAAGACTTGGAGCAGAATCAAAATTGTATAATCGCTCCTGAACATTCAATGCGTCATGCTGGGAACTCTGATTTCTTAGCGTAGGGGTAGGTGTATATGGCCTAGTCTGTTGCTGGTCGTGCGGATAGTCCTGAATAGCTCGCCGTTGCTCTGGTATCTCTGGAGTACGTACCAGCGGATTAATTCGCTGGTTCTGGATCGTCACTGGTTGAACCAGCAGCCATCCAGGTGTATAGTCTTGACCATTGGACCTCGCAAAATTTTGAGTCGATGTGTGTACACGAGGAGGTCTTCCTGGTGGAGCCATTGGATGTATCCTCTGTGGACGCATTCTTCTGGTGTAGCTGTAATAATGATGGACCGAACGATACGTCTGACCGCAGACAAGAGATCTTTCGTGGACTTGGTCCGCTGAACAAGAAGCTGGGAGGATTTTAAAGAGTTATAGACCCGGTGCTGATAGTGAACACCGTGGTGGAAGATATCCGTTGCCCTTGTGTATTTGCTGTCGAGGTTGAACGATGAACGGTCGTTGATGACATTGTGAGAGGTTATAAACTCCCCAAGGATACTTCATGATAAAGTCTTGCCAACATTTCAGCCAAAAGTTCAGCCAACATAACTTCCAGCATAGTGAATATTGAGATGTTAAAGGTCGTTGGCGGCTTTCCCGTTTCCATGGTTCCTATCTAAATTCAGATTAGTCGATGTCCATGTCACAAAGTGGATGTGTTTGAATAATGAAGATTGGAGGTTCAACACCGGAAAGAAGGATATGAGAAGAACTTACAACCATTCATAGAGTATCAGACCAAACCTTCAACATTTTCCCAATATAACTTAGGGCTCGCTTAGCTAGCGCCTCGACACTTGATTATTCAACACCGCATCATCGCAATAGCGTGGTTCGGTTCTGAGTTCCTGAAAACCTTAGCTGTAAGGTATAGCCATAACGAACGGCATGTTCCCTTGCAGGAGCCGAGGAAACAGCAAAGATGAGACCCCTGTCTGTCAGAGTATTCGTCTCGAATATGCCAGTCTCCGTTGCTTCTGGCCACATAGAGGTGTAGCCATGATGAACGGCGAATTCATCTGAAGAAGCCGACGGAAACAGCAAAGATGCTACCCCTGTCTGTCAGAATCTTCGTCACGAATATGTTACTGTCTTCGTTGCTTCTGGTCATACAGAGGTGTAGCCATGATGAACGGCAAAATTCTCTGCAGGAGCCGAAGAAACAGCCAAAATGTCACTTCGTCTGTCAGAATCTTCTTCAGGGATGGGCCACGGTTTCCGTTGCTTCTAAGTATATAGAGAGAGGTATAGCCGTAGTGAACGGCGAATTCCCCTGCAGGAGCCGAAAAAACAGCAAAGATGTCACTCTATTTGTCAGAATCTTCGTCATGGATATGCCACAATTCTATTGCTTCTGGCCACATAGAGCCGGTCGCGGCCATGCAGGTACTCAGTATTTCTGCGTGGTGGCGCCAACCATGGGCATATATGTTTGATACCGGTATCGTGTCTCTACGGCATATTGTGTATTTCCCCCCTATTTTCCCAATCGAAACATCTGTTTCGGAAAACGTGGAATGTGCTCTTTCAGGCTCAAGATTTGCTAGCTCTTAGCAGTCACACAAGGCTGCGAAACACCTTTGCAGGCTCCATGGATCCGAGTGCCGTCAATTGTTGATGAATGTTATTAGGACATAAAGCAGTCAAAACCGATAGCTGGGAGCCCAGAGACCTGAATCTGTGAGTTCGTGGTAACGATACGTTCTTGGGGGGGTTGCCTTTACTTACCATGCTTCGATAGTTGTTCAGATGGCTCCTAAGCCAATGAAGAACCGCTCTTTGGTCATCACCAGTAATTGAAAACGTGCTTGAGTATAGTATTAATAACATTGCGAGCAGGTATGGACTTATACGAAACGTCGTAGCAATGTCTAGCGAAAACCAGAGTTGGTGGAGTTCATCAATACCCAGAGGTGAGCCATAGCAATTTAACAGACGCATAGCGCGGGGATGTCTGTGCTTAACTCGTCTTCCTTCCGGATGGTTCCAGTTCCATCTTCGATATTCTACCTGGCGGCAGTGTGAGGCTCCACTGTTTTGTCGAATGGCTGGCCAGTGTCGACATCTCTACCATAGATGTCGGAGTGAGGAAGTATTCCAGGCATTCCACGGCGGCGAAGTTCATGATCTCTATCGCTGCCGAACCAAGTTGGCTCAACAGTTCGGGAAGGTGTTGCTTCACAAAGCCTTCTATATCGATGAAGCTCATATTGCAAGACCATAGCTACCTAAGCTGGTCAATGGCCGGCTTTAATGGAATAAAATTGCGTGATATGACATGCAGAAGCCCAAGGTAGGTTTGATCACTCAAATTATGGTGCCTGGACCCAACAACGGTGTGTCTTGGCGATGGAATGCTCTTTGTTAGTGCACGCTCCTTTGCTTGTGGCGAGACCTGTACAAGGAAGAGGGGTCAACTATAGAATGCGGAGACGTAGTTCAGTGAAGGAACCATATTTGCTTTGGTGAGCACAATAAACGTCCTCTTCGCCTCACGGTTGCGGCTGTGCTGATATAGTCAGCTCGCCGAGCTTTTCACTATCCCCGAGCTAGACTGTTGGCTGCGTGAGATCCTCTCAACACCTTCGAGGTTTGAGTCCAACGGACGCTGACAAACCGCTTTGCCTGTCATGCTGGGCTGATTTATATCATGTTGTCCTTCTTTGAGTCTCTGAAAATTAACGCGAAGACAATTGAGTGAGTGGAAGATACCGAATTTCACAACGAAAATAGTAGTTATTGAACCGGAGACGAAAGAGTGCAAAGGCTATAGTTCAACAGGTTAGCTCTTTGTTATCCTAAGGTCTAAATTTCAAACTTACCCCTTAACCTCTTCGATGGCAGCACTGGTACGCGGTTTCCAAGAATCAAGCGACACAGAGACACAAGATGCCGGAAAACCCTCTCACACGGCTCGGGCATGCCAAGTAATAGGGCGTGGCACCATATATATATATCTGTACCGAAATGGAACAGGATACCGAACATTCGACCACAGGGGTGGCTACCAATATAGGCTAAAGAAACAAAGAAGTAGCCCACGATGTATCCGGAGTCACTTTCACAGCAGGGCGGGGTGCATAGGATGCAAACATATATACATGTAGAAGAGGAAGAGGAAAGTAGAGGGAAATTCAAAGTTGTTTGTACACGATGATAATGGTCCGTGTTGGAATTTCTAGTGTCACTGCTTCTATTTGATTTCGGATTCCCGTTTTTAATCAATCTTCATTCATCATTAGATACCATTTCAATGCTTGTCAAGATCAATTAGGAGGAAGAGCCAGTGAAGCATATGGGTTTTGGCCTCTATGATATACTGCCATGGTTGATACAATCCAAAAGCTCTCTCAGAACTTGCCACGGTGTTGGAGTATAGCATCCAGCACAAGGGATAACTTGTCAGCTTTATGGATGAACTGTTCAACAGATGGCTTGCAAGGGTAGAGCACTAATCTAAATCCTATTGGCTATATGCGGTTCACATTCCATAAGTGATCTTACACGGAGTCAAGCCAGATGCAGGAAAACTTTGGCGCTCATAGAAATATCAGTCTAACCCAAACTATTTGGATCTTCAGCATAGGTAGGAATTGGCCAGTCCCCAACATATGAACATGCTCTTAAGAAGACGTATGCAGACGTGGATTATTAAGTTGTTGCAGTATGCGTAGAGGTTCGTGAAAGATGATTTATAGATAGTGAGAGCATGATTGAATAGTGACATGTCTGAGTACAGGGATATTTCCAGGAACATTTCACAACTATAATCTCTTAGGTTACTCTGTATTGTTAGACTAAACCGCACTGTCATCTGACTCTGTAAAAAGTATGATAGTTTATAAGGGAGTAATTAGCAGATACTTTGACTAGAAGCGAATCATCAACAAGTTGCGCGAGTTTTTTGAGGTTTGATAAAGGAGTATAATCCTAATTTTATTTCCCGTAGCATTTCGACCTATCAACGTTGTATTTGAAAGGCAAAGCATTAAGAGCGGTGCACATCAAGGGCTTAAAGTTCGTTATAATTATTAAAGTCATCTTTCATTCACGGAACCATCGTTAATATACCGTATCACAATCCCACAAACCTAAACTCTTTATACCAACACCCACCCTCACCATCCCCTAATTGCCTCACCAGCAAAAACACCTCCACCTGAGGCTTCGCTAGAGCCCATCCTTATACGCACAATAGTCCTCATCCATCTCGTCCACTTCCCAGAAAAGCCCCTAGAACCCCAGATACCGCACCATCACTTCCCCCCTCTCCTACCTCTTAGTAGCTTTGGTGCGCCTAATCGCTTGGGAAAAGTGAATCCTGCAATCTTTGGCTTGTTCACCGCTTGCTCAGCTTTGATTCTAGCAATGGCCCTTGGCTTTACTGCTTCCTTCGGTAGCGCGGGTCTATATTCGGCCCAGGCTGGGAGAAAACTGGCTTTCGGATCTACTGTGAAGGGTTACTTGTCTGCCGAGAGTGGTCTTACAACAATAGAAACCGCGCTGTATTTGTTTCGCGGGGAAGAGACATTCTTTAGCCTGATGCTACACGCTGGCACTTGCAAAGTACTTCCGAGCTCAGTTCTCAGGCATGATTTTTAGCGGCCCCACCAGCTTACGCTTGCATTTCTTTGAGTTTATCTTCGTATCAGTAGTGAGCTCCTTTGGGTTCTTGGATATATATTTTCGTTGGCTATACGACTGTCGTCACCGCAATTCTGGAAGAATTGAATTCACTTTACACTCCGCACGTTTCGTCTGTTGTCGTAGGCTGTGTAGTTTATCCTTTACCAGTATCAGTATTTTCTTCCTGACAACTGTTGATAGCGATAAGGAATGTGGGCTGTTGTGCTTTGTGATCGGTCCGCTCGAAGGTTTAGCGGTCGGCTTACGCTCTTCGTGGTCTGCCCGAAGGTTCCTTTGAAGTTTCCGAGCTGGCATGAGTGTGTAATGACCGGAAATAGCACACGTATGTCCATGAGAAACAAAATTTATTCTGAGATCTTATTTGGCATCAATGCTATATCACTAGTAAAGACCGGTTGATGAACTACACGCCTCTGAAAGTTCTATTTGAGACGCATGATTGATTTAAGCTAGGCGATCGTTCACAGTGAATCCAAGGCGCGCATTTCTTCCTCTGTAAGAGGGGGGAGTTCAACACCCATAAGCTCTTCGTAAGTGAACTGGGTAGTAAGGCCTTCGAGTTCAGGAAATAGACCGGCCAATTCATCGGCTTGGCCTGTCAAAGCATCCAGAGGGTTGGTGTCAGACTTTTCATGCTGACCTTCCTCCGGGCTTGGCTCATCTTCAGGATCCGCTATCAAAGTATCGTCTTCGAAAAGCGAGTCTAGTTCATCTTGATTTTCAATAGCAGCCTGAGGGCTGGCGGAAGGCTTTTCGCCTTGGCCCTCTTTGGGCTTTGGCTCATGCTCGGGATCAGCCACCAGCGTATCCCCGTCGAAAAGTGAGTTGAAGCTGTCGGTCTCATCATCAATAACAGGCAGCTGCGAGCCATCGCTAATGGGAATGTTTTCCTTCTTTAGCCTATCCAAGGGGCTGAGATCGGTTTCTTCATCCCGACCCTGTTCTGGATCTAGCTCGTCTTCGGGATTGGCCACTAAAGTATCACCTTCAAAAAGCGAATCGGGTTCCTCTTCGCCAACAGGAAGTTGTTGATCAATGCTAAATTGAAGGTTTTCCTCAGCCGTCTGATGTGCGGGATCAAAGAAACCCAGCACCGCTTCCTTACAGATTTGTGCAAAATCTTCTTGCTGATCGCTCGACAGTTCAATGTCGGGAAAAGGGAAATGCGCAAATGCCGTGCTCCAAGCCCCAAGATGCACCAACTGTGGGACTGGTTCTGGTGCGACCCATCGTACCGCCAGTGCTGCCTGAATCTCAGTATGCTGCGTAGCATAACTTTCCCCAGTAGAAGTTTGTGGAGGCTCTTCTTTCATGAGACAAATATATTCAGATCGAGTATACCCTAAAGCAAGTGCGATGCTTTCCCGCTCGCCCTCGAGTCTAGGTTCGACAAAACGGAAATCCACTGCTCCAGAAGGAAGAGGTTCGGCATTCTTGATTGCGTAGTCTTGTGGTGTGGCCTTTCCGCTCTGATCAGCCAAGGGCTTCCGAATGCTCACAGGTCTTTTATTGATCACTTCCACTTCATCGCTAAGAACAACAGGTTCCCGAACATTGCGCAATCTTTGGAGATCCGCGTCACTGGAAGGTTGCCTCGCCGGATTTACATTGTTAAAAGCATTGCCGGCACTGGAGACTCGAGTGTGGATTTTGAGCCCAATCGATCGCTTGCGCTGAATTGGCTGTGAATAGGTTGATTTGCCAGATAATTTATCCGATGGGGTTGTCTTCTGGCGCTTTGGAATCAACTTCAAAGATATGTCCTCTCCTGAGTCTGATTCCTCAATGACCTCGTCTCGCTTTCGCTTGCTCGTGGAGGCTTCTCGATTAGAAATGGGATACGGTACCTCATAAGTATGCAAAGGAAGGTTGAGATCATCGAAGCCATAAGAGTCAACGTATGATCCCTGTGTATCAGATATTGGCTGCTCGGTAGTCTCATATGGGCTCCCGGACGCGTCCGCTGTGCGCTTGTACAGGCCCCGGCCATGGTTTCCTTGCGCAGAGTGAGGTTGCTCGTATCGAGAGCTTGGGTACAATTGAGGACCGTGGGTCTCCGCTGTAAAGAGACCATGAGAGGAATATTGAGTTTGGTACTGTAGATTGCTCTCCATAGGCGTGGTCCCATATCCACGGGGGAGAGACTCGAGAGCACGCTTGCCCTTTTTTGTCCCAGGCTGCCCATACTCAGCAAGACTTTGGAGACTTGACTGGCTTGACTGATTGAGGTTGCGGCTCAATAAATCGTATGTTCCATGGCGACTTAAAGAGCTTTGTTCTGTCGTGGTTCCGTTGGTGACATGGTACCCGCTGGGAGAATGTTGATGAAGGTATCTATGACTCCTCCGCCGTTTGCTACTCTCAGTTGGTTCTTCGTCGTCTGATTTCTCAACTGTATCTGCGTGCTTGCGCTTACTGTTGCTTACATCTTGACAGAAGTTGTAAGGTTGACCGTAGAGTTCTCCGTCAGGGTTCCACTGATAACGATGTACCTCCTCATTATTGGGGAAGTGATTAGGTGTCTTGACTCGCTTTGCTGCCACAGCTGGCTGGCAATCACCAAATCCTGGGACTGCAGCTTCGTAACGCTTACGCTTAGAACCAGTCAACACTTCTGTTGCCTGTTCTCCGTATTTCAGCTGAAGTTTCTTTTCAGCCTCTGCACTTCGTTTTGAGCGTTCTTCGCTGGTCAACGCATTTCTGCCCGCGCGCTCAGGATGTGTTGCCCTGTTGAGAGCCCTGAGTTCTACAAGCTCCAATTCGGTCAACTTACGCAATCCACAGGTCATGCGCATTCGGCGATCTCCTTGGGACATGCGATTCCAGAACCACTCTTTGATTTTCTCTCCACCAGTACGGGAATTCCAAGCTGGGCACGAATATTCGTCGCGGAAACGATTCATTCTCATACCCAACGCGGTCAAGGCAAATAGAGGCTTTATTTCGCCTGTGTTGGTCGTCCGCGTGGAGGGCTAGGGAAATATCAGAATTAGCATCTACTTTCGTAACAAAGTAAACGAGCTGCATAGCAGATACAATATTTGGACTCGCCAAGCAAGTTTGAACATCCGAAATCCGAAAACTGAGGCGCATAATTCCGAAATATACATACCATTCTAGCTCTGAAGTCAGCCTGAGTGATTCGTCCATCCAGGCGAGAGATGGCTTCCATTAGCCAACCCTCCATATCGCTACTACAGCATGCGGGAATGTTGGAGTACTTTTTGACCGGGTGATTATCCATATCGAGGACAATACGGCCTTGATAGTACCAGATTTCGACTTCTCCTTGAGGTACAGGATAGCCGTCTCGTTGAAAGCGAAATAGAACGTGGTCTTTGATCTGATACCAGCCGTTCTCCCGATCTGGAGCCCAATATTGCTGATCCAAGAGAAAGCTGGTTTCGTCGAATTGGTCATTCCCTTTTGCGCGTGGATATTCTGCATTGGTCAGTCACTCGACTTTCAAATTCACCGGAAAATACTTACCATACTTGCCTAATTGACTGGCTTCGGCAAGTAAGCTTGGTCTCAGATTTTCGTGGTATATTGCAGGTACTGCAGAATGATTAGTCTCAAGGGAAACTAGGCGCAACGGAGGACCATCATTGCAACTCACTCCACGCATTCATGTCCTGCGACCACCACTCTGTTATCCCAGGCGTATGTGATCGAACTAGTCCTTTCGCTAATCCATTTGCTCCAAGTCTTCCTGGGCCGACTTGTCGTTCCAGATTTGCAAGTCTCTCCGATCGCTTTGATGTTTTTGGCGGTTGGAATGTTGGAGTTCCCGATTCTAGAGTACGTTCTAAAGAGCGATGATTGCCCGTATCATTGAAAGCAGCATATGGAGCTAACCGATTGTTATGCTCTGCTGGCAAATTAACAAAGCCATGCTTGGAAGGAGTCGACCGTTGGCGCTCGAATCGTTGGTTAATGAACTCCTCTGCATCTGGGAATCGATCTCCACGTGTTCCATCGTCTGGAGGCAACGAACCATTAGTCTTTTCTGGGGGGTTGAGAATTCCAAATGTCTGATCAGACTGGTAAGGAGCCACCCAATGTGGTTCGATTTGTGGGTTGACGACTGGTTCCGCGTTTCTTATGACTTCAAGTATTTGGTTATCTGAAAGAGTCAGTACTTGCTTAGATGTGATAGGTTATATCCTACGTTTCTCTAGGAATTCCTCGAAAGTCTCCTCTTCAGGACTTGACATCTTATCCTTTTGCCAAACGTACTATGACAAAGCGGCTGTCGTAGAAAGATAAAGACCCCCAGATTTCAGCAAGATACTAAAGACAACTAGTAAAATCTCTGACTTTGAGGACCGAATCCCCAGAGTAGTTTTCTGTAGCCGGACTTGAGGTTGCGATATCGGCAATGCGGTATCCACAAAGGGTTCGGGTTGAGTGTGGAAGAGATAAGACAACTAAGCACTTTGGCTTGTCAGAAATCTTGCGAATGTTCAGGGATTTAGATGGAAAAGGTTGGGAGTCAAGGAGTTCCATTGTCTGAGAAAACATTGTTAATAAAGGCCAAGATGAAATGTGCGGTACCCCAATGTGTGGCAGCCATTCGTGTCGAGACATTGGATTAGTGAATCTAGAGTGTTTAGGAGATGTTATAGACCAGAGATGAAGCAAAATGAAGGGTGTTGTGAGCATGTCAGGACAATGGGAATGACAAAAAACAAATGTGTTGTATACTCACTGATGAAGGCACATTGTCCATCGAGTCTCATCGATATCTTTTCCACGTCTTGCAATAGCAGCAGAATCTCTTAGGCTTCGGCAAGGGCGCAAAGCCCATGAAGGTGGAAGACCATTGCAATTATTGGGTTGAAGTGCCATCACAGATAACGGGCAGAACAACTATTGGTAAACTCAAGATACTGGACCAGCGTCAGCTTATCACCCGTGCTCTAATAGTTGTTCAATGTTGACTGAGGGCTCCACTTACCTTGACCGTCGAAATGCCTGCCTCAATCATCTTACGAGCCGTACCGTACCAACTAACACCAGGCTGCTGGCTCATGGTCCCAATTTCTTAGTACCCAACGATGGGATTCGTCACGATATATATATTCAGAATATACAACAATTACATACGAAAGAAAAGAAGAGGCGGAGATCAAGCTTTGGCCCTGTTGGGGCCACTGCGCCCTGAAATCTCTCATGGTGGCTACCACATATATAATTTTGGTAAGTTGAATATGGTTGCGAGAAAATAAGATATAGTCGAGGGTGCCTCCCGTTGCTAGTGAAGGGCTGTGTTGATCGGATGTGACAGTGGTGCCAGCGATATTCATTATTCATCGTGCAACGGCTTTATGTCAATCACTGGCTTTCTCCCCTGCAACAACGAAGTTCTTCCGAAAGGGTTGCACATGTCCCTTGTACTGGCTTGTACTTCCTGCTTTCCCCTACGGCCAAGTCTAATTAGCTATTGTTTCCCTAAGGACATGTTGATATCATTTTAATTCTTGCTGGTTTAAAATCCCTGGAGCAATTGGAGCTGCGTGGGCTAACACCAACTCAAGTATTCGCTCTGTCATATCTCCAGGTACTATTCCACGTGGAGATGATCAACTGAGATGATGGGTATCACGGGGTCATGATTGGAGCTAGCTGAATCGCAGAATCTAGTCAGCCACTTTTGGAGTTACCGCAAGCCTTATTCAGCCACTGCATGTCGATATCCTGCGACAGATCAATAATCCGGAGCAATGAAGAATTTCGTACAGATTCTCTCACTTTAGTACGAAACTATAACAGCATCATCATTCCGCTAAACAACAAATCCTTCAAAGACTCGATATCCCGCTCGGACTTCTCACTAGCGTCATCCTCATCCTCGAAGGTTGCAGCCAACGATTCAACTTAACGTGACTATTTTCTAATCTGCTTTGGGTAAAGGATGAAAGAAGAAGACTTGATAACATCCTGATCGAAGACGCTGCAGTCCCTCGACATAGGAGTATCTAATCGGCAGAACATCTAGTTGAGACGATCAAAGAACGTTGGATCGGATAGAAGAAGAAGAATCGGAGAATGAAACATTGGAGCTCGTAGATACACGAGCTTCTACTTTCTAATAAGATTAGCTGTATGCCATCGGATCTAAGAGTACTTAAGATGTTTCCGACACAGGCAACAACCATCATTGAAGTGCACTTGCGTAACAGTGTATGTGCTGCACCCGAACCATGGATATGTCCAATGCATCTCTTGGTATACGAGGACACGAGGGTAGATAGGCATGTAGATATATTGGTTGAACTATCTAGTAGGTAGGAACTACGGAGGAAGGAAGAAGTGGGAGGAAGGTAAGGTAAGTACCCATCCACTAGCGCCGGATGGGAGCGGAGATTACTAACCACAGGGGTAACAGTACTACTGTTCCCCGTTTCCGGGTTACAGCTGGCCGGGGGGTTGAAAAAGTTGAGCCGGGGTCGGAAAAAATTCTTGGTGTCGGGTTGGACTTTAAAATTCGCATATGCCCCGCACATCCAAGACCTGACGTCGGGTTGGAAAAGCTCCGGGCCCTATGCGAAGCATATGCCAAGAGCATTAAGCGAGGCCACAATAAAATTCACATCTGGTCACCAAAGCCTCGTCGGTGCATATGCGCAGCATCAACTGAGCATAAAGAAATATCGATGGACGACGAAAGCATCGACGCTGAAAATCGAGCGGATGAGATAACGGATTGGCTAAATGGCTTGAAGGTGAGTGTCGCACTCCGCATATGCCGCGCATATACTAAGACGATGAGAAAAGTGATATTCTAGTGCAAATCATGAGCAGAATGATGAGAATGAAGAAAAAAACGCACGAGAAAGATCTGATGAGAATACTCGTAACGTGAGCGATAGCTTGTTGATGAGCATGTCACAAGTTGAGTTCATGATTTTGCATGTTTTGTGCATATGCTAAGCATATGTAGAAGAATCTTCGCTCGTCTTGTGATTGTGCTGTTTTCTCGATGCTTCGCTCAAGCTGTGCATATGCACGGCTTCAATACTTCGCTCTTGCTGTTTATCTTCTAGCTACTTTAACTATATAACATCAATTCTTAAGCTCATGATTAGCATATGCAGAAAGCTGAGCCGGGGTTGGAATAATTTTGAACTCATGGTTAGCATATGCAGAAAGTTGAGCCGGGGCCGGGATCAAAAAAAAAAAGTTCCGGCCCTGGCTCAACTTTTCCAACCCCCCACCAACTGTAACCCCCCCTGTTTCCAACAGCATCGATCTAATTATCGAATCCATGGATCAAAGCCTCATCTATGGATTGGAAGCCTTTTTAACGGAGAACATCACCCGGCAATCGCTGTAAATTTCCATCACTACGAGTCTTGATCCATCCATAGGGTTAATAATCATGGATATTGGTCATAAACCAGAAGGCCTATTTTTTGATCAAAAGCCCTACTTAGATAGGGTCAAACGATGCTCTCTTATTCTACCCGGTAGAGGAAGGAAGCAAGCGTCAACAACGTGTAGGAAAGTGAAGGAAGGGGTGGAGGAGCTCAAGGAGGGGCCGATGGGAGGGGAGGGTGACAGTCAGATAACCAGATAGTCAGACAGTAGAGAACGGGAATTGCTTCAATTTTTATAACCACCTGATTTATGAATACTAACCCCGATGGATGAAGATCCCCAGAGACGACAATTTGCAGCATTCGCCGGGTGATGGATGTTCTCCATCAAAAGGTTCCAATCCATCGATGAGGCTTTGATCCACGGAATTCGACTAACCCCCACTGGGGTGCAACATACTGTCTATGCTTGTTGATGTTGTCCATTGAAAGTTGGCTGCAAAAAAGGCAGGCTAAGTGCTGAGCTAGTACCGATCTGCTTTAGTATGAAAACCTTATCTGCTCATCATGAAAGTTCGAGGTCTTCATTCTTCACGCGAGTGGACTTATGCCATATTCCTTGACAGTGGAAACCTATATTGCTACCTTAATGTCGAAATATGCCATTAGTCTTTCAGCTCCAATCACCCAACGCTCGCTCCGCGAATACTGCAACGTCTAACCCTTCCAAATCCAGACGCGGCCCATATCTTTCTTCATCCCAAGGCAAGTTCCACTCTGCTGTGTAGGCATTGAACACAACGAGGCCTATTAGAAGGAAAGCTGGTGGCTGAAATGCAAATTCATCGAACTGCTGGCCCAAGACCGTAGCGATGTCGCCCCACTGGTGGACATAGCTTCTATTAGGATCTGTCTCGGGAGGATGACAGCCCATGAGAAAGGCGAAGTGTGTCATCGTTGGTATAAGTAGGCGCTGAATCAATCGCGACTCTGCTGCCGTGGTAGGATCTTCGTAAAGAAAGTTTCCTACTTCGGAGTCGCTGGCTTCGACCGAGTCTGAGTGGCTACTGTCACTGCCGTTCCCTTGATCATCATCAACCAAGTCATCAGTACCTTCGACATCCGAATTTCCTGTCGAGGCACCTAAGCCTTGAATTTGTTGTCCATTGGTGGTATGAGTCGAAGCTGGCTCCGAGAGTAACTCGTGATCGCTCTCATTCTCTCGTTCGTCGTGCCAAATTGAATTACCATCATCAGGGGGAACCTCAGATTCTGAGTCCCCAACCCCGCTCATATTGAGGCGTTGATCGTCCTCTTCCCATTCCCATTCCCCGTCATCTTCTGCTTTCTCTCCTTCGTCCTCATAATCCTCTTCTGGTTCTTCGTCTTCTTCATCACCTACATCAACTTCGCCAATCGCTTGACCATGTTCGGCGTTAAATTTATCAAGAAGTTTTTTATATGTGCGCAGCGCTGCAGCACGCTTTCGCCGGAGTTTCTCATCCGAAGAATCTTTGGCCCCTTGTCGTGCACGATTCGGACGACGACCAACGTTTCGAAATTCCATTTTGGCGATCTCGTGTGGATACAAATCGCGGAAACCCTCGATGGAGTTTGCTGCCTTGCATGCTTGAGGTAGCTTCTGGTCCATGTAGTCTTCGAATGCCTCGCTCTCTCGACCACTTGGCCCCCAAGTGATGGCTCCGGCTTTCCTTCTGAAGCGGGTCATCCGCATGCTCAGATTGCCATCACGCGGGTTAGTAGCTCCAATCATCCGGCTGCGAATTTGCTTCATCGTCGCCCATTTATTTGTACGACTGAAAGCTTCCAGCATCCAGCCCTTACACTCTGATGCGATTGTCAGCGGGATGCTTGGGAAATTTAGCAATGGCTCGTTTTTGCTGTTTAGGACCACATAGCCTTCGGGGCTGAGGAGCTTCCCCGGTTTTGATTTGCAGGGACGTTGATCATCAGGCTTGTATTGGTATAGTATTCTCGGCCAATCTGGTCTGTCGGGTCCACAGTGCTTGTAGTCCTCGTGGAAACATGTGACATCACCTGGCAGAGTTCCGGAGTCTGGCTCATGATCTACTCCAATCAGCACTGCCATCAATCGTTTTCTCTGGGTATAATCACCATACTCTCCCAGGGCGTTTTGCTGCTCGATAAACATTGACCTATAATGGTCGTGGTGAATCGCTTGAACTATTGAGCTTAGTGATGAGCCGCAGGTTCTTCTGCTGGGGAACAAGTAAACATACCCGTTGCTCCCGTCACCGGATCGTCCCAGTCGAAAACGTGGTCTTCTATATGTCCATCTTCAACCCCTTCTGAGTCTTCCAAATCTTCATCGTCGACATTTTGCTCATTTGTATCCTCATCCAGAGCATCGTCTTCTTCTACTTTGAGCTATGTTAGGTTTGTGATGCAGGAGAAAGCGGTAGATGTTGCTTACTGTCAATATAATCGGGCTCATCTTCCAATACCTCTGACTCTGCTGGGTCATTCTCCATCTTCCTCGAAGACGCAGCACCAGCTGTGACACTGAATACTGCCTCCTTTGTCTCTGTCTATTCGTTGTTAGAAGAAGAATTGTAAATCTAATCAAGACTTTCTGTATTATTGAAGGATAAACTTCGAGACTTGTAAGAAGTAAAGCTGATGGTATGAAAATATTTTTTATATAGTACGGAAGAACACCAAATCTAAAGTGGTGTTGGAACACCACGAAGAAATTGTTTGTGGGGACCAAGGTGAAGTCAAAGACTTTCCTCGACACATTAACAAGCCCAGCACATCTATGATGTGTCACATTTCGCTTGCGTAAAGACGTACAGTCGTTGGCTGAGCCCGACCTCGGAAGACGTGGCCTGGAGATCCAAGTGCCGATGAAGCTATTTCGAAAATCCAGATTTTTCTTCCCACGTACCACCATGATTCCACTAGGTTCGCAATACCCAAAGGAGCACCCAAATTTTGGATTTCCTGCCAAAGGGTGTCTGGGCGCTCTCCTCTGGTCCAGTAGTAGTTGAAGATGGTACAATCCGTCTGCCCAAATCAAAACACCCCTCCCCTAATATTACAAGGAGCAGAGTCTTCATGGATCCACACAGCAGCTGATGCGGATATCAGCATGTACCACAGACCCTTTGCCTTGAGCTCACATTGGCGGGCGAAGTACAACTACCTGGAGATTGAGTGCTCGATATTGTGGTTCCTCAAACACACCCCTAGCTCCTTGATCCTTTGGAAGTCATTGCTGCCCGGCCGACTACCCTTCCTTATTGGGATTCATCTTATAAAAGTCTCATGGCAACTGTACAAGAGTAGTTTGACAACAAGGTTTGGCAACATCATAGCCTCGAATTTTGTACTGTATATGCACAAGCAATGGCAATGTTGCACCGACCATTTAAGGCCAACATATCTCTCCAATCTTGTGTTAATATTGTGCAGGGGAGTGATAGAATATATATAAGAAGTGTTCGTATGCTCAAGAGACTATATATAGTAATTTCTAACAGAGAGATGACTCTGAAAAGTCACAGAAGTTTCAATATGCATATGGAATGTCCACGTAGTTTATAGAAGAGATATATCCAGAGAACAAACGATCTCCCCATATCCATTCATTGGCTTTTTCATAAAAGAATGTAAGATGCCGAAGTTCCGAAGTAAATCTGAGGTTGAATGGGTTGCTGATTCTGGATAAAACTTACAGCATAATCGATCGTATGTCCTGCTGGTCGTGTATCGGAGAGTAGTCAGGTAGAAGTATCGGATCAACTTATATGAAAATTCATGCGTGGCAGAAAGGAGCTTTGGAGAATGGAGACCAAGCAAAGACCTTGTAAGCGGCCTTAGTACTATCAGTATGCCGGGAGACTTACACAAGAGTAAAGGCACCAGTCTTTATGATTGAGATAGTTCGGGTTCAGCAAAGGTGATCATTCATAATAGAGAAAGAGATGTAGATAGAAGAAAGAGTGGGCTTCAATGCAGTATATGTACCAGCTGGTGAAACGAAAATATCTTCAGTGATGGAGTGAAAGCTAAAGAACTTGTTTTCCATGGACATACACGAAGAGGGTAAGTAATTGACTTGAGCACAGAGGAATGATACCTTCATCTCTTTTTTCGCTGGTGAATACGTATTTTCCCCTGAGTTCTTCACATAGCTTCATCAACAGGGGGTTTTCAAGCTGCACAATGGTAAGACATTATCAAGAACCACACTAGCCATTAGGAAACAATCTAAAGTGCACAAACATACAATGTGCCCTTCTGGTACGGACATCTGTTCCCGACCGAAAAAGGGGTAAAGAGAATCTAAGAGCCATTAGGAACGCAAGATATCTGAGTCTCCAGTACGAAGACCAGAACTAGCGTTGGCATGAGATTTCATGAAGTGTCAGGACTTACCTTTAATTTTTAGACAGCCTAGTGGTACTGGCTATAATAACGAAAATCTAAAGTTAAGGTACCTGTTGCACATCGTTCGTGGAGCTCCACACCCATGGATAGGGTGCAAATTCAGACCTTCATCCGTGGATCAAACGCTAAACTCATGGATCTTTGATCATATATAGATCTTATAGCTTTCACAATTATGAAGTTAGGCGGTGCTCTCTTGTCCTACACATCATCTTCTTTCATCTAAATTGATCTCGCATATCAAAAGCATGCGATCACGATGTGTGTAGAGCGAGAAGATGATAGTGAGATAGTTATTCAGCTACAGATCATAGCAGAAAATGAGAACAGCTTTATCATTTATATGATTCCTGATCCATCAATAAAACATTTGATCCATGGATGAAGGCTTAATTTTGCACCCCACCCATGGGTGGGGAGTTCCACCACTGGGGGCATCCATTCATGGATTATCATTTGATTCATGGATGGAGGATATCCATGAATGGTGTGCAAAATACCCCTTTCCGTTGAGTTTGCAGGTGAGCATGAGCTTTGCGCTAGGCCAATCTGCCTTTAGCGCATAAGCTCAAATTGGACGTCCACAATCGTACCACTTTGCAGTTCCACCGGTAGTTCTGTTGATGAGACTTGCATGTTGAACTTCCGACTTTCGTTAAAATTTCTACATGGGAAACTACCAAAGACTAATCTGTAAGGGAAAATATGGATAGGCTTATTCAAAGTAGTGAGCCTATTTGATACATAGCTTGCCACTTGCCATACCCTGAACTTCCGACGCGCTGGCCTGCCACAAATTGCTTGTTAGAGAGGTTGGCGAAGTCGATAGCTTTTGGGGCTTTTGAAACATGGGTGAAGATCGAATACGACGAACAAGCCTGGCCGTTATGATATCCGCACGAGCTTGTTACAACGAAGACTGCAGACTATCCTCCACGGAGATATGACCTTAAGCGCTCGATTTAGGTGTGAAAGGCATGTTACCGAAAGACTGGGATTTGCGGTCGAAAGGAATCATAATGGACCAAAACTCCGGGTTAGAGCTTGACCTGTCGAATAGAAATTGCAGAAGCTGTGTCGAATCGAATCCCACCTCTACTCTTCCCTTTTCACCAGGCAAAACAATGCGCGGAGATAACTCATTAGGCTAGGCCGCGAGGTTTGGCCGCTTGGCTGCAAAGCTCCCTTTCCTAAACCAAATACTGAGTGTCATCGGGTGCAGACTTAAAGAGGTGCTGATTGAGACCGTATAAAAGCTGGGTCTCCCGCAGAATGCGCATTATCTTTGGCGGTTGACTTTGTTGTGCCCATATTCCAGAGTGCATCATCAGTGCTGGATCCTCCCTGGAAGGCGGTTGGATCTGTGCCACCAGTAGGTTGGTTAAGGCTGAGCTGCTGCTCTGCGGTATTTACGCCTCTGAGCCCAGCAAATTTCGCCTCCTGGCTCTCATTCCAACCCTCTGTCTTCTGGATTTTTATATTACGCTCCGTCTCATCGTCTGACTCATGGGGTCTCTTCGCTCCGGTGGGCTTCGATCCACTGTCGATACGGTTTGTCTGCTCCATTCCGATTGACTTTATGTTCAAGAGCTGATACCCCGAATATAGAATAGCTTAAAGAGCCTGTAGATATGATACAGTGCAACTGATTCCTCTATGCGTTAGCTTATTAGGACCGGCCGAACATGGCAAACCCAACAAAAAATGCAGCAACTGACCTTGAACAATATGCAGAATAGGGATCGCTTTCTAAACTGTGCTTGCACGGCCCGAGGACAATTGTCAAAGTACTACTTTCGTTAGTCAAACGCTCCTTGGTCAAAGTTTCTTCCGTACTTCAAGGGTTTCAAGCTGCTAATTCAGAAGGGTGGTGCAGTCGGGAGCGTAGTACAGCTTGTGATTCCGAAGTTAGAGCCATAGCTATGACTTACAGATTATCCTTCGGCGGTCAGAAAGTTCTCTGGTGTTCCTATAAGGACTTTGTTACTGCTGACCTTGCTTGTAACGGAATTGGCTGTTCAGATGCTGGAGGATTGGTAGGTAGGGAGTTGAGAACGTGAAACTGGTCCCAGTAAGCAGTTGCAATTCCCACGTTCGCTCGACGAGTATGCTGACCTACAGTGCCTAACAAGTGATCGACTGGCACTGATTCTGCTCAAGAAGCTGGTAATAAAAATTTGCCTTGATCAAGAAGTTTGTTTTGAGGGAAAGAAGATGGGACGAATCGTGTTATTTTAGGGCTTTGAGGATCACGAGTTTTCCTGTGTTGACACATGATATTCACAACATCGGACGATGCGATTAATCATTAGCCAATGAGGCCCTTCGAACTGCCCATGTTTCTCTACTAGTAAAGAAGAATTTCTCTTCGGGACGTGTTACGGTGTTGAATTAAGGCAATTATAAAACTGATGTTTTTTCTTCACCTGCTCGATAACCGTATGGCATGGGACAGAAGCTAAAGCAAGCGATTACACGAAATCGTCACTCCCGTGACCGATTGCCGCAGTTTCGCGAGCTTGAGATGTTTCTTCAGCAAAGAGCTAGTTGAATCTCCTGTCCAACCCGCAGGTGTTACTAAAAGACCTGCCCATAGTAAGATTTTCGCTGCATGACTAGGAAAGGTTTCTGCAATTCATGACAACTATTATTAAAAGCTTGAACAGCCTCTAAACTACACTCACTGTGTGTTCTTAGCTTGATGGCCATTGGGGGTAGAACCAAGCATGGTATAAAAAATAGCAAAAGTGTTCACACCCCGCCAGCGGGATGCTACATCACTGCCTACCACTTTCACACCCCGCCAGCAGGATGCTACTAGCGTCGCTAGACATCTCACAGCTTCGAAAGTGTTTCGTCATCATCGAAATTAGTAATCTTAGACTACAGCACCGCGAACAGCCATGAGGTACTATCCAAGGTAGGACTTAGTATGTTGTCGAATTTGATGGTCCAGGACTCGAACCATGGACCTCGACTCGAAATGGCGGATTTGATGACTTTGGTGAATTTGATGACTGAGCCAATGTACCTATTTTATTAGTGGGAAAGAGTGTGCAATTCTCATATATATACCGTTTGTTTTGGAAAAACGATAAGCGGGAAAAATGGTGTTGGACTATGCCGAATTTTACTGGCGCTATAACCTTCGAGCTTCTGCAAGGAGACCACTCAAACGTTCAGATATACAACCAGAATTCCTCTTCATTCTGGTTGATCAGAAGGTCTACAACCTAAGGTAAAGTCCTTAGAGAATCTAGTCACTATTCATGTTCAAGATGTACACAGTTACAACAAGACCTTACAGAATCTCTCCAGGCACACGGCTAACATGGGGAAGTCTTAGTTGCGTGAAATTATTAGAATGGGGATTCTAAAAATCCTCGGGGAACACAGACATACAACCCCTTCAAGTGGCCTCAAACCGATCGATGGATCTAGCTACCTGTTCATGTTTACCATCTACATATAAGCAAATCAATGATTACTAGCAAAGTCAGTCCTGATTATTGCCTCCTGCACCATCCACGTATTTTTAGAATCCTCCTGTCGCTCAATCCAGCTGCGTATTTCATAGGTCAGTCAGCAGTCTATCCAGTACCTCGTAAAAACTTATTTTCTCATTAAATCTTTAACTCCGAGATTTGTTACGGGACATAGACTCTATTGCAAGATTCACTTGTAGAAGGGGCGCATTTTCTCCAAGATTGTCGTCTTTGCTTGACAGTATCATCGAACAGATAGATAATCTTTGAACTATATCTGTCAGAGCTTAACTCTACACCCAAAGGAGAAGATTACATCCGTTCCAAGATAGATACCATCCAACCATATGCATAACACCAAAGATTTCCCCCAAAAAACCTCATCCTAAGCCTTCAATCTCCATCGCAAATCTCACCCAACAACAGTTGCATCAACCGCAACACTAATCAGGTGACACATGAAAGCCGAGCCCATCACCTGCTAAGGCCTCCAGGCTTTTCAAACACCTAATCAGTCCTCCTATCCAGAATTCCCCCGCGCCAGAGCCCCCGCATGTGAAGAGTTGCGTGTCCCATAAGCCACCCGTTTGTGGTTCAGTAAGAATTGGAGCTCAGGCATGCTCGAAACATACTTCATACTACCCATAAACTTCAAGGTTTGTTTACTCAGGCACGGCTTGAATCTCGATTTAAAATTCCGCTGGTGCGTTGCAACGGCACTTTGAGTCCCCAGCTAGTGGCCTAGATTCGGTGGTTCTTGCACTGGTTATGAAGCTTCTAGCCTTTGTGTCCTACAGTATGTCCCATGATTGGCTTGACGATCTTGCTTGTGTTACATCCTTCGCGAGTAATTTAGCAGCCGCTAGCGCGCGGCTAGGAGAGAGATATAAGTGTTGAGTAGCTTTGAATAATTCTCGAGGATGGCGCGCTGCTTGTTTTGGGAATAATTCTGGAGTGAGGTTCTTGTTGATGTTGGGGGAGTTTGTTTTGGTGCCGTGTGTTCGAGCATGAGAGAGAGGAGAATGATGGGTTGTTTTGGTTGTAGAATCAAAGATTTCAGTATGGCACTGACCAGCACCCCACTCATGCCATAAACTTCTTTAATCCCACAACTAGATTCCAACTAAAATGGTATCTCGGCAAATCAACCCCAACGTAAACCACTAGTAAAATTTCCTTGGATATCAGATACACACTACCGTTTGCCCGCCTGCAGCTCATCTCTTCATGAGCCCGCTTTTGAACTAAAAATACAAGGGACGCCTTTAAACGCCAGTGCTATGCGGAAACACCAATTTTGACCTTCCCAAAACTAGGCATGCTGGTAGTAATTGTTTTGGATCAGGTGAAACCCCCCGTGGCACCATACTCCGCAGTGTCTTCATCGCCTGCTGCGCCGACTGTCTCGTCTACCATGGAGATATTCGGCGGATCTGCAAAAACGTTCGCTTTCTTCCCCTCTTCCTCTTCCGCTTCCTCCCCTGGGTTATTGCTCTGCGCTAGGGTTTCTGATTCCCAGCCCTCTTCTTCATCCTCGTCATCATCGTCGGCGATGCGGCGAGAGGCGTTTTTGCGGGGTTGTTTGACAATAGCTTCATCCTCGTCTTCATCTTCGTCGTCGGGATCCGCCATTCTGGTGTCGGGATCCTCTTCCTCTTGCTTATCTACAGGAGCGGAGCCATTCGTAACGGGTTTGGCTGGGGCAATCTCATTGGCACCGTCGCTATCGCTATCGACAACGAGCTCGCTGCTTTTGTAGTTGGAAACTTTGCCCTCTCCCCTCTTCCTAAGCAACTTTCTCTTTTTCGTGACTCTGCCTTTCTCGCCGTCGTCTGAGCCTACGGCACTGCTGTTTTCGGTGCTCTTGCCACCTTTCCGCACCACCTCGCCGTCTCCGTCGGTGTCTGTATCTTCCCCCTTCTTTTTCCTCTTCCCTCCTTTTTTCGTCTTCTTCCTCTTCACACGCTCACCAGTTTCTTCGTCCTCGGTGTATTCAAGTTCTTCTTTCCTCCGTTCTTCTTCGGCGCGCTTTTCGGCAAGTTCACGGCTCATCTCGAGCATCTTGTATCTTTCCTGGGCAATCTTGCGTCTTTGCTCTTCCGCAATCTCCTCTGCTCGTCTCCGCTCTTCCTCACGCCTGCGCAGCTCCGCTTCTCTAGTATCGCGCGCCTCTTGTAACTTCGCCGCATTTTTCTCCTCATACTCCCTCTGAGCCTGAACCGCACGCTCCAGCTGTCTCCGCATCGTATTCCTCCCCATATTCGCTCTCTGCTCAATATCATGTTTCGGATACGGCGGATTCTTACTTTGCGCAATCGCCGTAAAACTCTCAATGGCCTCATCCAACCCCTCAGACGCGGCTTGCACTTCCGCTAGGGTTCGTTGCCCTTCGGGTAAGGTGTACATGAGCTGAGCAAGCTGGATCTGCACAAAGGCAATATTGAATTTGAAGTGAATTTGGTTGGGGGCAATGGCAAGGGCACGGGAGGAGTAGTCAAGGGAATTTTTCATCCAGAGGGAGGATTTGTCTTGTTTGCCTTTGAGGAGCCAGACGCGGCCAAGACATGCGAGGATTTGGGGATCGCCGGCGCGGTCTTTGGCCAAGGCTGCTTCATACTAGGGATTGAACGTAAGCGTTTCTGTTTGCCTCTAGGCTAAGGTAGAATACTTACACTCTCGATAGCTCTCGAGTACTGCTTCAGCTCCGCAAACACGTGGCCTAGGTTAATGTAAACGCTTGCGTCACGAAGCGTATCTCGGACTTTGGAGAATATCTGGACGGCGGTAGTAAGATCTTTCTTGTCTTCCACCAGCGCAATCCCTATTCCCTGAGTAGCATAAGCATTCCTTGGGTCTAGCTGCAGACCCTTATCAAAGAATTCAACAGCTTTTTCATAGGTTCTCCGTCGCTTGTCCTTGTCTTGGTCGGTGTCTCTCCGCATTTCTCTTGCGGTAGTAAGATAAAGATTACCCATACCGGTCAAGGAATATCGGTCATGCTTATCATGGTGCTGTAAAGTATGCTTATAGTGCCGTTGTTCTTGATCATCGGCAATATTCATGGTCCGCTTTTTGGATCTGCTAAGATACCACCCATACAGAGCTCGCACTTCCAGATTGGTATAGTCTGTCTCATAGAGAGCTGCCATAGCCCTCGGGCCGTCTTCGGTAGGGTTCTGTCGGAGTTCAATATATGCAATTCGAGTGCGTGCATCAGTGTAGTCAGCATGGCGTGCCAGCAATCCCTCGTAAACTTGCTTGGCCTCGTCTAAAAGACCTGCACCTTCATAAGTTCGGGCTAAATTGTAACTTATAGTCGTGACCAGAGCGTCGGTGTCTATAGCTTCGTTGACCTCGCCCGCTTTTACACAAGCATTCAAAGCAGTCTGGAAGAATTCTCGAGCCGAGTCATGCTTCTCGGATTGATACTGGAAACAGCCAAGATTGTTCAGCAGTTGGGGAGATAGCTTTTCGCGCAGCTTAGCATTCCATGCTTCGTCGTGCTCAACGCCCTCTGAAGGTTCTTTGTCGAACAATACTTTAAGTGCCATTTGCTCGACCTGCTGCAAACATTGCAGGCTCTTCTCCGGCTGATCAACTTCATACAAGCGAGCAAGGTAGACAAGGACGGAGGAATCAGGAGTCAGTTTCTTTTGAGCATCTTTCCAGGCCAATCGTACAGCTTCCAGTAGGGCTACAGCCTTCTTGGCTTCCGTCGATCTATCCTCTTTCGAACCAGAGACTTGATTCTTGAAAACCTCCTCGGCGTACAGCGCTCCTAAGGTCATCATGGCCTCGATGCTCTTCGAATTCTGGATGATCTTCTCCAGTCGGAACTTTGCCCCGTCAATATCTTGCAGGAGTACTTGGATTTGCACGATCCCAAATCTTGCAGGCAGATAACCTTTATCACCTCCTCCTCTTGCGGCATCAGCTCTACTGTAGTAATCGTTGGCCTTCGAAAGATCCGGATCATCTTGATAGTGTTCTCTTCGCGCAAGAAGGTACCATCCATCACTAGCAATGGCGTTCACGTCCGTAAGCTCAATAGCTTTTCGCGCGAGGCTCTCTACGGTTGGCCACGCTTTTCGCAGTAAAAAGTAGTTTCCAAACGTCGCGCATGTAAGAGGAAGCTCCTTGTCAAGCTTGAAAGCTTTCTGGGTATACTGCGTCATGGCTTTTTTGTAGATAGGTCCGAAAGCTGGATCTGTAATCGCATAGTGTGAGCTCTCATTGAGATAGTAAAGACCCATCAGGATATTGGCGATCTTCGAGTCTGGGTCCTAGAGTTCAAGTCAGTCAAATCTCTTGTGGTACCATTCATTAAGGTGTGTTCTCACTATTTCCAACGCCCTTTCCCAAGCGTCACGCGCTTCTTCCCGGAACCCGAGCTGCCACAGACAGCATCCAATACCAATCCGGGGATCAGGATCTGTCAGATACGGCATTTTTGCCAGCACCTCCTGGTAGCCGTCCAGCGCATCCGCGTATTTGCCTAGGGAGAACTGTGTCCTTGCTCTTCCCAACACTGCCATCATGTTCCGACCACCAGAGACTCGCGACGCATCCTCGAAACACTTTGAAGCGTCTCGTAAAGTTTGGGCTCGCTCCGAGTGATCTGCTGCCCCTGGCGCAAGAGGTTTCGACGGCGGTTGGAGGGAAGCGCGGAGCAGGTACAGCACACCTCGTGCTAGGAAAAGGGGAGGAAAAGACGGGTTTATGCGCGATGCATCATTCAGGGAGCCGGTTGCAGCTTGGAGATAAAAGTCCTTCGTTCTAGCCTCCGATTCCAGCTGGTCATCTGGCTTCAATCTTGGTGCCTCGCGGCTCTTGCAAAGGAACAGCCAACATAGTAGGCTGAGTAGACCAAGCTTCTCTTTCGGTGGCCCTCGTGACAGCGATCCTAGACCCTTTGTAAGGATTTCAATGGCATGGTCAACCTTTTGTTGCTTTGCGTAGGCCAAAGCTATGGTCATCCAGAAGTTCTTCGCAGCACCTTCTTGTTCCAAGAGCGTACATAGCTCCGTAGGGTCGTCCAGTAGCTCTTCAAGATTCACTTCGACCGCTTCTTCTGCATCGAGTCCCGAAACCGGTATGTCAATCGCGGACGGTATGTCTGAGAAGCGCGTGTGTACTAGGGAGGGATCTGTGGGTAAAGAGCGAGAGTGTCCATTTGTGAGACCATTGGTGAGGGGTGCCATGCCGCCAACTGCGCGACTCGATGGCAGTGATGTGAGGCTGCCTGCTTAAGGTGGGCAAGTGGAGGATGCTTTGCCAGTGGGCGGCCAAATAATTGTACAACCTGATGTTAGACTAACCTCCTTTCGGATAGCTTACCCGAGGCCCTTTGGCTCCACCGAAAACTCAACACCACTCATTTCTTCCAACCTCTCATAATGGAAACGTCAAGTTACTCTGCTACCAATTTCCTTGGGGAATAACCGCTACATTCCGGAAGAGCAAGCCACTACTCGTTGGCAGAGTACTCAAGGTTCCTCTAGGAAGAGATGACAGCACTGTGCTTGCAGTCTCAACAATTTAAATTCTTGATCATTCGGCAGAAATTGTGCTCTGACAAAATAGGAAAATTCCCAGTGTCATTCTCAGTGTCTATGTATTCACTACTAACCAAACAATGTCACGCATTCATAGGTAAATAGTCAAAGCAAGTCCTGATGCAGGTGAGATGTCAATACCGAGATATGTCCATGCTTTCTCTACTGCGTCAAACTCGACGCCAACGCGCTGGCTTGAGGACTGAGACTGCCTCTCTGATACACGAATAGTCTGTCTACGTTCGATTCTGCTGTCCAGATGAAGACGCCGATGCTATCAGCCAACCCTAACGTTTTGCAACGACATCAGTGAGCTATTGAAGTGAGACTATCAGGTGAAGGTTATCCTTCTTACCTACTACAGTCCATCCAGGAGTACCAACGTGGCCGGCACATCCAGATACCAAGTCAGAAGCCCGCGATTAAATATAATTCCAACTCGTCAGATCAGACCCCAAAAGAGGTCCAACCCATGTGCACTAGGCAAATTCTCCGGACCAAAATCTGTCACCATCACCACCGCTACAACACATGATCCTTGTTATTTGATTATCTCTAAGTGCCATACTTCGTTGATGGTATACACCTGCACTCACCAATAGTAAATTTTCTTGGCGTGCGCATCAAAGGCGGCGGTATGGGCGGAACTACACCTAGAGCGGCGAATTCCATCATACGGTTCTGGTACCGAGCAACCTCAGTCACTTACATCCTGGACAACGCGGCGTCGCAACTTTCTTCTAGAAATCCGGTACCAACCCAGTCAGGTTCAGCTGTGCAAATACATGCCTTGTTGCTCGCCTTGGAACGGGCCGATTGGACCGGATTTAGATCGCTGGTATTGGGAAGCATATAGTGGCTCTTAAGTAGGTCGATAACGAGGCTCATGGAGACATTGATGTGGAGACAAATCAGAACAAGCGCAAGGAGCTCATAGGCTTTGGTGAGTAGGAAAGGTCGAGGAACGATCATTTCTCCAAATGTTGATTTTTTAAATCTGTTACTAGTGATCTTTGAGCTGCGCGAAAATAAATATTATTCAAGTACTTTCACACATTGAACGGTTTCTAACCATGCGGCTTAGAACGCTCAAGCGATATGCGTACGATGCGTCGGGCTACTCTTTGGCGGCTACACGGTGCGCTTGAGCTCAGACAAGAAGATGAAGTTGACGTCTTAGCAATCTCCGTTGGGCATGTCATGCCCTCATCATACGCTGACCTTGATTTACCTTGCACTGCTAGCCAACGACCTCCAAGAGTATTATTATCCTTCAGTCTTGTGCCTTTAATCCTTCGGTGCCAGCATTCACCTAGTTTCGGCTCTATCAGGCATCTCTAAGCGCCACGAGAAGATAGCATGCTACCACAGCACAACGTAGGTGGGTCTTTCCACCTTGGATTGTTCGATCGGCAGACAATCTGTCGAATCTGATCAGGTGACACTGATGACAGAAGGGTCCATGAATGACGCCAACCCCCAACGGTGTATATGAATATAGAAATACACATATAGTTTAGAACAGTAGAAGATAGTCGAGGGAAAAGGTTCCCAAGCCCCAGGCTCAGGATTTGCTCCAGGATCGAACATGTGAACAGACCAACCTCTAGACACATATTAACAGACCGCTTTTTCTGCATAAATGGAAAGAACGTGGCTGCGTACTTGAACTGCAGGCCCATATCAAGGTCCAGCTTGACTGGAGGCTATCGGCAAGCGAAGGTGGCTAGCCGGCTTGGCTCGGCCAATGCCGGCCGCTAGAGAACAGGGAGATTAAGCAGGGAAAAGGGGATAAATAGGCCGTTCCCCCTTCTGTTTCCCCCATCATCTCTTCCTGTTTCAGCCAGAAACGCGCTTTTGCCCCACCCACCCACTCCATAGACTCAGTCGCTTAGATAGAGGGAGTGCTTGGCACCTCAGGGCGGCTTCCGGGGCAAATTTTAGCCCTGGAGACCGCCAGGGGCCGCCGGGTTTGCCCAAACACATAATATATATTCGTTCAAACGGAGGCGATGCCCGATAGCTCAAGTAGCATCGCTGCGGAAAACGCGATGCATTGAAGCTTGGATGTCTCAGAGATATTGCATGTAAGTGGATGTCATTATAGAGTCAATGGAGTGAGATCTACGTAATCATGGTTGCCAAATCTTTGTTCTTTCTCATTTGTCACTCGCTGCCATATTCTCTTGACAGACAATACTGTTTTTAACAATCAGGTTTAGCTACAATGAACCAATTGCGAGCACACTATGATTCTCTACCATCTATCATCTTTTTCGCTGCCTTCAGATTCTCTAGAGAAGTACAATCAGATACCCAACAAGTCTAAGCCATCCCCTCAAACCTTGCCATCACAAAACTGCACAACAGCCCATTTCCCACTCCAAGCCCACTTCCGTTCCCTGACCTCCCCACCGCCCTTCAGCTTCTCATCCACCCCCTCCCCCAACCCAACAACCACATCTGCCTTGCACGTCCTCAGTGCCAATGTTCTGACACCTGACCCCGCACCCATAGGACCAATAGCAGTAGCAAACGGGGTCGTGGGGTCCCACATGGCGTCGCCGGTTAATTTGCGGTAATTGAGATCGCCCTTGAAGACGACGAGTTCGCTTTCTTGAAGGTCGCTGTGGAGTTGAGGGGAAGCGGTAGGGAGGCGCCAGTAGCTGCCTGCGGCTGTCCAGAAGGTGTTGGGGCGGAGGAGGAGTTGGCCTTCTTGGTAAAAATGGCTCCAGTGCTGGAACAGGAATTCCACGTCCGACGCTTCCTGTTCTGACAACGGCGCAGGGGTTTTACCAGCGTGCTTGTCGTCGTCGGAGGGTGTGGTGTAAAAAGCTTGCGGGCTTGCGAGCGCGCTCAGTAGGGCAGCGAAGTCGGCGGGGACAACGTCCGAGACGAACCAGGGGATTTTTTTCGGGTGGAGGACTATTTCCGTAGCCAGGCCGGCGGAAAGCAAGTACCCGGCGAGAATGAGATCGACGAAGAGCTCGAAACCGGCGTTATCGAGGACGATGTCGACGCGTCTTGTTCCCTTAGGATTGGCTTTCTGGGCAGCTTTGAGGACTGAGTAGGCGGCTGGGAGGTCATTATTTAGGATGTTGTTCCCGGAGTTCTTGCGCGCTTCGGTCCCCTGAAGCTTTTGGATGTCTTCGTAGGTCAGGGAGGTGAGGAGGGATAGATCGGTTGCGTTGCCCCACAGGCAGATCTCGCACATTTCCGTGAAAAGGACGCGCTCTGCTGATTCTATTTCCTCCATGCTCTTAGCGCTAGAGATGTGACTTTCCCTATGGGATATCAGCCCCTTGTACTTTGTGGCGAGTTCGAGGACGGCGGGGCGGGAGGAGCGGAAGGTGGACATCTTTTGGCGGGCGAAAACATCGTACGATTCCCAGTGACTGGAGAGGGCAAAGAGGGTACTTATACGTCTAGCTTTTGCGCATGAGCTGAGTCTCTCAACTGGGATGAGAATAGGATTCTTACCGGTAGAGGTAGCATTCTGAGTATAGCCAAGGCACGTTGAACCATGTGGGGGATCCCAATACTTCTAGTTCCTTGTTGTATTCTGGTATATCTGGCTGTCCATCGTCGGCTATTGGCCTGTGCTTCTCAGTGGCAAGAAATATTGGTTCAAGTCTGAGTATAATCTCACGTCATCTGTCGGTCATGCTGCAACTCATACTTGAGCCTCGCCAACCCTTCCACAATGATTTTACCCTCTGTCCGCTTCGCTTCAACTTTGCAGTCTACAATGGCACGGTGAACATCGTCAATTGCCCCTGTCTTAACTGATCAGCTTTGAACCCTTCTTTAGCTTGACTCCGCCGTTAACGAACTATAATAACAGGCCAACGGTCTCTCGCTGATATGTTGGCGAAAGAGGTCTGATCAGAGGTTTTGTAAGGCGCTGCGGAATATATGAGTAATTTATAGCTTTGGATCTAGAGTATGGGGCTTACGAGTCTTAGTATCAGATTCCATGACGGGATGAGTGCAATTTCTTTGCAATGAAAAATAGTGTCGGTGGGGTAGAAAGCTTTTGAGAATGCCCCGCACTGCTAGGGCTGCTCGAGTAGGGACCTTAAAGCTAAGGTACGCACTCTTCCTGTCGAATGATAGTGCTGCTTATGCTCAACACTCCGAAACCCCCATGTTGTTTATCTAAATAGCTGTCTCGGCTGCAAGTGCTGAATGGGTATCTCTATACTAAACAAACAAACCAAATCCGTATGAGCTCCGCTCGCACCAAGGCAGCCCAACCATAGCCGTAATCTGGAATCTCTTCAATTAGAGCCTCGATAGCTTTGTGTTGCTTTTCGAAATAATTCTCCCAGAACATCAGGTGGTTTTGTGCTCACAGCAGGGTTGGATTGGTGGGAGTCGCTCGTCGCCGGCTGCGCGTTCACCCGGCCAGTGCTCTCGGTCCTCTGCACTTTTGCCCCTGGGGAGTCGCGTCTTTGAGCACTTTTTCCGATTCTATGCCCATTGACATGTTGTTGTCGGTCCGTGGGGATTCTGCCCCCTTTTGCCTTGAATGCGCATTCTTCAATAATCTTGGCGTTAACCTCCCTCGCATGAGCAGTGGAAGAAGGCTCAGGCTCCGAAAATATCCACAGCCCGTACGCTTTTGGTACATCCGCATCATCGTGCCCTTGAAGAATCACATACTCCTCCGTTATATCAACGTCATCACTGTCAAGCAGCTCCAGCTTGAAGTTTTCCAGCCCTCTTCGATTCAAAACCAAGACTGAATATCTCGGCGCGGCTGATGGATTTGGTGAAAGTTCGCATATGAAGAGCGTGCCCTCAACGCCATTTTTCTCCCACTGCTGACTGGTTGGAGAGAAGATATAAACTACGGCATAGGAAGCGATTGACACGATAGAGACTGCATCGGGAAGGTGGCGTTTCATCACTGACAGGTTGAGCTCGGTATTCGTTCGTGCTGGCGGTGGAAAAGGTATATCGTCTAGAGTGGGGTTGTTAAAGTCGCTCTCATAGTCTGAGGTCGGGTTGGCGACATGGGGTTGTACTTGGCGTTGTTTTGCCTTGCGGGGCGTCATACTAAATGCTGCCTGTGATCGGATGGCTCAGAGCAGGAAATGAAGCTGTGGCAAGATTATCCATAATGCGCAGACACTCGTAATGTGGTGTTGTCGAGTACGGTGTACAGGACCTCCGTAGTTGCGGGTGTCCCCTGTAAAAAACAAATGAGCCCTACAAGGCGGCGGCAATCTTGGAAGTTCTCGACCGCGGGACCTGCCAAGTCGTGCTTGATGGCGTAGGTATTATTCCAAAAACCGAGATTAGCCATTCTTGCCTTAAGTTCTTTCACAAGCGATGAAGCTGTATAAGCTTAAAGCAGCTTGGTGTCATGAACATCCCTTAGGTCGTCCATTCTAGCTTCTTGTTCCTGCTTGACCAAAGCCCTGTTGGCCATTTAATAATGTCTTCTGTTGAGTCAACACCTTATCCACCCTTCCGGATACAGGATATTCCAGGAGCTTATTCATCTACGCCTGATGAACCGGGATCGCCAACGATTATCTCTTCTCAGCTTTCCTTATCCCAGGCTGTCCACAAACGGAGGTCTGAATATACAAGACCATATACAACTCGAGTCAAGGTTGGAACGTGGAACGTTGCCTCCCTAAGTGGGACCGAAAGGGATATAGGGGGCTGGTTCGTTGATGGCAAAGGGGTCTCTGAGAGGCTTTCAGGATCTGTTCTCAGCGAAGAGGATAGAAAAAGTGTGGACAACCATCGGGAGAATGAAGTAGCAACAATCGAGGAGGTAGCAGATCAGGAAGCTCGGAGGACGAAGAAGAAGTCGACGATACCTAAGAACGATCAGGGTTCGATACCGGGTGGAGATGACATAGGACTCTATGTACTTGGTCTGCAAGAAATTGTCGACATATCTTCCGCTACCGAAGCCTTACGGCCCTTTACAGATCCTCATCCAGCTAAGAAGTGGAAGAAAGCAGTCGCAGATGCGTTGCCGGCAGGATATCTGCACGTAGCTGAGCAGCAACTGATAGGTTTGTACCTAGTCATATACGCTTCGCCTTTAATCTCACCAACTATATCATCAATTAGTACGACTAGCGTTGGCACTGGTCTTATGGGCTATATGGGAAACAAAGGTGCTGTGACAGCGCGTATCGTTCTCGGCGAGACTACTCGCATGGTCTTCATCAATTGCCACCTGACCGCTGGTGTCGAGAAGGGTAGTCTAGAGCGCAGAAATTGGGATGCGTCACAAATTCTCAATAGGACGAAGTTCGAGCCTGTCTACGATGGGGGTGGGGTGACGGAGGAATTCGGTGAGGGCATAGGCGATGAGGACTTTGCATTTTGGTTTGGTGATCTTAATTATAGACTGGACAGCATTCCTCCGGATGACGTTCGAAGGCTACTGACAGTACATACCCGGAAAGAGTACAGAAATGGCCAGGAACCCAGGAAGGCAACCGAAGCTGTACCCAGACCCAATTTCCCAGTAGTCGTTCGGGATGGGGAAGGTACAGACAGGCCCTTCGAAGATAATGAATCATCTTCTCATAGAGTTGCCGGTTCTATGAACGGGAGCTCTGTCTATTCTACAACTACAATTCCCTCTTCAGAACAGATGGACCCATCCTCTGATCCAAGCTCGCTTCAGACCACACTATCTTCATTGCTACCCCACGACCAGCTACATCTGCAAATGCGAACGCGTAAGGCATTCCACGACGGATGGAGGGAAGGTCCCATTGATTTCCTCCCTACGTACAAGTACGACGTAGGGAGCGTGGCAATGTTTGATTCGAGTGAGAAAAGACGAGGTCCTAGTTGGTGTGATCGGATACTGTATCGGACACGAAAGGATCGACTCGAGTATGAGAGTTTGATTCGCGAGGAAGAAAAGGCGAAGAAAAGGGATGAAGAGATGCAAGCGCGAGGGGTTGACAAAGCAGCCGCAGAAGACGAAGACGTACTTTTTGACTATGATCCTAAGACGGATGGAGCGGTGGATGAGTACGATGAGAACCTGGACGATACAACCGATCCCGAGGTTGTACTTACAAAAACCGGGTTTGAAGATAAGCTACACCTTGACTACTATACGTCACATCAACGGGTCCTGTCATCAGACCATAAACCATTAGATGCTGTCTTCACCTTGACTTACGACGCCGTGGACCCAGAACTGAAGGCTATTGTACATCAGGACATCGTACATGAGCTTGACAAGGCTGAGAATGAAGGTCGTCCTGGCGTAACCATCGTGGTTGACCATCAGCACGATCAAGAGGGAAACCTGGACACTAATCGGCGCTCTCCTACGTTCGAGGGCGTCAACTTTGGTCATGTCAAGTACGATCATGTAAAGACAAGGAACATTACAATTGCAAACACCGGCAGAGTTCCTGCAACTGTTGGTTTCGTTGATAGGTCCGTAGATCAGGGGCAACCCGGAGGCGTCTCACCGCCCTGGCTTAATATACGGTTCGACCGAGCAAGCGATAACAAGAATACGAATCCTTGTGCACTTCAGGCTTATACCATAGAGCCTGGGGATGCCATAAACGTTGGGCTCACGGTCCACGTTACCGACATGGAACAGGTGCGTAGACTCAACGAAGGTCTAGAGAAACTCGAAGATATTCTAGTTCTACGAATACACAACGGCCGCGACTACTTTCTCCCTCTCCGGGGCAAATGGCTGCAATCGACATTCGGTCGTTCCTTGGAAAAGCTAACGCATATACCAGAAGGAGGAGTAAGGAAGCTACAACACCAAAGACCAGATAAGAGTAGCCATAGCGGCAGTCATGGCAGCGAAGGGGTAAAGTGGTCAGCTCCTAGAGAAATTTTCCGGCTGACGGAGGCGATAGAAGAACTCGTGGAGAGATCGATTGCGGAATGGGGAATGAAAGGTGAGCAGGAACATCCGCCATGGGATGATCCGGAATGGCCTTTCGTGGCGCGCAAAAGATTGGAACCGGGAAAGGGTAAAGAAAATCTTGAGCATTACGTCCGAGAAGGCTTAGACACCGATCGACCTTTCGCCGAGCAGTTCCCTCCAGAAACCGAGTGTCGGCAAAGGCTTGAAGCGATTGCGGAGACTTTGCTGGACTTTTTGAAGAGTCTTGAGGACGGGATCGTCATCGAGGTCCTTTGGGCAGAGCTGGAGAAAGGCATGATCGAGCGGGAGAAAGCCAAGAAAACCTTGTCGGGCGAGGTAGAGCGGACATGGATTTTGGATGTTCTCTCCGTCGTGCCTGCTCACAGCATATCCTTTACGTTCATCACTTTCATGCTCTCTCGAGTCGCAAATGAGATTGCACCCGTACGATTGATAACGGACACGCCGCGATCGTCCTCGGAAGTCACGGAACAGTCTAAGCCGCAATTAGCAAGCCAAGAGTCGGCGCGGAGACGCCGGCAGCAGGTTGATGGGGCTTTTGCAGCCATTTTCGCAGATGCAATGGTCCGGACGTCTGCGGGGGGGAAGGGCAAGGAAACGAAGGCAAGTGAGTCGAGGAGAAGGAGTGTGGTGGAGATTTTCCTTAGGTCGAAGTGGGATGATTCTTGATAATTGATGCGATGTTCATGCTCTGAGAGGCTCTATCGGCCATGCCTCCAGATTTGGGGGAGTTCTGAGGCGTTTGTGACAGCATAGTATTAGCAGGACACTGTAACTCCCTCTATATTCCCCAACGTAGGAATCCAATCACCCTTCATCAGCTATTTAATGAGTATTGAGTTCCTCCAATTCTCTATTCAAGGAATCTTTCAATCGAACCTCTACCTTTGGGACCGTCATTGGGCGGTAGTCTTTGACCTCTCTCTATCCTCTTCATTATTTCTTCCCTCTCATTGATTCGCTCGTCACTGACGGTGGTCCGCTGGCACCCGAAGAAGCTAGGCTCGAATTGGGGAGGGATAAAAGCAGTTCAAGGACCACATATCCACAAGACTAGCAGATAAGATAGAGAAAAGTACTTCAAGAAGCGGTCCAAACAACGGCGCGGCTCTCAAGTAATGGTCCTACTGCACCTATCAAAATCTAAAGCGAGGTTCCATTGAACGGTGGAGGCTGTTCAAGGCCAAATGCGTAGTCCATGGCCGCTCGAAACTCTCAACTATCTTGTGCTCGGTTATACTCGTAGTAAGACGGGGTCCAGGGATACAACTGCAAACGAAAACAGATAGAATAATGAATTTAATCTGGCATTAGTCGAACACGGAAGCCTTGAAGTAGCGATGGATGCTGATTGAGACTTGAAAGGCATATCAACTCGCGAAAACGAGGGAGGACTGAAAGTCTAAAACAAAGTTGAGGTTATCCCTAACTTGGCACTAGTGAAGTCTGGGGAAGACGCCGTGCTGAGCTTCTAGCTCGAAAGCTTGTCATCTCGTGGGGCAATTAACCGCGCCAACCAAAACAACAGTTTCTATGAGGACATTCTAGGCTTTCTAACCGTCATCTTCCCTCCTGGTCATTCTTTGGCTTCTTGTTTTCTACCGAAGTTTCAGCTACTGTGGAACGGATGTATCAATTTCGTGGTGCCTTTGGCCTACATGTTCAGGGAAGGCTACTCCAACCAATCAATTGCGACGACGGCTACCACGTGGGTGTTCAGCTTCCAGATGCATCAGCGATGCAGACTCAATTATTTATGAATTAGGACGACCTCGAATCATCCATGGCCAAGGGCCGAGTTTGAGCCGCTCGCGTCACTTCGGAACTAGAGCCTGTGGGCTTCTCGGCAAGGTCAGCTTCCACTTGATGCCTGCCGTCCGACATCAACATCAAACAGACACGCTCTGGTCGTAACGACCGAGCGATTATACATTGCCAAATCCACATCCACACCACACCGCAGCACGAGACTGTGTATAGAACAGCTCACGCATAAGCCTCGTACTACTAACCCGACCTTCAGCGCCTCATACCTCATATCTACAACGCCAACGATCCGAGCTGGGTCCGGCTCAACAACCTCATCAAGATGTCAGTCTCTCCATCGATTGGAGATATAATGATGCTTTCGCAGCTGGCATGGAAAATAGGATGTGCTTTTACTTCCGGAAAATCAAGTGCACCCGCCGAGTTCCAAGAGGTCAAGCATGAACTTAACAGACTTACGAAATTCACTGGCATGCTTGCGGAGGTTCTGGACAACGATGACAGCATGATAGTCGGAGCAGATGACAAGACGAAGGAAGGCTTGGACAAGATATTGGAGTGTTGCCGCCAGGTCGGTCTTCCGGAAGCGTACTAGGCGCAGGCATGCAATTTAGACAGACCTGCATCTAACAACATCCCAGACCCTCCAAAACCTTGAGTCATTCGTGGACCAATACCAGGACCTCCGGAGACCCGAAGAAGGCGCTGTTGCTGTCCGATCATGGAAGCCAATACTCATTCGCAATTACAAAAAAATATGGTGGACAACAGAGGGTGGAAATATTCAGGCTTTGCGAGATATGCTCCAAATGCATGTGAACTCTATAACATTAACGCTACAAGCACTTCAAAGGTGTGTGATCCCTTCGCTAGGCCACGCAATCGATCTCTGTTTGATGTGAGAAGGAACAGGGTTAGAGTGGGGGCTGTTGTACTAACATGGTTGCAGCAAATCTGTTTCGCGACTTGAAAAGACCATTGAGCCCATGGCAGACAAAGTCGAAGGCATCCACGACAAGTTTAATGGCGATTTGGATGTCAAGGTTGCTGAAATACATCAATTAATGCTGTCTATGGCTACCATAAATCGTTCCCCTAGATTGGGCCCCGTGGACTCAAATATCATGCCTCCGGTGCCATGGAGTACGTCAGCTGAGGCGAGCTCGACTGCGTCTCCATCAATAAAGGCTGGCCGTGGCGATTTTAATACGTACAAACATCCTTTTACTCCGGCCGTAACGCCTGAGATCGTTGGTTCCGAACTCTCGCCACAATCCTCTCGAGCTTTATCACTCGGCAGAATGTCGCCGGGTAACATATCTGTGAACAACTTCGATAATAGGCCAGGGTCCGATGGCATACCCGTCAACGACCATTACCGCCTGCCTTCCTACTATAATGAGCCCCCACCCGAGTACAAACGAGATCGGCGAACTGTAATCTCCGACCTAAGCACCAGACTGAGCACAGAGCCCATCCAAAATCTATCGGGACCAACGGCAAGATCACCTTCACTTGGAGCGTTGGGGATTCAGCCCCTCTCGCCGGTTACTCTTCCACCACCAATCATTGCCCCCGAACAGGAGGTTCAAGGCATGCAACCTAGAAATGGAGGTCTTGCGATTACGCCCCCAGCCCAGCATCAGTCGGAGCTTGCCAGAGCCTTAAGTACCTTGAGCCAACAAGAGATGTTTGAGCGGAGACTCTTCGGGGATGCCGCGACCCTGTGCGAAACGTGGGTGACGGTTCCTGAAAAGGAAGACTAACAGCTGACGCAGAACTATAGACGAGGCGCAACTGTCGAATACACCGCACCGGATCCAGAACAGCCTAGCGAGTGGAAAATGATCGCAGCGTGTGGACCGTGCAGAATCAGTATCATCACCAAAAAGCAACAACTTTCCGCCGGATGTACTCGATACATCACAAGCATTTGGGCTATCAGTGACGATAAAGTGGTCCGCATGCAACAGAAGCGTATGTGAAAATGAGTGATATACTCCAAGTTTCTAACAACATTTAGTGGCGGAGGGTGAAGAGGTGATCCCATATACTGTGTGGGGCAACCCCAGTAAAGTGGTACTCCGAGTGCCTGCTGAACTCAAATTTTTCGACGTCGCTTCCAACTCCAAACCCAAAGAAACCGTCAAGACACGTTGGATCAATTACATATTCGAAGACGAAAGAGGTAAACAGAACAGACTAATGCCACAATCTAGAGCTGTGTTAATTCATTGCAGGTTCCACGCTCTTCCAAAACGCCCTTATGGGGAAAACCCTCCTCCTGTCCGTCAAAACCAAACGCACCATGCGTATCCACGACACCCTCATCGGCAACACATTCGCCCTCCAAGAACAGCTTTGCGGCCTCGAAAACCTTCGCATCTGGCAAGACGACGACATGGCCGGCGTCCTCGCTATGATCCACTACACCGCCCAATTCCGCGATGGATATTTAGCTTTCCGTCTCAACTGCCCCCCACGAAACACAGTCAGGGTCCGGGACGACGGGGATAGGTCTGTAAGGATCAAGGGGTTGGCAGTCGCGCCGGTGACGGGTAATATGTTTGAGAGGAAAGGAAGCATGAGGGAGAAGAGGAGTCCAGTTATTACTCCCAAGAGCCCTTCGGCGAAGAAGGAAAAGAAGATTAGTGCGGTGAAGATTGAGTTTGAGAACGAGGTGGATAAGATGGTATTTTTGGATAAGGTTAGGGAGATTCAGGGGAGTGCTTCTTGGTGAGTGGTGTTGATTTTGTCTTTGGTGGGCGATAAGGTCAGTGAGCCATGGTAGGCCCTCGTATGGCGATTATCGTTCACTGATCTTTGACGCCCACAGGTAGATGGTCCTTGGTCTTGATTTTAGAACATGCGTTTGGGTTTGCGGTGAACGATACCTTAGCGATGGCGTTCCGGTAAAACTGCTTTTCTTGGTTTTTTCTTGGTTTGGGTCGGGCGTTGAGAGTTTGATCACGTGAACAACTTCGTTGTAATGACTGCAAGATATGCATGAGGATTTACCGTGTTTGAATAATTTTGAGCGATGAATGAGGGTGATTTAGATGTTTTGTAGCGTACTTGGTTGTGTTTTACAAAGTATGAAAGTCTAAAGATGATGTGAGGTGCAACGTTCATGCAAGATCGGGATTGAGAATGAGAGAGTGATTGACGATGATTGACGAATGAGTGAGTTTGAAGTCGCACGTGATAGATACTCTTACTGTAGCGAATTCAAACAACTTTCTTTTCTTTCTTACAAGTTCTTAACATACCACTTCGTTTATGAAGAAGTCAGTAGTATATATATAGTACGTATATAAAAAAACCATGAACAACAACAAAAAAAACCCTTGCCAGGATCTATGATATTGATCGAGCAAGTATAAAGTTAGCATGGGCTGGTTTTGTTGAGGGTGCCGCTGATGACGGATGTTGGTCTTGGGGTAGGTAGAGGTGGGAGGGGGGATGAGAGAGGGGGGGGGGTTGGGAAGGGAGGGGGAAGGGGGGTGGTTGGAAAGGGGAAAGGGGGGGGTATAGCTGGTATTTCCATCAAGACCCTCGCCATAACGAGTTGTTTTTTTTTTCTCAAAAGAAGAGCGTTTTGTCACTATCGTCTTTCTAAACATTCTCTGAGCGTTGTATTCCCTATTGATGTCACAGTCACGCTGTTTCAGTATGTAAGCGCCTTCTCTCGGCTCTTCTCTCTCCTGCGCCCCCCCACCCCTCCCCCGCGGCGATCTCTATTTTCTTTCCCCTCCTCGCTCCACCGAATCTTTCGTCTTTCTCTCAATCTTGCCGGATTTTCCCTTGATCGCGGTCGGTTTGAGCGGGCGAAGAGGTTTCGACGAGGGTGGCTGAAGGGGGAGGGCGTGGGGAAGAGAAGGGGGGAAAGGGAAAGGAGGGAGGGACAAGAGAGGAGAGAAGAGGAATAGGGGAAGGGACTGGGAAAGGGGGGATGAGGAATGAGGGAAGAGGGAAGAGGGAAGAGGGGAAGATTAACATGCCAACGAATGATGACAGACGTGTCAATGATAATCAAAGAGTCCAGAAAATGTCGACAAAGAAATAAATCTCAACCCCAACCCCAACCCCAACCCCAACCCCTTCCTATCCTCATCACCCCATCTCACCAACCTTCCACTCCCCAAACCATCTCCTCCCCCCCCCCCCCACCCCCAAAACATCATCGCCAGCACCAAACGCCGCACTAACCAGTCCCACAAACGCAGAAAAAAAAACCCCAACACTCGGCTGCACCAACCCAATCACTGTTATCGCCAATCTTCCTCTCTTCCGCATTCCTTTTCACATTTTCACAAATTTCACATCTCAAGCACATTTTCACCAAACGAAAGAAATCCCGATCTCGGATCTTGCCCCTGAATAACCCCGTAAGTGGGAAACTGGTCTAGAAAGAGAGAGAGAGAGAGAGAAAAGAGGAATGATGGCGATATTGATAGATGCGCTGGTGGGGGCGGGGAATGAAAGGAAGGGGGGTGGAAAGCTGAGGGTTGAGTTCTCGGCGTCGATGATGAGGAGATTTGTGGAAAGTTTTCGAGGAGAGGAGAGAGTGGTCTTTTTCTTTTTTTAAGCGCATCTCTTATTTTCCTTTTTTCTGTTTTTCGTTCTCGCTTTACTCACCTCTCTTCCTACTTTGGATCTCTTCTTCTTCTTCTTCTTCTTCCAACTCCACAACCCTTCTTCTTCTTCTTCTTCTTCTTCCACCCTACCCAACCCTACCCCACCTACCCCACCCCACCCTACTAAACCCCTTCCTTATGAACCCAACCCCCCCTACTAAACCCCTTCCTTATAAACCCCCCCCCCCCCCCACCACCACCACCATCCCAAAACCCCCCCATATCACCACGCCCCAGCACCAAAAAGAAAACAACCATAACACTCAGAACAAGAGCATCTGACAACTGATGCGAATTCAGCAGATTTAAAAAAAAAAAAAGATGGAGATGTTACAACAAGGGGTTTCAACTTAAAGAAGGTGGATTGAGGGGGTTTTAGCGGTAGCTTGGGGAGGGGGGAGGGGGGTATTTTTACTGTTGTATAGAGATATAGCGGCGGGTTTTTGTCATGTATCGTTAGCATCTAACCCTCATTCATTCAGTCCACGCCCCCCCCCCTTCGCCTTTCCTTTTTTCTTTTCTGATGCTTTGGCATCCGCCCTTCCTCTTCCTCTTCCACCCCCCCCAACTCCCTCCCGCTTTTCTTTTCTTCGTTCCCCCTTCTTCTCCCCCTTCGTTTCCTCTCCCCTCTTATCCCCCTCCCACCCCTCCCCCGCCTCCCCCTCTTGGAAGACATGCATGAACGAAGAAGTGAATAAAGATTTCAAAGCTCTGAGTGATGGAGAGATTGGTTGGGAAGGGGTGTTGTGAGGTGCTGAAGAGATGGAGAGAGAGGTGTAGGGGGGGGGGGGGGTGAGAGATGGGGTGAGGAGGAAGGTCAAATGGGGTCAAGGGAAGAGGAAGTAAGACAAGATGGGTGTGGATTTGTTGGTGCTTTTTTTTCGGAGATGGTATAGGTGTATGGATGTGTGAAGGTTGGGTGTTTGTGATGTTGGAACGATGGGGGGTACGTCGTGGTGTGATAGTGTTTGGGAGGGATGAGAAGAGGGGGAGTGTGGGAGCGTGGGATTGAGCAATGTGATCGGTTGGGGGAAAAAGGGTACACGAGACGGTCGATTTGATTTTGCATGATAGTTTGAAAAGACGGTGTTGCACACATACAAATGATAGAAATATATAACTGCTTAGGATGTCGTTCCAGGTATGCTATGATTCCCCGTAAGAAGCCGGGGCTTTTTGCTCCTCAACCATCTCATCCCTCCCCTCCCTAAACCGCAACAACAACGGCTCCTTAACCCACAACGTCCACACATGCTGATCCTCCCACCGAAACGGCACCTGCTCCCCGCCAGGAACTTCCATGTTGAAATTCCACACCATCCTCGCGATAATGACGCGCATTTCCAACAGAGCGACTTTTTTGCCGATGCAGGCGCGGGCGCCGACGGCGAAGGGCTCGTAGGCGGAGGGGATGAAGGGTTTCTCGTTGGTATTTGGGTCGGGGAGGAAACGTTCGGGGGAGAAGGTGGAGGGGTTGGGGAAGTTAAGGGAGGAGTTGTAGGCGGCGTAGGCGTTGAGGTAGCAGACAGTCTGTGGGAGGTGGGGATGGGGGTTAGTATTCTAAGTTTGCGAAGAAGACGTATTTGGACTCTTGGCTGACTTAAGTAGAAGGACGTGGACTGATGGGTTATTTTGCGGGTGGTGGAATAGATTGAGGGGAAAGACTTACACCTCCTGGAAGCCATTCACCAGCGACTGTATCTCCACCCGGTGGAACGGTACGAGGATGGCCCCATGGAACTGCTGCGCTTACACGAAGACCCTCTGAGATGACCGCATTCAGATACGGCAGCTTCTCGCACGATGAATACGTAATCTCGGCCTCGGTCTTGAACGTGCCCCGGACTTCGGCTACCAGCTTCGCCAAAGCATCCGGCTGCTGCATGAGACCGAGTGCAGTACCAACCAAGCTGGTAGCGGTTGTCTCGCTGCCAGCAATCAAGATCAACGGGAAGCTGGACTCAATCTCTGGGACTGACATGCCTTTTTCGTTGTTGTATCGGAGTACGGCCTTCATGAAATCGGGACTCTCGACCGTGGCGTTGAGGCGTTGATGGACCTTGGCTTGAGCTTTTTTGAATATCTGAGCACGGCGGTAAAGAGCACTCTTTGGGGTCATCATCCGCATGAAACGGTCCAGCCAAGGAAAGTATCGGCAAGACGTACTAAGGGTTGTGTACATAAATTGCCCCACGAGCATTGCACACCAAGGACGTTCGGTTTCATCTCGTAGGGTTGCAAAAGACTGACTAAAGGCAAGGTAACCAACAATATCGAATGTTAACCAATGGAACCATTGAGTCATGTCAAAAATATCAGATTTTGAGGCAATCTTGGCACGCATCTGCTCGATGAAAAGATCAACCTGAGTGCGAACAAGGTATTCCTGTTCCCGCATCATCTTGTCCGAGAATGAGTTGTTGAGAAGCTTCTTGATCCGGGCGTGGTCCTCATCGTTGGCACTAAAGATAGAATCGACGCCATTCATAGTTCGGTTGAGCCAAAGAGAGTTCTTTTGGAAAGTCTGGTGGCCTTGACGATGAACGTAGATATCTTTCCAGGCAGCCCCGTCTGTGAAGGAAAGCTCATCAGGGGCGAGTCGGACGATATGGCTGCCATAGTAGTCGTGGAATTCTTTGCTTAATTGAACAATTCGGCCTCTGCGGAGGGCGAGGACATACGGAATACGGGACGCTCTCCACAGCAACGGTCCTGGGTAACGTGCAAGCGGATGGAAATAGACATTGTAAACAAGGGAACCGATGTAATAGAGCACGAACTACGAAAGGTATCAGCAACTACATGACATGAATCCTTCAATGCTCGAACTTACAATGCTAAGAGCCAAAGCGGAGAGGATCTTGATATTCTGTACATTTATCCGTGCAAAAGCTACCGTGGGATCGAGAATCGCCATGGTGACGATTCAACAAGCTGAGATACTGATTGTGGATTGAAGCTTTGAGAGAGGGGTAGAGACAAGACAAGATGGATTGGGTTGGACGAGCTACAATGCTGGACTCGGTACCAAGCAAGGCAAGCAGCAGTAAATGGTCTGGGCGATAGTTTGACCGGAGAGGACGAACACGCTTCTCCAGTATTCGCGGGGTCAGACCATCACATCCACACTTGCACGATCCACCACTATCAGCAACAGGATAAAGCCGCCTCGTGACCGGCAGGAGATAACAAGAGTGCCAGCAACTTTGCCATATCTAGAGTCTTCCGCTTATCTACCATGGATGCCTCGGCGTTTCGTCTTTCCAGTTTACTGAATTGTCCCTGCGTGGCGTGACCCTCACCAGGAGTAGTCTACGTCCGTACCATCGAGGCTGACCGAAATGCAAGGGCCCAGCACCGCTGGCATGGCACAGCCTGCGTCTGCATTGTTTGAGGTTGCATGTGGGGTTGGAAGCCCGAGAAAGTCTGACTCTGCAGCAAGATCGGTGATGATGCATTGACGAGGTTATCCAAAGGACGTAAGATTCGCGGAGATGCATGACGACCAGGATCGACGCCGGGTATGAAACTCACACGTGGATGTCGTTGGAACCAAATGGGGGGAGCAGCTACCATACCACCATTGCACGAGCGCCAACAACAGGACTCCAACCTATCAGAGAACCAACGCTCTTGAACGGACAATCTTGCATCTGCATACATGTTCTTATACGGCTAGGGCAGTAGATCCCAGATAGTGGGTCGCAACCACATGCTGCTGCCTTGACCTGCATTAATCCTACGGTTGGGTGAGGAATGACCCTATGGACTGGCAACAGCTCACCAAGTCTTAAACACCCATGGGGTTTTCACGCTGCATGCATTGAACCGGCGTCGCTCTACTAGCCATCCCTCGTTTTATCCAGCATACCTGAAGATATTAATCCTCCGAAGGACTAAGGTACACTAAGGTATATAGATAGACCGGCATCCGCATATTGCCCTGTACGGAGTACATGTCCTGGATCGCATGGCCCGTGCCACATGTCGGTCCGAAGAATCGTCTAACAAAGATAGATACCGTACCTTATATTCCGTACGCCGACAGGATTACCTGTTAGTGCGTCGACTTAACGAACCGCTAAAAAGGCGTCACATGGTGGTAGGTAATCCACCTAGTATCGTTTACAAGGGCATTCTCCCCCGCGTATTATTAACTTCGTTGATATATGCAAAGTTCTCCGAATCCTGTGCTGACCCGCCCATCTATTCTATGGCCACTTGGCCAGTACGAGTATGCCAACGATGCATTGTTGCAGATAAAGTTGTCACCCGTAATGCTTTAGCACTATTGATCTCAAACCTATCAAGTGCACAATTTGAGCACAGTTGACCAATATGTGGAAGATCTGATGACTTGCACCCTAAATCAGACGAGCCATCAGAACTTGGACTACAAATTCTTGGCAATTCCACGTTGAACTCACCCAGACATCAAAAACTCCCGGCCATATTTTTTCCGGGGTCCTGGTGACGTAGAATGTGGTTCCCGTTAGGTAAAGAAGTGACGATAAGTTGATGTAGCTTATCGGAAAATTGTCGAGGCCTGTAAATCCATGTTGGATAAAGGCATGAGTTATGGGGGCGAAACCACTGCACCCTAATGCAATGAACACCACAGCTCTGATCTTCGTGTCAGACGGTAGCCCATTGCATTCCTGCTTGGCTTACCTTAGTGATGCGCCACTGTTTCCGTCTATGCGGGGATCCAGCACGACCCAGAACGTGGTAATACCACATGCAACAATAAGAGAGACATAGAAGGTCTGCAAAAACCTGTCGTTGTAAAACCCAAAGTAGGTGGAGGATATGCAGGTGCATGTAATGTTAAGAACGATGCCTAGATAGTCTAGTTTGAGATGACGACGGGCGATTTCCTGAGAATGGCAGCTGGTGCAATGGAAAAAGGCCTCGTGGAGTGTTAGACGTAGTTGACGAGGGTCGAGAAGTAGAATCCAATGGGAAATATTTGAACGGAAAAAATACTGACAGAAAGAAAGAGACAGCCAGTCGCGCCAGCGAGGTAGGATTGCACAGCCAAAGTGTCGGAAGCCGAGAGTTGAGGGCAGTCATGGAGTATTGAGTAGTCGGTGGCTAGCAACAACGATGTGAATAAAAGACCGACAAGTAGGTGTGACCAAATGTTGACAGTCTCATTATGAAGGTAGAAGAGTGACTCGTAACATTTGCTGAATGAGCTCAGTTGCTTGCGATACCCATGGCGGATATAGGGGTCACTTTGCATCCATTCGGGAAGGTCTTCGAAGCAGACAACACGATGAAAGGCCTCCACCGTCCGATCCTTCAGGTGTACGGTCTTATCCTTGAGATGGGCGATCTCGTCAACCATAGTGGCCACGCCCTCATCCATGGTCCTGAACTCGATCATGGTCCTGTCAAGCTCCCCGTAAGTCTAGTTGTTTCGTGTGTGGAGGGAAACAATGTAGATGGCCGTCTCAATTTGTTATCAATTTGTTAGTGGTTTTATTCTTTTGCTGTACTACGCTCTCATGGAGTCGTTGTTGGTTACTACTTACTTAAGCGGCTCATCCTGCCACGGCAGGCCTTCGGGGGGATGACCCCGAGGACATCCCCGGATGGCAAGATCTAGAATAGACATGTTATCCTGCAATGCGATGTGTTGGTTTTGAATGGCTGAGACAACTAAGTAGACCACCATACAATTAGCTTGTAACGTAAAATGTAACAGGAGTGCTGCCCCTCGAATTGGACGGGGGCTTAGAATACCGCTCAGCTACAAAAGACTGATCAGTCACACCACACTATACGTAGTACAGTCAGTCTGTAACGGAGGGACCCACACATGTGGCATAATGCCACTGTGCCACTCGACTCCCCTGTCGTGATTCCTTTGTGTAGTCTCCCGGCAGGCCGCCAGCACATGGCAACGAATCGTCAGCGTGGTTGGCCGCCGATCAAAGGAACAACTCTAATTTTACTACCAGCTACCAAGCGTACTACTGTACCGTAAGCTGACAGTCGGTCACAGTCTGAAGTAGAATAGTACTGTATCAGGATCGCGCGCGTGGTTGGTCTTTGTTCAGTCTCACTGTCTCACACCCCCCAAGTGGGTTCTTTATGCCGTAGATCCGATCATTGTTGGTGTTACCTTACCGTGCTTACCCCTAGCTAAAGGAAGCCTCGGCACGACGGTGCGGGCGGGACTATTCCGCTTCACAAGCCACGAGAATGAATGTTGGTGTACCGTGTAGCGAGGGAAGATAGCGTACCTTAGAATCGTGATCGCGGTCCAGCTTTCCTCCAACCCTCCCAGTCACTGAAACCTCAATAGGTACAATCTGACAAGCTACCGGCTTTCTCACCGCTCATGTCCCAACTCAAGGCCAAGATGGCCAACCCGGTCGTTGCTTCTTCTTACTTCCATCCAGACGGCGGTGATGTTTACAAAGAGTTACGGCAGAAGGTCGTCATGCAGGCCACAGCCATGGGCTACGACGTGCCAACCCTTACCGAGCACGGCGTGGACTGGGCTGATGACCAGGATCCCTTTGGTCACGTAGGTGGTGCGACTTACTCACGCCTGATCTACTCATGCAACTTCCGCCTTTTCGAAAGCTTTGCGCGAACTTTGAAAGACAAGTACGAAGAGTTGTACCGCGCTCGTGGTGTGGGTGTGCTGACCAAGTCCTATTCCATGGATTTGAGGCGCCAAGTCACGTATCCCGACTCTGTAAGTACATTTTCAATCCATTCACCAAGATTCTGGAAGGATTCATCCGACATAGTTTGCTGACTGATTGCTGGCAGCTGATGACGGCCGCTCGTATCACAGAAGTCAAGCCCGACCGCTATTTCTGTGTCACATCCATTTGGAGCTATCAGCAACAGGCCATTGTGGCAGAGAGCAGTGGGTACGTCGTATTTTTTGACTACCGAAAAGGCAAGATTGCCAATTTGATCGAATATGGGGGGGTGTATGCCGATTTGCATGCCGATTTGACGGATCGGTCGCAGAAGGCAAACGACATGAATGCGAAATGGGTAAAAGAAAACCCAAAGAAGAGTAAAGGACCAAAGCTATGACCAAGATCCGAAGCTGTCTCTGACATTGATCGTGTTCGCTGCATGAGATATCAATACAGGAATTTTAGCACGGTGTAATTGAAGCTAGCAGAGCGTAAGACATCGGGCGAGCCTTGCGCCAATTCAACGTTGCCTAATAAGACCTCGTTTGGACTGTGATGCGAAACCGCGTAGTGTGGGATAATGAACCCCTATCTACCCAGCACGTTTGTTCCAACCGGACCAGTTGCGGTCCTTTGCGCTTAAACGTTTTCACATGGCCTCTCGTATTTCGCTACCATAGGCTCAACATCTCGTCCATCCTCATCTCCTGGCGGGAAGGGTCTCTGTATTTGAAAGCCGATGTGGTGGCTCATACGATCGATTAGGTGATTCGCTTCGGCGGACCAGTACTTCATGCTTGTCAGTATCAAATCCTCGATGAACTGGAAAGTCAATTACTTACAGGTAGTTCTCTGCGCAAATACGCTAGTGGCAGGTCCTCGTGAACATAAAAGCGTCGTACGTCCTCTACATAAAGCGTACTTAGCCCGTTCTTGCCTAAGCGCCCCAAGACGCCAACGAGATTGGTATATTGAGCACTAAACAGTTTTTGTAAGCCTATATGAACATACTAGAGTACCATGGTAAGTCATACAGTGAACAGATTGCTCCCTTGTTCCCAAAGCGAAAGCTAGGATTCTCATGAACACTTTGGTTGTGGCGTAGATGATGATGCTCTGCAAGGTCTTCAAGACTCAGGGTCTCATTATCTTTGGAGAAGCTCAAAAGAGAATCGAGCAAAGTCATATTGATATTGACGTTATCGCCAACGGCACGGTCGTTTCGAGTAGGTGCCGCTGGGCAATTGATAATGTACTGAACATTGTCGTCCTGCTGCAGGTTTAGTAGGTTTCTCTAATTCCGGGACAATATATATTTTACACACATTAAAGAAGTCGAGGTCAATATGGGCAGGCCAGCCATGAGCTTGGAAGGTGGGCTCGATTACGAGCATGCTCTGAGTACATCAGCATAGAACAAGTGATTCTCGGGCGATTAGCTTGCATTATCCTCGCCAAAATTGTAAACGTCTCGCACAGCCCGATAAAGATCTGTATAGGTTATATTGCGGCCGGACCGGTTTATGAAGCCTCTGTTGGCCAGCATGTTTATTGCTGGACAAGAAGAACGTCTGTAGTATCCATCCTCTGACCCGTTGTGGAGTTGCTTGAACCAATTGACATGCTCGTCGATAGCTAGCGGCTTCTTGTAGGGTACGGGATTCGATGGATCAGGATACCACGGCTTATTGTGAGCTCTTTCTAGGGTATCCCCGAGCACTTTTTGTAGCAAGCGTGGAAGCAAAGTGTACCCATTGGAAACAGACGCAAAGTTCAAGAGGAGCAGAAAAAACCACGAGAAGCTTTGAAGACTCAGTAGCTGCATGACTCTGATATCGCAAGATGTTGACAAATTGCAATGGCCAGATCCTTTCAGGCCTCGATGACAATTTGGCAAAGCGTGTCGCAGTGGACGATCTACTCACAGGTTCTCCAGACACGTTCAGGTGAAGAATGTAACAGCCACAGCTCACTCTGCTGTCGATAATAGATGTAAGCTAACCAGGCTCAAGCATGATTCACGTTAAAGCAGTCTCAGTCAGCGCTGAACTATATATTGGAGATTGTAATTCATGTATTTTAAAGTAGACGTACCTTAAGTTTATTTGGCCTAACGGCAAGGCATACGGACGAACCAAGATTCCGATAGGAAAATCGATGATGGCAGTGACCTTCGTTCCGGGACGGGTTAGAGAGATCGACGATTTTGTGGGGGGCCAAGCAAGATTAATTGGGAAAGAGCGGGTTGGTCTGCGGCGTGTCCGCCGTGCTCACCTAATAGTGCAGGTTCTTCAATGCTGACCACTATGAAAGAGGCATTTCAGCCCGCACAAGAAGCACATGCTCAGCCTTTCATCTCCGTCTCTGCATTGAAAAAGGGCTGAACTGTCCGCAGAGCCCGTGAAGCAAGAATCTCTTCTCAGCTGACGTGTCTCATCCTCCGGAGAACCTGCCATGGGCCATTGGTTGCTCGGTAGAGCTATCTTCCAGCACACTGCTATCTCTTAAGGCGCCACCGAGATGGCTTGAGAGATAAGAAATGCTTTGTCTTAGCAGTTCAGATCCCTGCTAAGTGGTATGGTTCTTTTGTAAGCTGCCCATGCACCGAAGTACAGGGGTTGAAACGATCCGGAGGGGCGTAGACTGTGTAGGTACTTGCTTCTCGATTGTTGGTAGACATATTGGAGAGGACCAGTGTCTGATATGTGGAATTTAGTATGACAAACTTGCTTGCTCCTTGGGATGGAAGGCCAACCGGTAGAATCCACGGAAAACCATCTTTCTTGGTATTTTGCTAAAACTCCTTCACCATTCCTCCCTTAAGACCCGTCCGTTGTCCTTCTTCCTTTCTATTATTCACGAAACTCCTCAAGTTTCCCCACTCTTCCTCACCCCGACTCACTCACAGTTCCCACAAGGTTTTATTGACCTACAAGGGCAATGTACCCTTCGCGTTTCATGAATTCGCTCTAAAATTGATAAATTTCTTCATCTCGTATCTCCCGATTCTAGATTATGTTAGTCCGATTCGGGGTCACGGGACCCTCAATCTTATGGCACCTTATAGCCGTAACGACAGCTCTCCCACAGCCGCATTATGGGGTGGAGCAGCAGTATCTCTCACCACAAAATGAAGACTCTGGAGATGGCTGGAGAAAGTACGTGCTACCGGTCTTTGATGCTACCCCTTCCGAACGCGCGGACCAAATCGAGCGCAACCGGGAAGGATATCTGTATGGCGCCTCCCTACTGGGAAATACGTCGTATTTTCCTACGGGCTTGCTAGGAGATGCCATGGTCAAAAGCGACGTTGATCTTTGGTACGAGGACGCAGCCTGGGTTTCCGAAAACGTTGAGAGAGAGAGTCGGTTAGCTGCCGCCGCAGTGAGCAAGGTAAGATATGTTTCAGCGTCCAAACCGACGATGAAGCTTACACCTTTCAGGGCGGAGGGCTGCAGAATCTCTCAAGCTTTGGCCTGCTCTATGACGATCAATGGGAGCTCACTATGCCAACCGGAATTGCTCCTGGAGCCCAGACGAATTATACGCAGGATCTCTTTTTCTCCATGGAACGGCTCTCGGTGAATCCGTATGTAGTAGAACGTATCCATCCAGAAAGCAAGGAGCTACCGTTTATGGTCGAGGATTCCGTCGTATCAGACTTAACCAACGGCATGAACCTGAAGGCCTTACACGCAGCCGGTCGACTGTTCTTCGCTGATCACTCCTATCAAGCCAAATATCCCAAGATAAAGGGAAAGTACGCGGCAGCTTGCAGTGCATATTTTTTTATTCATCCTATGACAGGCGACTTTCTTCCATTGGCAATTAGAACGAACGTAGAGAGCGATCTGATCTACACGCCACTCGATGCTGAAAATGATTGGTTATTGGCGAAGATGATGTTCAACATGAATGACCTGTTCCACGGCCAGATTTTCCATCTCGCTAATTCACACGCCGTCTCGGAGGCTGTCCACCAAGCCGCGTTACGCACACTGAGCGAAATGCATCCCGTTAGAGCCTTCTTGGACCGCAGTAAGTGCCAATTAATATTTTATCGGACGAATCCCGTAATAACTTTGACTTTTACAGTCATGTACCAGGCATATGCCATCCGGCCCGTAGGCGAGCAAGTTTTGTTTAACCCAGGCGGGTTTTTTGACCAAACATTCTTTCTGAGCAACGAAGCTGTCCGCCAATTTGCCACCGAGTACTATCCTGTGACCGCAGGAGCATTTCAAGCCAATTATTTTCATCAGGACTTGATTTCTCGTGGTCTGATCAGTTGTAGCTATGGTCCCGCTCTCAAATCACTGCCCTATTACGAGGACGCAAGTGCCATGGTGTCCACTCTGTCCCGCTTCACCGAATCTTATCTGCGGGTCTACTACCCTTCAGAAGATTTTCTCGCGCCTGATCATGAGCTCCAATCATGGATTGTCGAGGCGAGTACCGCAGCCAAAGTCCTGGATTTTCCCAACTCACCGCTCATCTCACGCGATGTACTAACCTCAATCCTCGTCCACGTTGCCTATCTCAACGGTGTCAGCCACCACTCACTTAATAGCGGCACACCAGCTTCGACTTCTGGAGTGTTACCCTTCCACCCAGCAGCCTTATATGCTCCACCACCTAAGACGAAGGGTACCATTGATACTTTAATGCCTTTCCTCGCAAACATGACCGATGCATTGGGTCAGATCACGCTTCTGATCAGATTCAACCGACCGAAGCTTGAAGAGGCCAATGGAAACCTTGTCCATATGTTCTCCGGTTCTAATTTCTTGGGTTACGGTTCTGCTGCTGTAACAAGTGCTGCCAAGGTATTTGAGAACGAGATGCTGGACATTAGCAACAGAATAATGGGTAGAGTCTTTGATGAGAGAGGCCTAGCGCAAGGCATGCCATTCATCTGGCGCTCCTTAGATCCCAGGAAAATCCCTTTCTTTCTAAGCGTTTGACACTATTCGATAACACTAGAACTGATCAAAGGGGAGGCGTCTGAAGCGAGGCAAAAGCCCTCGGCTGAGGGCGTTCTTATGGAAAAGAAGTAATCTTCATTCCTGTCCAGTCTCGCATATAGAACGATATACGAAGATTTGGAGGTGTGGCTGGAAGAATGGAGTTTAGAAATGAATAGATGAAGTACCTTACTCTCGTCTTATTTAATCATCGATGTTCAACCATCGAAGCTCAATAACATGCACAAGAATGCATACTTAGTAGGATGCAGTCGCCGACGCTAGTCAGTATCTGATGATAGAGAGGTGACAGGATCGGAGAAACAGATCGAAAGTGTATTTTCAATGGAAATCAGACGCAAGCTTTGAATCATATAGGGATAAGCGGTCGCGATCAGAATGAAACAGAAGCTGGATCATGTGGACATGCAACTTCATGAGGACATGCAACTTCATGTTCCTGATCGATCGATGGAGCAGTCCCACATAGTCAACGTGCGCATCACATATGCTGCTGCTGCGAACAATAATCGGGAGTGTCCATCAGGCATCACATCCAGCATTGAGACGATGCCGAGGTTGACCAGCCTACAGAACGGCGCGAGCTGATGGGAGAGCCTTCAGCCGTAACAAGCCAGGGCGCTTTTGCTAATGGCCGCTCCAGGTAGCAGACACGGATAGCTGTTGTAGGAAGCAATGGTAGGGGGTTACCAATGTTCCCCTTCTGGAATGTCAGTGGTCTTACATAGGTAGCCCTATTGCGCAAGCGTGGAACAATGATTCGGATCGTTGACCAGTCGGTGGGAAGGACATAAGAAGAAAGTTGGGCCGAGGTGTGGTCTAGATAGTACATACCACTAGTAGTGCGGAAATGCGGAATTACGGAATTGCGCCCGCCCTTTTGCATAGAGTAACAAGGGTCCACACGTATTGAAAAGCGGATTGCAGTATCTGTTTGTGTTACGGCACCTAAAGTGGCCTAGTGTTATGCTATCACGCACCCCGTACTGATACTTTATATCTGCTCACGGGCTAGGTATGTAGTAGCAGATTCGAAGATGTCTTGGAGACAAGCGGTGGGTTTTAAAGCGAAATGCGATGAGCTGTACGACAGACAAATGCTTCCGCATTGCGAATGAAAACCTATTTGCCTATCCACCTTCCTCTGGTCCGATTGATATAGCCTTGTATTCCTCGAAGCTGTTACCGTCATAGGCTCACATGGCAGCCTGCAACTTCCCATCCCTGCATCTGTTGCATTAGATAGCCTTCATTTCTCCCCAGGTCTCTCAGCCTGCTTTCACTCTTCTTTCTTCCTCTCTGACTTGGCATCCTAAGCTTGTTTGTTCCAGGCTTTCGCCATGGCGTTGAATGATACTTCTACAGCGAGGGTATGTTTTGGAAACAACTACTGCATTCATGGTATGAGCGGAGAAGGACTCATCCATGTTGTAGGGCATCGCCGAGGGACAACCCTTCGAGGTGAATGCACCGCCATCGCTTGAGAGTGGTGACAGCAGTACAATGGTTAGCGAAACAAAACCATCAGCGAGTGCCTTAGTGGACTGGGACGGCCCAGGCGATCCAGGAAACCCACGAAATTGGAGTCTGGTCACCAAAATCTATGCAACTGCCGTTCCGGCAATGTATGCGTTTGCTGTGTACGTTTTTTCTCTCATGCTGGCACTGTTCCTTTGTGTTGATAAAACCCAGGACATTCGGCACTTCTGTATATACTCCCGGTATTCCTCAGATAATGGAGCGGTTTCATGTGAGCCAAACGGTTGCTATACTTGGGTTATCGCTCTACTCTGAAGGCATAGGTATATCATACAATTCTCTCTATGCTTTATAACAATAGCTGACTGTTTTCGTAGCATTTGGGCCCATGATCGGCGCTCCGATTTCTGAAACCTTTGGTCGAAAGATAGTCTACATTTGTACCATGCCTGTATCTCTCATCTTTACGATGGCTACAGGTCTCTCACAAAACATAACCTCCATTATCGTTTGTCGATTCTTCTCCAGTACCTTTGGAGCTCCAGCTGTGGCAGTAGGAGCAGGGACCATCTCAGATGTTTGGGAATTGCAGCATGGAGGTGGCCTTGCCACAGTACTCTTTATCCTGGCGCCATTCGTCGGCTCCTCGTTAGCTCCATTGGTTGGCGGCTATACAATGGAAGCAAGAGATGATTGGCGCTGGCTCATGTGGGTCATGCTCATGGTTGGAGGGCCTGTTTGGATCATGGCATTCTTCCTTGGGGAGACATCTAAAAAAGAACTGCTACGGCGCCGAGCGCTCAAACGTGGAGTACCTGGACCACCAAAACCCCCCGCCAAAGCGGCTTTAAAAGCTCTGTTCACGGTCATTCTGTTTCGACCACTTCGTATGCTGTTCATGGAGCCGATTGTAGGATCCATTACTCTCTATGTATCTTTTGCCTTTGGAGTCTTGTTTGCCTTCTTCGATGCATACCCGTATGTCTTTGTTGGTGTATACAACTTCAGTCCTGGAGAAGTCGGCCTTGCATTCCTAGGTATAATTATAGGGGTATGCTTTGCAGTGGCGACTTTCGTTGTAGTGGACAACACATTGTACGCAAAAGCAAAGCTGAGGGCACCGGAGGGCAAGATGCCTCCTCCCGAAGAGCGATTGTATATCTCCATGTTCGGTTCCCTCGGTATCCCACTTTCTCTATTTTGGTAAGTCTGCCTGGCTCTCTCTTATTCAATTGCCAGTGTTCACCACTTCTAGGTTTGCGTGGACCGCCCGAGCATCTATTCATTGGATTGTGCCCATTCTTGCCGGTATTCCATTCGGATGGGGTACGGTATGCTTATTCGTAGGTTATACCCTTGATACTGCCACTTGTTCTGCTCACCAGTCCCACAGCTAGGAACCATGGCTTATCTCGTCGACGCATATCACGCCTTGAATGCTGCATCTGCAATAGCCGCAAACGGTCTACTCCGATATACCTTTGGCGCTATCTTTCCCCTTTTCACCATACAGATGTATAACAGGCTTGGGATCGCTTGGGCTGGTAGTCTCTTGGGGTTCATCAGCATTTTGTTGCTACCAATTCCGTGGGTACTGTACAAGTGGGGCCCCTATTTACGTAGCAAAAGTTCGTACGAGATGGGTAATTTCTAGAGAGAGGATACAAAAACCAAAACAGCTGGGAAACTTGGAATCCGTTTACCTGGGTGGCGTTAATATCTTGGGTATAGTGACTTTTTGACACCTTGATGGCCATTTAGTGCGACTTGAAGTAGAGAATCTGAACCTCTTGACTTTGAGAAATTTCACCTCCAAATTGCCCTCTAGAGAAACATGAACTATCGAACCCATTTTTGCACATCAATGACGAGGCCAATATGCAAGGTGGCTGTATACCTGGTATGGCAATTCTTGTAACGGTTTAAAGGATACTAGGGTGTATGCACTAGATCTCAGCAAGAGAGACGGGAGATCTCACTACCGCGACTGCACTCCACGTAAGGTCCTGCAAGATCGGAACAATCCTTTTGTCTACTTGTTCCCAACAAGAGCAAGAGTCACGTACAAGAAGGCTAATCACCAGAGGTTTGGCAAGATGTGGAGAGTGCAGGGACCTTATGAAGCAAAAGGACTGAAAGGATGTGTGATCAACAGGTGCTTTGATGCTCCCGAAAAGAACTGTCTTGCTCGGCGTGTCGGAGATGACTACTGATGCGTTCCTTCACGAAGACATGCCCTTATCTCCTCTTAATCATGTTCACGCCGAGGCTTCTAGGTAGACACAGATACTTTACGCTTGCGCAGGGGAAACCAACAACGCGACTGCAATCTCTCGTCAAGACACATGCTCTGTCAGCTCGCAAACGTCATTGCTTCTGCAAGCCATTGATATCTATGTCCGCTGCTACCAGGAAGAAAAAACATACTCTACAATTCACAACACAATGCATACGGCCACTACAAGGTAAAGCTTCCTCAACCCACCCTGCACGCCACCACAACTAACCATCCCCAGCACCGCCGACTTCATCATCGCCATCATCAACGCCCACGGCGGCGCAAACCGCTGGGCCCAAATCCGCTCCATCGAAGTAACCTTCAACCTCTCCGGCGCCCTGCTCGACCTCAAAGGCCACCCGGGCCACTTCACCCCAACAGTCCACATCGACACCCAGACCCCCAAAACCACCATCCAACGCCTCGGCGGCGCCCCCGACGACCGCTGGATCTACACCCCGCACCGCACCTGGATCGAACGCCGCGATGGAAAATTGCTCGCCTCCCTCGACCACCCGCGCGCCTCCTTCGCCGGCATGACCCGCGCCAGTCCCCTGACCGACCTGCAACTGACCTACTTTGTCGGCTACGCCATGTGGAACTACCTTGCCGCGCCCTTTTTCCTCTTACGCCCAGACTTCTCGGTTACGGAACTCGCGCCGCATACCGAAAATGGCGAGGAGACTGCCTGGCGCGTGCTCGAAATCGCATGGCCCGACGACATCCCCGCGCATAACCGCGTGCAGCGGTTCTTCTTCGACGCGCAGACGTGCATGCTGAAGCGGTTTGACTACTGCGCGGACGTGTTCCAGGCGCATGCGAGCCACTATTGCTATGACCCGAAGACGTTTGGCGGGATTGTGGTGCCGACGGTGCGGAGGGTGGTGCGGCGGGATCCGGAGAGTGGGGCGGTGTTTTTGAATGGGCAGACGTCGTTTTTGTTGGATTATGTTGATGTGGTGGTGAGGGATGACTGAATCAACCGATCAAAGACCATTTCTTGTTTTTTTCCCGTCACAATACACGTTTGATATTAGCAACATTACTAATTTCGCCGATGATCAAAGCAGTGGATGAGTTGGCACTGAACAAAATCGCTATCGTACCATTCCGAACCAAAAACTTCTCCCCGCAAACACCTACCCCCTCCCCTGCCCATCCCAAAGAACCCATTAACCTCCTCCAACAAACCCCCTCCTTACGGGAATCCAACCCCCACATTATCCTTCCCAATCCCCCCCGCCTCTAGAGCCACACATCCTTCCCCCGCTCGAACCACACAACCCACCCCCCCCAATCTCTCCCTATCGCACCGCGCCACCCTTTGTCGTATATCCAGCCACAACAGAAGGAACAGGACGATGGTTTAGTTATGGATGTGTTTTATGCTTTATTGAGTTTTGCTCGGGTAGGAAGATGCTGAGGCTGAGGGTGAGGGTGAGGCTGTAGGAAAGAGGGTATGAGGGTGTTATGAGGTGCTGGGTTTATGGGGATGAGTGGGGGAAATGGGAGGGTGGAGGGGGAAGGGGGAAGGGGAGTGTGATGATAGCACCTTAGCGAGTGGAGGTTCGAAAGGGAGATGGTGGCGGTGAATTGCGTGTAAGGTAAAGTTTGTGGATGCGGGTGGGTGGTATGGTGTACATAGGCAGGAAGGGAATATAATTGCTGATAAAAACTTCGAGGAAAGGGGGATGTTTTTCGGTGATTTGGAGAGGGTTGGGGGTATTACAGAATTTGGTGCTGGGTTAGATAATTGTGGAGAGGGTGAAGGGGGAAGGGGGAGGGTGGGAGGTGAGGAGTGAGGCATGGGAAGTGAGGCATGGGAAAGAGATGCAATGAGAAGAAAAGATATATCCCAAACGAACGCGATAAATCCTACGAAGAGATCGACAAACAACGCCATAACGAAACAACGAAACAGACCCCGTGTCGATCTCTCAAAGAAAGGTACCAAGATGCTGTTAAAGCGAAAATTCGATATTTCATCTTCCCCCGAACGAAAAACTGCGAACGTCCGAAACCATCGCGACTAGAACGCCTCCTACTGTATATCCCTCAGACACACACATCCACACCATCCACCATCCACAACCCCACAATCCCACCATCCCACCATCCTCCTCTCTCTTGCATTCCATCCAGCAACCGCCGTATCCTCATGCGGGTGATGTAGACCCCCCCCCCCCCATATTCAGGACTTGCAGAAAACATGGTTTTTTTCCGCACGAGCTGATTTCGTGGGAAAAGGGAAGCTGGTGTTTTTGGACGGGGGAATGGTGTGGGCTGGAAGTGGTGGACGGTGGTGGTTGTGGTGGGGTTGGGAATGGGGATGGGGGTGGGTGTAAGCAATCCCTCGTGGTGGTGATCTGAGACGTTTTTTTTTTCGTTTTTCTTTTTTTCAATTCGATCTCGATCGGTCGATGTGACGGATCAGTCATTCCACTGGTCATGATTCTAACTCTACCCTGAATCCCTCAAATCCCAATCGTTCCAAGTACTACCCTACACTACTACACTAAATTTTCGACCAAGGAATTATTGTTTCAAATGAGCCGCTTCCTACATATGCTACTTATTTCCCCCGCTAGGCCAAAGAAGCCGTTTTATCTCTGTGACGGGGGCGGAAGTAGGTACATATGTATTAGAGAACTAGGTTGGTGTGTGTGTGTGTGTGTGTGTGTGTGTGTGTGTGTGCTTTACCTGAGGGATGATGTTCTTTGCTCTGGAATTAGAGAGAGAGAGAGAGAGAGGGGTCTTAGGCTTGAGATGTCGTGCGGATTTGGGTTTCCAAAGTCGAGGTGTATATATACGAAAGGGGATGGGGTGCCGACTCGAAGATGGGGGGTATGCTCCGAGGGGCAGTCGAGAGGTTTCTTGTGATGTTCCAGGGCGGCGTCGTGGGGGAGATGCAGAAGGTACAGTTTGGGTTGGGTTGAGTTTTAGTAGCTAGTGAATAGAAAGTGGGCTTTGGCTTAGACATTGGACGACCGCGTCGCTGTGGAACATGAAAACGAAGGATAGGAAGAACTTTTCCGTTCTGGAAAGGAGACGAGTATCCAACAGCCAATCTGACTCCGTCCGGTACCACGCTCGTCAAGGACAACCGTCGTCCAAAGAACATCCATACTCCATAACGCCTTTCCTCAGCATGACCCTTGCCTACCATGCTTCCACCCTTCATACCTCACACTCGCCAGAAACCCCGCAACAACCGGCAATTTGTCCCCCAGCCCTTTCAGCACAACCCCCATATCCGTAACCACATCCCTCCTCCTAGCACAAATCTCAAGCCTCCTCTGCTTGATCCCAAACGCTACGGTCCTCAGAACCACATCGCCTCCATCGTATCTATAGCTCTCTTTCCCCTGTTTTTCAATTTCGGAAGGCGCACCGGTGCCCCGGTGCATCTTGAGGAATGGCTCGTACTTGCAGCTTTTGGCGAAGTCAGCGAAATTTGGGACTTGTAAGCCGAGGGAGGGGAAGATGAGATGCTGGTCTGATGTGAATGTGCCGTTGTATTGAGGTTTTGAATCCACTTGGGTTAACCACTGATTGAGGACGTTGTCGTAAATTACACGATAGAAGCCAGGGCTTTCATGAACGTCGATCTTGACGACGATAGTATCCTCTTCATCACTACCCCAGCCATTGAAGACCTTCTTGATTTTGTCTTTCCACAGTTTCGAGGGATTCAGCTCGTATGTGTCTTTCGCATGGGTTTGGATTATGGTCATGCCGATACGGTTGTCGTCTATTGTTGTGGTTCTGAGGGGGAGGGGAGCTTGTACGGTTTGGGTTATTCCAAGGATTTCGTTGAGAGGGTTGTCATAGTAATTCAGCTCGACGGAGGTTTGAGACTTGTCGGTGCTATTACTTGCGATAGCCATGGTATAGGGAGGAAGGGCATCTGCAGTTAGGTCTTTAAAGATAGGGTTTACTCTGTAATCGGCTCTGGTGAGGGGGTCGCCACCTGATGTTTGTTAGATTTGTGATCGAATGACGCAGAAGTCGGCGTATCGTCAGAAAGTTTATATGTACTTACCTGTATCAAGGACGATTCTGGTGTCAAAGCCGTCACAGACATGCTGGAAGTAGAGTAGTCGAGCAATCATGGGGAGAAAGACGGCACTATGCAGATGCGTTAGCCACGTAAGAAAGCAGTGGGGATGATGATATAAAAGAAAAGAGTGCCACTTGAAGCAGGTCTAATAATCACACGACTGGGCAGGGGGGGTGCCCTATAATCACAGCTTGGAAGTGAAAAATACATATACATACCTGAAGAATGGCCCGATCACCCATGTTACCGTCAAGAAACGGTGGAGAATGGCCCAGGGACAATCGAATATCCCAAGCACAGCCGTCAGCTTTGGCAAACGTCTCTCCATTTGGCTTCTGATTTCTGCCCGAGTCTTTTGGAACGCAGTAACCGAGCGAACGTTATATATCGTAATGAAGAACCCTGTGATCCCTAGTACGGCCCAAGTAGCCCTCACTCCTCTGTTGTTTTCGGCTATGGACTTGTGATTAAATGGCTCCACGATCACTGCGGTCCACAAAATGACGGCAGCCATAAGAGTCAAGGTAAGGATCAAACTGACACCGTGACGTTTTATGATACTGTTCAAAAGCAAAGAGATTGGGTCTTGAGCTGCCCGGAGCCGCGGAGCAGCGCGCTCGAGATCTGCGTTAACAGCGATGCCGACTCCGCCATCCCGATCACCTACTGTACTGCCTCTTAACGAAGTTTGCAGGATTCGAACCTCCGTCTTCTGAACCCGCGGCTTGCAGCCGTGGGCACATGGATCGCATGGTCCCGCATGGCAATTTTGAGAGCAGCGGTGAAGACAAGACAGTGGTTTGAAACAAGGAGACCCGCAGGAATTCGGAGGCTGTTCGTTTCTGTTGACAACGCCAAGCGAAGTTGCGCACCCTGCATATGATTAGCATATTGATCCAGAAAGAATAGAGTGCGGCTAGTGCGACTCACAGCAGACAAGTCGTGGCGGACCAGAATACACCGCTCTACAAGATGGACACTTCCATTTCCGCCCAGGGGCAACGGTCCTGTTTGCTCCACCAGCCGCACACTTTTGCATACAATCGTGATGACAAACGTTCCAGCAGGTCATGCAGTACCATATGGCGCTGTCTCTCGTCACCTTGTCCATGCAAATGCCACACTCATATTGACCGCTGTTGATGTCATCTTGAATCCTCTGTCCCAGGTTTGCAGCCTCCGAGAGGTGTCGCTGTGATGCAATATCACTTGAACGTCTCGAGATTGTCTCCATGGGAACCTCGCCATCAGGGGAGGAATTGGCAGTGCGAAAACTTGAATTCGTGCTCACACGATGCAGAAAACCTGATAGTGCCATAGGTACCTAGCTGGTCTTGGTGTTTTTTGTTTTTTGACAAGTCTGAAGAGATGAGCACTGAAGAAAGGGATGGTAACGATGGTCAAGAAAGCTGACGCGATACAAACGTCAACAGGACGTAGGTAGTGGCAAGCTATGGGTATAAATATGCAAGCCCTGCAAAGCACCACGCTGAAATGTTTAGCGCTCTGTGAAGAGGCTGTTGGAGGCTGAGCCAGTCCAAGCTCGAAGTGTTAAGGTATTGTTCAGTGAAGTCAGAAGGCGATCACCAACAGGGCTGATGAAGGTAGGTATGGTGGGGGTGTTGCGATGTCCTGCTACCAGACTACTGCACATAGTACTGATAATTGACAATCAACAGCAGATGCTCAGATTCATCACGTACCTCAAAGGCACAGGCACTGTTACAGTTCCGGAAATCTGCCTCTTTGGCTGAGATGTCGCAGATGAGAGATGAGGAACAACTGCGGTCAACAACAACAATGTTCATAGCCCAGCGTTTGGCCTTGCGTAAGGTAGGGAATTAAAACAAACACCTTGCAGCTCCTCGTTAGACATCCAGGATTATTATTACCCCGCCATGCGATATGATTGATTGATTGATTGAGATAAGGCAACGGTGTGATAGGGTCAATGCATGCCAATGCATGCATAAGGTACTTAGCCATTTGTTCAGCCTGGGCTGTTTGGAAACCATACCTTAGGTACCTTAACCATGGTTGAGGTACTACCTACAGTACCCCGCACTAAGTCTTCGCGTGCGCTCCCCAACCAAATCACCACCCCACCTGCATCAACCATTGAACCATCAAATTCAGCTGGGGAACTTCAATATTTGGGCTGGTTATTTAGTAGTAT
>JAABUZ0100000218.1_pt1 | contig 153511 bp, 126 predicted proteins | sample 5562091 | NCBI WGS metagenome assembly JAABUZ01 (sample SAMN12813069, study PRJNA571459) | rock metagenome | isolation source: Antarctica rocks | place: Antarctica: Victoria Land, Linnaeus Terrace sud | collected 2015-12-21 | reverse complement strand
AAGCCGCGTAACTCCGCCTCTTCCTCCGCACTCAACTCCAACGATGGCTTCGGTCGCCCAGTCAGCATGACCGAGGCTAACGTATCCTAACCCATTTTGCTAGTTATCTCTGGGACGGCACACTAGGAGGATTCGATGAAAGTGCTGGTAACAGGTGGGACAGGGAATCTGGGCAGCCACATTGTCGCTGAGCTGACGAAACAAAACGATCTTCAGGTGAGGATAATGACCCTTACCGCTCCCCATGAAAAAGCCGCCCTAGGCACAGAATGGGCTCAAGCGGATCTCGGAAACGAGGGTGATGTTGCCCGCGCAGTGCAAGGGATCGATCTCATCATCCACGCAGCTAGCGATTACATCGTTGATCCAGCACACTCCGATGTGCGTGCGACAGGACTGTTGTTACGACAAGCCAATGCTGCCGGCGTGAAGCACTTTTGCTACGTTTCGATTGTGGGCAACGACAGAGTGCCACTGCCATATTATGGTGCGAAGGTTCAATGTGAAGCATCTGTTCGGGACAACGGTTTGTCCTGGTCTATTTTCGGGCGACGCAGTTTCATTCCCTTGTGGACGCGGTGATTCGGGAGTATGCCAAGCCATTCTGGCAAGCGTGCTTAGTCTCTCTGCGATTGGGAACGTTGCTGCTCAGACGCAAGACCCTGAGCCTCCCGGGCCGCCACCCTCTCCGCTTCGTCCCCCCTTGACTCCCCTGCCTTCCGAGGAAATAGGGGATTTCTTACCAAACCAGCGCAGTGTACAGATTTCTTCGACCCCGCCAAATACATTGCGCTTCCAGGTAGCGAGCCACAACGCTACCTGTCCTTAGGGCTGGAGTACCGGATTGAATATGAATACTTCCAAAACAACATGTTCGGCATCGGTCCACTGGACGCGAACGGGTATCTGCTGAGCCGCGTTATGCCTTATTTTGATTTGCATGGAGGATCCAACTTCCGGCTGTTCACCGAGTTCAAGTTCAATTATGTCGCCAGCCGGGATGGAGGTCCGCGGCCGAACGTTGATGAAGATAAGGGTGACGTGCACCAGGCGTTTGTGGAAGTGGGTCCGCGAGTCAGCGATCCTCAGGGCTGGAGCTTGCGTGCCGGACGGCAAGAGGTGGTACTCGGAAGTGGCCGTCTTCTGGACAACAATGAGGGGCCGAATGTCAAGATTAGCTTCGATGGCATACGAACCCAAGGCCACCTGGGGGCTGTAGGTATTGACCTTTTCTTGATCAAACCCGTTGAGCAGAACGTCGGTTTCTTTGATGATGCGCCAATGCACCAACAGACCCTTTGGGGAACATACTTCACAGTTCCCACCCGGCTCGGGAAGGGCGGGAGCGCAGACCTGTACTACATGGGCAACGCCTATAAAGTCGTTGCCTTCAGCAAGCTGCCGCCCGCCCGGGAAACACGCCACACGTTCGGCGTCCGGGCATTCCGACCGTTCGGAAAGCACTTCGACTATAACTGGGAGGCGGATTACCAGGTTGGAACGTTCGGCGATAAGAACATCCGCTCATGGGCGGTCTCCACAGAAACCGGGTACACCTTCGATCCCAACCGCTTCCGTCTGAGGCCGCTTCTCCGGGTGGACACGTTCAGTGGTGACCGAAGTCCTGACGGACACACGCTCGGAACATTCAATCCACTCTTTCCACGCGGAGCTTATTTCACCCCGAAGGCCACGCCACCAGTAGGCCCACAGAACTTGGTTGACCTTCATCCGATGGTGCAATTCCTGCTCCGCAGGAATTTGACAGGACAGCTCTCCTGGAACTGGTATTGGCGTGAGTCGGTGGCGGACGGTCTCTATGCTTTTGGAAGCGGCATGGTCCTGTACTCCGCCACTTCCAGCTCACGTCGATATCTTGGGGACCAAGGCGATCTTGAACTACGCTGGGCTCCGGTGAACCATACAATCATCTCGCTCAGCTTCTTGGGCTTCCAGACTGGCAGCTTCTTCGCTGCGCAGCCAAAGAAGGCTTCCCCGGTTGCGGCAAATCTGGGGTTCACCTTTCGATTTTGAAGGTGCAGCGCAAGTAGTAGAACGTTGTAAGCCACCCGGATCGGGTGATCGGGCAAAATAGATCATGCAGAAGAACGCAGCAGCGATTAGAAAGGTGTTCCAGACCGTCTCTCTCGGGGCTCCTGAGAACGCGGTCGGCTTTGTGATGTGGAGGCTGGTCCATCGCTACATGCGCGAGGTCGATCGCGCTCTCATCCCGCTCGATCTCACACACCTGCAGTTTATGACGCTCGCACTTGCGGCCTGGTTGGGCAAAGCGGGCCAGCCCGTCACGCAGTCTGAGGTGGCCAAGCAAGGCGATATGCATCCGATGCAGGTTTCGCTGATGCTGAAGGCGCTTGAGAAGAAGCAGATTATCGCGCGTACGCGAAGCGACCAGGATGTGCGTGCAAAGCACCTTGAACTCACGAGTGAGGGTGTCTCCGTTCTGCGGAAAGCCTTGCCGGTGGTGGTCGAGGTACAGAAAAGCCTGTTTGGTGAGCTTGCAAACGTGGACGGCGAGTTTCTAAAGACTCTACTTCGGCTCGATACCGATTCGGATGTGTTCGCTGCCCGGTCAAGCGACTAGGGCGGCAACGGCCTGAACGCCGTTCCGCCCTTTGACTTAGCGCCTGATCTCAGCGCAAAGCCGATCCCAATTCGCAGAAGCGATCTTCGTCGGTGAGATTGGCTTCCTGCAAAAAAGTTCCGGCGATCCCCTTTTCCGCTTTGACGAAGGGGTAATCCGTCGACATCATAATGCGGTCGACACCTAAGACTTCAATCGCTCAGCGCAGGTACCGCTGGCTAAAGAGCCCGCTGGGCGTCACGTATACATGCTGTTGGATGTACTCGGACACCTTGCGAGGCAGCTTCGCCGGCCCGCTCAGCATGTCGATGCGATCCAGGTAATACAGCATGACCTCACCCATATGCCCGCTGATGATCTGCAGGTCGGGGAAGCGCTCGAACACATCAGCAAGCGCCAGGCGGACAATTTGTACACCCGTCTCGTAGTGCCAGCCGATTCCCGGCAGCGCGAAGATGGCGTCTACCTCTTTGCTGATTCCGGTGTAGTAGGGGTTTGTGGATGGATGTATAGAGGTGCTTTCAGGGCTGAAGCCACTTCAAAGATCGGCCAGTAGTCCGGGTGATCGAAGTTCTGATTTCCTGTACGACCGAATACCATCGCTCCCTGCAAGCCCAATTGCTTCACAGCCCGGTCCAGCTCCCGCGCCGCAGCATACGGCGCAGGGGTAGGCAGGGAGGCAAAGCCCTGAAACCTGTCAGGATTTGTCCGGATTGCGTCGACCAACGCATCGTTCGACAAGCGAGCGAGATCGACCGCTGTCGCGTCATCCAAATTCTGGACTCCTGGCGAGGTCAGTGACAGCACCTGGACATCGATTCCTGCTTCATCCATCGCAGCGATTCGTTTCGGTCCAAGCTCCGGTAGCAGCTTCCCCGCCTCGCCTTTAGACGAGGACTTTAACGCGAGATCCTGGTGCTGGAGAGGGATGGATTGCCAAGCTTCCATCAACTCCTGAGTCACAAAGTGTTCTTCCAATCCAACAACCTTCATTGTAGTTCCTTTCTGACAAATCCCATCATCGCCGAGGACTGAGCGTTAGGTGTTCAAGAGATCAGCGGCGAACAGGTCTTCTACCTTATAGAGGCGATCGGTAACTCCCTGCTCGTAGTGGTAGCGCAGGATCAGCTCGACTGCCTTGAGGTTTGCCTTCATGCCATAGGGCCACCAATCCTCGCCAAGCAGTGCAATGTCGTCATCGATCAGCTTACTGAACCAAGGGAACATTGTGCCCATGTTGTTGAAAATCTTCGCGTGCTGGTAGTCCTCCACCGCCGCCTTCTTCGACTCGCAGAAGCCCTGATAAATATTTGAAGCAAGCTCCGGGTGCTTAGCAAGGAGGTCCTTCCGAATGACCACGGTATGCATGATCGGGAAGATGCCGGTGCGCTTGTAATATTCATGCTCCACCGTTTGGTAGTCGTCAAATTGGTAGTCGTCAAACAGCCGTCCGACCTTCGGCGAATGCTCCAGAATGCATTTCGGATTGTCGGCCGAGAACAAGACATCGATCTCGCCGTCCTCCAGCATCGCACCGAGCTCCTTGCCCTTTTCGATGTTGCTAACCCTGACATTCGCTGGGTGCGTATCCGGCACGAAATCGATTGGCTTCATCGGCCAGTCCAGACCACCAATGATCCATTCGCAGGTCTCTGGCTTGAAGCCATACTCATCCATCAGAATGCCTTTGGGGATAACGCCGGCATCGTGGCTATACAGAGCGAGTTCGCCGATCTTCTTCCCGTTGAGGTCTTCGGGCTTTGTGATTCCGCTCGCCTTGTTGATGTAAATGGCAGAATGACGGAAAGCTCGGTTTGGGAAGACGGGGATGGCCACAAATGGCGACTCTCCATCTTTGAAGGTACGAAGAAAGTACGTCATACCCATTTCAGATACGTTGTACTTTCCATGAACCATACCCTCGAAGATGATGGTGACGATGGGTGCCGAATGAAAAGTGGCGTCGGCATCGGCAATCTTTACCTTGCCCTCCGCAAGGGCGCGAGTCCGGTCGTAATTCCAAAAAGCGACATCGAGCTTGGTTTTGAACATTGACTTCTCCAGTTCCACTGCATGTCTACAGCTGTCAGGGTTATATGCCGCATTGCGCCCCCGCTTTGGGCACAACAACGCTCCAATCCATAATATAAACACATTTACAACGGGTTGCAGAATCTGCGCAGCCCTCCGCTCAGAGCGAAGAGGTTGAGGTCCCGTCAGAAACGGACAAGAGAGCCGAGGACGCCACTGCGCTGCTGCTGAGCGCCCTTGGCGATCATCTGCGCCAGTTCCGCTCCTTCAGCGCGCCGGTCTATTTCATCCTCGTTCGACATCCATTGCACAAGCTCCTGCGGAGACGGACGGTACGTGGGCAGGTGGGCAAAGATCTTCTGTGGCGTTTCGGTGAAAAACTCGCCTTTCTTATCGTTGGTTGGCTGGTAGAGCGAGGTCGCGGTCGTTCGCGCCTCGGCGGGGTTGCGCAGCTCACTCGCCGGGGTCCAGTAGGGCGAACGGGAGTCGAGCGGATTCAGAACCCAATCGCCCCGTTCTCCTTAGCCCATGAAATGCGAAGCTCGTTATCAACGTGCTTGCACAACAGTCAACTAGTTTTGCATGACGTGCAAACTCTTTTTAAAGTCGTTTGAGCAGAGCCGCGAAGCTGCAAAATATTGACGCATATCCCCTAGACCTCTTCATTGGAGCAACAAGGCATCTGCGGAGTCTCCGAAGACGAGCCGTTAAAACGCTCTTCGGGTCTCCCTTTTTAGGGGTTTCACTCGGAGATCGGCGTCGGAGTAGCATCAGCAAGCCAGCACGTGGCGTCATGCGGAATCCCGAACAGTCTAGGACCATTACGAGATGAAGATCTTTACGATCGGCTTCACAAAACATTCTGCGGAGAAGTTTTTTAACCGCCTGCAAGAATGCGGAGTCAAACGGCTTGTCGATGTTCGTCTTAGCAACATTTCGCAGCTTGCGGGCTTCGCAAAAAGAGATGACCTTCGTTATTTACGAAGGTCATCTGCAACATTGACTATATGCACCTCCCCAGCTTGGCACCGACAAGACACTTACTGGACACCTATAAGAAGCTAAACGGAAATTGGCAGGATTACGAGAGCAGTTTTTTAGAACTGATGCGGATGCGGCAAATAGAGGAGACAACATCGCGGGAACTTCACGGCGGTTGTCTCCTATGCAGTGAGGAAAGGCCGCAGTACTGTCATCGACGGCTCGTGGCTGAATACCTAAAAAGTCGCTGGGGACGGTGTAGATGTTGAGCACCTTGTATAGGCAACGAACGGAGCCAGCACTTGGTATGCTAGACGACATCCGAGAACGGACCAGCTTCAGGAGCGAACGCGAACTGGACCGTTCGGTGAAATGGGTGCGAGGCACGTGCGCAAAGAGCAGATATCGAACAGGATACGTCCAGAAGAGATGCGAATTTTCATTGCCCTTGGGGACGCGCGCAATCTGACGGCAGCCGCAGCGTCATTGGACCTGCCGCTCCACACAGTGAGCCGAGCCTTGAAGCGTATCGAGAAGGTAGCGGAAACGACTCTGGTTCGTCGCAATGGGGACGGACTGCACCTCACCAGCGTCGGCTCCGCATATCTGCTTGCTTGTCAAGATGTGTTGCATGCACATGAGCAGGCGACCCAAGTTCTCGTGGCGAATCAGAAAGAACCAGAAGGCAAATTGCAGGTTGGTGCGCCTGACAACTTCTCCCGCTTTGTCCTGACAGAAGTTCTTGATGAGTTTCGAGCAGCGTTTCCGAAAGTCACAATCAAGATCTCTCCCCACAACGCCGGTTGGGATCAGGGGCCACAGGTGGAGCATGACGTACTGTTGAAAATACGATCGCCAAATGAGTCCCGCAACCATTTCAAGTTGTTTCCAGCGGTCCGGCAAGGTGTCTTCGCAAGTCCGAAGTTTGTCGCTACGCACGGTGAGCCTATTCACCCCCAAGAGCTGGGTAAATTCGATTGCGTCGGGTACGGCCAGAGGCACACGTGGAACTTCGTCCGTCACCGTGAGCACTTGATCCTCACTCCACCTCTCACGGCCATCATTCCTGATCCGGAGATGCTTTCCCGCCTAGCTATTAAGTCCGTCGGGATCGCGGTGCTACCGCTTTGGCTTGCTCACGCGCCGATGCAAGAGGGCAAGCTCGTCACTTTGCTTAAGGATTGGCCGATTCCGCCATTGGATTTTTGCGCGGTCTATCGGGGGCGCCTACGTGGGGCTTCAAAGGAAGGTGCGTTCGTGAACTTCCTTGCATCGGTCCTCGGCACGTCTAGGGATCCTCGGTCCCAAGGTGAGGACCCAAAACGCTTTTTCCTCGCTCGAAGGTGAAACTCCTACAAGCCTCGGTGATCTCTTGAGCACTGGATTAGGGAACCAGTGGTGTTCTCATTTCTTCGTGTCCAAATTAAGGAGAGTGCGAAATATACCGCGCGGCTCAGCCTGCGCGTCAGGGGCAGTCAAGTTTCCTCTAAACGGTGCGCGTCTTCTATCGCGCATATGCAGGGCCAGACCAAGCAAAGGACAGAATTTGTCGACACGGTTTGCAGCATTTGCAAATGTTTGGTGGCCGACAGATTCATCTAATGAGCATGACCAGTAGTAGCGTTCACTACGAGATCGGGTGTGTTCCGTTCATTGCGGCTCCTCGCGCAAATGCAGGAATAATCAGATTCACGGCTGACGGCCAGCATGGTAGAGAGGTATGCCGCAGTTTTAGCGGACACAGCATCTCTATCGCTTGTGAGCGGCCAGCGGTGGCGCAGGATGCTCAGGTCATGAAGGCGTTGAGCAGAGCTCTGGAACGATCTCACAAAGGCCAAATCTTTCACTGGCGATTGCGGTTCGCCTTGCGAGTTGGGGCGAAGTTCCTAGGCTTGGCCACAAACTATGGTCGATATGGATTCGGCATTACGCCCTTAGAAACGAGCCATGTGCTCGCTTACGAGCAGGCCGGCTCTACTCTGAAGACTGATTGACCGATGATTCTCAATCTCCCACACAGTTGCCGACCGTCATTATCGTGAAGGCGCAAACGCGGTTCACCGACTGCTTGGATGAATTCCATGGGGGCTTATACAGGGCTCTCTCACCTCAAGTTTGGAGTGTATGAGCCGAAACCACAGAGGCGTTTCAGAATTTATCCTTTATGCCGCTACGTGGTGTATTCCGTTCACCGGTGCGCGCTTGTTGGGACAGGCGACTCCGGCGGCAACAGGTTCCACAGCAGGTGCGAGCGCAGCCACACAGTTGCCGCTGTCTGGACGGGGCACAGCCAGTGGCTCCGTCTCTACTGCTCAGTCCGTTCCCAACAACGGCACAAACAGCGTAAACGTGATTAACAGCACGGTTACGCTTACAGGTCCGTACGCGGGCAGCGTCTCTGGTGCGACTGCAACGGAACTCACTCAGCCTCTCACGCTTGACCATGCTCTGGCACTTGGATTGCGCAACAACCTTGGAGAGGTCAGCCAAACAAATAGCGTCCTTCAAGCAAGGGGCCAACGCCTCGTTGCACGTAGCGCATTATTACCAAATGTCAGTTCCACACTTGGGGAAACACTCGAGAAGATTAACTTAGCCGCACAAGGGTTCAGGAGCCCGATCGTGCCGATTCCAGGAATTCCAGCCACAGTAGGACCGATCAACTTCTTCGATGCGCGCGCCGTAAAGCTGAATCAAACGCTGGTCGACTTCGTTCAATTAGGGAACCTGCGTAGTGCTTCGCAAAATGTGAAATCAATCCAGGCATCTGCCCTAGATGCCCGAGACCTTGTTGTCTTGGCAGTGGCCGGTAGCTACCTACAGGTTGTTGCCGCGCAGGCTCGGGTAGTCGCGGCCCGCGCTCAGGTAGAAAGCTCCCGAGCTTCGTACCTGCAAGCCGCAGACCGATTCAAGGCCGGGACGAATGCGCGTATCGACGTTACGCGCAGTCAGGTGCAATACCAGACGGATGTACAACGTTTACGGGCTGACCAAGCGGACGTTGAGAGACAGAAGCTTACCCTTAGTCGGATCATCGGTTTACCCAATGGCGGCGTGTATGGCATCGAGAACGAATTTCCGTTTACGCCTCTTCAAGATCTGAGTCTCGAAGCAGCACTCAAACGTGCAAATGAAAATCGGGCCGACCTTCTATCGGCCAAGAAGGGCGTCCAGGCGGCAGAGAGTTCGTTGAGGGCCGCTCATTCCGAATACCTGCCCAGCCTCTCCTTCACCGGGGACTATGGCGCCCTCGGTGTGAATCCCGCTCAGGCCCACGGCACTTTTACCATTGCTGGGACCATCACCGTTCCAATCTTCCAGGGTGGAAGAGTGCAAGGTGACTCTGAGCAGGCACGCGCAACGCTGAACCAGCGCAAAGCTGAACTTCAGGACACTTACGGATTGATCGATCGTGACGTGCGCGAAGCGTTCATTGACTTAAATGCCGCGGCGGACCAAGTCGGCGTGGCAGAAAGCAATGTTTCTCTTGCGCACGAGACGTTCGTGCAGGCTCGGGATCGTTTCGTTGCAGGTGTGACTGACACCGTCGAAGTGGTGCAGGCCGAACAGACTGTCGCCCAGGCGAATAACGATTACATCAGTGCAGTCTTCGAGCACAACATGGCAAAGGTTGCCCTTTCTCGGGCTATGGGCCAAGCGGAGATCACCATAAAGCAGCTTCTCAGGAGTAAATGACATGCCACCATCAGATGAAGCGACGGACATTAATCAGCCTCTGGATGTGCAGGCGGGTAAAAGCAACGCTGATGGCGCGTCTCCGACAGTCGCCGATTCTCTTCTCTACGAGCAGGGACGGCTGAGGGCCGAGCTCGACCGCTTACGCAGTGACCAGGCGGTGGATCGGGCGCGCACAGGCGCGAGCGAGAAGGAGAAATCGGGGCAGGGGGAACAATCGGGTTCACAACCTGATGCCAAGTCGAAGGATGCTCCGGCGTCCGACCAGCAGACGGACGGTGCGGACAAGGAGGAAGACGACAAGAAGAAGGGTGATGCCGAGAAGAAGGACACTCCCAAGGAGCCTCTCCTGACGCGCACAAGAAGGTGGGCTGCCGGCCACCCGATTTCAACAGTGGCAATCCCCATTCTGCTCATTGCTGTTCTTATTGGTGGTTGGTTTCTGTGGCGATACCTGCAAAGTTACGAATCAACCGACGACGCCCAGGTCGATGGACACTTGAACGCGGTGAGTAGTCGAATCACCGGGACGGTGATCGCGGTCAACGTCGAGAACGACCAAACCGTAGACCAAGGAAAGCTTGCGGTTGAACTGGACACACGAGACTACGATGTGGCGCTTGCACAGCAGAAAGCGAACCTCGAACAGGCTGAGGCCAACATTCAGGTTCAGAACCCAAGTGTGTCGATCACGCAAACCACTCAAAAGACAAGCGTCACCTCAACTGAGCTGGATGTGATCACGGCGCGGGCAGGGTACGTCGCTCAACAGCAACAAGTGCTTTCCTCCCTCGCTGACCTGAGACAGGCTGAGGCAAACGCGGCGAACGCAGCCGCCGACGAAGTTCGCTACCGCAAACTGGTCGAAAAGGCCGAAGTATCGCGGGAGACCTACGAGCAGAAATTAGCCGATTCTCGGGCGCAGGCGGCATTGGTCTCATCTCGGTCAGCTACAGCGGATGTGGCGAGCAAAACCGTTGACCAGCGCAAGGCCGCTTTGGAACAGGCCATCGCACTTGCAGCTCAAGCGAAGCAGAACTCGTCACGCCAGAACGCGGTGCAAAAGGCTACAACTGCTGCACGGCAGGCCGCGGCTCACATCAGCAAAGCGCAGGTAGATCAGGCTGTGCTGAATCTCGCTTACTGCAAGATCTACGTACCGGTCAACGGGGTGATCGGCAATAAGACTGTGGAGGTCGGAGCCCAAGTATCGGTTGGTCAGGAGTTATTTGACGTCACTCCGATCAAGGATCTTTGGATCACCGCTAACTACAAGGAAACCCAGTTGCGCAAGATGCGTCCAGGCCAATCGGTAACTGTTTACGTTGACACTCTGGGCCGCGACTTCCAGGGGTACATAGAAAACATGCCTGGCGCGACAGGTGCGCGGTACAGTCTCTTGCCGCCGGACAACGCAACTGGTAACTACGTGAAGGTAGTGCAGCGTCTCCCTGTTCGGATCCGCCTAAAGCCGGACCAAGATGGCCTTGCTCTCTTGCGCACTGGAATGTCGGTTGAACCAAAAGTCTGGTTGAGATAGAGGCGCAGGCATATGGCATCGACTCCCGGCGCAGATTGGAAACCGAAGTTCAACCCCTGGCTGATCGCCATTTCGGTGATGCTCGCGACCTTCATGGAGGTCATGGACACCTCAATTGCGTCCGTTGCACTTCCTAATATTGCAGGTAGCATCTCAGCGACGAACGCTGAGGCCACCTGGGTGCTCACCAGCTACCTTGTCGCAAACGCAATTTTCATCCCGGCGAGCACCTGGCTTTCTCTCAAGTTCGGGCGCAAGCGTTATCTCATTACCTCGGTGCTGATCTTCACAGCCGCCTCATTTGCGTGCGGAGCGGCGAACAGCCTCGCCTTCATTCTCATCGCACGTGCTGTCCAAGGCGCTGCAGGCGGTGCGCTCCAACCTCTCGCCCTCGCCATTCTTCTTGAGAGTTTCCCAGCCGCAAAGCGAGGCTTAGCTCTCGGAATGTTCACGGTCGGCGTCGTGGTGGCACCTGTCATCGGACCCGCGCTTGGCGGCTATCTGACCGACAGGGTCTCGTGGCGCTGGGCTTTCTACATCAACGTTCCGATCGGCCTCATCGCCGCGCTTCTGCAAAGCAAGTTTCTAGAGGACCCGCCGTTTATCAAGAATGCAAAAGCAGGACGGCTCGACGCCATCGGGCTTGCATTTCTGGCGCTCGGGCTTGGTGCTCTTCAGGTCGTATGCGATAAGGGACAAGAGGATGACTGGTTTGGGAGCAGCCTCATCAAATGGATGACGCTTTTGTGTGTCGCTGGCCTTGTCGCATGGTTCTTCCGCGAGCGCAGTGCCGCCTCGCCCCTCGTTGACCTAACGATATTCCGTGACAGAAACTTCGCTATCGGGTGCTTGCTGGTCGGACTCTTCGGCGCATGTATCTACGGCGTTACGACAATCCTGCCACTCTTCTATCAAACTCTGTTGGGGTACGACGCAACGAAAGCCGGCCTCGCGGTTGCTCCCCGGGGGGTCGGGGCCATGTTCGCCTCTGTGGTAGTTGGAGTAATCGTAAGCAAGATGGATGGACGCAAACTAATCGGCTTAGGCTTCACCATCTTCGGCCTGACCGCGTATTGGTCGAGCAATCTCACGCTGCAAATCGGCTATTGGAGTTTGTTCTGGCCGACCCTAATCAGCGGTACCGGCCTTGCGCTCGTATTCGTTCCGCTTTCCGGGACAGCTTTGGGAACGCTTCCCCAAAAGAAACTAGCTACCGGTAGCGCAATGTTCAACCTCATGCGGAACGTAGGCGGGAGCATTGGGATCTCGTTTGTCAACACGGTCACAACGCGGCATCTCCAGACGCATCGTCAGGAACTCGTAGCCTCAGTAACCGGCACAAGCTTGGTCGTGCAAAGATACATCACGTCGCAGACCACGCTTATGCAGCGTCACGCAGGCCCATTGCTCGCTACACGACGCGCCTACAACGGATTGCAGACCATCGTGAATAACGAGGCGACTCTACTCGGATACATAGATGATTTTCGATATCTCGCGATGTTATGCGCCGGTTGCGTAATCGTCGTGATGTTTCTGAAAAGAACCACGGGAGGGGCCGAACCTGCAGGTTAGCTTGCGTGTAGAACCGCTGGCAGATGAGCTCCACAAAACAGATCGGATTCGGCTTTCAGCCTTGCAGGCGAGGCACAATGTAGGAGCTCTTTTCATGCCCGTCCACTCTTGCCGTTCTCTACCGCGTTCTTTCTTCGAAGCTTTGTCAATCATCCTGGCGTGTATCAGCAGTCTTCTCCCCTGTGCTGCCCAAAGCGCGCGTGTGGATCGCGGACCTGTACACTCCTGTTCCGATCTGAAGTCCCAGAAGATCGGATCAGCCCAGATTGGGCTTCCCACCCGTGGGGCGTTGATTGACTCTGCTCGCCTGGCGAAAGGTGCCGCAGGCGGTTACTGTCGCGTTCTGGGGTCGATCACCTCTGTCGATCATTTGCCGATCCCATCCGCTTCGAAGTCAACCTACCGGAGACATGGAATGGGAAGGCAGTTCAATTTGGTGGCGGTGGTTTTGACGGTTACCTTCGGCAGTCGGACGGTCGTCGCCTACCCTCGTGCTGCCAGAGCGTCAATCGCCTTACGGCGAAGGTGTGCCTGAAGCAATGCAGTGTGGGCCTACGTTGGCCCGCAGGTGGAGCGATACCAATCTGCTTCAACAACTGACGGAAGGTGAATCGGAGTGGGTTATAGATCAGCGGTCGGCAAATCGTGTTGGTGAAGAACGGCTCAGCCTGGCGGCCACGCAACGCTGTTGCTCGCTCGTTCCTATAGCGCCGAAGATGCTCCACGGTCGAGGGATGGAGCACGACGTTGCGCGACTTCCCAAACTTCGTCTCATGGATGTAGAGATGTGCAGGCTTCGCATCTCGCAGTGGAAGGACGTATCGCGCTTACGTTGCGTTTGATAGGCGGCCTCACTACGGCGGAGATCGCCCGCGCCTTTCTTGTGCCTGAGAGAACGATGGGGCAGCGAATCTTTCGTGCCAAGAAAACTCTCTCGGAAGCTCATGTGCCCTTTGAGACGCCGCGCGGGGACGAGTTGCGCCGCAGGGTGAAGTCCGTACTTTCAGTGGTCTACTTGATCTTCAATGAGGGGTATACCGCGACCTCAGGAGACGATTGGATGCGGGTCGCACTCTGCGACGAAGCGCTGCGGCTCGGACGCATGCTGGTGCAACTTCTTTTCGGCGAGTCTGAAGCGCACGCACTTCTGGCTTTGATGGAACTCAATGTGTCGCGCACTACGGCTCGCCGGGGAAACAAAGGTGAGGCGGTTTTGCTGCCGGATCAGGATCGCTCTTTGTGGGACGACGCTCAGATTGAGCGAGGAATGTCCGCGCTCGAACAAGCGCAAAGACTTGGTGGTGGCGCTGGAAATTATGCCTTGCAGGCAGCGATTGCTGCCTGCCACATGCGAGCTCGCACAGCCGAAGAGACTGACTGGAAACGGATCATTCTTCTCTACGAGGCTCTAATGCAAACCACACCATCTCCCATCGTGGCACTGAATCGAGCAGTCGCCGTTGGCGTGGCGCAAGGCCCGGCCGCTGGGCTCGATTGCCCTCGATGCCATAGCCACGCTCGCTGCTGACTCTGCGCTGGCTGGCTATCATCTGCTTCACAGTGTTCGCGGAGACCTACTCAAGAAAATGGGGAGGTTCACCGAGGCACGTAAGGAGATCCAACGCGCAATCACAATGACTCAAAACCTGCGGGAGCAGGAATTGCTGACGGAAAGGCTAAAGCAGATTGAGAAGGCGGCCGCGTCAGCATAGGTGCGGTTCATTCCTGTGAAACGCGCTCCTCGTCATCTCGGATGTACCCGCAAATCGTTATCCTGGAATTTGTTGCTTTTCCCCTCGCCAGGGTCAGCGCCCGGCAAGTTCGGGCTGATGCAGCCTCTAGCGAAAGCTTAACGTACTTTAAGTTCCGTTTTCTGAGACGACTCCTAGTTGGGCGGCATTCCTCTTCTGTCGGTGGCGGCACCTAAAGCGGTAGGATGATCTCGACAAGCAACCCAGGATCAGCGTTGTGCGCTTCAACAGTTCCCTTATGCAAATGGACAGCGCGCTTTGCGATTGACAAGCCAAGACCAACTCCGCCCGTTCCCTCATCCCGCGCCTCGTCCACACGGAAGAACGGCTCAAAGAGTTGACATAACGACTCGTCAGGAACTCCGGGGCCGAAATCCCGCACCGAAAGCATTACAGTCCGAATCTCCCGTCGAACCACAATGTTGATCGGCCCATGCCTTGGCGAGTAACGAACCGCATTGCGAAGGATGTTTTCGACGGCACGTAGGAGGAGTTCGCGATCACAATGGACAATGCCGCTGAATTGCACATCTACTCTCATGCTAGGAGGGCGACATTCAACTTCCGCGCAGCAGACATCCATTGCTTCTTGAACCATTTCGGCAAGATTCACCGAACTCAATTTTAGGAGCTGCGGGTCCCCTTCCAAGCGCGTCACTTCCACGATTTCAGAGGTTAGCATGTTGATACGGTTCACCTCGCGGTCGATGCGGTCGAGAGCGGATGTTGGATCGGATGACGTTCTGGCCAATTTGATCGCGAGCTTCAGTCTAGTGAGCGGGGACCTGAGCTCGTGCGATATGTCCTGTAAGAGTCTCTTCTCACTGACGAGCAGTCGTTCGAGACGTTCCGCCATGTCATTGAAAGAGCCTGCTAACTGGCCAACTTCATCCTTGCGCCGAAGATTCGTACGCGCTGAGAGGTCGCCCTGTCCAAAACGGACGACCGCTGCGGTGACCTTGCGTATGGGCTTCACTATAAAGACAGCCGCAAGCCAGCAAAGTACGGCTGTAACTCCGAGTACAAGAAAGTAGTAGGGGGAGAACTCCCATCGATCGGGTTGCTGCGCTCCGACGGAGAGCAGCCAGTAACGTCCGTCCGCCGATTGATGTGAGACGATGAATCGCCCTTCAACAAATCCTCGTGACCGATTGGCTGGTGGCTTGGGAAGAAATGCCGATTTGCTTTCGCCCGATAGTAGATCGATCCCTTTCGAATTCAGAAAATAGTGGGACGGACCAAAGAGGCGGTTCAAATGGTCCATGTAGGAAGCTACAGCCACCGATCTTTCCTTGTCCCATGCGCTCTGGGCGCTCTCCAGTTCGAGCTGATCCATCACCTCAAGTACAGGGTTGACGTATTTCTTCTCGATTCGGTCCGAAATCGTCGTGAACGCTAGCAGCGAAAGCGACAGAGCACCCATCAACGCAAGAGCAATGCTGAAATAGAGAGATCTCATGAGTTCTGTTCCCGTTGTGCTGTGAACATGTAACCTACGCCGCGAATCGTTCGGATGAGGCTGCGGGCATGCTCAAGCTTGCCGCGCAAATGGCTTACGTGCACATCGAGAGCGCGATCGTAAGGCGTCGCTCCGCGATCAAGCAGGGTCTCCGTTATCTCCTCTCGCGATACGATGCGGCCAGCGGAACGAACCAGCATGTCGAGGATGTCGAATTCCAACGCTGTAAGCTCAATCACTCTGCCTTCGATTCGGACTTCGCGTGCTTGGTTATCGATCTCAATTCCCTCAAATGTTGTAGCCAGAAGTGACTTCTGGTCCAGGCTGCCACTTCGCCGCAACACAGCACGCATCCGGGCAAGCAATTCGTCAGCATCGAACGGTTTTGTGACGTAATCGTCAGCTCCCTTGTTCAAGCCCGCAATACGATCATCACGATGGACACGCGCCGTCAACATGATGATGGGCACCTCTTTGCGTCGTCGAACTTGCTGCAAAACTGAAAAGCCATTGATGAATGGCAGCATGACATCCAGGAGCACAATATCGTAAGCCGTTTCCAACACTCGAGTCATGCCATCCGAGCCGTTGTGCGCGCAGTCTAGCCGATGCCCCAGTTGCGAAAAATACTCCTCCATCATTCTGCAGAGTTCAGCGTCGTCGTCGACGAGCAGAACGAACAGCGACCGTTGCTCTTCTGAAGCATTCATTGAACCCGCCTCCTCAGCTTGCGACTGTGCTCAACTCCTTTGCCAGGTAGGCGATTCGTCGCAGTTGTGTCTTCCTCCAAGTATCCGCGACACCGCGGCAGAGACAACTTAAGAATTCTTAAGGCCATGATAGCTACCTCTTAGCTTAGGTTGGAATGCAGGAACTGGGAGCGTCGCGGCTTACCCGATCACGATCAGAGCCAAGCTCGAGATCACATGACGAAACGCTCGACCCCGGTCGCCTGTGGGTTCGGGGAACGCGACGCCTACGTGAACCCCAGCAGGAGGCGGCATGCTACGAATATCTCAAAATGCCTTGTTGTTCGCGGGCTTAGTGTTTTCTGGCTTGTCATGGTCGTCAATGGCACTTGGACAGACAAGTCCTTGGCCTTCGGCGGTCACAGTGCAACCGCCGTCGGTAGACCAGCTCAAAAGCAAAGCGACTACCATGCGCTACAACGCTGAGTTCTTCGCCGGTAAGAACGTCAAGACGGCGTATGACATGGTGAACCTTCTGCCAGGATTCACCTTTTCGGCAGGAGACGTTTCAATCAGAGGGTACTCGGCGGCAGCAGGAAATGTACTCATCGACTCTGAGCGGCCTTCCGACAAACAATTCACGCTTGACACCGTGCTGCAGAACATCCCAGCAGAGCAGGTAGAGTACATCGAGGTCATCGAGGGGGCCAGACCGGGCCTGGAGATGCTCGGACAAACCGTTGTTGCCAACGTTGTGCGAAAGAAGACCGCCGGGAACTCTACCATCGTGTCGCTCTCGGATTGTCAGTTCTTTGACGGTAGGAACACGCCGTCGGGCACCGCTGAAATTACAAGACACGCCGGCGGGGGCCGGAACTTCTCGGGAGCTATATCCGCGAGCCAATACGTCGAGCTGGCCGAAGGCGACGGTCCCCAGGTCCGCCGCGATATCGGCGGAAGCGAGCTCAACCACGTATCCGTACTTAGCGCTGCGGGGGGCCTGACCGCATACGCCTATGGTGTTTTCGGGACTCCTGTCTGGAAGGGTCATCTGACAATCAATGCTAGTGCCGCGCGCACGAGCTACGCGTATCGCGAAGACGACAACACCACGTCTCCACTCCCATCCTCTAGCAACTTGCACGAATATCTTGGTGGGCCTTTGGGAGGGCAATTTCTCAGTGAACTGGGCGCTCACTTCAACCGAAGCATCGGCGAGAGGCTTACAAGTGAAAGCGTCGCACTCGTGGATCTGAATCATCAAACCTACTCCTCAGACGTGGAGTCCCCAGGTGTGACTGAACTGTTCTTGGAGCGTCAGCATGGGGGCGAGGCTCTGGCGCGCACCAACCTTCGTTACGCCGCTACACAGAATCTCACGGCTGAGGTCAATGCAGAAGTCGCTTTCAATTGGCTAGGTACTACGAGTTCCTATCTCTATAACGCTATGCCAGTTTCGTTGCCGAACGCATTGGCCAACGTCTCGGAAATCCGGGATCAGGTCTTGGGTCATGTCACTTGGTCACCTCGCAGAGCCTTAGAACTCGATTTGGGAGCCCAAATTGAGGACTCGACGATCGCAGCGAGAGCTGATGTGAATCAATCCAAGACGTTGAACTATTTCAAACCACGGGTAGCGTTGAACTTTATACCTAACCCTATCTTCCGTCTCGGCATACGCGTCGAACACGAGGTGGGTCAACTCAATTTCGCGGATTTCGTGGCGGTCTCTTCTCTTGACACCGGCAGCGTTCGTGCTGGTAATACCGACATCGTGCCACAGCAAGATTGGGTGGTCGAAGCCGTCAACGAATACCACTTTTGGTCACAAGGAGACCTGGCGCTGACCTACCGCCATTTCTTTATAGCGGACACCCGCGATCGTGTTGCTATCTATGGTTCTTCCGATCCCAGCTCAGGATTTGATGCTCCCGGCAACATCGGATCTGGAACGGAGGACGAGAGTATCGTGAGCCTGACTCTCCCCATGGATCATCTGCGAATCCCACATGGCCTACTTAGGTTGACTGCAACTCGTCAGTGGTCCCACGTCACGGACCCAACAACCGAAACAACACGACCAATCACCGACCTCAATCCCTTTGAATATTCGGTCAGCTTTCGCCAGGACCTGCCGCGATGGAAAGCGGATTGGGGTGCCTTTTTCCTGACGCCCTGCTCTGCATCAAGCACCGTGAAGGGCTGCACGAAATCCGAGTATCGCTTCAACGAAATCGACAACTTCCGTGCTACGCCGACCGTCAATTTCTTCGCCGAGTATCAGCTTCGAAAGAGAACGTCGCTTCATATCGAGGCTGACAACCTATTGCAACAGCGTTATAACCGTGTCGTGAACATTTACGCCGGGCCGCGCAATACCTTGCCGCTTTCCTATCAGGACAAACGCAGCCTTACATCATCAGCTTCTGTAGTCTTCAGCCTTCGGAGAACGTTTTGAAGGCCATGATGGTTTGGTGCATTGTGATGACTACGACGCGAATCCCGCAATCAGAGGCCGAGTCGTGTTCCGCAGCTGTGCTCCTGCTTCGGCGCGAGCTCCTGCTGGACGACCAATAGACAACAATCGAACGCTAACTTGCAAAGTAAATCGAGGAAACAATATGAAAGCTTTACTTTGGACTGCAGTTCTTGCGTGTGCCCCGCTCTCAGCTCAACAGGTGAAGCCGTTCACGTTGCGAGCTCAGCTTTTAGCTGAGTTGCGATCTAGTCATAATGTCAAAGAATGGTTTGTTCCCGTCGACGATGCCATGGCGGGACTTTCTGCGAGAGATGCGGCGTGGACGGATGGAAGCGGCAACCATTCCGTTGGCATGCTGGGCAATCACCTTCTGTTCTGGAATCGCCGCGCCCTCCAGCAGCTGAAGGGTGAGAAGGCAGCCAGCTTCGACGGCAACAATGATGAGACGTTCAACGCGTTCAATGAGGCTCAGTGGAACGAACTCCAGAAGCAACTAGACATCGTTCTTATGGATCTTGAGCGGTATGTCCGAACTGTCAACGAAGCCGAGCTGGAAAAGAATGCATCGACGCTGTCTCATATCGCTACCCACAATGCTTACCACGTGGGCCAGATGATCTACGTGCGAAAGCTGCACGGAGTTTGGAATCCGGCACAGGGAGTCAAGTAAGCGATGACGTACTTGCGCATGAGAGCGTTTGCAGTTTTTGGCGAGTTATCAGAAAGAAGAGATGTCAGTAGCGGACCTTTGTCGAGCGTATGGGATCTCGCGTCCAACGGTCTACCGCTGGATCAATCGCTACAACGAGACGGGGCCAGAAGGCATAGTAATGGTCTACAGGAGACATGATGCCGTTAGCGGACGCAACAGAAGAAAGGGGTTAGCAAAATGCCAAAATACGTGGCAATCGGGTACGGAGACCAGGCGGGCTATAAAAAAAACGCCGGCAGATCTGCGCTCGGCCCGTCATGCACACGACGGTTGCAATGGGGGAAGGATGGCGTCAGCGCGAAATCAATTGCATTCCGGACGAGATGTTCCTCGCGGCCCGAGGACGGACAAGGACCGGAGATCTGGTGCGATCGCACTCTGAATGACAGAGATCTGATAGGGGATGCTAACGAAGAAAGGCCCCTCAATTGAGGGGCCTTTCGATGGGAAAGGGACTTGTACTCCGAGGAGGACGTGTCCCGTATATGTCTCGGCATTTCCGCCTATCAGTAATATACAAGGTGTGATCTCTACCGTCAACCCTTACGAAAACTTGCTGGGGTCCCGCCTTCTAGAGTACTTCCACTCCCGGACTCCATGGCACCGTGCCCTTTGGAATGCCGGGACGACACTGGCATTGCGAGAAGTGATCGAAGCGAGCGAAGCCCTCAATCAGGGACACCTCTCCGACGTTTCTCTTCGGGGCGCGGTCGTCACCGCCTTGCGATTGCTTAAAGATGACCCAGGCATGGGCAATGCTGCTGAGCGGGCTGAACTTGCAACAGCTCTGACATTTAACGGCGAACCCCGTAACGAGATTCTCTTCAAAGGCTTGGAATATGAGCAGATTCAAGAAGCCCTGCAGCGGTCGACTCCACTCTACCTGGATCGGTGGGCTGGGGCGCTGACGAGCGCGGCTCCACCACCGGCTGAACGTGCCTCTCGTGCAATCGCCTCACATCTCCTTGATCTGGGATACAACGCCAATTACCTTCACCGTTGGTGGTCTTTCCGACTGAGGAATCAGCTGCCCTCGGACGTTCCCCTTTCTACGCTGATCTCGGAAGCCGGAAAACTGTCAAACCAACCTGAGAAAAGTTATATCGTTCTGATCCCCTTTCCGTCGGAGTTAAAGCCGCCCAAAGGTCTTTTGCTCCCGACCAGTTGGGTGAATGCGGCTGGCGTAAGTCGATGGGTCAAACAAAACGACCTCCCGATGCCGCCGTTACTACATCAGCAAGGGGGTCTTCTCCTTCAGACCTCGGCGCTTGATCCCGACTCGGCCGTTCAATTGGCGGCAGAACGAGTCGAACTATTCTCCGCTCGGGTCCTGCTCAGTATGCGAAAACAGGTCGAAAACTGCGGAATCGCATGGGTTCAGGGACAGAAGAAGGTGTATTCAGTTGAACGTCTGATCAGAGGGATCAAGATCGCGGCTTTGCACCGTGAGAACCGCATAGGCGCCGTCCATACTTGAGTTGTTTGAACCGCGTGACATCGCCGCGAATTGCGAAACCAAGGAAGAGAGTCAGAACAAAGGCTCCCTCAATGAGGGAGGTTCGAAAGATCTCGACCAAGGCTTTGCCGCCGAAGATCGCGCCTCTGAGCCAACGCGAGAGCGAAGCGTCAACGTAGGTTTGCTCCTTACCCCGGCGTGAATCCTGGAAACCCTGCCAGACTGCTAAGTCGGAAAACTGGGCAGAGATGACCCTGCCGTCCGGCAAGGTCATCTCGCCTGGAGCGAAGTCAGCCGGCAACGCCAGCCTGGGCTTCGGCTTCGAACCGCTGATGTAGATGAGCGAGTATTTTCCCGATTGCTTGAACTGTGCCCCAACCCCGGAACGCAGGTACTCCGTGATGTAGGACCGCTGCAAGGTCGGCAGCGACCGAAGTTGCTGCAACCCGAAAAGGCACAAGCACAGCAAGACGCGGCGAATCTTAGATATGCGGCGGCGATCGATTCGACCGTATTTCCACGTTTCACCCGTTTCCGTGCCTGCTGCAAAGCCAGGCCCATCTCCCCGAAACCCTCGATAGCAACTGCGTCGAGAATTCCTTCGCGGCTTCCAAAATGAGCGTACAAGACGGGTTGGCTGTATGAGATTTCATCGGATAGCCGGCGAACTGTTACGTTGGACCACCCTTCCAGTTCCGCGATTCGTCGTGCGGCACTGATGATCTGTGCTCGACGGGCCTGCCTGTCACGCAGTTTTCGTTCCACAATTCGGTTAACTGCCAGCTGAGTCGCCATTGATAGAAAGTATAGCGTCGCTAGGATCTTCCCTTGGCGGACTGTGAATCTGTATTCGAATGCTTCGCATCATATATAGCGCTGCTAGATTTTCTAGAGAAAGAACATCTTATGCAAAATGCTATCTCGCTTTCTGTGGCTGCTCTTATAGCTGTGTCGGTCTTTGTTATCGGTTGTTTCTACCTTGTCTCTCCTGAACGGATGACAGGATCATTTGGTCTCAAGCCGCCTGCATCCGATGCTGATACTCGTGCCTGGCTACGTCTCAAGGGAATTCGGGACATTGGATCTGGACTGGTCGTGCTGACCCTGATGCTGGCCGCGGACAGGCGATCGGTAGGCATAGCTCTCATCGCCTTGGCCATCATCCCTCTCGGCGACATGTCAATCGTTCTGGGGTCGGGCGGGTCGAAGTTGCGAGCGTTCTCGATTCACGGCGTAACCTGCGCGGCGATGCTTGTGGTCGGCCTCTTCTTGGTCCATGCTATCTGAGTGAAATGTCTCCGGCCGTTCTGGTTCCGGATGTCGAGTTTCTCGCCTTGCGGGATCACACCCTTTGGCGACTGATAACGATCAGCGCAGTCGTCCGTCGACGCGCAAACATGAAAGTTGAGAATCCATTCCATGAAGGTTCTGGTGATTGGAGCTGCGGGGAAGAGCGGTAGGGCTGTTGTCGAGCAAGCCCTGGCCAAAGGTCATGATGTCACTGCCTTTGTCCACAAGACTGAGGGCTATTTACCAGACGTAAACGTGCGCGTTATCGAGGGCGACGCCAGGGACCGGTCAACAATGAATTCGGCCATGCTCGGGCAAGATGCCGTGATCGACACGATAGGCGGCAAGCTCTCGTTCAAGACCACCACGCTTGAAGCAAGTGCCGCCGCGACCATCATTGCCTCTATGCAGTCAAGCGGAGTTCGCCGCCTCATAGTCATTTCCGTGATTGGCGCAGGAGAGAGCGAGGCGAATACGAACTGGTACGAACGCCTGTTCCTGTCGACACTCCTGCGGAGCGAGATGAAGGACAAGGCGGCTATGGAGGCGATTGTGGATGCAAGTGGCCTCGACTGGACTATCGTTCGCCTACCCTTTCTCAACGATGATCCAGGTACGGGAAACATTCACGTCTTCTCCCCTGAAACCGGAGAGATTGCTCATAAGCTGACTCGTGCCGACCTCGCCGCTTTCATGGTCGCTCAACTTTCCAGCGATGAATATCTTCAGAAGGCCGTGGCCATCGCCAACAGCTAGTGGTCCAACACGAACACCCGTGAACGCGCAAGTGCAGCAGATGCACGCCTCGGAAAGACGGGCATCGCCGGCACTCTGAAATGGCGACCGTGAGTTGGTTGAACAGCAGTAGATTGCTAACCCAACGCAATGCAAGGAGGACAATGCGAACTTTTGAACTGCGCGTGTACAAACTACGCACCAAGAGGCGCTCGATTTTTACATGAATGAGATTTATCCCCGTCATCTCAGCAGCTTTCCACTCTTCGGGATTGAGGCCCACGGCTTCTGGACCGCCAAGGAGGATGCCGAGCCACGGCTCTTCGTGCTGGCCTCCTATGCGGCGGGCGAAGAACCCGGCGAGGTCGCTCGGCGGTATATGCAAAGCACACAATTCGCCGAGGACACCAGGAACTTTGATGTATCAGACATCGTTGGCGTTGAATCGACGATCCTCATACCGTCAACAAGCTCCCCTCTTAGATGATTGTATGGAGCCATTCATGATGGAAGTCCTAATTGTCACCGCGATTACCGTTGCTGGATTGATGGTTGGATGTGAACTGGCCGTCGCCGTGTTTGTTCATCCAACACTCGGTAAACTTCCGGATGATGTTCATCTGCCAGCCGCAAGCGCCCTCGCTCGGGTGCAGGGGAGGTTCATGCCGTTTTGGTACATTCTTGTATTTTTGCTTACTTTAGCCGAGGTTGTAATTCAATGGCACCGATCTGGCCGCTTACCGATCTGGATCGCTACATCGGCCGTTTTGTGGATGTTGGCGATTCTGTATTCGGTCACCGCCCTCGTACCGATCAACAACCGTCTTAAGTCGTATCCGCCTCCCGATTGGAAGACGTACCGGCGTAGATGGGACCTGCTTCACCGCTGGCGTGTTGTACTCCTCACGATAGCTTTCGCGTTTCTCATCGTGGGATCCATTAGCAAGTAGTCATCTTTGGCCTCTTCCGCAAGGGCAGCTATCGCCGGAGATCGGGAGCCGTGGCAGTCTTCGACACGGTGTGTCCGCGCTCAGCCATGCTGGAGCTGTCGACCCATCGATCTTCGAAGCTGACATGACCACGCTCCTCGCCGAATCAGTGAGCGCTCAGCCTATGCAGCTCACAGGTACGAATCCGTCCTGATATGTCGCCTTGCGTTTACCGAACTTGCCACTAAGCCGCGTTAGGTGTATCTGTGTGGCGGAGGTCGTGACGGTGAAGAATAGGTCGGCTCCCCCTTGTGAAGTGATTCCGGTAGTGGCGTATCCGGATGTGGCTGCGGCCGTGGCGTGGCTGGAGACCGCGTTCGGGTTTCGGGTGCGGTTGAGGATTGGCAACCATCGTGTGCAGATGCGGTTTGGGTCTGCTTGCCTGGTCGTGGGCGAGGTGGGAGAAGACAAACAATGGGCAACAAGGAGTTCTACACTGTTGCGAGTGCCAGATGTGGACGCGTTGTGCGCGCGGGCGGTGAATCAGGAGGCGCACATTCTTCGTGATCCGCAGACGCATGTGTACGGCGAGCGCCAAGCCACGCTAGAAGACTTCGCCGGACACATCTGGACGCTGACACAAACAGTAGAGGATGTCGACCCGGCGGCTTGGGGTGGCGAGGCTGTGGAACTCTGAGTCCGGCGCCGGATGGCGAGTCCTCATAAGTCGACTTCCCGGAAGCAATCCGCCGAGGCGTTCTCAACTGACGAGAACAGGCCGATGCGCTCGTTGAGCAGTAGTGCGGTGCTTCTGGCACGGTTGCGTTTTCATGTGTTCTTGAACACATGAGAAGAATACATTCTTCTCATAACTGGAAATCACCCGCAGCGGAGGCGTCTGTCAAGGCCGCGAAGCGCCGCGCCAGCGGTCGAAGAGGAGCGCAGAGCCTTTACAGACGCCGGAGCGGAGAGTACGCCGCGCCAGCGGCCCGATCGAAGCGGGGATTAGCTCTTGGACTCACGCCAGCCGATAGTCGGTGTCCACACTTGAGCGGTATCGGTTTCGGATGAAAGACACGGCACAAGGAAAGCACGGAGAACGGCCCCCACTTCGACTAGAGTAAGGGCTTTATCACCAGCATCCAGGCGTCCCGCAAAAGCTTTCCATAGCTGCACCTTTTGGGCATCGGTTAAGAACTCGTCGGTCAGCGCGAATGGGACGCCATTCGGCATCGCCGAACCGCGCCGCTGGAAGGACAACGCGATTGCATTACGCAATGATTCCAACCTGAATATCCAGGTGTTCGCCATAAACCAGATGTCGTAAAAGTCCTTCATGCGGCTGTTGCGGATGTCGAGTTGAATCATCGCGTGCAACTTTTCCGCAATCGACGCCTCCGGGGATAGCTCGACAGCAGGGCGCTGTGCGGCTGCTAGAACAACCCGCTGCGGCTGATCTCCGTGTGCGGTTGCCATCGCCTGATGCTGTGCTCGTACCTGATCGTGTGAGAGATTCTGTTTGTTGCCGCGCGTGTGGTGCGCTGCTATCTCCGCAGCTTCAGGGCCGGTGCGACCGTGTTCCGCAAGATGGTCTTTGATTTGCCGCCGCCGCGGACTTGAGGCGTCCAGATACTCCCGGCTATATCCCTTAATCTCCGGCTGGCCGTGTTCCCCGCGCTCGATCTCGTAGCCCAACCCCTGCAAACGCGCCGCCAACTCGGATCGATAAACCGCTGTGGCGTACTGCTGCGTCTTGTAGAGTTCCTGCGGCTGTAGCGCCCGCGTGTCCCCGTCCGCCGTTTCGGTGATATTGAAGACGACCGCATGGGTATGAAGCTGCGGTGCGGCGTACCCTTCGACGGGTCGGCTGCTGTCATGCTCGAACTTAGCGACAGCCCATGCACCTGTCGTCTGTGCCGGAATATTGCCGCCGATTCGCGCCTGAACGTATCTCTCCATCTCGCTCAGCGCGACCGCCACACTGTCCCGATGAGCTTCTCTAATCCGATCATCGCCTCCAACAAGCGCGGTCAGCGAGACGGATTTCGGCGCGCTGAACGTTGCATCCCACCCGGCCCGATGCTCCATCGAACGCACCATCTCACCGCGCCCGTTCTCATATTCACGCGCCGTCTGATGCCGAACAAGTTGCTCGCCGGTCACCGGATGCTGGCCGTCGGACAGACGGGCGAATTGCTCCTCTTGAACCTCGCCGGTCAAACCGAAACGCGCGGCAAGCTGGCCTTGCCACTCGCCGCGCACACGTTCGCCCTCCGTGTAGTAGTTCTCCTTGGCGTTGGCGAACTCCTCTTTGTGATATGCCTGGGCCTGTCCCGCGCTAATCGGTTTTGAGAGCGTCACCATGATTTATCACTCGAAAAAGTGCTGCTGTTCATTGACCTGGGCGGCTGGCTCCAACTGCGCAGAGACGGCGACCGGCGGCTTCTTCGGCGGAGCAACCTCGATCACCGGCTCGGCCTCTTTGAACACAACAGACTCCGTCTGCGCGGTCATTTTTTCAGCTGTCGCGATCATCTTCCGTTCGACGAACTTCTGCGCGTGGTTCGGCAGCTCAAGGTATGGGAAACGCATCCGCACGACGAAATTGCCGTGCTTCAAGTAGCCATGCAGCGGATCAAGCCCCGCCACTTCCGACGACATAACCAATGGCTCCCGGGTTATGTCGCGCTGCTCGTTCTGCGAGTTCGTGGGGAACCGGCCTACTGTCCGCGACTCACGGAAGCGTTCGATTTCGATCTCACCGATGGCTTTCGAGATCCATTCGGACGCATGAGGCTCACTGGTTTTGAGGAAGATCTTCGTCGCTGGCTGCGACAGCATCGCCTCCGCAACATGGCCGTACAGCGCCTCCACCTGCGCCTTGCCCTGAAAGCCCAGCACCATCGGATTATTCGATTTTCTGTTCTCCGTCACCGCCGTTTTAAGCTGCGGTAGATGCTGCAGGCTGGCTAACTCGTCGAGCACGAACCACGTCTTGCGGGTGCTCGATTCCTCATTCATCAGACGCAATACAAGTAAGTCCAGCCACAGGCTGATGAGCGGACGCATCCTCTCCCGCATCGTCGGCTTCGATGTCAGGAACACCCATCCTTTGCGCTCCTTTGCCCACTCGACCGTGCTCCAACGCTGCTTCGTCTCCGACTCTCTGGGCAACAGCTTGAACGCATCCGCCACCATATTCAGCGACCCCAGAACGCCGCTGCGCTGGTTCGCCGCGCCCTTCTCGATCATCGCCGCCATCTCTGTCCCGGCGATCCGCTTGTCGATCTCATCCGCGTTCGCCATCCAGTACGTTAACTCCTCCGGCGTCGGCCTCAGATTGATTAGGTGCGCGAAGATTTTCCTCGGCGCTTCGACGAAGAACCGGTTCTCCCGGCCCTGATCTGGGAACAGGCTGACGGACAGCGTAAGGGCCTCGGCCTCGTGCGGAACCTCGTCGCCGGGAGTCCAGAACGGACACCGCGCATCAAGCGGATTCAGCACCACGTCGCCCCTGGCTTCGTTGTAAAACTGCGGCAGATATTCCATCGCCGGGTCATACACAATGGCCGCTTCGCCGCGTTCCCAAACTTGCGAGAGTATCTGTCTTATAGCCGCGCTCTTGCCTGTGCCGCTGTCTCCTACGATGAGGAAGTGCATCGCCTCGCGGTCGCGCGGAACCCGCGCCCAGCGACTCAAATCATTGCGCATGACCTTGTCGATCCAGCTCCGCTCCTCATTGATGAGCGCGATGCCATCCGGCAGATGAGTCGTCAAGAGCTTCGACTTGCCCAACTTCTCGTTGAACTCCGCCGTCGTCACCAGCTCCGGCCCGCGTAGCCTCCGGCCATGCTTCCAGATCATCCGCCGCGCCCGGTCCTTCGGCACCGCCAAGATCAACGCAAGAACGAAGAATGCCACTTCGAGGGAGACCGGAAGCCGATAGAATTCCCAGCTCCCGACATTGTCATAGACGGCCTCACTCATGATCCGATGCAGCCCCCGGTCATTGAACGTACCCCTCACCCAGGTCAGCCGCGCGATGCCGTCCTTCACACCCTGCTCCGTCAGCCTGTAACCCGGCCTACCACCCAACGATGGAACCTGCTCGATCTCGTCGCCCATCACAAGGCGCTGGCCCTTGCCGACCGCCGCCTCCAGCAGCGTGTACTTGCTCGCCGACGTTGCCGACACCTTGCCCCGCGCTCCGCTCTTCAGGTAGTCCGTCAAGTACAGACGCTCCGCCGCCGTCCAGCTTTCTTCGTATTGGAGCGTCAGCATCCCGACAAAAAACGCCAGTGACAGCAGCGTTGCCGTCCACGTCCAAACCGGCGTTCGGCTCGGCCATGCTTTCGAGTATTCCTTCCGTCCCCATTCCGACATACTTAGGCCCTCACTTCCAATTCAACACCAGCGTTGCGAACGGACGGTCTGCCGTCAGTTCGCCGACCCGCTGCGCGATTTACCTTCTCTCGATCAGCACGCTCGATCAGTTCTTTCATTGCCTCGGTCGTCAATCTCTCACCCTTGCCGAGCGAGAAGAGAAGATTTATCAGGATGGCTCGCAGAGCCAAGAGTTCGGCGAGCAATACCTCGTCCCCGTCGTCTTTCCTGATGTCGAGCAACTCTGCTCGCACCCACTCCGAAAGGGTCAACTTCTGCGAGTGTGCTCGCATTTCTAAAGCTTCAAACTCGGCCTCAGTGACCTTCGTTCCGACAGATTTATTGCGCAGTGGGAGCTTCAACATACGTTTTTCCTTTGCCGCCGGAATGTTCGTGACGAACTAAGAATCAAGTAGTTACCGTGCAGTACTAGTTCTTCGAGCACGGCATGTGGGCAGAAGCGAAATCCAACTGCTGCCGGTAGTTACCGCACGGCAACTAAAGTTCCTCTGCAGCACCCAATCTGGGGTGGCGTGTCCCCTTAGACGAAACATTCCTACGCCAGCCGGCGAAATATTCCTTGCAGAAGCGAAGCTCTCTCTTCAACATCAAGAGCGCGCGATTCGTTTGTCTCGCGCCACTAAAGAACAAGCAGAAGTCGTCCTGCATGTGGGCAAGTCGCCCTACACCGATCCCTTCCTGCTGACCAATCTGCTGTCGCTTCGCTTGCCGCTCACGCCAACGCTGAAGGTCCGGCTTTCGAGCCGATTGGCTGTAGAACTCATGCATGACCTTCTGAATGGAACGCTCGACTTAGCCTTTGTGACTGGGCTGCCAGACACCGCGCGCCTCACGTCGGTGTTGGTGTCAGATCAGACATTCTTCGTAGTCATGCTGAACGACGATCGACTCGCTGCTCAGAGCGAGATCGGCACCAACGATCTTGAAGATACGTCTTGTGTCCTCTTCGAACGGCACGTCCATCCGTTCTTGTACGACGATGTTGTGCGAGTCATGAGGCCGGCATCAAAATCTGGGTGCTCACTGCACCACGTCATGAACGCAGAGGACGCCGCTCAATTCGTTCGTCGCGGGTTTGGGGTGGCTGTGCTGACCCAAGCTGGAGCGTGGCGGATTGCGCGAGCAGGTTTAACCATGAGATCACTGAACGCAGACGGGCTGCGAGTGCAAACAAGACTCACCTGCAGATCGGATAGCCAGAATCGAACTGTTCGGGATTTCGTCCGGACCTTTATGAGCTTGATCGAACAGAAAAGCCCCGTCAAGCAGATGGGTTTGCGTCTGGCTTCATGAAGACTCGTTTTCTTAATCAAGTATCGATCACAACCACGTTCAGGGGACCGGATCGACTACATTCGGGGCATTCAAACACTCCGGTAATCATCGCGTCTTCTGTCACATCGTCGCGGTGCACTATAGCTCCGCAATAGGCGCATCTGTGGACAGACTTGAACCGTGGACTTCTCGCCGAAAGCTGCTCCCGGTTGTTCTGATTGTCTTCTGGCATCGCTCCCCCTTTCTGCTCCCAATAGCGCCCGGTATGACGGATCGGAAATGCTGAGAAGTGTTGGTCGCTGCCGAATAGGGGCGCTTCGTTTGTAGTGGCCGGGGGCCGTAGGCAGCAAAGGGGAGAGTGGAAGGCGGTGAACGGGGCTATCACGGAACTTGATTACTCCAGGGTTCATCGGCGAATTGCAATTTCCCGACGCAATCTTCTGCCGCTCAACGAAGCTGTGAAATCTGCCGCGAGGTCCCTAGAAAACCTCTCCTGTATGCAACACCCGAGATACTTTCCTCTCCTTCGAATCGGACAGACCACTCACAGGAAAGCGGGTTCCATCACCGCCTCGAAGTTCGTAAAACGATGAGAGCGCCAGCAGCCATGGCAATCCCGGCGCCCAGGACGCACAGCGCCCTCTTGGGAACCTGGCGGTTGCCGCTCGGTTGAGCTGCGGGCAGTGGGGTTGCGACGAAGGGCCGTGTGCCGAGAAGAAGGTAGGCGTCGAAAGTACCACCAGTATGCGGCGCACACATTCCCTTCGGACTTGGCTCGTAACCGGCAGGGAAAGCGTCGAACACGCAGTTGTAGCCGTCAGGAAGCTAAATCGCTTGGTAAGCAACTAGGAACTTTTCTCACTCCACGAATCTTATTTGGAGAGACTAGAACCCTTTGGCGGCCTCCTCGGCGTACTCGCGGTAGGTCCGCTGAGGTCGGCCGAGAAGCGCGGCAACCTTCTTGACTTCGACGGGCGAGCCGACCATACCATCTCGCTGAAAGCCTCTGAACATGCCGACCACGTCGTACGCCATCGCACTGGGCAAACCTAATTTCAGGTTGGCTTTCTCGGCCGCGCGGAGATCATCGCCTAGGTATGCAATGTTGCGTCCAAGGACTTCAGACCAGAGCGCAACGGCAGACTGGCTAGTTACTACGTCCGGGCCGTGTATCTCGATGCGTTCCGTTGGCAAGGCGTCAGGTGACTGATCTCGCCGGATGAGGCTGATGGCTGCGATCTCTGCAATGTCCCGTGCGTCTACCATCGTAACGCCGACGCTACCGATCGGCTCAGGATAGACACCCAGTTCAACCACCGGTTTACCGTCATTCTGAAAGAAGTAATTCGGGCGCAGAATTGTGGTTGACAATCCGAATCGCTCGATCATGAGCTCCGTAGCGTATTTCGCGTTTGCGTGCGGGCAGTCAAGAAACACGTCTGAGTGAAACATTGAGAAATATACAAGCCGCTTGATTCCAAACTCCTGGGTTACGTTCAGTACGAGCAGTGCGCGATTCAGTTCGTCTGCAACGACAGGATTGAGCAGAAAGACCGTGTTGATACCTGTGAGTGCAGCGCGCATCGAATCGGCATCCGTGGTGTCACCTTTCACCGTTTTCACATTATGCGGGAATTTTCCCTTATTTTTGTGTATGAGCGCGGTGACATCCGCACCGCGACGCGCAAGTGACTCGACGACGTGCGTCCCGATTGTGCCTGTACTTCCAATCACGAGGATAGACATTCGCATCCTTTCACATTTTACCGATTCGGAGTTCCAGCTCGGTGGGACAAACATTTCATCTGCTGTTGTGTCAGATGACAGAATGCAAGGCTTTAGGGTTTGCACGCATGCAAACCAGTGTTGCACGGTGTACACCGGTGAGAGTTTCGATTCGTGGGAAGCTCAAACACATAACATGTCTCCAGTCTGGTCGGCCTACGATTCCGCGTGTTGCTCTAGGCCACTTCAAGTGACGTTCGCTTCCACGGACACAGAAGTAAAACGCCTTCACGAGTTGCTCGGAAGCGCACCCCGAGGCTATGAAGACATGCCCTCAGAGCTGATGAATACATGGCAGCTAAAGCGGGACTGAACGATGGATCAGCAGCAAAGGCACATCGGCGGACAAGCTGCTTAACCTCTGGCTGCGGCGAGAACAGGGGCGCGTGTTTGTCGCGGTGATTAGCCGCGAACTGCTCTTACGAGAGCTCTAGTTTTCGGCGGAGTAGGATGAGCATCTTTATCATTCAGACCCTTCTTCGGACTTGATGCGGTGAGGTGAAGGTCGGTGAAGAGCTCCTTCAGTTCATGGCCACCAAGCCTTGGGTCCCGGTCTGTACCAAAGTAATCTCCAAGAAACTGCAGGAAGGCTCCTACCTTTGGAGTAAGCTTTGTGGTTCCGGAGTAAAGGGCACAGAGGGATAGTGAAGTAGGCGTCCATTCAGGTATAACCGGAACAATCAGCTTGGCTATGTGTGGCTGTCTGGCCATCCACAAAGGAAGTGTCGCGATGCCAACGTCGTTGCAGACGAGTTCCAAGTGGACGCTCGGGTCGCTCGTTATGACGTGAAAACTTATCTCGGGGGAAATCACTCTATTGGCCTTGGTGAACTTCCATCGTCCTGAGCCGATGCAACGATGCTGTGCGAGGCTCAAAGGGCCTTCCGGACTTCCGTGCTGCGCTGAATATCTCCTCGATGCGAAGAGACCACGCAGAATGCTTGGATAACAGCGAAGACGTCTGGTGCTATCTTTAGGCGCTTTGAGCCTGAAGAGGATATCGACATCTTCTCGGGGTTCCTCATCCCATCCAGAAGCGTATAGTTCAAACTCAACGCGCAGCGAAGGGTAGGCTTCCACAAAGTGATTCAACACTGGGGCAAGTACGTCGCGCGCGAAAGTCACAGGACAGGCAATGCGGAGTAGCCCGCCAGGATTCTCGCGGTGTTTTTCAAGAAGATCCCGCCCGTCTCGAAGCGAACGAAGCGCTTTCTTACATGTAGCCAGGTATTCCCGGCCTTCATCCGTGAACGCGAGACCCTTTGGGCTGCGCTCAAAGAGCATGGCTCCGATACTTTGCTCGAGCCTCGTTATGGATCGACTTACCGTCGAGGTTGGAAGATCAAGCTTTTTTGCGCCAGCACTAAAGGTGCCAGCCTGAGACACAATAACGAAGATCCGTATGTCGTTGAGGTCGAGCTGCGGCATAGGCTCCCGAAACCTGTTAGCTAAGGTGGTGGCTGCGGCAAGAGAGTCGGCGACTGTTGTGAACTGCCACCTACTATAGAGGAAGGCCTAGCAGCGTCGAGACCAGGCTACGCTTCCTTGAGCAGTTCGGTGCGGTATTTTGGGGCGAGGGCTTTCACCTTCTCCATCATCTCCGCTTGTTGAGATTTGTCGAGCTTAGGCGGTGCAGTGGTCCGTGTCGCGACGGGAATACCGATTTGCCGAAAGAACTCCTCCTGGCCGGCAGGTGAGCAAATGCAGAGCAGGCGAGCAGGCTTCGAAGAAGCGTTGTGAAACTGGTGAGGTGCGTTTGAAGGAATATTTACCGTGTCTCCGGCCCGCACTATCGACTTCTTGCCGCGGAAGGTGGTCTCGACTTCTCCCTCCAGCAGAATAAACGTTTCCTCGAAGTCGTGACGATGAGGGGAGGGACCTCCACCTGGTGGGATGTGCATATCAATGACACAGAAGCGGCCGTTGGTTTGCTTGCCGGAGACTGTGATCGTATAGGTGTCTCCAACCAGACCGATGTGAGGAAGCGTCTGGTCCGTGTCGGGCTGTGCGAAGGTGAGGCTTCGCTGCAGATCGTCGGCGGGAAGAGGTGGATACTGCGGTTCGGATTCGGACATGAGGCTGCTCCTGTTTCGCGGGGATAGGGTAGGTGAAGATTGGAAGACCATAGGCGAAATTGCGGCCCAGAGGCTCCGGCCAGCGAGCTCCGCACCGGCAAGTGCGGCCATCGCAATGGTAGAACGACGCGAATAGAAGGCCATCGCTACTCCAGCTTTAAAGCAAAGTCGTGGAAAAGACGCATGAGCTCCGCAGGTTGTTCTTCTGGAATGAAATGGCCGCAACCCGACAGCGTCTTCGCCGTCACGTGGTCCGCGACTGCGCTGACCATCTGGCCTACCTTTGCTCCAAGGGCTTTTTCTCCTCCGATGGCAAGCAAAGGGGTCTGTACCCGGTGTCTTCTCAGCGGAGTGGTCTGTTCGATCGTGGTGAAAGCCGCGCGGTAAAGGCCAAGAGCCCCGAGCACTCCCTCAGTTCCTTGGAAAGTTCTTAACGTTTCCTGAATGGAAGCTTCGCTAATGGAAGCCGGATCAGCAGTGGCTCCATCGTAGAACCAGGTAAGAAACTCGCGTTCCTTGCCGACAATGAGACGTTCGGGCACGCCCGGTGCAAGGGGAAGAACCCACCACCACATCGAACCTTTCTGCATGGCTTCCGGAGTGTAAACGATGACCTTGGTCAGGAATTCTTCCAGCATGGTCGGAACTTCCATATAGACGAGGCCTTCGACCTCGTCGGGATGGTCCGCCGCCCAGAGCAACGCCGGATGGGCTCCCATGTCGTGAGCCAGAAGGAGCAACTTCTGGCCGCCGCCAAACTGGATCTGGCGAACCAGCGCTCGAAATTCCTCCGCCAACGCGCGAGCGTCGTATCCCTCGGTTCCTTCCGGCTTGTCAGAATCTCCGTAGCCTCGCATATCTGGCACAAGGACTGCATACCCCGCCTGCGCGAGTAGCGGCATCAACTTGTGCCAACTGTAAGCGGTTCCCAGGAAGCCATGCCAAAGGAGGACCGGCTTCCCGTGGGGATTGCCGCCGATCCAAAAGTGAAGACGAACTGCGTTCACGGTTGCCGTGACGCTGCGGTAGTTTGCGATCTCAGGAGTGCTTGTCGAGTGAGTCAAAGGATGCTCCTTAGCTGGTTGCTTGCATCATGGGAGCTGACGCGACGAGAAGCTTGATGATCTCACTGCCCGCTGGCGAAGCCCAGTCCTGAATCAGTTCAGCGATCGCGGTATTCGTCGTGGTGAGAACGACACCCGCCTGCTGCATGCGTTGCCGCGCCACCGCTTCCTGAATGTCCCACGAAGAACCTGAGGCATCAAGAATGGCCTGAACACTGTATCCGAGCTGGACGGCGCTGATGCTCGGGAAGATAAGACAGATGTCAGTTGTTACCCCGCCCATGATGAGGTTCTTCCGGCCTGTTGCTTCGATGGCGCCGCTGAAGTTCGGGTCGGCCCAGGCGTTGACGATACCCACGCGTCGGACTCGACTCTTATATGCTTCCGGGGCTGCTTTTTGCAGGGTCGGGGCGATGGGCCCTTGCATGTGGTCTTCTTGGCTCGATGTCAACAAGATTGGAATCTCAAGCCGGACTGCGGCAGTGGCGAGCGTGACGGCGTTGCGCAGGGACACGTCGGAACTGGTGGAGCGAATCAGCTGCAGAGTTCCAACTTGGTAATCGACTAAAACAAGCGCAGTGTTCTCCGGGGTGAACTGGCCGCGCATCTCAAACTTAGGCTTAGGCGTTTCAAACATTGGCGTAGGCTCCTGCATTCTCGTTGTGTTCGTTAGCACTATGAATCGAATGCCCTATTCCTCAAGTCGGAGCTCTTCAAAAAAAGAACGAAGCGTCCGTGGTTCCCGGCCAAGAATGGCTCGCAGGGTGGTCGCATTGCCGAGCAGTGCGTGCTGGTCATACCAGGAAAACATCCGCCTCAGCTTTGGTGGGGGGCCACCGTAAGTTGGCAGTTCCAATCTTGTCGGGGTGACAGTGCGGCCGAGTACCGATCCCATCAGGGCAGCTACGTCGTACCTGTTCAGGTTGCCTTCTGAACAGAGTTCGAATGTGCCATATAGCAGCCGATCTTCCGTGAGCGCGATGGCAGCAGCCTCTGCGACATCGCGATAGTCTACGCGCGTGAAGCGGGTCTCGTTTGACCATGGCTCCCCGTACACGCCATTCTCTTTCGCCTTCGCGAATGATGACGAGAGGTTCTGGAAGAACATCGCGGGGTGAAGAAAGACGTACTCCAGGCCTGAATCGAGCAGTGCTTCTTCGACTGGTGCCTTCGCTGCGTGATTCTCCAATTCGCTCAGGATCGGATGAATGACGGAGGAGAACACAACTCTCCGCAGACCGGATTGTTCCGCAAGAGCGACAAACTGGGTACCCACCTGAGCCTCGTTCTCCAGGACGGCGGGTGCAATATAGAAGGCTGCATCCATGCCCCACAAGGCAGCAGCAACCGCGCTTACATCGGTCAGGTCGCCGGTGACAACGTCGGTCAATCCCAGCGTGTGTGCAGCTTTTTTGTCTTCCGCTCTATGAACGAAACCGCGTACAGAAGCTCCGCGCTTCAGCAGTTCTGGAATTACGAGGCTTGCGGAAGGACCTACGGCCCCCACCGCAAGTATCTTCAGAATTTGCGCTTTGTTTTCCATAGTTCCGGTTTCCTCTCCTTCGCATTTCAACGCTTGACCTTACCACCATCGACAACGAGTAGCTGACCAGTAACGAAGTCCGCATTGCCAGCATCGCAGCACGATGCAGAAGGCGCTCCACCTAGTGCGTCAGGGTCATGAGAGCTTCTCCACCTTGAAGATGAATGCCGAGCGGCCGACAAACAGTGCGGCGAGCGAAAGCGCAGCCATAACAGTATGGATCACGTGGGCGATCGTGTTTGGCGCAGACAACGCAGGCAGGAACGGTTCCCCGATCCAGAATGGCGCGTAATAGCCAAGCATCAAGACGAAGATCAGCCACCAAGTCCCGCGGGTGCGCAGCGACGGAGGGCCGAAAAAGACGGCGAGGAACACCGCCATTTCCGCCACATCCTTGCAGACCTCGCGGAACACGTGGTACCACCCGTGCGTCGGGCCTAGGGGAAACGTCGCCGGCAGCGTGAAAGCCGGGTCGCCGATATGGCCTACGCTTTCCCACCAGCTGACGAGCCCTACCAGCAGCCCAGCGACGAGCAGAACGCGGGCCAGCGTAAGCCGCCGAGTCATAGCTCGTCCCACAGCTCTATGTACCGTGTGCACAGAAGACGGCGCCAGCATTTTTCCGTAATGCGTCATGACGTTAATGGGCGACGGAATAACTTGGCTTGCGTAAGGACTTAAGGCCCACACCGCAAGTACCCTCAGATTTTGCGCCTTGTCCTCCATGGTTCCGATTCCTTTCCTTCGCGATTCAATGCTTGACCTTGCCACCGTCGACAACGAGTGACTGACCAGTAACGAAGTCGGCGTCCGGGGATGCAAGCAGGAAGACGGGACCAGCCAAGTCGACGGCAGATTCGTCCCGCTTCAGCGCTCTTAGCTGCCGCTGTTCGTCTATCAGCTTCTTGGGCATGTTCTCAAGCACGGGGTCCGTCAGCGTGAGTCCAGGAGCCACCAGATTCACGGTAATTCCATAATTACCGATTTCCATGGCGAGAGACCGAGTGAAGCCCACAAGGCCGGCCTTCGCGGAGACGTAATGTGTTTGGCCTGGGACTCCCTCGAAGACTGAGGCTGAGCCGATGTTTATGATCCGCGCCCAGCCGCGTTCTTTCATCAAGGGGAGTAGAGCATGCGTCATCTGAAAAGTGCCGGTCAGGTTGATTCCAATGACTTCCTGCCATTGAGCGAGTGTCATCTGTTCGAATGGGACAAGCAGAGCAGACGTCAACGCACCACGTCCAACTCCTGAGCCGTCACCAGATGCCCCGGCACACGCGCCGCGGGGAGTATGGCCTCTTCCGCTACGCTCCAGAAGCCACACTCCCCACAATCCCAATACCCTCTCATCTAGAAGTGGACTACTTTTACTCCGCCTCACTGGCCTGCTTTTACTCCGCCCTTGACACCTGGAACGCGATGGCTACCGTTACCGCCTCCATCAAGCTTCGGGATGAAACATGCGCTCGATGATCGTGCAGTGTGGGGTGTCTGGCAAATCGGATCTATTCGTGTGTTTATGGGCGTGAAGATGAAGAGGTTGCCTCTTCCTCTCCGCCGATTCCTGCGGCTGGAAGAGGAAGAGGCGGCTATGACGAGGCGAACTAATAGGGACGTGCTACGATCACCTTCCATAAATGGTCCCGCGTGCCGTTGTCGTGGAACTGAACGATGTTTGCGCCATTGATGGATGACTCGCCGCTGACACCGAGTAGCAGGCCGCTGTTCATGTTTTTGATCTGGAATTGACCGCCACCAGTATCAATGAACTGCCAGACGTGATCGGGGGTCCCGTTTTCAACAGCTACTTTGATCAAGGCATTGTCGACCTTGGACTCTCGGTCAACTCCCAGGACATTATTGCTGTAATAGCTACGGATTCGGAAGAGGTTGTAACCGTCCTCCTCCAGTTGCCAGATGTGGTCCTTCGATCCGTTGTCCTCATACTGCTGTACCTGAGCGCTGTCATTGAAAGATTCGTTTTCGATACCTAGCAGTTTACCGGTTTCGACATTGACGATTTGATAAAAGGGTTTTGTGCGCGGGTCGAAGTTCGGCACCACCGTCCATAGGTGATCCGGGGTACCGGTATCGTGGAATTGAACAACGTTCGCGCTATCTGCTTTTGACTCTCCGTCGACACCGAGAACCAGACTGCTATAGTTACTTTGAATCAGCTGTGGTCTGGAGTTCAACGGGTCCACCGAAGTCCACAAGTGGTCGTTTGTACCGTTGTCTAAGGCTTGTTTGATCAAGGCGCTATCGGCCTTGGACTCTCCAGCGATCCCGAGAACCAGGTTGCTGAAGATGTTGCGGATTTTATAGATGTGCGTTCCGATATCCTCAAAAGCCCAAAGCTGATCCGGCGTTCCAGTATCCCTGAACTGCTGTATCTGCGCACCATCGGCTTGTGACCCATTCTCGATCGCCAGTGCCTTACTGCTGTTGGCATTGACGACTTTGTACACAACTGCGTTACGAGGGTCTTGGACCGGCACCAGCATCCATAGATGGTCCTTCGTGCCGTTGTCGTGAAACTGGACGATGTTAGCGCTGTTTGCGGAGGACTCTCCGCTGACGCCAAGCAGCAGGCCACTATTTCCATTGCGTATCTGGAATGCGCCGTTAGCGGCGATGATAAGCTGCCATGCGTGGTCGGCAGTCCCGTTATCATGGGCTTGCTTGATCAGGGCACTGTCGACGGTGGACTCTCCATCGACCCCTAACACCAAATTGCTGGCTATGTTCCGAATCTTCACGTTGCCGCCGCCCGCGTCCTCCACTGCCCATGCGTGATCCTGCGATCCGTTGTCCTCATATTGCTGTATCTGCGCGCCGTCGAAGGGATACTCGTGCTCTACCCCCATCAACTTACCGGTTTCGACATTGATGATGTGGTAAGCGCCATTGGTGCCTTGCAATGTGTTTGATGGCGTGAACGGCTGAAGGATCGCTGCGCCAACATCGACCTTGACCGTGCCGAGCGTAGCCTGATGAGCTACAGACTTGCCGTCGACGAAGACGCTTAGCCCGGCACCTTGCCCATAGCGCGTGCCCTGGCGGTCCCAGAGCAAGGTCACGTTATGGCCGTGGTAGGGAGTGTCCTCGAGGGCGAAGTAATCCCATGAAGGCGGCGCCAGCGGCGAGATCACCAGGGAGTTGTCCGATTGTCCGCGCAGCCCGATAAAGCCAGAGATCACATTATCGACATACGAGGAATGGTTGTAGTCGGTGCCTTCGTAGATCCAGTTGCCGGTGTCAGGATCGTGCGCCTGGCCAACGTAGGGCACCCCGTTGTTGAACTGGGTAGCGGCGTAGGTGTGAAGCAGGTTGACGTAGTCATTTGAGTTCACAGTAGATTGCGCCGGGTAATCGATCAGCAGATTGGCCAGGCCGGTCAGGGTTTGCGATGTCTCAAACGGCCACGACGGGCCATTCCAGTGACAGCAGCCCTTAGAGGCGTCGTACATGTACCAGCGGCTGCGTTTTTCTGCAGTCGGTGGACCATACGCGGTCGCGAATCCTGCAGGGTCCAGCAGCTGGCCCATCGCGACAGAATCCGAAGGTAAAGCTGCTCCAAACATCCACGGAAGGAAGCCCTGCTCCTCGCGCGTGTCCAGCAGCGCGTTCGAGGGATTGTTGTCCCGGTTCATGTGGTAATAAAAGCTCCGGCTAGAATCCCACAGGTGCTGATGCATTGCCGTCTGTAAAGCGGTTGCGCGGCCCGAGTATTCCGACTGGTATGCACTGTTGCTGGCAAGTGAGGCGATGTGTGAGATCGCCTGGGCATCTCCGAACTGGTAGGAGTTGATCATGGGACGGTAGCCCGCGCCGCCGTGGTAGGGGTCAGACGATTCAAACGAGGCCGGCGTGTACTCGGTCGCATCCCACACAGGAATCTGCCAGTACAAACCCAGCTGGGAGTTAAAGTGATTATCCCAGCCGCGATACTGCTTCACCAATGGATCTAGCAGTGAGGTTGTAAATGGAGCATCTCCCGTCGCAAGAAAGGTCTGCCAGACCGCCGTTCCCGCCCAGAAGCTGTATTCGTGTGCCCAATCGCTCGTATCGGCATTGACGCTATCATTTTGCGGTTTATAGTTCTGGCCGGGTCCATTTAACCAATACTCGGTAATGCCCCGCACATATTGCTGGTCTCGCAGCCAGCGGCCTTCGATGATCTGGTGGCCGGCAGCAGCGGAGATGCCGCCATACGGTGCAGCATACCCGGGGGCCCCGAGAAACTCCGTAGAGACCCAGCCTACGGATGGAACAGGCACCAGATGTTCTTTGTACGTGTGCCAGCGGTAGTAGTAGATCTGCTGGATCTGCGGATCGGGGACTTCCAGAAAGGGGATGTTCGCTTGAAACCAGCTCGGATCGGAATCAACATTGCCGAGCAGCACCGCATGGTTCAAAAATTTTCCGGGCGATGGGGCCGTCGGCGACTGCGGTTGTTGCGGCGGTGGCGGCGTGCCCCCACCCGAGGTGCCGGATGCGCGGGGTTGGTAGTAGCAAAATTTGGTGGTCCCTGGAGCGGGGTCCCCTCCGAAGGCAGCACTGCTGCAAGCATAGTTTGCCGCGCCCACGTTTTCGTAGTACCAGGGGCCTTGCGCCGGACCATACGCCATTTCGCCAGGCGCTTCGAAGGTGCAGGCTGAGCCTTCACTTGCACAATAGTGAAATCCCGGCGGCCCTCCATATGCCATGTAATTGGTGTCTCGCTTTGACACTCCCTGGAGATACGCTGTGAAATCGCTGGGACGATCGGTTGTGACCATCGTCGCACCTATGTTCGGTCCTCCCATGTTTAGAAGGAAGCTTATGGAGTCGCGATTGTCATTATGGTCGTAAGGCAGGCTAGGGTCAGTCGGGCCTGTGTGGTTCTTGTTATTGAAAAGGTAAAACTCTGGAACGTAGCAGCAGGTACCATCCCCCGATCTGAAGTATTGGCCCTGAGCAGGGTCTCCGTTCACGTAGTACTCGGGGACCGAATGGAATTGGGAGATGGTCATTGGCTGCTGAGTCACTCGATTGGTACGCGCGTACGCGAGCACGGAGCTGAGGATCGCCCCGTTTGGCGTCCCTACAGGATCCTTCATCGAGACTTCGATCGCGACGATGTCGATTGGACTCGATTCAAATCGTGAAATCCAATCGTTCATGGCTGGTTCGCCACCGAATGAGATCGTTGCAGGCTCGGGTATGTCACCTTCTTCTACATCGGCTGCCCCCGCTTGCGGCTTAGCGATTCCTGAAGTGTGAAAAACGGGGTTGAATTTCACTGCTGTGTAGGTTGCACCGAAGGTCGTCTTGTAGGAGTCGACTGTAGGAAATGCAACTGCCGGAACCTTCAAGATCGTCCACGACGATGCAGGATGCCCGCCGCTGTCTTGGTTCCTTTGAACGATATCCCATGCCACCGCCGCGGTAGCCGCATCCTTGATGTCGAGAGCAACGACCATCTGTATGCCGTTGAGTTGAATGTAGGTATACATATCCTGCAAAGTGGGCGGGTAAACTGTCGAGGCAACGCTCTGCGCGCAACCATGATTATTAAGGTCAGCCACAACGTTAACGCTGTCTCTCAGCCAGGTCTGACCCAAAGAGGATCTAGTGTTTGCAAGGGTCGTATTACCTACTACAGCATTAGCGGCATCGTTGGCAGCGTTGCTGCCCGGCGGGATGAACGGATCATATAGCGTATTGCCCAGGAAACCCGCCCGCCCGCACCACTCTCGGCCCCACGTACTGTCATGGCTTAGGATGGGCACATTATCCTGCGTCAGCTTTACGTCGATCTCGATTGACTCCCATCCCTCCTGCGCAGCCAATCCTACCGCCTGAAGCGAGTTTTCCGGCACATTCGGCGCTTGGGTAGTACCCGCAAGCGCGTGAGTGCCACGGTGAGCGGCGAGCATGACAAGATCGGGATGCGGGTTCCTGATCGCCCACAAGATGTTATTAACGTCCCAGTTGCAGGGATTGTTAGCACTGGATCCAATCGCTGTGGGGCAGCCAAGTAACGGGCTCGGGGCTGTTGCCGTTTGTGCGAAAGCAGAATCGGCCAGAGATGCGCTCCCAACTACCCCAATCACAATGGCTAACAGTCTATAAATACCCCAGCGGCGAATGATCGATTTATTGAATCTGGAGTTGGCGCTCGGAACGAGATAAGTGAGTCCTGAATGCTGAGTGCTAAAAACATTTCTGGCAAGCCAATGGAATTGGCTCGCGATGGAATTGTCTGGCATGGTGCGTCACCTAATCTTCCATCCAGTCAGGGGACTGGACTTGCTAGTTTAAGTTCGTGCGCAGCGTAGTTCGGTGAAGTAAACCGACCTCATAACCGAGGCACTTTCTTATTTATCAGTGGCTTTTTGTACTCTCGTTCATTGCCGTTTACCTTGTACCGTAGACGGGAGTCGTTCGATGGGACCCTGATCTTGTAATTGGATCTACATGTGTTGTGGGCGTAAACTTGATTAATCGTGTGTGAAGATTGCTTAATAAACTTCGTAATTGCGGACGCAAGGGTTTGGCCAAAGCGGTGCCCTCGCGTCCGCCTTGGGCTAGAACTCGACGCGGGCCCCGAGCTGAATGGTCCGCGGTTGATAGTTACTGGTTGACCTGCCGAACGATGCTGAGCTGAGATCGCTTGTTACTCCGGTCAGGTTGGTACGGTTGATGACGTTGTAGAAGTCTCCGCGGACCTTCACGGTCAGGGAGTGATCGCGTAAGCTGCCGGAGAATGCCTTGATAATGCTGGCGTCGATGTTTAGTAGCGCGGGATTCAGGTAGTGATTGCGTGTCTCCGTGCCCTGCACAAAGAGACCCACCGGCGGTGCGGTGAACTCGGGTGCGGTAAAGACTCCGCTGACATAATTCGCCTTTGGCCGAGAGCCGGTGTAGTCCTTGATGGGGCGATTCGGGAAGGCGAAGTTATAGCCTTGTGCCTGGTAGTCGCCACCGGAATTGATGAGACTTCCATCTGCCCGCTTCGTGATCTTATAGGCGGCGCTGTTGAAGACGCTGAATGGTTGTCCGCTCTGACCTACAGAAATAGTGCTCAGTTCGTAGTCGTCGAGAAGCTGCTTCAACAGTAAGCCCTGATGTTTATAAGGTGTTTTGACGTAGCCAGCGACGGTGATTCGGTTCCGCGTATCGAATGAAGAATTCGCGTAGTAGCGGCCTAAGTTAGTCGGGTCGGGATAGTCGTCCTGTCCGGTGATGAGGGTATTGCGCAAGCCGGCGATGCCGGTATCGCGCGAGTGGCTCCACGTGTACGACGCTTCATAAGATAGCCACTGGCCATGGCTCTGGCGCAGGGTTGCGATCATTGCGTCGTAATGTCCATAACCGCCATTGAAGACCAGGTTGATGGCACCAAAGCTGGTGTTGGGCAGTGTCTTGAGACCAGTAGTGATATTCAAGTCGCCGGGAACACGATTCAGATTTGGCCCAATCAGTTGATCGTAGAGATACGATCCGCTGTAATTGAGGCCTATGACGGTAGACTTGCCCAGGCTTTGCTCACCGCCGAAGACATAGTTGATCGTCTTTGGAAGTTTCAGGTTCGGGTTGATCGAGTTAACCGCCGCGTTCGTACCTGGAATACCTCCTTTCGCATCTACGCCTGTCGGCGGAAACACCGGCAGGGTGAACCCAACGGGATTAGGTGTCGTGCTGCCTACCTCTACAACAGGAGTAGTGCCCACAGAGAAAATCGGTTTCAAGGCAACGCGGCGGTCGAAAGTGGGCTGAATAAACGTGGGTGGGTTCGTATTGACGCGGTCGACCACCTGCCCAAGACCGATCTCGTCGAGATACAGGCCAATGCCGCCACGTATGGAGAGGGTAGGATTCGGTGAGTAGGCGAAGCTGCCGCGAGGCGAGAAGCTTCCTGACCGCCTCCCCTTGTAGACCCCATCACTGAGGACCGTATGTGCACCCGTAACCTGTGTCACGTAGTCGTCACCCTGCCCCAAGACGATATTGGCTGTCTTGTTATAGGTGCTGAAACCATAAGGCGAGACATTGCCAAAATCGTCATAGCGAACGCCGAAGCCGAGCAGCAGGCGCGGTGTCACCTTGTAGCTATCGCTCGCAAAAAAGCTGACAAGGGTATCCTGGCCGCCGAAGCGATCAAGCTTCTGCAGTCCGGTGAGTGGATCGAAAGTTACGCCGTTCTCGGTTAGCGGATTGTCTGCCAATAGCTCTTGCACAGTCTGAAAGGTGAACGTGGGCCGCGCCAAACGCACACCGAAGTCTGCCTTGTCGTTTTCATGCCGGATTGCACCGCCAAAGCTGAAGCTTTGTTTCCCTCGGACATAGCTCACCACATCGCGGCCAGAGTAGTTACGTTGTTCAAAGAAGCCGGGGCCGTTAAGGATACCCAGGGGCGTACTGATCTGGAGATTGTTAATAACTGGAACGTTATAGTTCGTGCCGCCACGGGCCTGGTAGCCGTCGATACCATAGGAAGCAAAGCTGGCCTGATTGATCAGGCGGTCACCAACAGTATGTGTGTAGTTGCCAGAGAGAAAGAAGCTGGTCAACGTAGTCGTTACGTCAAAGCCAGGCCGAGCCAGGATCACACCAGCGGAGTTGGTGGTGTTGTAGTAGTTCACGTAGACACGATCTTTGCCACTGGGTCTTGTGCCGTCAATGCGAAAGTTATACTGCCGCCCATTGTCTGGCGTGGCGCGCGGATTTTGCCCTGACACGATAAAGGGGATGCTGCAGGCAAGATTGCCCGTGTCGGTATTGCTTCCGTTGGTGCAACCAAGCACCTGGCCGGACGTGAGCCTTGTCTGCGTACTAACTAGCCCGGCCGGATACTGGCTCAAGAGCTTTACACCCAGTCCATTCGGATTGATGGTCTTGCCATAAGCCACGAACGCTGGAGTTTCGGCGGTCAGGCTGCCCGTGCTCGCCCCTACCAGGCGACGCTTGATCTCGGTCGATCCAAAGAAGAACAGGTGGTCTTTCCAAATGGGTCCGCCGACCGAAACGGAAACATCATGCCGGCGGAACGGGTTATAGAATCTTTGAAAGTACCCAAATCGCGTTAGATTGTTGTCAGAGTATTGGTAGTTGACGGCTCCGTGAAAACCGTTTGTTCCAGAACGGGTTGTCAGTTCCACCTGGATCGAGCTTCCCTGTCCCTGATCGACAGCGAAAGTATTGGTCTGGAGGGCAGCCTCCTGCACCGAGTCTGGATTGGGCGAGATGTTGGCCGTGCCGCTGTTAACCGCGCTGGTAATTGAGAAACCATCCAGCACATACTCATTCCCCGCCGCATAATGCCCGTTCGCGCTTGCCTGCACCTTGTTCTCATTGGCGAAGTCGTCGCTACTGCCGGCATTTGCGAACCCCGTAACGCCAGGGGCGATCGTAACGATAGAATAGATATTGCGGTTTTGTAAGGGAAGTTGGTCGAGCTGCTTTTGATCTACGGTGACCTGCAACCGGGTCTCGTCCGGGTTGAGTAGCGGACCGGTGGTGCTGTTTACGTTGATGGTCTGGGTCGCATCGCCAGCGCTGAGCTGAAGGTTCACACCTGCTGTCTGCTCGGTCGTCAGAATCGTCTCGATCGACTTGGAGCCGAAGCCTGGGGCTGTGGCGGTAACGCGAAAGGTCCCCGGCGCCAAGCTATTAAAGCGGTAATTGCCGCTGCTGTTGGTGCTGCCAGCAATCTTTGTGCCTGTCTTCTCGTTTTCAAGCGTCAGGCTGGCGTTTGGAATAGCCGCACCGCTGGCATCGGTGACGACGCCTTGCAGGTTGCTGGTGAACTGCGCGGCAGCGGTAGACGCTAGTAGCAAGGTGCCGAGCAAAAGACCAGTCAGCTGCCCCGAACGCAAAGATCTTACGAGTGAATTGTCGATCCTGCCCCGCAGGGGAAATGAAGCCGGGGAGTTGAACGTTGCTGCCGAGAAACGGACCTGCTTTGCCTGATTCATTGCTTTCCTTGACTCACTGGAGATGATGCGAGAGATAGCAGGGTTGACAGGGCAGATCAAAGCATTTCACAGGTGCTCATCCGACGCAGGCTCGAACCGGTCTCGAATGAAGCATTTACCTTCTATTCATGCATCATGACTCACGGTAATATGAAGGTCTAAAAATGGATTGACGAGCCGTTCACACATGCATGATTGACTTAGCCGGAGGCAGAACCGTAGATGATTGGGGCGGAACCAGAGCGTATGGCGGTTGACTCCCGCTTCCGACGTGCAAAAGATTTGCCCGCAGTTTGTTCGGAGGAGGCGTGCCGCGAGTTGGTGCGCCGCATCGTGCATGCTCCAACCTTCGTTCGTAGCGAACGTCTTGGTACGCTGCTGACCTACGTATGCGACTTGACGCTGCAGGGCCGCGCGGAAGAGATTAACGAGCAGAAGATCGGCCATGCAGTTTTCGGTCGACTGCAGGATTATGACTCTGCAGTCGACGGGATTGTACGAAGCCAGGCAAGCCGGCTGCGGCAGCGTCTTGAACTGTATTTTCAACGGGAGGGTGCAGACGAGCCGGTACGCATTGTGATCCCTAGAGGTGGCTATGTGCCAGTGTTCGAGGTGCAGGAGGCACTCGTCTCTGACCCGTTGCTTGCCGAGCCTGCACAAACTATTCCCGAGATCGCACTCTCTGCTCCTGAACCACTCGCAAATGCCAGGTCGAAAACCTACCTGCGGCCTTGGCTCCTGCTAAGTCTTAATTTATTGCTCGTTTCGATGCTGATCGGACTGTGGATTCATGATAGGCGGATCCTTCCGCCGGTGGCGGTTGCCCAACAGAAACACCCTTTTTGGAGTCACCTGTTCAGGAAAGATCAAGTAACGATGGTGGTTGCCCCCGATTCGGGGTTGGTACTCTTCCATTGCTTATCAGGTCAGGACATGGACCTGAAAGGATACCTGGACGGAGCCTATCGGTCTGAAGCTAAGGGTCTGCCCCAAATCAGTCCATCAGCAACGCGGAAAGATTGGCTTCTTGATTTAGCAAACCGCCGGTATACCTCTATCGTGGATCTGCAGGCCGTTCTAAGCCTGAAAGATCGAGCGCGAAGCTTAGGCAGTGAAGTAAATGTTCGCTACGCCCGTGACCTGCGACCGAACGACTTCAAGACTGGGACGGTGATTCTGCTGGGTATGTCTTCCGCCAATCCATGGATTGAACTCTTTGAGCAGCACATGAATTTCGTCCTCAAGGATGACTACACCAGGGCCTATTGGGTCCTCAATCGAAATCCACAAAAGGGTGAGCCGGCGCGATGGGAGACGTTAAGGAGCGATTCGCAGCGAGGGGTATTCGGGGTGGTCGCCTACATGCCGAATGTAGCCGGAGACGGCAATGCGCTTATTCTCGAAGGTGTTTCGATGGCTGGCACTGAGGCTGCATCGGACTTCGTCGATGATGATGCGCAATTGCTGCCATTCCTGAACCAGATACGGAAACCCGACGGTACTCTTCCGTACTTTGAATTGCTCCTGGGAACACAGAATATGGGCGCAAGCGCGGTTCGCAGCCAGATTCTCGCGTGGCGCACGATGAATTGAGTCACTTATTTATAGAACTAGTCGATATCGCCGGACTCCAGAAATTCGCCGACTTGACCTTCTAACGCGATGGCCAGCTCGTTTCCGTCTGACTGAATATAACCTCGCGGTCCTGCTCGTCCCCATACACCTGCACGAACGCAACCTGCTTTCCTGCCGCTGCGGGTAATTCGTCATGTTTCGAGTCGTCCATCTCTGCGCTCCTGCATTGCATTTGGGTATACTTATCGTGTTGTCACAAAAAAGCCCCCGAACTCGTCGCAATAGAGTCCTTTTCTGTTTTCTGCACAAATACTATCTCAAGTCAAGGAGCTCAGTGCTACGTTCAAGGTCGGGGTAGCTCGCGAAAAAGCAACGTCTGCTGTGGACACATATTAGGACGCTCTCTGGACTGTTGGGCTCGGTGGTGCTGGCGAGGTTTAGAGGCTGAGCCCACGGCCGTAGCCTTGGTTTTGTTGCTGCGTGGAAGGCGTTTGTTTCTGGGATACTTCGTTGCTGGACGAGTGGGCTTGCTGCTTCTGCGAACTGGAGCCGTCTGAGGTATAAAGAGCTATCTCGCGGGCAGCGGGCCGAATGCCGACGAAAGCCTTAGCGTCTAGGCGCTCGCCGGTGGCAAAGACACGATTGGCGGAGACGCGCTGGCCCGCATCAACCGCATAGCCGTACTCGATGTGCTTGGCCTTGTCGGGATTGAGCTCGACGGCTCTACCGTTGTCGAGACGTGCGCCTATAGAGTTGTTCTGCCCGATACGTTCGACTGTGGCGAAGTCGCCGGAGCGGATGCGCTGCTTCCGGTCTGAGGCGGTGAGCTGGATGCGGTCGCCTATGGCAAGCTCACGAGTTTCTTCCCAGTAGACCTTGCTTTGTGCCGTCTGTACGCGGAGCTGGGCAGGATCATAAGCGACCCGCTCTCCTGCGCTCGTCTCGACGGTGAGGGTGTTTCTTCTGGATTCATCGACGGAGACGACGGTTGCGCTGCCGTTGTGCGGAAGGCCGTACAGCTCGGGGCTGCCGGTCCGGTAGTGAATCTGATCGCCGGGGCTGTAATTCGCGGCGATCTTTGGGTTGCCGATGTGCTGCTCGATGAGGACCAGGACGGAGCGTGAGTCTGATGCAATCTTTCCTTGCGCTTGTAGGTCCGCGCGGATAAGCCGTGTCAGCTCGCGGCGCTCGGCGGCGTCGGGAGCGATGATGACGGCTCGATCCGGCTTGGCTGCGTAGTCGCGGACGACAGCAGCCAACCGATGCTCCAGGTGCGCGTACTCCTGGACGCTGGTCTGGTGCTGATGGACCTTCGGTGGCGTGGCTTGCGCTTCAGTCTCATCGCTTTCCGAAGTTTTCGGGTGAAGGGGATCGAACCAGAGGTCGGACTCGGGAACAACGCGCGGCATTAAACCTTCGGCTATCTTCTTCATCTCCATTGGCGGAAACGAGAACCGGGAGACGTAGTTTCCGAGCTTCACAAATGAGTGCAGGTCGCTCAAACCCGCGATCTCGGAACTCATCACCAGCGGCTCGATCTGCCGCACATACTCGCGGGCGATCTCACCGATGCGCTGGTGCCGGTCGCCGACTTCATGTACCCGGCCCTGCTGGTTGAGATTGTTGATAGCCTCACGGACCTCGCCCCGCGCAAGCTGCTCGACGGCCTCCTTCAATGCTGGGTCTTTCTGTCGGATGATCTCATCCAACCGTGCCGTTCGCAGCCCCGCATCCACCGGACGGCTGCTGTCATGCTCGAACTTGGCGACGGCCCACGCGCCCGTTGTCTGCGCCGGAGCACCATTCATACTTTGCTGACTCTATGCGTCGCAGGGAAGTCGGCCGAATTCTCTGTCCTGACGCGTATCGATGGCAAGCCAGTGAGAGACTTCCGCGAGACGTGGGCGAACGCTTGTAGGTCTGCTGGAGTGCCGGGTCTTCTCTTCCATGATCTGCGCCGCACTGCGGCTCGTAATCTGCGTCGTGCCGGAATCGCAGAAGGCGTCATTATGAAGATCGGCGGCTGGCGAACTCGCAGCGTATTCGAACGCTATGCAATCGTCTCGCAAACGGACATAGCCGAGGCTCTACAGAAGTTAGAAAACAGCTAAAGTTATCATCAATCGACACCGCCGAGAACGCTCTTGCGACAGAGTGTACGATGCGGTTACCGGCTTCGCATCGAAGCTCGGCGAAAGCTTCAAGTGTATACCTCAGCCCACAGATTTAGGTGTTGGTTTCTTCTCAGGGAGTCCCAGGGACCGCGGATGCGAACACGGATGTAATTGCTTGGTCGGGCGTAACGATCACTGGCCACCAGAAAGGCAAATCTCTCCATCCATCCGTCTCCTTACCGTTCTGGCGAAGCAGCATTAATACTGGGATTTGTGTTGCGTGGAGTCGGGCCATGTCGGTTTGCTGCTTCGTGTCTGGCGCATTCGAGAAGCGACCCTCTTCCCTATACCTGCGCACATTACGATCTGTCGCTGTCAGAAGCAGAACTTTTCCTAGGTGCGCGGCATCAATGCTCGTTCGTGACAGGTGTTCCAGCGCCGCGATATTGGCTTTCCGCTCGTCCTCGCCCTCGACTTCAAACTCAAGCAAATAGTAGGCCATGCTCAACAATTCGGCAGCGGTCTCCACTGGCACATAGATAGGTTTGGTTACGCTGTCGCCCAACTGCGCGATAAGGCTGTCGAGCTTCTGCAGGGTCTTCGCACCGTTCGTCTTGGCGATGGTTTGGAAGCCAATAGGTAAGAGCCTACGCCCTGGCCTGATGCTCACAATTTGAGAAAACATGAGCTTGTTGGGCGAGCACGACACTACACGGTTCGATGCGTCGCTCTGGATGAAATAGACACCTCGGTCATGCGCGCCGCTTTCAAATGCGTCCCGAAGAGCCGAGTCGAATCCATGAATGTTCCTCATGATTTGGTAGACGTTCTGCGGAGCATAGAATCGGGTTACGGCAAGCTGATTCATAGAGCGAGCGCCATACATGCGGGAGTGCTGAAGGACCGTGTCCTGCTGAAACTTCTTGGGGTTGCGGCCATAGTAGAAGCCGATCAGGTTGTTGATCGTGATGCCCCGATCAAGGATTTGCCCGCCGATGAAGAGGTTGTAGGGAGTTCTAAGTTTGAGCTGGCCGTCCTGATCCAAGAGCTGCTCAATGTCCCCCTCGGAATTGACCTTTGTGATCATGAGCTGGCCGCCCATAACCGCTGCAGAAAGCTCTGCTTTGACTTCGGCGAGACTCGGCATGGGACTTCCTTCCAGATTCACAGACCGCTTCAAGTCCGAGTACGAGCGATGCAACAGCTCGTTAAAGCGTGGGCTGTCTTCTTTCGCCTCTGCGATGAGGGAATCTCGGATTGCCGCCGCAATACGCTCCTGCCAGTCATGCGACTTTTTAGCCTGCTCCGTATGGAACAGAAATGCATACTTCTCCGGCGTATTCTTCCTGGCTCTCGCCTGTAGCCGAAGGATCGCGCCGCCGACAAGGAACGTGAAAATCGCATCGCACAGCACCGCAGTTCTCTTCTCCGTGAGCACCTGCTCGATCTTTATCCGCCGGCGATCTTCAAGCTTCAAAGCCTCTCGCTCTTCGAGCGGAACCTCGCGGTAGAAGTAGTAGGCCGGCGAATCTGGATCGGTGCTCTTCTCAAAGTAGTGGTCGCCTCCTACATAGCGTCCGTGGGTCGGCAACACGACCGTAAATGCAGGCCGGCGGGGCTTGAACAGGAGCTGTCCCGCCTCGAATACGTCGTCTTCCGGCTGTAGATAGAGGGAGTAAGGCGTGGCCGTCACCTGTAGGAAGTCCGAATCTTTTGACAACTCTCGAAGCCGGTCGATCTGTTGGGAGATGACACCCGGTCCTGCTGTTCCGTCCGTATAGGTGCCGGTAGCGTTGAGCCAGTGGCCGGCGAACGGATCGAGCGTGTCGAAGGTCAGGCGCTCCTGCTTGATCGTGTTCTGCACACCGGATCGGCGAAGGTTGTCGAGGATCATCGTGGCAAAGTCCTGCTGCTCCTGCGCCTCCTGCTCGCTGACCGTGCCGTTCATGTTTTCGTCGGCGGTGGATAGAACGCGGTGCGGTGAGAGGCTCTCGACGGAGAACGGGCCGCTGACTCGAATCTTCTTGTTGTCTTCGTAGGGTTGGTCAAAGAGGGTTTCCGTGTCGGCGTGTCGGCGAATGGCGGCGTCGATTTCGGCGCGAGTCATGCCTTCTTTGATCTCGGGGTTGTTGGCGATGGACTTGAGAGTGACGTGGGGGACACGCTTGTAGACGAAGCCCTTGCGGACGTCATCATCTGTCGACTGCGGAGGCGGAATGATCCCGGTGAGTTCGGCTTCCTTGCGAATACCTTCTTGTGAATCCGCGAGCAGATAATACGGGAACGTGCTGACATTAGGCGCGTGCGTGCGAGTGCGAGCGCGACGCGGGAGGTGTCGCAGGTGATCCAGCGGCGTCCCCACTGCTCGGCCACGTAGGCGGTTGTGCCGGAACCGCAGGTTGGGTCGAGAACCAGGTCGCCGGGGTCAGTAGTCATCAATAGGCAACGAGCGACCGCCTTTGTCCCGCTCTGAACTACATATACTTTCTCTTCAGTAAAGCTGCCGGTTCCTGTATCAGTCCAAACATTGGTTTGCGGTAGAACGGGAAAGTCATCGAGATAACGGATGTAGGCGAGACTTTTCCCTGAAGGCACGGTGCGGTTGGCCGATGCCAGTCGTACCATACCGCTGGGAGGCGCAGTCCAGTGACGATTCTCACCGCACGAATACGTCTTACCATCGATGGTGAGATTCTTGGAGGCCTCCGCACTCCACCCCTGAGACGTAACATTGTCTAAACGAAATATCCTTCCACTTTTGACTAGGCTCGGGTCTTCTCTTTCGACGGTGGTCATCCTTCGTCTCTCGCCATCTGTCTCTTCGACCCAAGAGTACGTCCCAGACCCGGAAATACCTCCCTGTTTGATCGAATACAGTGCGCGGTACTTTACTGACTCCTTATTCTTGGCGTACCAGAGGATTGTGTCTGTCACAGTGGGCAATAACTTATCTGCGAGGCCCGCCGTCTTCATGTACTGAATTGCTGAGCAAAAATTGGAATCTCCAAAAATCTCGTCCAAAATGGCACGAAGACGGTGGACGTTGTCATCGCTTATTTGGACAAAAACACTACCTGTTTTAGTCAATAAGTCGCGAGCTGTCACAAGCCGATCACGCAAATAAGACAGATAAGAATGGATGCCAATTTCCCAGGTGTCGCGGAAAGCTTTGACTTGCTCGGGCTGCCGTGATGCGCTTTCAACTTTGCCGTCTTTAACGTCACGGTCTCGTGTAGAAACCTGCCAGTTCGAACCGAATTTAATGCCATAAGGCGGATCAATGTAGATCGTCTGGACTTTGCCCTTGAGTCCTTCTTTTTCGGCGAGTGAGGTCATAATCATTAGCGAATCGCCAAGAATGAATCGGTTTGTCCAGTTCTGTTCGAATTTATAGAAGTCCACCTTGTCCGCAAAGTCTTTGGGCCCGCCGTTGAAGTCGGAGTAGAAGTTGCGCTGGATGTCCTCGTTGCGGGCTTCCTTTTGCAGGGACGCGATGATCGCCTGCGGCTTGACTTTCTCCTGGATGTAGATTGGCACAACTGGCACGGTAAGCGGTTCGGAGTCCTGTTCGTCCTTGCCTCGCCAGACAAGCTGCGGGTCGAGCGAGGGGTCGCGCGGATAAAGCATCGTCTTCGGCGTGGTTTCGTCCGTGGTGACGAAGTCCCGGAGCTCTTCGGTCGGGATGTTGGATCGCCGATCCTTGTGGACGGTCTCGACGATTTCAATGGACTTCTTCGGCTTACGTGGTGCCCATGCGAGCGGATCCCTTCCGGAATGACAGAAACACAGAGTTACTTGATGCCGATGTGACGGCGGACTTCAGTTTGGAGATTTGCGGGGTCGGTGATCTCAAGAAAGCTCCAACGACCAAAGACTCCGTGATTGTTCACGGCGGGAATCCATTGCGTGCGAGCGGTAGTGGTCTTCTGAGCCTTCATCTCGTCTCGCTCACCGGAGACTTCGATAATAAGGTGGAGAAGATCATCCGGGCCGTGGCCGTCGTCGATGTCTACAAGGAAGTCAGGTGTGTACTGCTTTTCCTTGTTCTGGAATGTGTACGGAATAGTGAAGCCCAGATGATCATTTTTCACGTAGCGAACGACCTCCTGCATACGTTCCAGCTTGTAAGCGACGTTCTGCTCCCAAACATCTGTGTCAGCGACTACATGGGAGATGTGAGAGTGCGTGGCACTCGTCGCGAAGGTGGGCCTGGTTGTGAAGAAGTCAACGTAGTCCGTCGAGCCCAGCGTGTCGTAAGGCTGAAGAATAGGAAGGACGCGCTTCTCGCCGGCACTCTGCGATCCTTCGCGAATGCTGTCGTAAATCTTCTCGATCGCAAGATGCTTGTTCTGTCCAAAAAGCAGGAGCTGCATGAAGGTGTTGTCACTGAGTTGTAAACAATTGGCGAGCCACTCGCGCGTGATGCCGAGGACCTGCGGGAAGAGCCATGGCTGAGCTTCGTCGTTCTCGTTGCGCAAAAAGCGTTCCAACGTGGCCTTGGCAAGCTCAAATGCCACATGATTGGGACGGACTTGCTTGAGTCCTTCGAGAGTGTGAACCTGTGACTCCCCGACGACAGCCGCCATCTCGGTTTCACTGGGAATCGAAGCGGTAGTGAGTCGAAAAACGGAGTCCGCGGTGAAGGCGGCGATGAGCCGGCGCTCTGGAAGATGAAAGCGGTAGCCGAGCAGGCGTGGAAAGCTCATCGCGAGTGCTTCGCGCTCCGGCAAAGCGCGAACGCGCGTAGGCAGAGGTCCCTCAACTGGCTCTTTGGTAGCACCTGCTGACGGGATGAAGGAAAAAGGTATCCCATAAACTTCGGCATACTCGGGACCAAAGCGTTGTTCTGAGGGCGGCAGATGAACAGTGTCCGCAGTGATCGAGTAGCTTATACGGCGTAGAGCACGACCAACCACCTGCTCACATAGGAGTTGGGTACCGAAAGCACGTACCCCGAGAATATGGGTGACAGTATTCGCATCCCATCCCTCCGTAAGCATGGAAACGGAGACGACGCAGCGAATGCCTTCGCCCAGCTTGCCGGTCTTCCCGATGGTATTGAGCACCTCACGGAGCAGGTCTTCCGTGGTGACAGAGTCTACGTCGCGACCTGGAAAGCGGCGAACATATTCCTGCTTGAACTCAGCGATCTCGGTAGCAGCTGCCTTGCGGAAGTCATCGGTCATCGCTTCGCCAGAGTCGATCTGCGTGGAATCGATCAGGAAAGAGTTTGGCTTATGAAGCCAGCCGCCGCGTCCGTCATCGTTGCGGAAGAGATCAAGCTTTCCGGCCTGAACTCGTTTCGTAGCTGGCTGGTCGCCCTCGCCGGGCAGTTCCTTTTCCCAGCCGGAGATGAAGTCGAAGACCATTTTGGAAACATTAGTGTTGTTGCAGACAACGATGAAGACCGGTGGGGTGAGACCACGCAGTTTGCTGTCCGCACGAGACTCCCAAAGCCTGTAACGCTTTTCGTAGTCCAGATATAAGGACTGCAGCGCACCCTCAAGCTCGCCGGGGAGTGTGGGTTCCGCTTTGGCAGCTTCCGTGGCACGGCCCTTACGGGGAAGCTGCTCGCGAATGCGTAGCCAGAGATTGCGATAGGTAGGTTGATCGCCTGAACCGGCGTCATCCGCGATGGGGACGCGCGGGATCTTGACGATGCCTGCCTCGATAGCTTCCACGAGAGCAAAATCAGAAACGACCCATGGGAAAAGCGAGCCTTCGCCGTATCCGGAACCGCTCAGGAAGAAAGGCGTCGCGGAGAGATCATAAACAGTCTTGATGCCGATCCGAGCCTGAACCATCATCAGGCCGCCGAGCCACGCGTGGGCGGCCTTCTTGTTTTCCGCTATCTCCGCACGAGCGTCCGCATCGACAACGGGAATTGGGTCGTCATGTTCGGGATTGTAACGGTAGCAATGATGAGCTTCGTCGTTGAGGACGAGGATATTTTTCTTCGGGCCGAAGTCCTTACCACAGACACGACGAACCACGTCGGCTGGAGACTCGATGAAGAGTCCGGGCTGTGGAGGGTTATTGCCGGCCAGAACTGCTTTTGTGTTTTTCGCGACTTTGATCTTTTCGCGAGGCAGGAATGAATGGTAGTTCGTAATGACGATGCGCGCCTGCTCTAACTGCTCGCGCTGCCATGCAGGAACGATGTCGCGTTCAGCGTAATAGTTGGAAGGGTTGCTAGGCTTGAGCACTTCGAGGCGATCTTTGACGGTGATACCGGGCGTGACAATGAGAAAGGCATCGGTAAAGCGAGCGTCCTGAGGGTTGGCACGCTTATTGAGCGTTTGCCATGCAATCATCATCGCCATGACGACCGTCTTGCCGGATCCGGTAGCCATCTTGAAGGCTTCACGACGCAGACCGGGGTTGGCAGCTTCGGCGATGTCGCGGAGCTCGTTCTGTAAATGAGGAGTGAACTTCTTGGAAACCTCAAGGAGATAGATTGCAGTTTCGAGAGCTTCAATCTGGCAGAAGAACAACCTCCGGTCACGCGCGGGGTCCCGCCAATAGTCGAGTAAACGGCGCGTCGTGGCTGTTACCCCGCTATACCCACCTTGGCGCCAACGTCCAACGTGCAAGCGGATATCGTTGACTAGTTTGTTGGGTTCGGCACGGCCTTGCGAAAAGTCACCGGGCAGCATCTGCTGAGGGTCATTCCTACGGGCACGCGCACGCGCAACGGGAACGATGGCCGTGCTTAGTCGTCGGCCAGAATCGATCTCATTGGTAATGCTGTTCTCTTCGTCGAAGCGGAAGTGACGCGACGGTTCCTCAAATGGTGAGTTCAGGATTGGATTCTCGATAACAACCTGGGTCACAGACGCATCCCCAACTTAAAAAGGTTCGGACCAATGAAGAATAGCAATGATGCTCATTTTGGGCACAGTTTGGGCACAGGAAAACGCATCCGAAGATGCGCTGGTTTCGCAAGTTATTGATTATATTGGTGCCGGGAGGGGGAATCGAACCCCCATGAGGTTGCCCTCGGCGGATTTTGAGTCCGCTGCGTCTGCCAGTTCCGCCATCCCGGCATACAATTAGCTCGGCCTTGTAGGCTGCCACCTTAACGCTGAAGTTACATGAAGGCAGGCGCATAGGGCTTCACTAGTGATGGAAGTAGTATCGCATGGCCACTCGTCATCTTCAATCATGCTCAGACAAAGTCCAACGAGCGCGGACAGGCGCCGTGCCGTCACGCTGACGAACATCCTGTGAAACTACTACTGTACCTTGCCCGAGGGTCGTAACCGGCTCAGCTCTACCGCGCACGCTACAGCGTTGAGCGCTGAAAGTTTTATATTGTCAGCGGCAAGCCATAGCCAGAAGCGGCGAACTCGATCGCCCGCGGTCGAGTTCGCCCCAGCGCTTGTCACACGCACCAGAAGATCAGCCTGTCCGGCCGCACTCAGATTGCTCGGCGGATCAGATTCTTCCGTTATCACATTGATATGAGGGCCCGAGAGTGCCGTCTTAATTTGTGCAGCCGTCGTCGGCTCTGATAAATCGATCAGTACAGAGGCGACGTAGCCATGGAATACCGGAGCATGGATCAGTTGAATGGTCAATTCCGGGAGCCGTTCCGCCGAAAGCAGGCCGTAGTGCTCGGCGATCCGCTGTTGCGTCTCGGCTAGTCGGATCGTCGCGGCATCCCCCAGCGCAGGGAGCGTATTGAAGGCTACCTGTGCATCGTACTGCTCCTTCGGAAGCGGCTGAAATGATAGCAGTTTGACCGTCTGCTGATGGAGCTCATCCATCGCGAGGCGTCCGTGTTCCGACGCCGGTTCCAGGATAGTTGCGGCGATGCTGGTCACAGTCGATAAGGACTTCAGTCGAGCAGCGACCAGCGCCAGCATCACCGCCGCGGGATGCGCCCCAATCACCGCCGACGTTCCCAGATCGGGTCCACCTGAAGCACTGCTCCCCGCAAGTGTCTTCTCAACCCAAGGCGCGCGCACTAGAACGTCTTTCTCACCCTCGAGCGCGTAGGTCATATCCACGACACTTGTACCTGCGCCCCGCGCTACCTGCCACTGCGTCCTTGTTACCTCTGCGCTGCCAGTGAAAAAAGCAACGTCCATACCATCAAAGGAATGCGCATCCAGACGCTGAATGAACGAAGCCTCGTCTCCGGCTGCGGTGATCTGGCCTGTGACCGCATCGTCATCGAGCAGTATCAGATCTGCCAACGCCAGCGACGATTCAGGTAGTTCATCCGCCAGTTCTTTCCCGGGAAGTGACGATGCACCCACGATCCCGATCCGCTTGATACTCTTCTCCATCTCACACCACCTCTCTACATACAGAGCCCTTACGTTGTCTTCCGCTCTGTGTCCTATCGTGAGAGCGACGCATGCCGCCGTTCACGGCCCCATGAGTAGGCCAGCCGCGCCACCACTCCAGACACCAGATATCCCAGCGCAATCAGGATCAACATCCACTCCGAATAGAGTGCAATCACCGCTCCGAACAGAGCCAGCACCACGACCAGTTGAAACGGCTGCCGTCCCCCGGAACCAAGCTCCTTACCACTCCAGAATCGCCAGCTGCTCACCATTAAAAAGCCTGTTCCAAGAATCAACCCCAACCAAACCACCGAGATCCAGGGATTGTCGATGGGCGACCCATCGAAAAAATGGACCACTGACGCGATCACACCCGCTCCCGCCGGAATCGGCATTCCCACAAAATATTTCTTTCCCGGTCGGCCTGGGTTGCGCGGCTGCGGATTGACGCTTACGTTAAACCGCGCCAGCCGACACGCACCGCAGATCAGGAACAAAAAACAGACAAACACTCCCAGGTGAAGAATGCGCTCCCTCGCGCCCGGATGACTCATCAGCGGCAGCATGCGAAAGCCCCACATGTAGGCCAAAATGCTTGGCGCAACGCCGAACGTAATCACATCTGCCAGCGAATCAAGCTCTTTGCCGAAATCGCTCGTGGTCTGGGTTCGGCGCGCAACCTGCCCATCTACACCATCGAACAGCACCGCAAAGCCGATCGCCAACGCCGCCCGGTTGAAGTAATTCGGGTCAGCCACTGAGCCCTGAATACTTTGCGTGATCGCGTAATAGCCTGCGGCAATATTCCCCGCCGTAAAAAGCGATGGCAGCACGTACATCCCTCGGCCCGGACGACGTCTAAGCCTTCTGCCATCCTCGATCAGCCCAGGTCCGCCCTCGACCATTAGGCCTCCAACACGGATGTCGAGATCGGGTCGTTCGGCCGAGAGAGCACTGCAAGCACAGTGGATCCGCCCTTCACTCGCGCTCCCATTTTCACCTTCAGGTCCGCCTCCGCCGGCATCAGCACATCGACACGCGATCCAAACTTGATGAGCCCAACTCGCTGGCCGCGTTCAATCCTGTCGCCCGCCTTCACCGTGCAGACGATACGCCTAGCCAGCAGGCCGGCGATCTGTTTGAACCCGATTTCAAACCCGCCGCCATCGATCACGACGAGGGTCTGCTCATTATGAATCACCGACTCAGGGTTCATCGCGTTCATGAAGTGGCCCTCGCGGTGCTCCACAATCTTCACCGTGCCGCTCACTGGCGAGCGATTCACATGCACATCGAAGACGTTCAGGAAGATGCTCAACCGCAGCCGGCTGCCGGTCGTCGTCTCGATCCACTCAGCCTCGGTCACAACCCCATCTGCGGGCGAAACGATCTGGCCCGGCTCTGAAGGGATCCTGCGGTTCGGATCACGAAAAAACCAGAGAAAAAACACCGCGAGTACCAGCGGAATGGCTACCAGCAGAAAGAGGTGGGTCAGCCACCAAAGAATGAACGCAACCAGTCCTAGGCCAAGCGCATAAAAGAAACCATCACGAACCATAATTCTGCTCATTATAGGCCAGCGTACGCGCCACCTCTCGCGCTCATCCTTGGCAAACCTCTCGTTCCATTCACCGTGGAGATGTCTGCAAGCGCTGCCGTTTCATCTGGAATTAACTCCAACACTGGCGCTCTGAATGAATCCGAAGCAGGCATTCGCCTTCGTTGGCGCATTGCTTTCTCTTGACAGCACCAGTACCAGTCTCGGCCTGAGTAAGGCCGCAACTCCTGTGCGAAGCCGCAGCCGCAGCGAGAGGCCTGCATCAGCCGTCTCTCCGCACCCACATGCGGCCTGAAGACTCTCGACATCAAACGGCCAAGCTCACCTGGGCCGCTCCAGTCTCATCAGCACGGCATCCTCATCCGGCTCGCGGTAGTACCTGCGACGCCGCCCCATCACCTCGAACCCCAGCCCGGCATACAGCTCAATCGCTCCCACGCTCGACGCTCGCACCTCGAGTTCGCTGATCCGTGCCCCTTGCTCCCACACCCAGTCCAATACAGCCTCGCACAGTGCCCGCCCCACTCCACAGCGACGCGACGAAGCCCGGACCGCCACGCTCTCAAGCTCTGCCTCCGCGGCTGCGACTTTTCCTACGGCAAACCCCACCAGTTCCCCACCCTCCCACGCAAGCAGCAGGCGTCGTCGGACCGAACTCTCCACAGCCGCAGCAATCGCACTGTACTCCGCCTCCGACCAGTGAGGGGCTTCAGCAATATCCCGCTCCAACGCAAGCACATGGACCAGATCCCTTGGCAATGCGACAGAGATCCTCACCCCTCAGGCGCCTCCACGTGTCTTGCGAACAACAGCGCATCCGGCCGCCGCAGGTAATTGGCATCCACCACAGCCGCATCATCGAATTGGCCCAAACCTATCCGCTTCATCGCGATCACGACCGCGTCCCTCGCCTCCGGCTCCGCAACCACCCGCACTCGCAGCAGCATCATCAACGCGTCCGCCACACGAGCCTCACACACGACCATCTCCGCCGACCCAACCGCCGCGCTCATCTGTGAAGACGTCAGCAGCGCCTCCACCGCACAGTGCCCGTCAATGTACTCCCCGTAGTAAAACTCACCCCGTCCTGCATCGAGCGCCGCATGCACCCGTCCCGTCCCTCGAGCCAGCAATGCGAGCCTGGACACTGCCATCAGTGGTACACCCGAAGCCTCGCTCAAGCCTTTAGCCGCGCTCAGGCCGACCCGCAAACCCGTAAACGATCCCGGTCCGTGGACCACCACGATCGCAGCTAACTGGCCAAGCCGCCAGCCCTGTCCCTCAAGCAGGGACCGCACCGTCGGGATCAGCCGCTCCGACGAACTCCGCCCCGGCAGCACCTCAGTCGCCACGACAGCACCCGCCATCGATGGATCCTCCTGTGAAGCTCCCGTCAGCGAAGTTGCTGCGAGCGCCACCGTTCCCTGCGACCCGCACGTATCCATCAACAGGAATTTCAGCATCACTCCGCATCCCCCACAATCTCCACCAGCACACCCCCTGTGCTCACAGGATGCACAAAGAAGTAACGATGTCCTCCCGCACCCACCCGCACCGCATCACTCGCCAGCCGGACTCCATCCGCTTTCAATCGCGCGAACATCGCATCCACATGAGTCACGCGCACCGCTACATGGTGTAGCCCCTCGCCCCGCTTCGCTATGAATCGCCCGACTACCGAGTCATCCGCCGTCGCCTCCAGCAGTTCGATCCGGCTCTCCCCGACCGGCAGCATCGCCGTCCGCACCTGCTCATACTCCACCTCCTCCTCATGGCTTACCACAGTCCCTAGCGATTCATAAAAACCCCGTGCTGCCGCGATACTTCGCACCGCAATCCCCAAATGATCGAGATGAAGCTGATCGGAACGAAAACGATCCAGTTGCAGCCCACCCGCGGCACCCGGCTTCTTCCGCCCCAAAGCCTGCTCCACTGCAGCCATCAGCTCTCCCACACCCTCGCCCGACATCGCTATCGTCCGCACCACGGGAGGCACCCAGCCACCATCCGTCACCGCCAGGTCCTGCATCGCGAGGATCTCCTGCTCCACCCGATCCGTCCCCTCGCGATCGCTCTTGTTAATGGCAAAGATGTCCGCCACCTCCATCACTCCTGCCTTCAGGCTCTGCACCGCGTCTCCCATCCCAGGGACCAGCACCAGCACCGTAATATCCGCCAGCCGCGCTATCTCTACCTCGTCCTGTCCTACCCCGACCGTCTCGATTAGGATCGTCTCGCGCCCTGCCGCCTCCATCACAGAACAGACATCCGCTACCCCTCGCGCTAGTCCGCCGAGAGCGCCCCGCGAAGCCATGCTCCGGACATACACGCCTGCGTCCTTGGCGAATCCCTGCAACCGGATCCTATCCCCCAGCAGCGCTCCTCCTGTATACGGACTCGACGGGTCAACCGCTACCACGGCAACAGCCATCCCAAGCCGTGAGGCAGCACGCTCCGGCCCGCGAAGCCAGCGAGCCATCTGGTCCACCAGCGTGCTCTTCCCCGCTCCCGGAGGCCCGGTTACGCCAATCCGTACTGCGCTCCCCGCAAACGGCTTGCAGGCAGCCAGCAGCTCCATAGAGCCAACTGCCCGGTCTTCCACCAGTGAGATCGCCCGGGACAGCGCACGCATGTCCCCCGCCCGCATCCGCGCCACCATCTCGTTAGCCTGTGCCGTCACATCCACGTCAGCGATCATACCGCGCAGATGGAATAACCCTGCCTGCGCGGCGCATCTCAACCTTTATGCAGGCAACGCAAACCTTCCTCAGCGGTGGCATCCCTATCCGCCTCGATCAGCGAGAACCGGAAGGTCCCGGACCCTTTCCCGCCATTCTCCTGCTGCACGGAGCCGGAGGCAACATCGCCTTTTGGCTCGACCGCCTCGCCCCGTTCGTCACCCGTCTCGGCATCGCTCTCTACGCCGTCCACTACTTCGACCGCACCGGGACCGACCGTGCCGACACCATGACGATCCTCGATGGCCATCACGTCCCGCTCTGGCTCGATACCGTCGCCGACGCCGTCACGTCCCTCGCCGCGCGTCCCATGATCCATCCGCGCCGCATCGCCCTGCTTGGCGTCTCGCTCGGAGCCTTTCTCGCACTCGCCTACGCCACCCTCCCGAACCGGCACCGCGTTCGCGCCATCGTCGAGATCTCCGGCGGTCTCGCCGCACCCTACGCCGCCACCGCTGCCGCATCCTTCCCACCGACCCTCATCCTCCATGGCGAGCAGGACATCGTCGTCCCCGTCACCCAGGCCCACGCGCTCAGTGGCCTGCTCACCCGCCTCGACGTCTTCCACCGGATCGAACTCTTCCCCGGCGAAGGCCATTGGTTTTCACCCGGTGCCCAGCTCCGCATTCTTGAGGCCATAGCCCGGTTTCTCGGTTCAAGAATTTGATATAGGAGTTCGCGCTGCTCTCTCAGAACCTGTCTAAAAACTAGACGTACGCCCTGCGCGGGCAGCGGTCCCTTCGTGACGCGTATACCGGTCCCGGCAGGGGCGGGAACACCCAGCAACGCGATCACCCGTCACGAAGCGACCGCGCCAACCGGGGTCCCACAAACGGGTCTTCGTTTGTGGGGTGGCCACGCGCAGTGGGCCCGTCCGGCAGGACTGCCTTAAGAGTTTTAGAAAGGTGCTTACCGCTTGACACCAGCATCCCTCCAGCAGCTATCCTCATCTCGTCTCGAGGCCGATCAAATCTCTCGGCTTCACCCCGTTTCTGATGGCGGCACCGTCTCACCCATTTCGTAAACGGAGCAAAGCCGTCATGTCGACCCAATCTGCTTCGTCCTCATCTGCTATCCCCGGCTCTCGCTTCACGTCGAGCGCCCCCCAGAGCCACAACATCCGCTGGTTCGTCTGCGGCCTCCTCTTCCTTGCCACCACCATCAATTACATGGATCGCTCCGTCCTCTCGCTCATCGAGCCGCAGCTGCATCTCGGCTTCATGGGCTGGATACCCGGTCTCGCCGCCGCGCGCCAGACAGCCTACAACATCCACTACGGCACCATCATCATCTGCTTCCAGGTCGCTTACGGTGTAGGCCTCCTTACCGCCGGCAGACTCATCGACAAGTTCGGCACCCGGACCGGCTACGCCCTCGCCATCCTCGTCTGGGGTCTTGCCTCAATGAGTCACGCGCTCGTCTCGAGTGTCCTGGGCTTCTGCATCGCCCGCGTCGTCCTCGGCCTGGGCGAGTCCGGCAACTTCCCCGCCGCCATCAAGGCCACCACCGAGTGGTTCCCCACCGAAGAACGCGCCCTCGCCACCGGCCTCTTCAACTCCGGTTCGAACGCCTCCTTCTTCATCGCGCCTATCTTGATCGCCGCCGTGACCGCCCGTTACGGCTGGCATGCCGCGTTCCTCACCACCGGCTCGATGGGAATCATCTGGTGCGTCATCTGGCTGCTCTTTCCGTACAACCGCCTCCGCCGCGGCGCGACGCAAACCCAGACGAATCTCGCGGCCGTACTCGAAGGCGCGCCCGGCATCCGCATCGGCGTTCTCGCCCGGCACAAAGGCCTCTACGCCTTCTCGATCGCAAAAGCCCTGACCGACCCCATCTGGTGGTTTTACCTCTTCTATCTCCCCAAGTTCCTCAACGAGAACTACGGCCTCGACCTCAACCACGCCAAATATCCGCTCATCGTCATCTATAGCGTTTCGAGCATCGGCTCCATAGCCGGCGGCTGGCTCTCCGGCTTTCGGATGAAGCAGGGCCACAGCGTCAACTCCGGCCGCAAGTTTGCGCTTCTGGTATGCGCCCTTGCCGTGCTCCCCATCATGCTCGTGCCCCATGTGGGCAAGCTGTTCCCGACGAACGCCTGGCCCGCCATCGCCCTCTTCGCCCTCGCCGCAGCTGCCCATCAAGGCTGGTCCGCCAACCTCTTCTCCACGCCCACTGACATGTTCCCTTCGACCGCGGTCTCGACCGTCGTTGGTATCGGCGGAGCCGCCGGAGCCCTCGGTGGCGCCGTCTTTACATGGATCGTCTCCCATTATTTTTCGCTTCACCCACTCCTCATCTTTACCTTGGCCGGCTCCGCCTACGTCATCGCCCTGGCCATCTTCCAGAAGCTGGTTCCCCGCCTTGGCGAACTCCGGCGTACATAACCTGGGCACCATGCGCCCGAACGGTCCGCGCACGTTTCGACTGTGCCGGTTCCAGAATGTGCTATCTTGATCTTTGTCGTTGTTGTGCTAAAGGTGCCCCATCAGTTACGTTGATCCTTCAGAAGTATCTCGGCTTATTGCGTCTCAGAAGCGCCGCTTCTCTTCCATCTTGACCTCGGCTTTCCTTGTGGCTGGACTCGTAGCCTGCGGGGGAAACGGCACGAGCGGTACCCCAACTCCGCCACCCGCCCCAGCCCCTGCACCTGACTTTTCAAACACGGTTTTTATCGGTGATTCGCTCTCTTCAGGTTTTCAAAACGGCTCGCTCCTTGACACCCAGCAGCCCAACGGATGGGCGTCACTCTTCGCCGCACAGGCAAAGACGACGATCGCGTTGCCGCTCATGGCGCCCCCCGGCGTTCCAGCCGTTATGAAACTGGTCAACATCGGACCGCCCCCGGTCACCACCACTGCTCCAGGAGTGAGCACCGGCAGGGATAATCCAACCGTGCAGCCCACCGATCTCGCTGTGCCTGGACATCATCTCCACGACCTGATCAATGCCGGGCCAACGCTGGCGCCCACATCCAAGGAAGACATCATCACCGCGCTGATCCTGGGCCTTCCGGCCGGAAACACCAACACGCAGCTTCAAGAAGCGATCGCGCTCAAGCCCACCACCTTGTTTGTCTGGATCGGCAGTAATGACGCTCTGGTCGCGGACGATACCGGCATGCCTTCTTCGATGACACCGATCGCAAGCTTTACTGCTGACTTCACGCAGCTGATGTCCACGCTGCACTCCAAAACTCCCGCTCATCTCATCGTCGCAAACCTGCCGGATGTAACCGCAATTCCATATCTGACACCCGCGGCTATGATCCTGGCCGAGACAGCGGCGCAGACCGGCCAATCCACCGCTCAACTCGGTACGGCACTCGGTCTTACCACCGGCGACCTGATCACGGCTCAGGGTCTGACCGAGGTCAAGTCCGCTGTCAGCGACATAAAGAACAATAAGAAGCCTACGCCGCTCGACGACGCTGGAGTGCTGACTGCCGCCGAGGTGCTGCAGGTCCAGGCACTTGAGGGTCAATATGACCAGGTAATCGCACAGCAGACTGCCGCCGTCGGTGGAACGCTCGTTGACATGCACGCCTTCTTTCAAAAGTTGAGCGCAGGCGTTACGGTCAACGGTGTGAACGCCACCACCGGCTATCTCGGCGGCCTCTTCAGCCTCGATGGCACCCACCCCACCAACACCGGGTACGCTCTGGTAGCGAACCAATTTATCGACACCCTGAACGCCGATCTGAAGACGAGCTTCACCGACGTGAATGTGGGCGCCATTGCTACCACCGATCCGCTTTTTGGCTCCAACATCAAGCCCTCTGCCAATAGCGTTCATATTTCCGAAAAGGCTGCAAGGCAGGCTGGAGTTCTTCTTCACCGGCAACCCCTTCGGTAGAGCGATGACTGTGTGAGGTTTGAGGAAGCGATTCGTGGAGGCATCAAGAATCGCCCTCATCCATCAGACACCTCACACCTTAATGAACTAAACTGGCCTTTCTAATGCCAGACAGCCCAAGCACCAAGTTTTATCTCACGACGCCGATCTACTACGTCAACGCGCGCCCCCACATCGGCCACGCGTACACAACCATTGCGGCCGACGTGATCGCCCGGCGCCATCGCCTGCTCGGCGACGACACCTTCTTCCTCACCGGCACTGACGAGCACGGCCAGAAGATCGAGCGATCCGCAGCAGCGGCAGGCATCGCCCCGCAAGAATTCGCAGACCAGGTCTCCGCCTCCTTCGAGAACCTCTGGAAGCGCATGGGCATCACCCACGACAAGTTCATCCGCACCACCGCGCCCGAGCACAAACGCGGTGTCCAGAAGCTCTTCCAGTTCCTCTGCGACCGTGGCGCCATCGATCTCAGCACCTACACCGGCCAGTACTCCATTGGCGAAGAGATGTTCGTCGATGGGCCACCCGGCACCATCGGTCCCGACGGTAAACCCACTGAAACCGTTACCGAAGAGAACTACTTCTTCCGCCTCAGCGCCTACCAGCGCAAACTCATCGATCTCATCGAAAGCAACACCCTCGCCATTCAACCCGAGGTTCGCAAAAATGAAGTCCTCAGCTTCCTCCGCGGCAACGTAGCCGCATCAGTTCCTTCAACTCCAGACACCCCGCCCAAACCTGTCATCCTGAGCGAAGCCGAAGGACCTGCATCTCCTTCCACAACGTCACAACCCTCAACACCCACCCTTGCCTACTCCAATGCAGGAACCCCCTACGTCCCCGGAGCACTCAAAGACCTCTCCATCTCTCGCACCAGTTTCAAATGGGGCATCCCCGTCCCCGGCAACGAGAAGCATGTCATCTATGTCTGGCTCGACGCCCTCGCCAACTACATGACCGCCCTCGGCTACGGCAGCGACGATCCAGCGGAGCAGAAAAACTTTGAACACTACTGGCCCGCCGACCTCCACCTCGTCGGCAAAGAGATCATTCGCTTCCACTGTATCTACTGGCCCGCCTTCCTGATGGCCGCCGACCTGCCGCTTCCCAAGGCCATCACCGCCCACGGCTGGCTCCTCTTCGAAGACTCCAAGATGTCCAAATCCCGCGGCAACGTCGTCCGCACCGAGACCATCCTCGACACCTTCGGCACCGAAGTCTACGCCAGGCAGTTCCCCGACTCCACGAAGGCCGAACAGGACCTCTTCGCCACCGACGTCCTCCGCTACTTTCTCCTCCGCGAAATTCCCTTCGGTCAGGACGGCAGCTTCAGCTTCGACGCCATGATCACCCGCTACAACGCCGATCTAGCCAACGGCTACGGCAATCTAGTCAGTCGCACCCTAGGTTTGATAGCTCAAAATTTCAGTTTGGGCATCGAAGGTTCACTACAAGAGACAGGCCGAATTCCTCCGCTCTCACTTGGGAATGACACACGCGCAGTCGTTTACAGCAATGATCTGAGCGCACATTCAGAAACTCTTATCGATCTTGATCTGACTGAAAACCAAAATGCGTTTCAAGCGAGGATCCAACGAATTTTCGACCTCATACAGAAGGTTGATGTGTTCATCAATCATGAGAAGCCTTGGAAACTTGCAGCTTACCTGAAAGCCTCACTTACGACGACTTACCCCGACACAGCTGCACAAAATGACTTTGAGACAGGATTGCGAGAGGTGGTAGTTCATCTGGAACGCGTCCTCTACACCGCCGCCGAATCCATCCGCATCATCACCGCCCTCCTCTACCCCATCCTCCCTTACGCCACGGCCCAGGTCTGGGCCCAGCTAGGCCTGGGCGACATAGAAGAATCCGCCCGCAATGGCTACCTGAAGAATCTACAATGGGGCGGCCTGAAACCCGGCACCAAACTCGGCACCCTCGCCCCCATCTTCCCCCGTGCAGACAAAGGACTAGCCCAGATCATGACCGACATCGAAGCCAGCACCGCTCCGAAAGCCCCAAAGTCCACCCTCATCGACGAAGCCATGCCGACCAAACCCGAGCACCACGACTCCAACCACCCCGGCGCCGCCCCGCGCACCGGCACCTTCAACGAGCCCAGCCCCGGCACCACCGTCGGCGGCTCGCACGCCGTCTCAACAGAGCGCCTCGCCAGCCCATCCCACCACGACTCCCCCGCCTCCGGTCCCTTCGCGGCATCGGCTGCATCTTCGGCTATACCCGACACACGGCAGATCGCCCCCCAGATTGCGATCGACGACTTCGTCAAAATCGACCTCCGCGTCGCCAGAATCCTTCTCGCCGAACGCATCCCCAAGGCCGACAAGCTTTTGCGGCTGGAAGTGGATCTTGGGTATGAAAAACGCCAGATCCTCTCCGGTATCGCCGAGTGGTATACCCCCGAAGAACTCATCGGGCGCCGCATCGTCGTCATCGCCAATCTCGCCCCTCGCAAGATGCGCGGCCTCGAATCCCACGGTATGCTCCTCGCCGCGTCATCCGGCGAGAACGGCAAGCCCATCCTCGCCACCTTCGGCGACTCCGAAGAGCTCGAACTCGGCTCGCGCGTCCGCTAGGCCTCCTCATCGCAACTACCTGAGAACCTGTCTAAAGACCCGCGCAGGGCGTCCGTCCAGGTTCTAGACAACCCCTCAAACCGGCGTCGCCATCGACTCCCGCCCAATCGCCACTACAAAGTAGTTTGCCGTCGTTTCCCCGACGTTCTTCATCCCATGCATTACGTTCGACGCGTTGAAGTTCAGCCCGCCCGGCCCGACCCGCTTCTTGGTTCCGTCGTTGTCGAACTCGATCGAGCCTTCGCGAATCATGATGAACTCCGAGTGGCGATGCTTGTGCGGCGGATGCGGCATCATCCCCGGTTGCAGCGTCGTCTCATGCACCTCCACCGTCTCCCCCGTCGCCAGCACACCCTTCACGACCGGTCGGCTCGCCCCACCGTTTGCACTCTGCTTCACCGGCAGTGTGTCGAATGGAAACGTCCGCGATTGGGACAGCACCGGCTCACCCGCTCCGGCTTGTGCCTGGCCGTCAGCAACTCCGCTTCCCATCGCCGCAAAGGCGGAGAGAGCTACACAGAGATCACGTCGATTGAGGTTCTTCATGCCGCCCATCCTACCTCACCCGTACGGCATGATGCACCTCATACCGTAAACTACCGATACGGTGCACTTTACAGATTCCCACTGCCATCTCGACGACTACGAGAACCTTCCTGAGGTCCTCGATCGCGCCCAGGCCGCCGGCGTCCATACGCTCCTCGCCATCGGTATTGGCGACGGTCCAGCCACCATGCATCGCGCTCTCGATCTCGTCAAAAGGAACCAAAGCAGGAGCCCACATCTCTACGCGAGCGCCGGCATCCATCCTCAAGAAGCCGCCCACGCCTCCGCAGACGCTCTCGCCCACTTGGCGACACTGGTCGAAGACCCGAGATGCATCGCCATCGGTGAGATCGGACTCGATTACTACCACGCTGACAATCCCGACATCGCCACCCAGCAGGCTGCCTTGGTTGCCCAGATTGCCATCGCCGCCCAAGCCCGGAAGCCCCTCCTGATCCACTGCCGGACCTCCGAACTCGCGAAGGAGGAAGCAAAGGACAAGTTCGGCGATGCCGATGCCTGGGAAGACCTCCTCGGACTTCTTGCCAGGCACTGGACTGTCACCGGAGCGGCCGCTAACGGCGGCGTCATGCATTGCTTCTCGGGAACGGCAGATCACGCTCAGCGCTCACTCGCCGCCAACTTCCACCTCTCCTTCGCTGGAAATCTTACCTACCCGAAATCCGTTTCGATCCGCGAGGCCGCTACACTCGCGCCCGCCGACCGCATCCTCATCGAGACAGACGCGCCTTTTCTCGCTCCCATCCCCCATCGCGGCCAGCGCAACGAACCCGCCCTCATCACACACACGGCGTCAGCCCTCGCCACGCTTCGCGGCATCTCACTGGAAGAGCTTGCGGCGCTGACGACCGAAAATTTCAAGCGACTCTTGTCCGCGACGCACTAAGTCGCAGCCTGCCATAATAGAGAGCAAAAGTACATCAAGGAAAACACCCATGGCCTCCGATAACAGCTTCGACGTCGTCAGCAAAGTAGACCTTCAGGAAGTCAAGAACGCCATCGACCAGGCATCGAAAGAGGTCCACGCCCGCTTCGACCTAAAGGATTCGAAGTCCAAGATCGAACTCGAAGGCACCGATGCGATCCAGCTTGCCTCGCAGGACGAGTACAAGCTCCAGGCCGTCATCGAGATCCTCTCGCAGAAGCTCGTCAAACGCGGCGTCTCGCTCAAGAATTTAGAGTTCGACAAGATTGAGCCTGCTTCGAACTCCAGCGTTCGCCAGAAGATCAAGCTCGTTCAGGGCATTCCGTCCGAGAAGGCCAAAGTGATCGTCGCCGCCATCAAAGATTCGAAGAAGAAGGCTCAGGCGAGCATTCAGGGCGACACCGTGCGCGTCGCCAGCAAGGATCGCGATGTCCTCCAGGATGTCATGGCCCTGCTCCGCGCCAAAGATATCGGCGTCGATCTGCAGTTCACGAACTTCCGATCCAGCTAAGGCGCCCCGAGCAGCAAGTCACAGCAGTCCATTTGGGCCTGCTTTTGCGTTCATCAACATTCTTCTTCCTTCTGTGAGGGGCGCGCCTTCCATGCCTGCTTCGTTCTATGCCCCTGATAGTCTAACTACCGAGTGAGCACCCTCTCCATTGCGACTGCAAAAGAGGTCTTTGACCTTCTCCGAGATGACCTTGCGGCCATCGAGCAGGAGTTCTCCCGCCAATCCGCCTCTGAAGTTGAAGTCATCACGGACATTGCCCGCTATCTCATTGCAGGCGGCGGCAAACGTATCCGTCCGCTGCTGCTGCTGCTTAGTTCCAAGGCGCTTGGCTGCCACTCCGCATCCCGCATCCGTCTCGGCTCGGTCGTCGAAATGCTCCACACCGCCACACTTGTGCACGACGACATCATCGATAAGGCGGATGTACGCCGCGGACGCCCGTCTTCGAACACCACATGGGGCAGTGCCAAATGCGTTCTCGCCGGTGACTGGCTCTACATGCAGTCGTTTCAGACGGCCCTCGAAGAACGGAACTTCCGTGTCCTTGACCTGCTCATCTCGCTCACCCAGCAGATGGTCGAGGGCGAGTTGCTCCAGATGCAGAAACTCGGCCATCTCATCAACGAAGAAGAGTACTTCGACCTCATCTTCCGCAAGACCGCCTGCCTCTTCAAGGTCTCCATGCAGCTCGGTGCCGCCATCACGCCAGGTCGGGAAGACTGCGAAGAAACCATGGGGGAGTATGGCCGCAACCTCGGCCTCGCCTTTCAGATCGTCGACGATGTTCTTGACCTGACAGCTGCGGAAGACGTTCTTGGCAAGCCCGTCGCGAGCGACCTGCGTGAGGGTAAGGCCACGCTTGCTGTCATTCACGCGCTCGAACGTGGAACCGGGGCCGACCGCGAAGCCATTCGCACCGTTCTCGCGGAGCGCAGCTTCACTGCTGTCTCCCCTGCGCAGATCCTCGAAATCCTTCATCGCCACGGCTCCCTCGACTACGCCATGGACACCGCTTGCGCCTACGCCGAAGCCGCCCGCCTCAGCATCGCCGACCTGCCAGCCTCGGACGCCAAACGCGCCCTGCTATGGGTGCCCGGCTTCGTCACATCAAGGGACCGCTAGAAGAGAGAAGCAACGGTTGTGAGTACTTTCCCTTCCCGTTAGCTGCATAAACGTGTCGCCCGTTCCGGAACGGGCTCTGCCCAATGCATATAACCAGTTTGCCCAAACGCGACGACCGTATGTCCCATCGCGGTAGAGTTATGTTGGAATCTTAGGCCTCCCCCTCATCCTCCCCAGCAAGATCCTCATCTACCGCCAACTCTCGCACCCGCGCCACTCCGCTCCCCTGCTCCACCAGCAGCTGGATCTTACCCTCTGCCGCCTCTAGTTCCTGCTTGCATGCATTCGAAAGTTTCACGCCCTCTTCGAACAGACGCACCGATTCATCGAGCGACAGTTCGCCGCGCTCCAGCCGCTCTACCACTGACTCCAATGCAGCCAACTGGTCTTCAAAACTTGCCATTAATTATTTCTCCTGTGGGTGTACACCAGAGCCACAACCATCCACGCCGTCTCCTTAAGAAAACGGTACTCGTGTTACTTTCTCCGGTTCACAGCAACAGGAGAAATGCCCTAGACCTCCACGCTTTTGACCAACCCCAACACCTGCGCTGCCGCTGCATACTTCCCGAATGGCGCGCTCACCTGGACGCCCTGCACCATCGGCCGGGCCTCCGCCAGCATCTCCTGCGCGATCTTCAAACCCTCCGCCCGCGCCTCCTCTGGCGTAGTCGCGGCCGACATCCTCGCCATGATCTCTTCCGGCATGCTGACGCGCAGATCATTCTTCATGAACTCGGCATTGCGCAAACTCGTCAACGGCCAGATCCCCGCTATCACCGGAATACGAAATCCTTCGATCTTTCGTAAGAACTCTTCCAACAATCGCAGGTCGAAGACCGGTTGCGTGATCGCAAATTCAGCGCCGGCTTCTACCTTGAAGGCGAAGCGTCGAACCTCATTGTCGATGTCCGGTACCCCAGGATTCGCTGCCACCGAGATCGTGAATCCAGTCGACTCGCTCATTGGGTTCTTTCCAATATCCAGCCCGTAATTCAAGTTCCGCACAATATTGACCAGCCCGATCGCATCCACGTCGAACACTGCGGTAGCGTCGGGATAGTTCCCCAGCTTCGGCGGATCGCCCGTCAGGCACAATACATTCTTCAGTCCGATCGATGACGCTCCCAGCAGATCGCTCTGCATGCTCAGCACATTGCGGTCGCGACAGGTATAGTGCAGCACCGTCTCGATTCCCACATGCTGCTGGATCTGCACACACAGGCTCTGCGCGCTCATCCGTGGACTTGCTCGTGGCGAATCCGGCACATTGATCGCGTCGACTCCAAGCGCATACAACTCCGCCGCTCCGGCGATCTCCTTCGAGCAGTCGATCCCCTTTGGCGAGACTATCTCAACCAGGGTTACAAATTCACCCGCCGCAATCTTCGCTCCTACCCGCGACCGCTCCTTAAGCGGCGGTGGCTCGATGCGCCCCCCTGCCTCCGCCGTGCCGCTGTCTTGTCCCGCCTTACTCTTTGCTCGTCTCTGCACCTCACCCCGTCCCTGCACCTCCTGCGCATCCATCGCCCGCAGCGTGCTCCGCATCGCCCGCGTATGACTCGGCGTTGTACCGCAACAGCCCCCTATGAATGTAGCTCCGGCGCGCACAAACTTCCGCGCGAAGCTCGCCATGTATTCGGGCGAGGTCATATAGATCGTCCGTCCATCGACCGCTCTTGGAATCCCCGCGTTCGGCATCGCGGCCAGTGGCAGATCGGTCGCACCGCGCATCCGTTCAATCACACTGAGCACCGTTGCCGGGCCGGCACTGCAGTTACAGCCCACCGCGTCCGCGCCCCACGCCGTAATGCGCGTCGCCGCCGTCTCGGCAGTCGTTCCATCCAGACAGTTTCCTTCCTCATCCACCGTCACCATCACGATCAGCGGAACCCCAGGCGCCGCGCTTCGGGCCGCGAGCATAGCCTGCTCCGTCTCCACCATCCATTGCAGCGTCTCGATCACCAGCAGATCCGCGCCCACCCCAGGCCCGCCCTCCACCAAGGCGCGCACCTGTTCCGCAAACGCATCGAACGCCTCGTCAAGCCCAGTCTTTCCCAGCGGCTCCAGGCGAATCCCCAGTGGTCCAATAGCCCCAGCCACAAACGCTTCCGAAGCCTGCTTTTCGCGCATCTGTTCCACGCACTCGCGCGCAATACGCACACCGGCCACGTTGATCTCGTGCATTCGGTTCGCCAGCCCATAGTGCTCCAGGCGAAATCGATTCCCGCCAAAGGTGTTCGTTTCGATCAGTTCTGCACCGGCTTGCAGGTATTCCTGGTGCACCGCGCGTACCGTCTCCGGCTGCGACAGGTTCAGTTCGTCATAGCACCGGTTAATGAATACACCGCGTCCATACAGCATTGTGCCCATCGCCCCGTCACACAGTACCGCATGGTGCGACGCTGCGGAGGGATCCGCACTTTCTCTTCGAAAGAGTCTCTCGACTCCTGTAATCCCCGACCCCGTGCCATTCTTCGTCATTCGCGCCCTCGCCTATCAACTACGCACGACACGCAGTTCAGCACATTCTTTCAGTCCAGCACATTCTTTCCATCCTATGCCAAGCAAAAGATGGATTGAGGCGGTCCCCCAAAGCGACCCGAGACCGGCACATCGACGCGCAGTCTGGAAGACACGACAGCATACAGTGGACATCCGTCCTGCTACCCGGAACACCGTCGTTGCCGAGATGGAGAGTTTCAGCCTGCCGTGATGGAGAGTTTCAGCCGTCGAGACACGCGTCCATGACATCTCGTTCGCTTCTTCCTTGGTATACTCAGCGAGTAGAAACGCTGTGAAAATGCCGCACCACAGGCTGGAGTTGTTCACGTTGAAGAATCGAAGTCTCTCTACCCTGCCGGTCATTGAAGAGCCGGTCGGCGATCGTTCGGCTGGCAAAAGTTTGATCGGCAAAGTACTCTCTCGTAAACTAGGACCCCGCAGCCAGTCCTCCGGGAAATTCGGGAGATACGCGTTCTGCGGCCTCCTGATCGCGATTGCCACACTTGGCCTGACCGCCTGCGGACCGTACTATTACAAGTTTCCGGTGTACACCTTCGCCAATCGACCCATCCCACCCAGCAAGTTGGCACAACGCGTCATGATCTCTGTCGGGAACGCCGGTGCCGGTGGCTCCGGTGGCGCACTCGCCATCATTGATGCCAAACGCGACATCCGCAGCAACGTCCAGAACACTATCACGAATTTCGCCGTCTCCGGCTTCAGTGCCGGAATGCCCGGCCAGATTCTGAGTTTCCCTGAGCAGACCCGCGGCTACGTCTATTCGAACGCCGACGGTTCGCTCACCACCATTGACTACGGGAAGGAAGCTACAGCCGGATCCGCTGGCACCTTTCCGGCACGCTCCAATGCCCTTGCCGTCCCCACCGACTTCGCTCGCATCTTCTCCGCCGAGGAGACCAGCGGTCAACTTGTCGTTCTCGACAACTCGACCGGTAAGGCCTATGCCCTGAACTTGCCCAACGTTTACCAGGTCGCCGCGAACACCGGCGATACAGTCGCAATCGCTATGGTGCGGAACTCGAACACCTTGTACCAGGTCGTCAAGCTGAATGCCAACCAGCCAAATCCGCCCAACTTCGTCGATTGCCAGCCCTACAACCTGCCTGTCTACTGCGTCGTTCCCGTCCCTGGAACATACGACCGGCCGGTCGGAGCGTTCTTCTCGCTTGATGGGACCACCGCCTACATCCTGAATTGCGGCCCAGAGTGCGGAGGAACGACCGCCAGCGTCACCGTCTTGCAGCAGGGCGCACTCAACATCAATAACGCTGCTACCGGTGCGTCGGTGGCTTCGGCTTTCATCGCCAATATTCCAGTTCCAGGCGGTGTCACCACCGCGCTCTCGGACGGCAGCACGCTCTATGTAGCAGGCCAGCAACAGCAAGCCGACGGTCTCTTCTCCGGGAATCTGTCCACTATTTCGCTTGCAAGTAATGCGATTACCGGCAAGTACTCCATCTCCGACGGATACCATACGAAGTTGCTCTTCGCCGAGGACAATACGCTCTGGATCGGCTCCCAGTTCTGCTCCACCGGCGAGCGCGCCAAGCTCGGCCAGAACTATAACTGCCTCACGCGCTTTGACATGGGCGCAAAGACTGCGGCCGTCGTTCCAGCAGCTACGCCAGGGGGCGCCACCACGGTGCCCTTTCCCAACACGAACCTGAACCCCTACTACTACGGCGACCTCACTGGTCTCTGCTGGGTCCAGACCTTCCACAAGGTCTACACCGCATACGGCGGTCAGGTCCACGCCTTCAACACCGCAGACGGCTCCGAGATCAATAACTTCCTGGTCACTGTCCAGGGGACCGCTCTCGACGTCGCCTACCTCGACGCATCCACCAATGCCGCCAACTAAATATCTAGCATCGGAGAGAAGCACAGAGCCTATCCAATAGAGTCGAATGAATGATGAACTCCCTCACCGCTAAACTCTAGTCATGCCCATCGCCGCGCCCTCTCTTCCCTCTTCCCTCTTCCCTCTTCCCTGCCTTACCGACATCCTCGCGATCGCCGCCCACCGCGACGATGTCGAACAGACCTGCGGCGGCACCCTGCTTGCCATGCACGCCAAGGGCTGGCGTACCGGTATACTCGACCTGACCCAGGGTGAATCTGGCACGCGCGGGACCACTCTTGAACGCGCTGTCGAAGCGGCTGACGCTGCCCGCATCCTCAACGTCACTCACCGGGAGGCCCTTGACCTGCCTGATGGCAACGTCCAGAACACGCTCGAAAATCGGCTTAAGGTAGCCGCTGTCGTCCGCCGCCTGCGCCCCCGCGTGGTCATCCTTCCCTACTGGCAGGGTCGCCACCCCGACCACTACACCACCTCGACCCTCGGCTACGAGGCATGCTTCATCAGCGGGCTGGCAAAGGTCCAGACACCCGGTGAGCAACACCCGCCTCACCGCCCCTTCAAGATCCTCTACGCCAGCCTCTACGCCGACGTTCGCCCAACCTTTGTAACCGACATCACACCCTTCGCCGAGCAACGCTTTCAGTCGCTCATGGCCTACAGGTCGCAGTATGCAAACCAGGTTGAGGGCAATGCCCTCTTTGTGGCTGAAGCTGACATCCGCGAGACGACCTTCGCTACCGCGCGGCACTTTGGTTTACTGGCGGGCGTTCGCTACGCCGAGCCCTTCGTCCAGAAGGAAGTTGGCCTCGCCGACGACCTCATGCTACTTCCCGTGGCTTCCATCTAAGAGTACCTCCATCGAAGGACCGGGCCGCTCCTTCGCTATCCAACACACCGCAGCAACTGCTCCTGATTGTCCCAATTCCACAGCACGGAGTAGCCACTGCGCCGCTCCGCCACCGCTACACGGTTTCCGCCCGCGCGCTTTGCCCGGTACAAGGCCGCATCACTGCGCCGCAGCAGATCGTCCCAGTTCACCTCATGGTCCACGGATTGCGCCACGCCAAAGCTTCCACTTACCTGCATCTTGTGACCCCGGTACGATACTGCAACCTGTGCGAGTCGGGTCCGGCATCGCTCCGCTACTCTGATCGCCTCAGATTGGTCCACTCCCGGAAGCAGAAGACAGAACTCGTCTCCTCCAACCCGCGCCAGTTCATCTTTATCCCGCAGTACCCCCAGGAGCGCCCTCGGGACCGCGCGAAGCAGCGCATCTCCCGCACCATGACCCAGCTGGTCGTTTACATCCTTTAGACCATCGAGATCCATCATCACCACCGTGACAAAGCGCCGTTGCCGATAGCATCGTACGATTGTCTTTGCCGCGGCTCGTCGAATTCCGCGGAGGTTCAGCAGTCCAGTTAGTTCATCGACATGAGCCTCGCGTTCAAACCGCATACTCAGCCGCGACCAGGCTAGAAACAGAAACGAGTAGGCGATCGCTCCTCGCGCAAACAGGATGAGCGCCAGCGGAATCCGCCCATCTGCGATGCTCGCTATGTGGGGTGAGGCGAAGGCCAGTCCGAACCAGAGAAAGTAACACATTGCATAGGCCATCGCTGCCGCCCCGGCAAACCATCCAGCGAAACGTCCGCTCTGGTCCCCAAACCGGAACAGCATCAGGCCAGTCACGCCATACTGAACGCCCCAGAGAATCCCGAGTATTGATTGGCTCGCCGAATGCAGTCGAGTCAAAAGCAGGGCACCGAGCGCCATTCCAAAAATCGTCAATACGACCTGCGTGCGCCATAGATATCGTCCCTGATCGAGAAGCTCCGCAAACCCTCTGTGCAGCATCAGGTGGCCGAACAGGATCAACCATATAAAGAGAATGCTGCCCACTCCAGGCGGGAGCCTTCGTGTGCTCATCGAGAGCATGAGAGCAACCGCTGTACCCATGTGAGAGCCGATAAACCAGTTACTCCCACGCCAGCCCGCCGAATCGTCGCTGTGCGTGGTCCGGTATACCAGGGCCATTGCCGCATACAAGAAAAGGAAGAGCAGATTGATTACAGCCAGAGTATGTGCATCCATAGGCATCCCTAAAGTAACGTTCGCAAAGGCAATGTAGATCTCAGGAAGACACCGTATTCCTGCTATTCCTACCTGCTCCAATTTCTGAGACTCGCAGCTGCAGAATTATCGACGTGAGCCTTTAAACACCGCGTTCCAGCCAACCTTTTACGAACGTCACCACCTCCGCTGTGACGTAAAGAGGAGGCTGCATCGCCAGCACCGGCGTTCCCTTAAGCAGCTTCAGCGAGACGCCCTTCCACACCGGCCTTCCTAGCTCACCCTCAGGCAACAGCACTGCATCGGCGCGGTCCAGGAAGAGCCGCGCTGAGTCCTTAAAGTCCGCCGTTGCTGGGTCGAGCACGCTTAGATACAGGTCGGGCCGGACAAATTGCACGATGCTGTTTGACTCGATAATTGCATGTTCCACCTGCACCAGCTCTTTCCTGATTCGTGGCATCGCCTCGGCAAGCTGACCCTGGCGGGTTCGTACCCAGAATGAGCGGACTGCGCCTGCGTCCAGGTACCGCCCGGAGTCCGTCCCAGAGCGCGCATCGCGCTCCTCGCTGATCGCTATGGTGTGGTCGGCGGTCTCGCAATCGCACGGCTTCCCGTTTGCCGAGCAGACTCCATGGCCGAACTGCGTGATCTTGAACGCCGTCCACCGCATCCCCGGGAAGGCGCGGATCAGTCCCGCCACCACGCTCGTCTTTCCGATACTCCGTGTGCTTCCACCGACTACAACGATCGCCATCATGATACTCCCACGCCCACTAAATCCCTTTGGAGCGCGCCTTGGTGGTTCTGATCCGAATCTTCAATGCGCTGCACCTGTCCTGCCGCCCCGAAGCCGTGCCAGATCGCGCAGATACTCCTTCAAAGGCCGCGCTGGCCGGCCCCAGAACACCTGGCCGCTGCCCTGCATCTTCTTTCCACTTAACACTCCAGCGCCACCACCCAGAATGACGCCTCGCCCTACCGTCGCATGCTCACCGATCCCTACCTGTCCGCCTAGAATCGCGCCATCCTCAATGACGCTCGATCCCGAGATCCCCGTCTGGGCAGCGATGATCACGTCTCTGCCGATGACACAGTTGTGACCAACATGAACCAGGTTGTCGATCTTCGTTCCACGACCGATCCGCGTCTCCCCCAGCGCACCGCGATCGAGCGTTGTATTGGCTCCAATGTCGACATGATCCTCGATCACCAGCGTTCCCTGCTGCGGAAACAACAGGTACTCTCCACCCTCAGGATCTCGCGCATATCCGAATCCAGTCGCCCCCAGCACCGCTCCGGCCTGCACCACAACGTAGTCGCCCAGCGTCGTTCCAGCTTGGATCGTCACGTTGGCGCCAATCACGCACGCGTCGCCAATGCGAACGCCATCGTCAATCACAACGTGTGGTCCGATCGTCGTTCCCTGACCCACCGACACGCCATGGCCCAGCACCGCCGAGGGATGCACCCCCTCTCGCTCAACCGATCCTCGAAGGGAGCGCGCGGCCAAAGCAAACGCATACCGCGGATCAGCAACACGCAAGACCCGCGCAACGCCTCCCCACTCGGTTGATGGCACGTCTTTCGTCGACGTATCTGGAGCCGGCTCTGTTGGATCCAGCCTCCTAGAGGCAAGGATCGCTCCGGCGTTTGATGCCAGTGCCGCCGAGAGCGCCCTCGCATCCGACGCAAAGACGATCGCGTCGGCCGATGCATCCTCCAAACTCGAGACCCGCGCCAGCTCGGCTGCGCACGCACCCGCTTCGGCTCCGACCAGTTTGGCTCCGACCAGTTCGGCCAGTTGTTGGAACGTGATCAATAGATTTTCTCCTCGCCCGGTGGCCGAGTCTTCCAACGCCGATGCATCCACAACCACTGTTCCGGATACTGGCGCACATAGCGTTCGATGACTGCGGTGAACCGCGCCGTATTCACAACAATATCGGCTTCGCCATCCTCCGTCCGCTCGAGGACCATTTCTTCGCCAAAGTGCAGCACATACCGGTGTTCGCGCTCCTCCCACAACAGAAAACCGGGAATCACAGCCGCGCCGGTCTTCAGCGCCACCCGCGCCAACCCCGAAGCGGTACATGCGGGAATGTCGAAGAACGGTACAAATACGCCCTGCGGTGGCGTCATATTCGTGTCCATCAAAAGGCCCACTGTCTCACCGGCACGCATCGAAGCGATCAGGCCTCGGGCAAAGTCGTCTTTATGAATCACGCGATTGCCATGCAGACATCGAATCCGGTTCACGAACTGGTCGATCAGCGGGTTATCCAGCCGCCGGATGACCAGCCCCATCGGATATCCCATCAGCGAGTGATAAAAGCTCGATAGCTCCCACGCGCCAAGATGCCCCGTCACAATCAAAACGCCTTTCCCCAGCGCGCGGGCAGCAAGATAATGGTCCAGTCCCTCGTAGCGGATAAGCTCGCTCGCCGAGCTTGCGGTGTAGTCCACCATCTGACAGAACTCCGCCATTAGCCATCCCAGGTTCCGATAGACCAATCGAAGAATCGTATATCGCTGCGCCTCCAGCAACTCGGGAAAAGCTAATTTCAGATTTTGTAGAGCGACGTTTCGAAGTCTGCGCAAGCGGTTGAATGCAACTGTACCGATGCAAGCGCCAAGACGCCGGGCGAGGGAGCGTGGCACAACACGAAGGCTGACGACGGCGATCCAGAGGACAAGAAATTCAAACGCATAGCGAGCTTTGATGGTGTAGCCATGCTGCTTCGGATTCAATCGGTGACTCAAGTACTCAGTCTAACCGCTCTACTGGGACGGTTAGGTCTGGTGCACACCTCATGCTGTCTTACAAAGCAAAAGGCAGCCAAATTAAGGCTGCCTCTTGCTCTTCGACGGCTGAATCCCTATTGGGCATTTTTTGAAGCAACAAAGTATTTAGCAACCGTGCGTACAAAAGGACGCGCAGCCGGCGGAGTCGCTTGGTTCCCCTTCAAAACAGTCTCAAACGGAACATCAGCGCCGTACACTGTACGCGTGTCCTCTTGATTCTGCGAAAGAACGGTTCCGTCGAGGTTGATTCCAGCAAAGAGGCCCTTAGCGCGGGAATAGGAGAGGAACTCGGCATTCAGCTTCCAGTCCGTACCAGCCTGTGCATTACGTCCAACCGGGCCGGCTGCCGCCGCGGCATCGGCGCCAAGCTTGAACTTGGACTTCAACATATCCTGCAGACCGTTCTGGTTCATAGCTACGAGCACCAGGTCCGTGGACTGGGCGCCAATCTGGAAACCAAAGCTGCCGCCAGCCAGTTGCACAAAGACGGGAGCGCTCCACCCACGAGGCGTCCGGCACGTCGCGACACCTTGGCCGTACTGTGCGCCAACCACAAAAGCTGCCTTTTTATAGCTCGGGACAACGACAACACAGGATGCGCTGGCAAGAATGCTCTGTGGAATCCCCTTGTCGGGGGTCGCCATGATCTCGGTGACGACCGCCTGTGCACTGGTAAGGCGCCCATCCAATGTTGCTTTATCCGTCGCACCATATGCTGAGAACGACGTCGCCACCATTGCGGCCACACAGACTATTTCCGATAACCTCTTCATTATTTCAACCTTTCGTATTATGCAAATGCGCCGGTCAGCAAACCTTTGCGGAATGACACTCACATAGACTTTGACGAAAAGCCTCTATAGTGGGTTGCTTGATTCGGCATAGAAGGCGAGTGAGGAGAGAATACAAACTGACACTAGGAGCAGGGCAATCAAAAAATAGGGGATCATAAGATGATGCCGGACATTCCGGCACTTCTCTCATGATCCCACTCTCCCAGGTCTGTGTTGCTGTACTCAGTGTGCAACACTTTTAGGTAATACGCAACAGTACCCATGAGAAATCACCTAAGTAACATCACTTCTTTCAAATTTAGCAGTTGCCAATCAAATTTCTGTCCCTTCTAACCCAGGACTCAGTCTGCTCCCCGACGGCACACGCCGCCTGCAGTGGTGGAGCGACCCCGCGTCTGCCTTCTTCGAAGCCTGCAACCAAAAGCCCGGGTGCCCCCGTCCTCTAAGTAGCAGTAGAAGGCACGGTTACAAGCGCGATCTAGTGTGTCCGGCGATGGGAACTCAGGTAGTGCATTGTCAATGCAGTGCGATTGCCAACGCCAACCTTTCGCATCAATCGGCTGATATGGGCTTTTACCGTACCCTCATCAATGCCGAGCGTAGCCGCGATGTCACGGTTAGGCCGGCCTTCAATCAGAAGATTCAGTACCTGGCCTTCGCGATCGGTAAACTTCGAGTCTCCGGCAGATAAAGCAGAGGACGGCGCTGAGGGTACGGGAGCAGCCTCTATGAGTCGCGCAAGCACCTTCCGGGGAGCCCAGATCGAACCGTCCCGAACCACCTCAATACAAAGCCGGATATCGCTCTCTCGTGCATCGTGAGAGAGGTAGCCCTTGGCGCCTGCACCGATCACGCGCTGTACAAACTCTTGATCTTCAGCCCGCCCTAGGACAATCACCCGTAGATCCGGGCGTTGCCGGCGGAATGTTGCAAGCAGATCAAAGAGATGCGGTGCGCTGTCGGAATCAAGCAGAAGCAGGGAAAGCTCCAGAGAGTGGAGGGCGCCTGGCACTGTCAGGGCAATGACGTTGGTGTCGGCCTGCTCGGACAAGATTACCTGCAACCCTAGAATCCGAAGCGGGTCTGTGGCGACCAGGCCCACGCGCTGATTTGTCTCCTTCATTCTCTGGCTCCATCACTCTAAATTTTCAGAAGCAACTCCACTGCGCCGTTCGGAGGTTTGTCGCTGTCGCTTGAGGGTGAAGCACTTACAACTTTGGTAGGACGATTCCTTGCTGATGCTGGTACTTGCCTTTGCGATCCGCGTAACTGATCTCACAAACCTCGTCAGATTGAAAAAATAATATCTGGCACAATCCCTCATTAGCATAGATGCGCGCGGGCAATGGTGTGGTGTTGGAAATCTCCAAAGTAACAAATCCCTCCCACTCCGGCTCGAAAGGGGTAACATTCACGATAATTCCGCATCGGGCATATGTCGACTTGCCGACACAGATCGTGAGGACATCGCGAGGGATCTTGAAATACTCAATCGAGCGAGCAAGAGCGAAAGAATTAGGTGGAACGATCACGCTCCCAGCTATCACAGTAACGAACGAGCGCTCATCGAATGCTTTGGGATCGATGATTGCGCTATTAACATTAGTGAATATTTTGAACTCATCCGAAACACGAAGGTCATACCCGTACGACGAAAGACCATATGAGATTACGCCCTCTTTTACCTGCTTTTCGCTGAACGGAGCAATCATTTCATGCTCTGTTGCCTGTTGACGAATCCAACGATCGCTTTTAATTGCCATTTGACACCCGCCACTTTCTACATCTTCCTGCAATGGAACGAGAAATATAGATCTCGTTGACATTCGTGAGGAGTGTTTCTAAGATCACATCTACTCAGCGCGGCTGGTCAAGCTATCCTGTACTAAATAGTAGCGCACGAAAGGCCTTTCTTTTGATCAAGCAAGACCTCATTCAGCGGGTTGTCGACCGGACCGGCCTGCCCAAAACCAAGGCCGAGGCTGCAGTGGACGCAATCTTTGACACGATGAAGCAAAGCCTCATCGCAGGCGATCGAATCGAACTGCGCGGTTTCGGCGTCTTCACCGTCAAGCCGAGGAAGACAGGCATCGGCCGCAATCCCCGAACAGGTGCCGAGGTGAGTATCGCGCCAGGCAAGGCGGTACGCTTCAAACCTGGCAAAGAGTTGCAGCTTCTCGACTAAGACAATCTGAGTACGCTTCGTTCCCTCACATAGTTGGAACCGCTCACATACCTTCCTCTTTGCCCTCGAGCGGAGTTTTACGAGTCATGTTCCACGTGGAACATGGTCCAAAGTACCTCGATTCGTCTTGTGAAACAGCCTTTTAGTTGCCTTCAGGAAGGCTTTGCCCGGGCATAATTTCGCTCACACACTGTGACGGCTCAGGTGAGAAATCCTGAAATTGAGCAGCCGCAGTCAGAAATCTTCAGTGAGTTGTGCTCAGGATATCTCTGCCTGCTAAAGCTTGCACGTGTGCCCAATGCTCCTTAGACATCAAATTACATGAGATGCACCGCGTCCACATCGACCAGAATGCGGCTGCGTGGAACTCCCTCGATCTCCGCAAAGGCCAGCATGCGCCGCAATACCTCCCCGAGTACCTGGCGCTTCTCTGCCTTCAGCACAAAATGATATCTATAGATGCGCTTCAGCCTGACGATGGGCGCAGCGGCGGGGCCAAGGACGCGCACCCTGTCAAGCGTCACCTGCTGGAACCAGCGGCCCAGGGTCGCGGACCACGCCACCGCCTCCTCCAGCTTATCGCTCTGAATCAGCACATTCGCAAGGACGGAGAAGGGCGGATAGTGCATCCAGCGGCGATATTGCATCTCCTTGCCGACAAAGGCCGGATAGTCGTGTTTCGCAGCGAGCTGAATCGCGTAGTGATCGGGATGATAGGTCTGCACAAGCACTTTGCCAGGTAGATCCCCGCGTCCTGCCCGGCCTGAGACCTGCGTAAGAAGTTGAAACACTCGCTCGGCAGCCCGGAAGTCCGGCAGACCAAGCGCAAAGTCCGCACCCACCACACCGACGAGCGTAACGCCATGGATGTCATGCCCCTTGGCGATCATCTGCGTGCCGACGAGCAGGTTGATCTCGCCCGCATGAAGCCGGGTCAGCAGGCGCTCCATATCGCTCCGGCCGCGCACCGTATCGCGATCCATGCGGCCGATGCGGGCGTTAGGGAAGATTTCCTGCAGCCGTTCTTCACCCTGCTGCGATCCGGCTCCGAGATAGTAGAGGTGCTCGCTCTGGCACTCGGGGCAGGTCTTTGGGACGGCACGGCGATAGCCGCAGTAATGGCACTCCAGCCGCTGGCCTGGCTGTGCAATCGCGCTGTCGCCAGTAACGGGCTTGTGGAAGGTCATGGAAATCGCGCAGTTTTCGCATTGAATCTTTTCGCCGCAGCTGCGACACATCACGACGAAGGAGTAGCCACGCCGGTTGAGCAGGATGATCGCCTGCTCGCCGCGGTCGAGTGTGGCCTGCGTCTCTTCAACCAGGCGGCGGCAGAAGATAGCCTCCTGTCCGGTCTGCTGAAACTCCGTGCGCATGTCTACCAACTCGACCTCAGGCAGCGGCCGGTTCATCACCCGGGTGAGCATCTCGACACGGGTATAGCGGCTTTTTTCGGAGTTGGCCCAGCTCTCAAGCGAGGGCGTGGCCGAGCCGAGGACCACGGTGGCTCCGTTCAGCTTAGCTCGCATCACAGCCACGTCGCGGCCGTGATAGCGGGGTGTCTCCTCCTGCTTGTAACTCGAGTCGTGCTCCTCGTCGACGATGATCAGACCCAGCTTAACCAGCGGCGCAAAGACCGCCGAGCGGGTCCCCACGACGATGCGGGCGTCGCCGCGCCGAATGCGGTGCCACTGCTCGGCGCGCTCGTCCTGCGTAAGCTGCGAGTGCAGCAGCGCTACCTTGGCGCCAAAGGCCGCGACCAGTTGCCCGGTCATTGCAGGGGTCAAGCCGATCTCGGGAACGAGCAGCAGCGCCGAGTTGCCTCGATCGAGCGCCCGCTGCATGGCGGCGAAGTAGACGGTGGTCTTGCCGGAGCCGGTAACGCCGTAGAGCAGGTGCGGCTGGAAGCTTCCTTTGCTCATGGCGACGGCAATCGTGCCGAGCGCCTCCACTTGGGTCTCGTTGAGAGCGTGCTCGTGCGCGTGCTTTTTGCCCGTGTCACCTATCCCTCCGAGATGGAAGGCTTCGGCAGCTTCTTCGATCGCCACCAGACCACGCTTGACAAGGGTGCCGAGGGTCGACACGGGAAGCTTCAACGCGCGGAGATCGCGGACTCTCATGCGCCCCCCAACGGCTGCAAGCTCGGCGAGGATGGCAGTCTGGTTGTCATTAAGCTTCGGCAGGCGCGCGTCGGGCACAAGCACGGCGATGTGTTCAAGCCGGCGCGCATCGCGCTCCTCGGCGATAGCCTCGCGGAGCAGCCACTTCTTCCGAACCATACCGTCAAGCAGAGCCTTATTCGCCTGGGTCGCCGAGCGGAGAGCGGAGGCTCTGGCCTGTTCACCCGACTCGAGATAGTTCAATACGGCATACTCCCGATTCTGGTCTTCGGGCGTGAGGCGCGTGCGGCGGGAGGAACCCTTCTCGGCACCTTCGTAGAGGACTCTTCGGCCCTGCTCGGCGATTCGGTAGCTAAAGTGGCGTTTGACCTCGGCATTCAGGGGAAGCATTCCGCGAAGCACTTCGCCGAGCGGCGCGACATAGTACTGCGCTATCCAAGCCGCGAGGCGCATGAGTTCTTCGGGGAGCAGCGCGGCGTCATCGAGGACCTGCTGGACTGGCTTGACCACGATACCGGCAGGCGGCGGCTCGTCATGAACGCGAGTCACCACACCCATCAGACGTTGCCCGCCAAAGGGGACAAGGACGCGCGCACCTGCTACGGGAACAATGCCGTTCACCGCGTAGGTGAAGGTCTGGTCGAGCGGGATCGGGAGGGCAACGTCGCAGAACTGGGGCACCCTTTTAGAGTACGAGTCGAATGAGAGGATTGCCATCTTCGCACTGAGGAGCCACTCGGGTGTCCGTAAGGCAAATGCAGGTCCTTCGGCCTGCGCTCCGGAAGACAGTTTGTAGCAGGTTCAGATGGCTACGGTATCCTGACGAGACTTGGAGGAAACACCTTGAAGGTCGCTCTCCCGCTCCTGCTTGCCCTGCTTTCTTTGCCGTTGGCTGCCCGCTGTCAGGCGACGGTGGTGAACGACGAGCCACTTACGCCGCCGTCGGTTGTGTATCCGGGTGATGCGAAGCAGAAGCACATTCAGGGAGTGGTAGAGCTTGAGGTGAAGGTCTCGGAGACGGGCCGCGTGACCGCGGTGCGGGCGCTCTCGGGACCGGAGGAGCTGCGGCAGGCAGCAGTGGACGCGTATTCGCTGGCAAGCTACCGACCGCTGATGCGCGGTGGACGGACGATTCCGGCGGTGGTCGCGACAAAGGTGGATTTCTCGCTCCATGAGGCTCCACCGTCTCCGGACGACCTGGTCGCGAAGGAGTTCGAACCGGTCCATGCGCAGTGCGAGACGCTTGCCCGGGCAAAGGATGGGATGGCGCTTGGAGTGTGCCAGGAAGCCTTGAAGATTGCAGGGCGATTTTCGCCGACGGGTCACATGGTGGCGCATGCGGCGGCGTACAACGATGCGGCGCTGGTGCTGTTGTCCCTTGGCAGATCGAGAGAGGCCGCGGCGGTTGGTGAAGATGCGGTAACGACGGTAGCCGACGCCTATCCCGGGTCGCTGGCGGCAGCGAACGCGTATATCACGCGAGCGGAGACGCGGGCGCGGAGCGGCGATGTAAAGCGCAGCATCGCGGACTGCACCGAGGCGGAGCGAATCCTGCATGGCCTGCTCCAGCAGGAGCGGGCATCGTACCTGGCCGAGGATATGAAGGCGCAGTTGAAGGGTGTGTTGCGCTTCCATGCGGTCGACCTGCGCAGGAACTATCAGGGTTCGAAGGCAAAGGCGCTTGAGGATGAGGCAGATAAGCTTTAAGGTTCTTCGACTCCGCTGCGCTCCGCTCAAGATGACAGATTTATGGAGCGAAGCCGACAGGCGGCCAATATGCAAACCTCGTAAGTCTAGACGTCCGCGCATTGTCACGTAAGAACAGGTGAAACGGCCTGCCGCTCGTGGCGCCAGAGAGCGCGACGCGAGCGGCAGGCCTTATTGCGTAAATGCCGGGTTGCGTTAGTACTGGAGCGATGAGCCCGACCAGGTCGGGACACCTCCCTGCGTGCCGGACGCGCCCCAGAGAGCCGTCGTGCTGTTTACGTCGGAAGCGCCCCACAGAGCAGTGGCTGCAGCTGGCGAGGAGGCTCCCCAGAGAGCAGTTGCACCCCATAGCGCCGTGTAGCCCGACGGATCGTCCGCGCCCCAAAGTGCCGTTGCGCCCCAGAGAGCGGTCTGGCCGGAGGGCGTAGCGAAGGAGCTTGCGCCGTAGACGTTCGACGCGCCCCATAGAGCGGTTGCGCCCCACAGAGCAGTCTTGTCCGTCACCAGGTACGTGTTGCCGGTAGCTGCATCATAGGTCGCGACCGGAGACATGGCGGTCCCGGCGGGCAGATGATCGCGGGTGGCGGCAGCATCAAGGACAGTGGCCTGGATGTCGAGGTACCCGGCACCCACGGTCAGCGGATTGTAGTGCGAGAGGAACGTCATGCCGCTGGCCTGATCGGTGACGCTGCTGGTTTGTGGGAAGTAAGAGCGGTTGCTGTTGCGCATCAGCAGTGCTTTGACGTTATCAGGCGTAAGCCCCGGCTCGGCCTGAAGCAGAAGCGCAGCCGCACCGCTGACCACACCGGTCGCCATGCTCGTGCCACTCAACGGATAGTAGTCCGAAGAGACCTTACTCTTACCATGTTCGGCGTAGAAGGAGGTGAGCGTGACAAAGTTGGGGTTGACAGTCGGCAGGAACGCGCCCTGAAACTTAAGGCTGCTGACCAGGTTGCCTGGCGCGACGACGTCCGGCTTGACGATGTGATCGATGAACGACGGCCCCTTCGAGCTGTAGCTGGCGAGCAGGTCATCCTGCATGCCGGCTGTCGCCATGGTGCGCATCGCGCCCACGGTGATCACGTAGGGATCGTTGCCCGGCGCTTCAATGGTGCCGTAGCCCTCCGGGTTGAGCGCCTGATCGCGGCCGTCATTACCGGCTGCAACAACGACGACGATGCCGGCCTTCCAAGCTTTTTCGACGGCCTGGCAGAGCGGATCGACCGTGTAACTCTCCCAGATCGGACGCCCGAGCGAGAGATTGATGACGCGAATGTTGTAGGTGTCCTTAAGCCGGATGGCCGCGTCGATAGCCTCGATGACCGAAGAATCAGTGCCCTGCCCGTTCGCATCGAGAACACGGAGGTTGATCAGCGACGCGTTTGGCGCGACGCCGGAGAAGGTGCGGAAGTACTTGTTGCCGGTCGAGTCGCTGCCCGTACCTGCGATCAGGCCCGCAACATGCGTGCCATGGCCGTAGGCATCCGTGTAGTTGGACGATCTGGTCTGTGAGGAAGGGAGAAAGCTCTGGTTGTAGACGACTTTGCTGCCGCCCTTCACCACTTGCAGCGCTGATGTGAGAATGTTGCCTACGAGTCCCTTGCCTACCTGCAGATCATCGACGACGGTGATGCCACTGTCGATCACGGCAACACCCACGCCCGAGCCGTCAAAGCCCTGGGCCCAGACTGCCGGGGCGTTGATCGGCTCCGTCGTGTACTCGGCCGAGGCGGAGCTGAACTGCCGGGAACCGACCTTTCGGTCGAGCGAGATATAGGAGACATTCGGGTCGCGTGCAAGCATCTTGAGGGAGTAGCCAGGAACCTCTGCCACCACTGCATCAAGGGCATTGAAATGCTTCAGAACATTTCCCTTCACGACCTCGAGCAGCAGGTTCTGCAGCCATCCAGGCTGGCTCTTGTACTGGATGATGACGTGCATAGAAGACTGCGAGTCCGCCTTCAGCGCATCTTCGGAGATTTTTTCATCCCCGTGGTTCTTTTTGGAGCCATGATCTTCCGCGAACATGGCAGTAGGTGCGAGCAATGAAGCAGCAAGCAGCGAGATGAGGATCTTTGGGAAACGGGTCATGAGGTGAGAGCTCCTAACAGCATTCATGGTTGAAGTAACGGCAGATGTGACAAGGGAGTACAAAGGCTTTATCGGAAGAAGTGTCAAGAACTTTAGCCCGAAGGTGATGGGAACGGAGCTTCATATTCCCGATTGAGGACTCGTTCGCAGTACGTTTGGTCGGTTGCCAGCGAGCTTGACCGCTCGATGGCCACGTACTTGCGCAACACCTCAGGAGGGACAGGGAGCGCGCTCAGTAACGATAGAGTTGCCGGATGGCTTGCCTGCTCGATGCGATCGACCGCAAGGCATTCGACAATACGTCCGCCATCGAGGATGGCAATTCGGCTGCACAGGTTGAGGACGGAGAGCAGATCGTGCGAGATGTAGAGGAGCGCCGTGCCTTCGCGATTGAGACGCTCCAGCAGGCGCAGGATCTCGACCTGGGTGACGGGGTCAAGTGCGCTGGTCGGTTCGTCCAGAATCAGCAAGCCTGGGCGATGGAGCAGGCCGAGCGCGATCAGTACACGCTGTGCCTGGCCAACGCTAATCTGGCCAGGCTTGCGGGCGAGAAAGGCTGCCTCCAGCGGAAGTTGGACCTCGGTGAGAAGTTCGTGCATACGGTCCGCAAGCTGGCTTCGACTGACCTTCCGATGCGCGCGCCAGGCCTCTTCAAAGTGTGCTTTGAGTGAAAGCGCGCCGTTCAGGGCGGACATCGGGCTCTGGGGGATCAGGGCGAAGCTGCGACCGCGCAGGCCGCGTGCCTCGCGTTCGTCAAGGGTGAGCAGGTTTCGGCCTTCGAAGCGCACCTCGCCCGCAGCCGTGCCGCCGCGCCATGGCAGCAAGCCCAGCAGCGCCAGGACCAGCGTGCTTTTGCCTGCGCCGCTGGTGCCGATCAGCCCAAGAGCCTCACCCCGCTCGAGCGTGAAGCGCACATCGTCGAGTACGGGGATCGCTCCATATCCGGCGGTGAGGCGGACTTCGAGCAAGGGTGCGCTCATCGCTTGGCCACCTGATTAGGCAGCACAGCCCAGTGAAGCGTATCAACATTCCAAACCGCGCCGGGCTCGAGCACCGCGAGGTCGACGCCGCCAAGCGTGGGCGATACAGCATAGAGCGCGTTGGGGTAGACCAGGTAGATGAAGGGCTGCTGGTCGGCGACGATCTGCTGCACATGATCGACGGCGCGTTTGCGTTGGGTCATGGTGGGGGCTGCAGCCTGGGCACGCATCTCCTCGTCGATGCTCGCCTCCCAGGGGGTTGCAGGTCTCTTCTCGGAGGGGTTCCATTGATGGTTTGGGGAGGAGCTGATCCAGAGATTCATCATCGTGTTCGGGTCGGGATTTACGTTGGCGAGACCAAGCAGACAGGCCTCGTAGTCGCCGGTGTGCATCAAGCGTTCGATCAGCGCGGGGAAGTCGAGCGTGACCACCGTGACCTCGATGCCCAGTGCAGCGAGATCCTGCTGAATAAGGGTGGCCATCTTCTGGCGGGCGGCGTTGCCTGCATTCGTCAGGATAGAGAACTTTATCGGGTTGCCAGCAGCGTCGTAGAGCAGCCGTCCCGAGCGGTGAAAGCCGGCCTGGAGCAGCGACTTGTTTGCGAGTGCAGCACTCTCGGTGGGAACATGCAGATCGCGGTTGTACCAGAGGCCATTCGCGGGTGAGATGAAGCTATAGGCAGGCGTGGCATGGCCGCTGTAGGCTACCCGGGCCAGATCGGCGCGATGCATGGCTTCGGAGATGGCGGTACGAAAGGCGGTGCTCTGGAACCACTGCTTTTCATAGGCCGGAAGAGGGGACGACGCGGCCTGGTTGAACCAGAGTTGTTCGGTGTTGAGCGAGGGTCCCAGGTCGTGAACAGCCTGGGGCTGGGTGCGGGCAAGCAGGTTGAAGTAGTCGGGCGGGATCGAGTTCATCAGCTGATGCTGGCCGCGCACGAAGCTGGCCTGATCCCGCTCGGGATTGACGACGATGTCGAGGCGGATGGAGGAAATGAAAGGGAGTTGCGCACCTGTGACGTCGTGCCGCCAGAAATGAGGGTTGCGGGTGAGACGAAGAGACTGGCCACGCTTGTACTCGGTCAGTACATACGGGCCTGCGGTGACTTTTGCTTCACTGGGCCGGTTGACCGGCTCGATGGCGATCTCGTCGAAGAGTGCGTCTATGCCGACAACACGCCTCGGCAGATGGATTGTGACGGTAAGCGGGCCAGAGCTGTCGACGATAACTCCTGGAGGCAGCTCTTCGGCAAGCGGCGCGGCGGTTCCGGGAGCGAGTACACGGCGCAGGGAGAAGACGACATCGGCGGCTCGAAGCGGCGCGCCGTCCGAGAACAAGAGTCCTTTGCGCAGCTGGAACACGAGGGTGCGGCCGTCGGGCGAGGCAGTCCAGCTCTCGGCTAGGCTGGGCTCGACCTGCTGCGTACGGCGGTTCAGCCGCAGGAGCACGCCGCCAGTCAAATAGCGCACCAGTTCCGAGGCCTGCTCATCGACCTTGGCGGGATCGAAGGTCTTCGGATCGTACTTGATCGACCAGGCCAGCTCGCGGTCTTGTGCGCGCATCTGCGTGAGAGGCTGGAGCAGCAGTGCAAGCGTGCCGAATAAGAGATATTTTCTGGAGTGGAGAAACATGGGATCAGGCCTCCGTGGCGAGAAGTTCCAAGAGCACAAGCAACGTGATGAGCAGCGCGATGGGCAGGTAGACCCATCGTGAGGTCGCGAGCAGCGCCGAATTGTCGAGTTCAAGCAGCATCGAGCCCCAGGAGGGCAGCGGTTCACTGACGCCGAGACCAAGGGTTCCGAGGTTTGCCTCAGCGACCAGGCAGGCCGGGATAGCGATCAGGAACTGCGGGATAAGCAGCGGCAGCATGTGGGGTAGCGCAGGCCGGCCGAGAAGACGGCTCACCCGCAGACCAGCGGCGCGGCCCTGCACCATCCAGCCGGCCCCGCACACCGCGACCGCACCAACGTGAACGGCGCGCGCACAGGTCGACCAGCCAAGCAGCGCCAGCAGTAGAAACGTGATCGTCGCCGACTGTGCCGGGGAGGTCGACAAGGGCAGACCCGAGCGAACCATCATCAGGAGGAAGAGCCACGGCAGCGCAAGAAAGGTGTCGCTGACGAGAAGGAGAACGCCTCCGAGAGCCGACGGTGCAAAGGCAGCCAGCGTGCCGACGATCGCTGCGATCACCGTGGTCACGGCCGCAGCGGCAGTCGCGCCGGCCAGGCCGAGCAGCATGGCGGCGGCGACCCGGACGAGGCGATCGCGGCCGAGCGCGTCCGTTCCTGCCGGGTGCGCTGCGCTCGAGACTGCGGCGATTGCATCGCGATCCTGTGCGCTCGAGCTGGCTCCGGGACGCAGCAGAATGAGCGCCGCCGCCGCGAGCAAGATCATAAGCAGGAAGAGCGGCGCTCGTTGCATCAGACCGTCTCCGTGCGCGCCGCTGGTTCGGCCAGCAGGCCAGCGCACCCGACGACAGTGGCCATCAGAAGAGTCGTTGCGAGCAGCACGGGAAGATCGCGATTCATGGCCGCGCTCCACGCAAGCTGTCCAATGCCGGCCACGTTGAAGACGACCTCCGCGGGAACAGCCGCGCCGAGGCCAATGACGAGCGACATGGTAGCCAGCGCGAGGAGTTGCGGCTGGAGGACCGGCAGCAGGTGCGTCCGTGCGATGCGCAGGGTGCTGGTGCCTTGGGCGCGTGCCTGCAGCAAATGCGGTGCCCGCCACGCCTCTCGCAGCAGCCGGTAGAGGAACTTGAAGCTGCGCGTTCCGATCAGAACCGTGAGCGCAAGCGCTGGTCCGCCGGCATCGGTAAGCAGGCAGAGGGTCGCCATCGCACCGATCGGCACAGCAAGCAGACACGCGGCGGAGACGGTGATCAGCACCTCGCCCGAGCGGCCACGCCGTGCGCTCAACGGCAGTGCGAATGCCAGTGCAAGCAGCCATCCAGCGCTTACGCCGCGCAGCAGCAGACTGGCCGTTACGCGAAGGCGCGGACGGATCAGTTCGGCGACGGGAACGCCATACTGACGCGATAGTCCGAGATTGCCATGAAGCCAGAACGTGAGCGAGGTTACAGCTGCCGAAAAAACCGAGTGATTCTTGCCACGTTCGATCGCCAGTTCCGCCCTCGCGTGCTGTGCGTACTGCGCGTCCATCTCGCGCGCATCGGCATAGTAGCCTGGCGCGAGGCGCATCAGCATGATGGTACCGAGCGAGGCGAGCAGCAGCAGGAGCACAGTCCGGCCAAGCCGCTTCAGCAAACCAGGAACCATCGTCTTCATGCCATAGTCCGAATGGGGAGCGTCCCCACGCAGGCGCTTTCGATGCAGGCGTCTCCATGCAGGCACCTTAAAAAGAGTCACGCTCATGCGGTCTCGCTCAACCGTTCGCGGCGGCTTGGAAAGCGAAGCGCAGACTTCTCGAGCGCCTCATAGTGTTCGCGCTTGTGCAGGTACATGCGCCGGTCGGCGAGGGCAAGCAGTTCCTCGGCGGTCGTCGCGTCCGATGGATAAAAAGCTGCCCCCACACTGGCCGAGACGGGCGTGCCTGCTTCCATGCCGCGGCTCGCATCCGAAACGACGTGCGCGATTTTTTCCAAGCGACTAGCGGCTATATCAGGAGTAACGCCGGGAATGAGGAAGACAAATTCATCGCCGCCTAGCCGCGCGACCGTGTCCAGCGGACGGCAGCACCGCCTGAAGCCGTCGGCGATCGTGCCGAGCAGCAGGTTTCCAGCCAGGTGCCCACGCCGGTCATTAAAGCTCTTGAACGAATTAAGATCGCAGACGACGATGGCAAGCGACTCGCCCGTGCGGCTCGCATGCGCCAGCCCCGCCTCAAGCTTTGAAAACAAGCCACGCGTGTTCGGCAGTTCGGTAAGGAAATCTGCATGAGCCGTAAACTCCGGCCGATAAAAGCGCATGGCATTCCGAAGCGCGAGTGAAAATTTGGTCTCGATGACCTGAAGGATGCGCAGGTGATCACGGGAGAACGCGTTGGCCGTCTTTGCATAGAGCGTGAGCACGCCGAAGACATCACCCTCTAGATCGAGCAGAGGCACCGACAAGGCAGACTGCAGGTCTTCCGCAGGATCTGTACGATCCGGACTATCTGGACGATGCAGGAAGTTCGGCTCTACGCTAGCATTGCCGTTCACGATCGGCCTTCCACTCTGCGCCACCCAACCCGAGACACCCTGGCCCAGAGGAATCTCCATCGAGGAAAAGAATCGCGCACTCTCGCCGTGGATGTGCTGCGGGATGATCGTCCGGTCTTTCTTGAGGTATACGACCGAGCAGTCGAATGCGATCAGCGCACGCAGTCGTGAGGTCATCAGGGAGACGGCCTCGTCCAGCCGAAGCGAGTTGCCGAGCGATTGCGTCATCTCGAAGAGCGCCTGCGCCTCCTGGCTGGCAGCCGCAATCAGGTCGAGAGCTTCCAGGCCTGTGCTTGAGATCGGCTGCGTTCGAGCCGGAGTCCGGCCGGCAGCTTGGGCGAGACCGGAGAGGTCGAGACTGGATGGGGCGAGACCGGATGGGGAAAGGCCAGCCTGATCGAGAGTGGCTTGAACGTCGGAGCTATCCTGTTCAAAGCCGGCGCCGGGAACCAGACCGCGCTTAACCGCAATCCCGGTGTTCAAGCGCATCAGCTTCTCACCCTCAACTCGCGCGCGAGCTTCGAGTTCCACGTAGCGCTGCTCGAAGACGGCGACCACCCTGGGATCGAACTGGGTGCCGACGCCCTTCTTGATCATCGCCATGGCCTGCTGGATCGGCATGGCGAGGCGATAGGGCCGGTCAGAGGCGAGCGCGTCGAAGCAGTCCACAACGGTGAGGATGCGCGCACCGATCGGGATCGCCTCTCCCGCCAGACCATCGGGATAGCCCATGCCGTTCCACCACTCGTGATGGGAGCGAACGATGGGAACGACGGGATAGGGGAACCGCACGCGCTCGAGGATCTCGGCCCCTACGACAGGATGGATCTTAATCTTCTCGAACTCTTCCTGGGTCAGCTTGCCCGGCTTGTTGATGATGTGATCGGGGACGGCGAGCTTGCCTATATCGTGCAACAGGGCGGCGGTGACCACGGCCTGGATCTCGAGCCTGCTCAGTTGGAGCGCCGCGCCGATCTCTGCCACATAGACGCGCACCCGGAGCAGATGATCGTGCGTGCTCTGGTCCCGGGCTTCGATTGCCATGGCGAGACCTTCGATAGCGCGCAGGCTGAGCGCCTCCATCTCCTCGAAGTGCTGTTGCCGGTCGCGCACGCGAATAATCTGACTCATGTAGGAGCGGTAGATGGTGTACACGATCGGCAGGATCAGAAGCGAGGTCGGCCATCCATAGCGAATGCTGAGGAAGTTCGCCAGCCCGGCGAGTGCAGCTCCAAATAAATAGAACGGCAGATACCAGAGGAAGTTCCCAGTCCAGAGAGGATAGACAGGCTTCTGATTGGTCCAGCCGATGATGAGCGCGACCGGGATAGTGCTCGCCAGGAAGTAGACGACAGCCGCCAGGGAGACCGCCGGGGCTGCCGCAAGGTGCATTCGCAGCAGGAGCGTGTAGGCGAGCCATGTGCCTGCAGTCGCATTGATTGCATTCCCGACATTGAAGGCAATCTGGACCGCGGTGAAGTTTTTCTGGACGCGGAAGTTGCATTGCGCAAAGACAGACAGCGCGGCGAGTGCAAGCGCCTGCGGGAGTGAGAGTTGAACGAGCGACAGGAGAACGAATGGGAAGTTCACGGACATGGTGCTGTCGCCCCGAGGCAGCGGCACCTTCATTCCGGAGATGAGCAGAACGACCGCAAGATAGACGGTGAAGCGTATCCAGTCATGACCGGCAAACCGCGTCGAACCGATGAGAGCCGTCGTTGCGGCCAGCAACACAAGCGCGACCAATACTTTAACCCGGACAGCCATGATTGTCCTATCGGCAGTTCTCGCGTTTCATTCACCGGTGGGCAGGCGGATGCACCGGCGAAAGCATGTTCGGTAAGCATCGGATGGGATTCAATACGGAGCGATGCAAATCAACGCGGAGCAATGCCCAGAGACTTCCGGAACTCTTGATTCGCAGGAGCGTTCGCGATGTGCCATCGACGCTCCAAGCTACTCGGTCATAGCTTCGAAGGTGGCCAGCATCTCTTCTTCGGCCGCTTTACGGAACGCATACTCGACGCGGTTCTTGCCATTCTGCTTGGCAAGATAAAGTGCCGTGTCGGCCAGGGTCACGAGTGATTCGATCGAGCAGCGCTGGTTTCCGAGCCACGCGACACCGAAGCTGCAGGTGACGGTCAGGGCGAGCTCGCCGTGATGGATCGGCTCGCCCGCGATCGCAATGCGCAACTCCTCCATCCGGTCGATGGCGCTGGCTGGCTCGAGGCCAGGCATCAGGATCAAGAGTTCTTCGCCGCCGTACCGCCCGACCGAATCGCCGGGGCGGACGGCACGACCGATCCGGCTCGCGCACTCGCGGATCACGGTATCGCCGACGACGTGACCGCGTTCGTCGTTGATTCGCTTGAAGGAGTCAAGGTCTGCCATGGCCACAGCCAACGGGCTCCCGGTTCTCAGGGCAAGCTCACATTCAAGGCTCATGTGTTCGAAGATAGCCCCGCGGTTTAGCAGGCCGGTGAGGGTATCGCGGCGCGCCATCTCCACCAACGTGGAGCGGGTGCTCAGCAGCTCCGCCTTTTCGCGCTCGAGCTCTCCTGTGCGTGAGGCAACCAGGGTCTTGAGCTCCTGCTGCCGCACAACGAGGATATGGACGCTCAAGCGCCACAATCCGACGAGTAGAAGTAAGCCTAGAAAAGACTCGATCAGGCGGAACCAGCCGCGTCTCCACCATGGCTCGAGTACTGTAAACGCGAGCGTGAGCGGAGTTGAAGCCTGGTGCAGTCTTTGATCGTAGGCGATAACGCTAAGCGTGTAAGTCCCCGCATCGAGCGCGGGAAAGCGCAAGGTTCCCCAATTGGTGTCCTGCCATGTGTTTTCCTGGCCTTCAAGTCTGTACCGGTACAGGATCGCGCTGCCACGGCTGTAGTTGGTATTGAGCAGATGTACGGTCAGCGTGGGCTTGCGGAGATTGAGTTTTGAGGCGACCTCCGGTTTGAGCTCCCTATCTCCCAGCCGCGCATCAGCAAGCCGGACCTGCGGTATCGCAGCGGAGAAGATCCGCTCTGGATGGAGCAGATGAGAGAGGCCGCCGCTGGTTCCGATCCATACCGATCCGTCCGGATCCGCGAAGAAGCCATGCGAGTCGGTATCATCCCACAGCAGTCCGTCTTCCGTTGTGCACTGGACCCACTGCCGTCCGTTGAATACATGCACACCATCGTCGCTGCCGGCCCAGAGCCAGCCCCGGCGATCGATGGCGATGAAATAGACATTATCCGAACCTAACACTGCACTGCTCACCTGATCGATCACGGTCGCTGTCGTGCCCAGGATCTTGAGGTGGAGAAGGGGAAAGGGCGCTCTTGCCTGAACCCACAGCGTTCCGTCAGATGCGGCTACGACAAAAAAATCGAAACTCCTGCCTCCATCGAAGGGGATCTGGATGGCTGACCACGTCTCGCCTTCGAGCCGGAACAGCCCTCGCCCAGTCGCAAGCCATAAGGTCCCGCTGCTACTCTCGGCCATGGACCAGGCATAGCCCGGGGGAAGATCCTTTGAGTTGACGGTGTGCAACGCGGACCATCTATCGACTGAAGAGAAGAAGTGCAGACCTGTCCGCGAGCAGACCCAGATGCGCTGGTGCCTGTCCACCAGAAGCTGAAAGATGTTGCCCAATCCAGCGGCGGCGACACGGGCGTGACCGGTTCCCGGATCGAGATCGATGACATGGCCAAGTTCATCGCTCGTCCATAGGTGCTGCCGGTTGTCGATGACCGCTTCGGCGACGCGGTGAAAGGGAAAGAGAGCGGTCTGATGCACAATGCTGCTGGTGGCCGGATCCAAACGGTCGAGATTGGTCTCGGTCGCGACCCACACATGTCCTGCACGATCGCGTGGAGAGGACCAGACGACGTTGCTGCTCAATCCGTCATCTTTGGTCCAGCCTTCCCAGGTGCCATAGCCATTCCAGCGCGAGATGCCGCGTCCCAGCGGGGCAAGCCACAGAGCCCCGGAATGATCGAACAGAAGTGTTTCGATTTCATCCTCGGGAAGACCATTCTGCTGTTTGTAGATGCTCCAGGAGTTTCCCTTGAGTTGCGCGATACCCTGGACCAGGTTGAGCACCAGATTTCCGTGCGGATCCTCGATCAACGAGGACTTCTGTACGTTGAGGTGCGAACCGGCGGGCAGATCCGGGGCCTCGTTGAAGCTCGCCTCACCGCCAGCGAGGAAGACGACGTGCTTTTCTCCCCGAGCCCACAATCTGCCGGCGCGGGTCAGCAGAAGCCGCTTCCATGTATCTGCCTTCAGCCCCTCCCGCTCACCGAATACCTTAGCTGTGCCTTGCTGCAGATCCAATCTGCAGATCGCTCGTCCGCAACCGGCCCATATAACTGAGCCGCCACCACTCACTACGGAGGTCAACGTCTGCAGTTCAGGGTGTTGCCAAAGCAGCCGGGGCGGCAACGCGTCCGAAACTCGCCAGGTACATCCATGATCTTCGCTTGCAATGCGTTCGAGCGTCCCGCCGCGAAGAAGGTACATGCTATCCGGTTCCAGCGGAAGGGAGAGTAGATCAGCTTGCCCATTGAGGAGTTCGAGATTAAGCCCGGCAATCTCATGCACCGCCCCTCCCTCCCGATAGACGAGATGACGATTGTCAATTGCCCAGATTCTTCCTGCCCCGTCCTCGCGCAGTGCACGGACGTACTGAAGACCGGCGTCGCTGAAGTTCTGCTGCTTCTGAAAGCGCTGCCCATCAGCGACAAAGACGCCGCCCTCAGATCCCACCCAAATCGTTCCTGTGTGATCCTCCAGGAAACTTGAGACGTTCATGTTCGACAGGCCGGATGCCATGCCAAACGTCGAGAATGCGAAATGCTGTCCGGTTGCCCAGGGCGTGATGCAGCAGACGAGCAGCAGTCCATAGAAGGCGATCAGCTTCGGGCAACGCTTCCGTGAATTGATGTACGACATCGGCATCCAGAACTTCTCCGTTGGAAAAAAAGCGCGGCTTGTTTCTTTATCGGATTGGAAAGCGGAGAAGGATAGTTCCTCCGATGTGGAGAAAGACATCCAGAAACTAAGTGCACCGTTGATGGATTTCACCACCCCTCCGGCTTGACAGCACTCGGTCTCGTTGGCGATGTGCTCTGGGCATCTGTGATATCGTGGCCGCAATCTTTCCGTCACTCAAGGGGTGTTTCTGTGCGTGTTCCCGCAATCTATGCCCGAGTCGTAGGCCGTTTGATCGCCTCATTCTTCCTGCTTGCTTCCGTGCACAGCGGCGTTTCCGCACAGGTGGTACCAGTTCCCCTGCTGCCCCAGACAGGCTCCTCGAATCCGGTCAGTGCAGAGCCTCCGGTCTCGCGTCCAGCATCAACGCCGTGTGTTGTACCGCTGCTCACGAATCAGGCGTTTGCTGACTTTAGCGGCAAGCCTCTTAACTACATGCCGCCAGCTTCATGTCCCGGTCCGTGGGCAAAGGTGGTTCTCACGGCCGACTTTACGGTGACGGCTGGACGGCAGTTTGATCGCACGGCCGAGTTCTACCTGGGCAATGCGAACATCTTCTATGGAACAACGGCCGAACCGCGCAAGGCGTTAAGTCCCTCGTGGCACGTTGAGCGCGACCTGACGGACCTTTCGGCCCTGTTCAAAACTGCCCAGACTGGGCAGGCCGTGATCGGCAACATCGTCAACGCGACCTATACGGGAGTCATCTACGCAAATGCGGCGCTCGAGTTCTACCCGGCGACCTGGCGGGATTGGGCACCTGTTGTTCCCAACGTCGTAGTTCCGGTAAGTGCGACCAATAATGCAGGCACGCTGAATACGACTTCAGACCAAATTACGCAGGCCGTCAATCTGCCGCGGAATGTAGAAAGGGTCTACTTGGACGTGATCGCGCAGAGCCAGTCGAACGACGAGTTCTGGTATCTCTGCGTCCCCACGGATAAGGCGAGCGCGCTCGCGAGCTGCGGCAACACCAGCTTTCGCGAGACCGAGGTCACGATCGATGGCAAGGTCGCCGGCGTTGCTCCGGTCTATCCGTGGATCTATACCGGCGGTATCGATCCATATCTCTGGGAGCCGATCACCGGCGTCGAGACGCTGGACTTCAAGCCTTATCGCGTCGACCTGACGCCATTTGCGGGTGTGCTCGCCGATGGGGCGCAGCACACGATTGGCATTGGCGTCTTCAACGCGAGCAGCTACTTCCTCGCGACGGCGAATCTGCTGGTCTATACGGATCACGGTCGCGAGCAGGTGCGGGGCGGCCTGCTCAGCAACACTCTGAGCGCGGCGCCGCTTCCTCAGGTGACGGAGAATCTGGCGACCAATGCGAGCGGGACGACCACGGGAACGGTATCCGTGGGTTCGAATCGTAGCTTCGCGGTCCGCGGCTACGTGGATACCTCTCATGGCCGCGTTGAGACGACTGTCGAGCAGAAGGTCAGTTTTTTGAATAGTCAGACCGTCCAGGTGAACCCAACTTCCGGCCCGGATGTGCAGAATGTGGTTCAGACGAGTACGGTCGACTCGGTGACGACAACGCGAGATGGATCTCTGGTTGAAACGAATGCGAAGCACATCTCCTACCCATTAGCGCTTAATTACGCTTTCATCAGCAACGCGGACGGCACGCAGACCCAGACCGTGACTTCCGACCAGAAGAACCTGCTCACCGAGACGCAGGCTCTGAACGGCTTCAGGCTGTACGAGAAGAAAGTGCGGGAAGAGGTCAACTCGACCGATACGCTTCAGTTCGATGCCGGCGGCGCCCTCACTGCTCCCGGAGTTGGCAGTGCTACGGCGTCCTATCGAAGTCGGGACAGCGTGGGGAACTGCTACAGCCGTTCACTTACTGCTGCGAATCAGAAGCTGACGGCAGTGAGCGACGGAATGGGCTGCCGCGAGGAAGATCGCAACGAGCACCAGACCAATCACGACGAGTAGCAGACGGACGAGGCCTCTTAGAAATTGAGTATGACCTCGGCGCCGCGAACAAATTCACGCCTCCTACGCGCAATCGAACACGAACGACTTCACGACGTCGCTGATCCTGTCTTCTTCTTGGGACTAAACTCCTTTTCGACGAAGCTGGGCGGCGGCAGCTGGATTCACACCTTCTCGCCCGCGATCGTCAACGAAGCACGCATCGGCTTCACCCGAGTCCGCTCAGTGTAGGTTATCTTGGCGAGACCGGACAGCACCTTGCCGACTATCGCGACGAGAACCGGCTCACGCTTCCGCAGGCTGCTATTGTCGTGGTCAGCCCCGATCAGGAGAACTGCTTGCAGGTGGCGCTCCGCCCAATTGATCGTTGTCGGCACTTTCAATCAAAGCAATGTACATTTGATCGGTAGGCTAAGTAGTTCTTACTCATTCCTTGTGCTATCTATTACGTCGGATCATGGGAGAGAACGCCTTTCATGTCACTGAAGACCGATGATCGTGGAGAACGGATCATGCGTGCCCTGCTCCGCGCAGGGGATATCACGATTGAGGAGCTGGTGAAGCAGGTCGGAACCTCGGCGCCAAGCATCCGGCGCGACCTCACACGACTCGAGAAACGCGGCTTGGCGCTCAGGACACACGGCGGCGCAACGCTTGCGGAGCCCCTGCTGTACGAACCATTCCGCCACGACACCTCGTTCCAGGCACGCGAGCTACGGTCTGCCGACCAGAAGCGGCGCATCGGCCTGGTGGCGGCGGAGTTGATCGAAGAGAAGCAGACGGTGGGGATGACGGCTGGGACTACGACGACCCAGATCGGGCGGTCTCTGCGGCATCGCCGCGGCATCCATGTGATCACGAATGCACTGAACATCGGGATGGAGTTGTGCAACCGGCCCTCCATCAAGACGACGATGACAGGCGGCACACTGGCGTGGGCGTGGACCTTTGCGCTGGCCGGCCAGGCGGCCTTGACCTCACTCAACGATGTCTATCTGGATAAGGTGTTCCTTGGAGTGACGGGCTTCGATCTGGAACGGGGTGCAACCACGCTCGAGATGGAGGAGGCGACAGTGTCGAGAGCCATGATCCGGCAGGCACAGCAGGTGATCGTCGTGGCGGACTCGACCAAGGTGGGCGCCGTCAGCCCCGCACTGATCTGCCCGTCATCGAGTGTCCATGTGCTGGTGACGGATTCGGATCTGTCGCAGGAGAAGTACGACGCCATCGTGGCACACGGAATCAAGGTGATCCGCGCGTAACGTCTGCCTCGGGTTGAGAGTGGCTGCTTTCACACAGGTACCATGCCGTCAAACGCAACTCCACAAAGCTTGCTCTGGATTTCTGCTGCTGCCTATAAAAGAAGGCCGGGAGCAGACAGCCCCCGGCTCCGAAACAAATCATTGCTTCAAGTTAGAATGCATACTTCAGTTCCAGCTGGATGTGGCGCTCGGTCGACCGTGTGGTCGTGATCTGACCGAAGTTTGTATCGGTAATGTTATTGTCCGGATTGCCGTAGCTTGCGATATTAAGGGCATTGAAGAAGTCGCCTCGGAAGTTGATGCGATTCTCCCGGAAAACGGTGAAGCTTTTTTCGAGAGCCATGTCCACATTGAGAAAGCCTGGCGCCCGAAGCGATCCCGGCCTGACATTCCCAAAGTGATCTTGTGCTTGCGGAGCATAGAAGTTGGGCGTTGTGCCGAACCAGTGAGCTACGGACCGATTCACAATCTGGACTGGCCGGATCTGGTCGGGCCGCGCTGCGCCCGTATAGGCAAACACCTGATTCGAGTAATTTGCAGGCGAGGACACCGTCACCGGGAACCCGGTGTAGAAGACGCCCGAACCACTCAGCTTCCAGCCACCAAGTACCTCCTGGAGCAGGAAGTTGGAATCTGAGCCAAAGCGCTGGCCGCGACCGTACGGCAGATTGTAGGTGCCGGTGGCATTGAATGCATGGCGAACATCGGCGCCGGACGGCCCCCACTCAGATGCCAGATCGTAGAAGTTCTGCTGATAGTACTGCTGTTGAATGTTGCTTGCGCCATAATAGCCAATATCGTTCGTAAGCGCTTTAGAGTAGGTGTAATTCGCTGTGAATTCCAGTCCCGCAGTCAGCCGTTGCCGGTAGACGGTTTGGAGCGCGTTGTAGTTCAAGGCGGAGTCAGAGGCAGTAATCTTGACGACCCCATTCTGGCCTACCAGTTTGGCGTAGGGTGCAGGAGTATTGGGCGCTGTAAGCTGGTTCCCATAGGCAGGATCGGTCAAGTGGTGCCCGAGTTCCCCGACATAGCCGACCTGAAGCGAAGAGGTATTCGTAAGCTGGTATTCGGTCGTCAGCGAAAACTCCTGGATCGAAGCCGGTTGCAGGTTCTTCCGCCATGCGTAGAAGGTGGTCACTGGTTTGATTTTGGTAGGAAAGCCATTGCTTGCCAGCAGCGGTGTACCCGGCGAGTAGACTCCGTTATTCACCGACGGAACCGACGCGATCGAGTCGAAGTCATTATGGAACGGGGGATTTTGCGTCAAGCGGAGATTGGCGCCCGTTCCTTCAAGGTAGTTGGTAATTCCATAGCCGCCGCGAAAGACAAGGCGGGGCTGCGCTTGGTAGGCGAATCCGAGGCGCGGCATGAAATTGGTGTACGTTGCGTTGTAGAGAGCCCGGCTGTTTCCATTTTGTCCTGCAAGCAGGATGGCCCCGGTTGCAAGATCGAGGTTCGTCTGCTTGTTATTGACTTCATAGATGGGCTGGTCGAACTCGTACCGAAGACCAAGATTGAGCGTCAACTGAGGTGTGATTCTATAGTCGTCCTGGGCAAAAAAGGCATCGCGGTATTGACGCTGACCGGTGCGGCCAACTACCTGGCCAACTGCGGCTTCATACACCTTGTTCGATAAGAAGTCAGCAAAGCCGTAGGTCTTGCCTGCTCCCGGAGCCGTGGTGAACTGGCCGCTGTAGTTGAAGTAGCCAAGCTCGCCGTTGTTGCCTGGATAGAAGCTGTTCTGCTGGTATCGCGTGACCTGCGCGCCGAACTTCAGCAGGTGCTTTCCCCGTTGCCAGGTCAGGTTGTCGCCGTACTCGAAGACGTTATCGATGAAGACCTCCGGTGTGGGATTGACGCCTACCTGATCGATAATGCCGTTACCCCGGGCGGTACTGCCATTCTGGAAGTTCTGGATGCTGAAACCCGAGGTTAGTTGCGCTGGGCTTGGAATCCCAACCACTGCGTTTCCAGTAAGGCCGAAGACGCCGCTCGGATCGGTTGAAACCCCACTGTTGAAGCGGATGCGAGCGTAGGAGGCACGCGCTTCGTTCACGATCGCTGAAGATAGAGTGTGTGTCCAGTTCACAGTGAACAAATGATCGGGATAGCTCGACGCGATCGGAAATTGCACCGCAATAGGCACCTTCGTCTGTCCATCCTGTGCGTAGCCTTGCGAATAACGGGCGGAGATCACATCCTTGGTAAAGAGATGCCAGTCTATCTTCGCGTCGCCCTGATCGTTACGCTGGAACCTTGCAGTTGGCCCCTTGTAGTTATTGTTGATCCCCAGCGGATCGGAAGTTGCATTGTTCGGCAGAGGATAGATATTCGGATGGGAGAAGAGATACTGGGCAACCGGGTTGGTGACCGGCACCTGGTTGTTCGCGTAGCGGACGGGTCCACCGGGATTTTGCGTGTTATAGAGTTGGATAATGTTGTTTGGATCTGCGGACAAGAGGGACGAGAGATCGCCATTACGGAATGCTGCGGGGGCAACGCTCACGGTTGCCGTGCCGCCCGAGTGCTCACGATACCCCTCGTAATCGATAAAGAAAAACAGCTTGTCCTTCAAGATCGGACCACCGAGCGTGCCGCCGAAGATGGTCTGCGTGAACGGACTGATCGCGTTGCCCTGAAACTTATTGGTCCAGCTGTTTGCATCGAGATTGTAGTTCTCCAGAAAGCCGAAGACGCTGCCGTGAAGCGCATTGGTGCCGCTCTTGGTCACCATCACCACATCACCGCCGTTGACGTTGCCGAATTCGGCGTTTGCATTCGAAGAGATCACCCGAATCTGACCGAGCGAGTCCGGGCTGGGCGTATAGCCGACGGTGTTGTTCAAATTCTCGTTGATCTCCTGGCCATCTAGCAGATAGTTATTGGATTGCGCGCGGTTGCCGTTCACATTGGGGATTGTGCTTCCACTGGTATCGCGCTCAGCAGAATTTTGCCCGCCGAACTGCCCGTAGTTGGTCGAGACCGCGCCCGGCGTGAAGACCGTCAGCTGAGAAAAGTCGCGCCCGTTAAGGGGAATGCTGTTGATCGTATTTTCAGTAAACGTCTCGCCCAGCGTGGCGTTCTCGGTATTCAGAATAGGCTGCACCTGGTCGGTGACCGTAACGATCGTGTCAGCTCCGCCGGCCGACATGACCGCATTGATCTTTGCCGTCTGGTCGATCTCAAGCGAGAACGGTCCATAAAGCTGTTTCTTGAAACCGCTCGCCTCCGTTTCGACCTTGTACTTACCGATCTGGAGAAACCGGATACTGTAGATGCCGCTGCCGTTCGTGGTTTCACTCGTGGAAACCCCGGTATCCACGTTAGTGGCCGTTACCTTCGCTCCTGAGACTACGGCGCCGGTTGCGTCCGTGACCGTACCTGTCACCGAGCCTGTAATGGTCTGGGCTCCCGCGAACGGCATCACGAGACAAGAGATAGCTGCTGTAACTAGCAAAGCTCTGGGAAATGGCAAGAACATATAGGTCTCCTGGCGCTCGGTCTGAATGAAGTGCGAAGGCTGTTATCGATTCAATAGACCAGGTTTCTGGTCAAAGCGTGCCAATGTGAACAAAATGGATTTCGGTTAAGAAGGATTATCGCGCGAAATCAGCTTTTTACAAGAAAGAAATGCGTCATTGATGCAATCAGGCAAATTTATGGCGGTTAATCGCAGCCTTGAACAAGCGGGACCTTTCGATTGCGATACCTCCGTGCACTCGCGATGCAGAAAAATGCTGATTCAGGCCGGGCGTTTTGGAACGTCGAGCCCGAGTTCGGCCATCACCCGCTGGAGATCTTTCCAGGCCTCGCCCTTCTGGCGGGGATCGCGGAGCAGGAACGCAGGGTGATACGTAACGGCGAGCTTCGCACCGCGGCAGGCATGCCATAAACCGCGCAGAGAGGCCAGCGACTGCTTGACGCCGAGGAGATACATGGCAGCGGTGGTCCCCAGGGCAACAATGACCTGCGGCTGCACAATGTCGATCTGACGCAGCAGAAACTGCGAGCACGTGGTCGCCTCGATGGGCTCAGGAACGCGGTTGGCAGGGGGACGGCACTTTACGATATTAGCGACATAGACCTGCTCACGCTGCAGGCCCATTGCGTTGATCATGTTGTTGAGCAGCTGGCCCGCCTTGCCGATGAAGGGCTCGCCCGTTGCGTCCTCGTCGGCTCCGGGACCCTCGCCCACGAACATCAGGCGGGCAGCGGGGTCGCCGTTGCCGAAGACGATGGAGCGCCGGCCGGCGTAGGCGAGCGGGCAGCGGGTGCAGTCACCGATCTCGTCACGGAGAGTTGCAAGCGCAGCAGGGCGTGCAGCGACGGCCATGGTAGCCTGCGGAAGCGGCGCAAGCTCATTGAAGCTGATGGGTCTGGGCATGACGGGCTCGAGCGAAGAGGGCTCACGAACAGCGGTGACGGCGGGAACGGTTGAGGCGAATACGGACGCCGGTTCAGGAGCGGAGACCGGTTTCAAGGTGGCGACCGATGATGGCCCACTAAGGGGTATCAGACGCTCAGCTTCGACTGGGCGGCCATGACGATAGAAATCGTGGACTCCTAGATCGCGCAGATACTCGACGTACGCCCGCAACTGCTCCTGATTCGCTGCCACCCATTTAGGGTACAACGAGGCTATGCGCCGCCAGGTCTTATGAGAGAGCGCCCTAGCTCTAGTGGGGGAGATCGATGATCGGCTCGACCACCTGCTCAGGCAAAACGAATTTGACGTGGCCCTCGCGAATCTCGTCTTGCGCGATGCGGCACGCCTTCATCGACTTCGAGGCGCCGAGTGGAGCGGCACCAGACTGCAACTGGCGTGCGCGACGCGCAGCACCCCGCACCAAGCTGTACTTGTTGTGGAAAGGACTTTCAGTCGTCATGAATTTTCCTCGGTATGACGAATCTACCTGATTCCGACAAATCATCCTAATTATTTTTTAGACTTCGACGAAGCTGTCGAGAGCGCGCTGCAGCCGGGGAGAGGGATTGCTGGTACGGCAGCCTTCGGCGACGGCCTGCACCCCGTCATGCTGGCCGCGTTCCGTAAGGACGATGGAACGCATCTCCGAGACTGCCTGGTCGAGCACATCATTGACGAGGGCGTACTTGTAGTCCCATATCTGCTTGAGCTCATTCTGAGCCTGGGAGAGACGGCGCTCGATGACCGTTTCAGAGGTGACATTCTCGGCTTCGCTGCGATTGCGAAGGCGCATTTCGAGAACCTGCGGGCTGGGCGGCAGGACGAAGATCGAGACAGCCGCGGGCAGCCTGCGCATGACCTGCACAGCACCCTGAACGTCGATGTCGAGCAGCAGGTCCTTACCTTGCCGGCGGGCCTCGTCGAGGGCACACAGCGCGGTTCCGTAAGAGTTGCCGAAGACCTCGGCCGATTCCAGAAACTCGCCCGCCTGTGCCATGCGCGCAAACTCCGCGTGATCGATGAAGTGATACTCGCATCCATCTCGTTCGGACCCACGGGGCGCACGTGTGGTGTAGGAGATGGAGAAATCGAAGCCTTCGACAAGCGATCGCAGTTGGGCAACGAGCGTTGACTTACCGGATCCGGAGGGAGCCGAGATGATGAAGAGAATGCCTGCCATGGTTTGAACCAGTGTACCCGCTGGAGAAACCGCTAAAGGCTACTCGATGTTCTGGACCTGCTCGCGGGCTTTCTCGATCTCGAGCTTCATCTCGAGGCCGAGTTCGGTGACGCGGAGCCCGTTGCCGCCGGTGGCCCCGCTGGTCTTCGAGAGCAGGGTGTTCGCCTCGCGGTTAAGCTCTTGCAGGAGAAAGTCAAGGCGCTTGCCGAGCTCGCCGCCAGCTTCAAGAAGAGAGAGAAAGCGCGTGGCGTGAGTCTGGAGGCGAACCAGCTCCTCGTCGACATCGCTGCGTTCAGCGAGCAATGCGGCCTCGGCGAGCAGGCGGTCTCTGGAAACGGGGACCTCGGCGCCTTGAAGCAGCTCGACCATGCGGAAGTTAAGCCGCTCGACAACCATGGAGCGAATGTCGGTGCGGAGTGCGGTGACCTCGGTGGTCAGAGCCTGAAGGCGGAGCATGGCGGCGCGCAGTTCGGCGGCGAGCGAGGCTCCCTCCTGGGCACGCACCTCGTTGAAGCGCTCGACGAGTTCGGCGAGAAGCGTAAGGGCTGCAGCGTTCAGGGCAGGGGTACTTTCGTGTACGACGGTGTGCTCGGCACGCAGGACGCCGGGATGACGGAGGATGGCGTTCAGGTCTGGCTCGGCAGTGACGCCGTACTGCAGTGCAGCCTCGCGGAAAGCGGCCATGTAGGCGGCGAGGAGGCTCGTGTTAAGTTCAAGCTGTGATGTCGCTTCACCACGCATTATCTGAAGCGTGACATCGACGTGCCCGCGACGCAGGTTGTCCTTCAGAAGGCGGCGCATAGGAACATCGAGTTCGTCGCAGCTACTGGGAACGCGGAGCGCCAGGTCGAGAAAACGATGGTTTACACCCTTGAGGGTCAGGGTAAATACGGTACCGTCCACAGTCTCACTCTGTGCGGAAGCGAAGCCGGTCATTGAACGGATCGGCGCTGTGATGGCACTCATGCGATGCCTTCAAGTTCCGGAATGGCCGCTGCGGCGGGAACCAGATCATCATTCGCGAACTGCATATCGTAGAGGCGGCGATAGGTCCCGGAATGCTGGAGGAGCTGCTCATGCGTGCCGATCTCAATGATCTGTCCCTGGTCGATCACGGCAATGCGGGTTGCACGGCGGACGGTGGAGAGACGGTGCGCGATGACGAAGACCGTGCGACCCTGCATCAGGTTAGCCAGCGCTGTCTGGACAAAGTGTTCACTCTCGGTGTCGAGCGCGGAGGTTGCTTCGTCGAGAATAAGAATTGGCGCGTTCTTGAGGATCGCGCGCGCGATCGCGAGACGCTGCCGTTCCCCGCCGCTGAGGCGTACCCCTTTTTCCCCAATCTGCGTGTTGTAGCCCTCAGGCATGCGCAGGATGAAGTCGTGGGCAAGCGCCATGGTCGCGGCCTGCTCCACACGGGCGATGGGAACGTCGGGCTGGCCGTATGCAATGTTATTGCGCACCGTATCATTGAACAGAATCGTCTCCTGGGTGACCTTGCCGATCTGTTCGCGCAGGCTGGCGATAGTGACATCGCGGAGGTCGTGGCCATCGATGGTGATGCGGCCCTCGTTGACATCGAAGAAACGTGGAAGCAGGTTAACGAGCGTCGACTTGCCTGCACCGCTCGGACCGACAAACGCGATGACCTCGCCGCGCTCGACCTCAAGATCGATGTGACTGAGAACCTGCTTGGCACCCTCGTCGGTTGCGTAGGCAAAGCTCACGTTCTCGAACTTGATCTTGCCGGAGAAGCTCTTCAGTACGAGGGCACGCTTCTTCTCGCGCACCTCATCCTGCGCGTCCATGAACCTGAAGATCTCTTCGCTCGCCCCAAGCGCCTGCTGGAAGCTGTTGTAGAACGCCGCGAACTTCCGCACCGGATCGTAGAGCGTAAACACGGCGATAAGGAAGGTGATGAAGGAGCCGGCAGTCATCTCGTGATGGAGGATGCGGATACGTCCGAGATAAAGCAGCAGCGCAATGGCACAGGAAGCGATCAGGTCCATCAGGGGCGAGCTGATCGCCTGCACGCTGACCGACTTGAGGTTGGCGTGCAGCAGACGGCCGGCGGCGCGGCGAAACCGCCGCATCTCCCACACCTCCATGCCGAAGGCTTTAACGATGCTGTTGCCCGTAATGGTCTCGTGAAGAATGTTCTGGATCTCCGCCAGCTTGTCCTGCCCCTTGCGCGTCGTCTGCCGCACGCGCCGGCCGATGCGCCTCGCCGACGAGATGACGACCGGAACGAAGAGCAGCAGCACCCAGGCCATCTTGCCGCCGACGATAATCACCGCGATGGCCGTGAAGATGAGTGTAAAGAGCTGCTGTAGAAAATCGCTGAGCACGCTCGACATCGCATACTGCACCCGCTCGATGTCATTGATCAGTGTCGACAGCAGCGTGCCGGTGGAGTTCTTCTGGAAGAACGCGACCGAGCGGCGCAGCACCGCGTCGTACAAGTCGTTGCGCAGGTCCGTAATCATCCCGAAGCCGGCGCGATTGACAAGATACGTGCCTGCATAATCGCAGATGGACTTGATCAGCGCGGAACCAACAAGCGCGACGGCGACAACTACCCACGCATTATGGAAGTAGCTCGGAATGAAACGCTGCAGGTTGATAACCAGAGCCGTATGGGGAACGTGAAATAGCAGCACCAGCCCGGGCGGCGCATCGGGCCGGAGGACGTTGTCGAAGATGGGTTTGACGAGCAGTATCCGGAAGGCCGCCATGGCGCCGACCGTCGCCATCAGCAGGACCGATACCAGAGAGTAGAAGGCATAGGGCCGAATGTAGAGCAGCAGCCGCCAGATGCGCCTCATGCCGGGTGGCTCCGTCCGAAAGCTCCGATGCTCATCGTTTGAACTCTTGCTGCGCGATACATTGTCTTTATTCTACGGCGCACGAAATTAGTGGGGCATATCGCGGTGGGCCGTCTTGACGCGATAGCCGCCCGCAGCAAGACGTTTTTTCATCTCCTCCGCAATAAAGACGGAGCGATGCTGCCCGCCAGTGCAGCCGAAGGCCACCGTGAGATAGCTCTTCCCTTCCTTGATGTAGTGGGGCAGCAGGAATTCAAGCATGTCGGTCGTCTTGTCAAGGAACTCCTGGGTCTGAGGAAACTGCTGCACATACTTGGCGACCTTCGGATCACGCCCAGTCAGCTTGCGGAACTCGGGGACGAAGTGCGGGTTCGGCAGAAAACGCACATCGAAGACGAGATCCGCATCCGCGGGAACACCATTTTTGAAGCCGAAGCTGATTGTAGAGATGGTGAGATTGCGATCGCTTTCGCCTCGCTTGAACTGCTCGCTGATGTGAGCGCGTAGCTCATGCACATTGAACTTCGTGGTATCGAGAAGGATGTCGGCGACGTTGCGGATCGGGTCGAGGCGCTTGCGCTCAGCACGGATCGACTTGACAACCATCTCACCGCGGCTGAGCGGGTGAGGACGCCGGGTCTCGGAAAAGCGCCGGATCAGGACTGTCTCGTCGGCCTCGAGAAAGACAACACGTGTGGGCAGCACTTTGCGAACGTGTTTCAGTATCTCGGGAAATTGATCGAGCCGCATACCCTCGCGAACATCGACCACAAGAGCGGCACGTTCGATCTCGGTCGACTGCCGTACCAGGTCAGCGAAGCGGGTCACCAGCTCGAGCGGGAGATTATCGACCGAATAATAGCCGAGGTCTTCAAACGCCTTGAGTGCGGAGGCTTTACCCGAACCGGACATGCCGGTCAGGATCACCAGTTCCCCTGTGGTTGATTGCGGTGAGACAATCGCTGTCTTTTTGGCGGCTTGCTTGCGTGCCATGGAGAGATCCTAGCATCCATCGTTGCATCGATTGCGACTGCTGGCACGAACACGAGAATCAGGATTAAGTCGCGACAGCAATGAGCCTGCACGTGACGTATGGTGCAGGCTTGGACACTACGGAACTTCGATCAGCTCCATCTTGCCATCGGGCTTTCGATGCAGGATGAGGATCTGTCCCGTGTGATCGCGAAAGACGAAGACATCGCGGTCGCGGAAGGCTGCCTCCTTAACGGCCTCTTCGAAGGACATCGGTCGCAACGCTGCACTGTCAATGGACCGGACTACGTGAGGCTCAACCAGGGGCGTCTTCGAGGGAAAGGAATGCACAACCATGGAGACCGCCTTGCGCGCTGCACTGGTCTTGGCAGCCACCTTCTTGGCGGTTGCGCGTTTCACTGGCGCCTCGATCGTCTCTAACTCGCTTGCGGCCACATTCGTGTCGTTCTTATCATCCTTGGGGTGCCGCTTCAGCGTGGTGAATTTCTGTTTGAAACGAATTGCCTGCTGCTCGACCTTGGCGAGCGCATCGTGGAGCGCGGTGGTCATCTCGGCAGATTTGCAGGTTGCCACCAGGCTGTGACCACGGCTCGTAACGGTGACCTCCGCGATCTTGCGGTACTTGTCTTCTGTCAAGATCACATGAGCACTTGCAGTTCTTCCGACAACCTTCGCAATCCGGGCGAGTCCCGCCTCGGCTTGGTCTTTCAGCTTTTTGTTGATGGTGGTTTGTCTTCCGGTGTACTCAACCTTCATCCTGCTCACCTCGCTGACACGTTCTACACCCTGGACCACAAGTGTTGCACTGTTATACGCGATCAGCGAACGCGACGCTGATGGGTGCTGGGGATCTGCATGTCTTCGCGATACTTGGCTACTGTGCGACGGGTGACCTGGATGCCTTGGCGCTGCAGTTCGGCGGCGAGCTGATCGTCGGTGAGTGGCTTACGCTCGTCTTCATCTTCGATCAATTTCTTCACCTTGCGCTTCAGCAGCACCAGGGGCAGATCTGCCCCTTCTGGACCGTTGACGCCTTCCGAAAAGAAGAAGCGCAACTCGTAGACGCCCTGTGCGGTGTGGACATACTTGTTCGCGACGGCGCGGCTGACGGTGGAAGGGTGAACACCGATCTCCTCGGCGACCTCCTTGATCATCATGGGCCTGAGCGACTGCTCGCCGTGCTCAAGAAACTCGGCCTGCCGCCGGACGATCACTTCGCAGGTGCGTACGATGGTGTTCTTCCGTTGCTCGATGTTACGAAGCAGCTGGATGGCGGACTTGTAGCGTTCCTTGACGTACTCGCGAACCTCTTTTTCGGTCTGCTTCTGCCGCAGCATCTTGCGGTATCCCTGGTTTAACCGAAGTACCGGCATATCTTCTTCGTTCATCAGTACGTGGTATGTGTCGTCGCGCTTGACGAAGGCAACATCCGGCTCGATCAGGCGCGTCTCGCTCTGGTTGTAGCGCTGACCAGGGCGGGGATCAAGAGTGCGGATGAAGTCGACCGCGGCCTGCACCTCTTCGGCGGAGCGGCTGCAGCTTCGTGTCAGTTCACGCATATCTTTCTTCTGCAAAAGTTGAAGGCAACTCGAAACGATGTGCGTGGCAACTTCAAACACGTCGGTATGATCTGCCATAGGAGTGGAAAGAAAAACGGCAGCTTCGCCATAGTCTGCTTCTTCTGCTCCATCTTCAATGGCTGCATGTGCCGCTGCCCTTGCTTGCCGGCGCCGAAGGACCAGTTTCGCCTCACGCTTCTGCGCGCCGATCTGCACGAGCAGGCATTCCCTTAAGTCGCGTGCGCCAACGCCTAGTGGATCAAGCTGATGAACGACGCACCGGGCCTCGTGAACGATCGACAGCGCCATGGTGCGCTCGTCCTTCTCTAAAGCAGCGGCGAGATCGATGACATCCGGGTGCACAGTCTCGCTGTCTGGCTCTTCAGCCCGCTGTTCAGAAGGCGGTTCGATCCACACCGGCATCAGTCGGCTCTTCGCTCCGCGCTCGAACGGAATGGGATCCTGGCGGACGGGCTCTTTCAGGAGAAGCAGCGCCTCGACAAGCTCCTCATCGGTGGCGATCAGGTAACCATTTTCATTAAGGTTCCCGACGATAAGCGCAGTCGCAGCGCGCACCAGCGGCGCCAGCGTGAGCGACCCGAGCTGCCACTCCAGATGGTCACTCAACCGGCTGGGCTGCGAGAGGAAGTTTTCAAAAGAAGGCTTATCCGACTCTTCGAAGTTCGAAGCGGTGCGGAAGCCGGGATCGAGATAATCCTGAAAGTAGCTGCCGAAATCGATTTCGTCGAAGGGATCCTTTTCGACGCGCTCACCCTCACCTGCAACCTCTTCCGCGGAGCGCTCCCGGTCACCTTCAATTCCCAAGCGTTCCTCGAGCGTAATCGCCGATTCTTCCAGCTCCTCGAGAACCGGGTTCTCCACCATCTCGGAGTTGATCATCTCCTTCAACTCAAGCTTGTTCAGCGCGAGCACACTGACCATCTGCACGAGGCCGGGAGTCAGTACCTGGCGTTGCGAGACTTTGAGATTGAGCCTTGGTTGCAGGTACACGTTCAGCCTTTCGGTGCTCGGGGGAACTCGGCATTTACGTGAACAGCAGGGTTCGCGGTTGTTCTCCGCACTTGCTTGATCTTCCCCATGAGGATTGGTGACAGTCTATACGCATGGCGCGATTGGTGCCGGACACGTGCAACTCGACCGTATGTCTGAGCGACTCAACTCTCAGTCCATCGAGAAACCCTCTCCGAGGTAAATGCGCTTCACCTCGGGGTCATGTCCCAGTTCCCGGGGCGTCCCGGTCCGAAAGATCTTGCCTTCGGCGATGATGTAGGCGCGGTCGGTAACCGACAGGGTCTCACGAACGTTGTGGTCCGTGATCAGGACGCCAATGTTGCCTGCCTTGAGTGCAAAGATGATCTCCTGCAGTTCGAGCACGGCAATCGGATCGATGCCGGAGAATGGTTCGTCAAGCAGGATAAAGGCCGGTTCGATGGCGAGACAGCGGGCAATCTCGACGCGCCTGCGTTCACCACCGCTAAGCGCATAGCCGCGCGTCTTTCGTACATGGCTTAGATTCAACTGCTCAATCAGCCTTTCAGTCCGTGTACGGCGAATCTCCCAGCTGACATTCTGCGCTTCGAGAACGGCAAGAATGTTCTCTTCCACGGTCAACTTGCGAAACACCGAAGGCTCCTGCGGCAGATAGCTGATGCCGTAATTGCGCGCGCGGAGATACATCGGCAGCGTGGTAATGTCGACGCCGTCGGCGAGAATGCGTCCCGCATCAGGCCGCACCAGCCCGACGATCATATAGAAGCTCGTTGTCTTGCCTGCGCCGTTCGGACCGAGCAGACCGACGACCTCTCCCTGCTGGATCTCAATTGATACCCCGCGCACGACCTCGCGGCCACCATACGACTTCCCGATCGCCTCGGTCGCCAGCGTTCGCGTCACTTCTGTTTTACCCGTGTCACGGTATGGACCCTTCGGCTGGAATCGGTCAGGCCGCCGCCCACGATCTGGACACTTTCGTCGGCGGTATGGAAGCGGAGCGAGGTGCCGGTGATGGTCCCCTGCGCTTCGTCGATCAGGCTGGGAGGCACAGCGGAAGTCCCCGTAAGCACGAACATGCTATCGCTTGCGGTGTACGTGAGTTGCTCGCCCGTAGCTCGCCGGCCGGGCTGGGTAACTTCAATTCTTCCATTCGCCACGATGCGCTCGACCCCACCTCCGAAGAAGAGACCGGACGTGGCGCTCTTGCTGGGACCTCTCGGGCGGTCTGATTTGGATGCCGGAGACCCCGGCGCGGATGCGGACTGGAGATAGGCCGTTGCCTGCTGGGCGCGCACTACGCCATCCGCATCTTCGACATTGACATCGCCGCTGAACTCTACCCGGCGCGCTTGATCGAGGTACACCATGGTTCGGCTGGCCAGGCGCACGACAGAAGAAGGGCTCGATCCTGCACGGCTGGCGTTCGACGGGACGGAGCTTGCCGTCTTTGCCGTGCTGACGAGAACCGCATGGACGGACGGTGCTCCTGTGCCTGCCGCGTCGCCGTGAGCAGTCAGCGTTCGCTCCTGCTGATCGAGTTCGAGCACAGGAGCTTCGACCTGCGATGCTCCCTGCCAGAGACGCGCGGGTCGGGCAGCCCCGCCGTAGAAGATCAACCGATGGACGTCGTGCTGGAGTGCGGCATGATCGGCGAGGATGTGCACGGGCTCGGCCCGGTCGGGTTGCGTATCGCTGGGCTGCGTATCGCTGGGCTGCGCACCGGGGGACGGCGCATCGTGGGACGGCGCATAGTTCGCCTTCACCATCCCAGCGGCTGTAGCGTCACCGCTCGCATGCTCCATGATGATGGTGTTTGCGGAGACGGTGCTGGCATTCTCGATGATCTGGGCGCGTCCGGTAAGGGTGAGGTGATCGGCATCACCATCATAGACGGCAAGCTCCGCGGTCGCCCTGGTCGTTGATGGTGCCGTGCCTCCGGATCTAGGAGCGGGTGTACTGCTCAGCACCACGTGACCGGACTGGACGGCTCTGTCGATTTGTTCGATGCCTTGTTCACTGCCTGTACGGGTGCCCGGATTCTTCTGAAACTGCCTGGCGATGGGACGAAAGATTACGTCGAGCAGATCGCCGGAGCTCGTCTCCTCTGCGCCCCGAGCGCTCACGCGGTCGAGGGAGGTCTGGCCGGCTCCATGAACGGTGGAGATCTGCGCCACCTTGCCTGCGCGTGCGAACGCCGCTCGCAGCGAATCGCCGGCGATCTTGCTCCTTGCTGCGCTCGCTGTGCTGGCATCGGTCACCAGCGTGAGATGGGCAGATGTGGTAGCCTCCACGTCGCGCAACTCAGGATTTTGAGCGTCCCCGTTTTGCGCAAAGGCGAAGGTCATGCGCCCGGCAGTGGCATCCCGCTCGGTCCACGGCGAGTTGACTGCGGGCGACGTGCCGGCATTCGGCGCACGCACGCGATCGTTCACATGGACTGCACCGGTGAGGACAATTGTCTGCGGTCTTCCGGTTCCGCCGAAGACCATGTGCGCGTCCTCGGCTTGACCTCTCCCCTCACGAAGAGCGGTAACATTTTCGTAGCTGATTCCTCTAAAGAGATGGGCTTGCTGCGCTTGGCCTGCCTGGTTCAGCAGCACCTCTCCGTGGGGCGCTGTGATTGTTCCTGCCGTACGGCTTTCCAGCACCACATGGCCTTCGGCTTCGATCCGTTCGGGAGCGCCCTCGCTCCGAAGATGCACAATGGCGTGATCACTGCGCACACTCTGACCTGGGGTGACATACGTTGCTTCCGTCAGCAGGGCGCGCCGGCTTTGGCGGTCAAGCTCGGCGTGGGATGCCGTGAGCACGGCCGGCCGTTCATGCAGCAATCCGTTGGTCTTGACATCGGATTGCAGAATGAGAATGCCTGTATCGGAGTTGTACTCAGCACCCCGGGCATGACCGGTCATGCCGCCAAACCGAAACTCCAGATCCTGATCGGTCGCCGCGACTCCCAGATTCTTCAAAAAAACCAGACCGCTCGTTTTAACATGGATCACGCTCCCCTCTTCGCGTTTGAGATCTCCGGACAAGTCTGCAGGCAAGATCGGACCAGGCAAGGTTGAACCAGAATGACCTTTATCCCGATGGGACTCTGCAGATGCGGGAGCTTCGAGGTCAATGTCCACCTCACCCACCGCGCGCACTACGCCGGCGGCCTGCTCATACTCGAACTCGCTGCCGGAGATGCGGTCGGCTCTGTCCTGCTTTCGCCCATAAAGAATCATGCTGACATCGTGCAGCGTGATTGTGCCGTTCGTATGCTCGACCGCCTTTGCCGCGTGAAGTGTCATCACCGTCTTACCTTTGATCGATTGCGAGTAGGTATAGCCATTCGTTTCGCGGCGAATGTCGATACCCAGCCTGCCAGGCAGGCCTGCGAGGAAACGGTGTGTCCGATAGTGTGCATACCCCAGAAATCCACCGATGATCAGCACCAGCGAGGCCGCGCCAACCACTAACCAGATCCGCAGCCTCTGCACTGAAACGCTCATCTTCCCTATCTTCTCATCCGGCCTTCTCCGTTGCAGTACCGATGCTTTACTCAGGGCGCGAGCGGTAGAATGGACCCATGGCCGATCAGCTGTATCTCAGCCTCTGGTTTCCGAACTTCCGCTTCGAGGCCTTGCCTGCAGCGCTGGTCTTGGTGTTGCGCCAGTTTGCGCTCATCAGCAAGGAAAAGCGTGTTGCCGCCGCATCGGTCTACCCGATCGGCTTCACGGAGTCCCCCACGTACCAGCGCATCTATGTCAATGACGACAGGTCAGAAGATACGTCTGACTCCATCATCGAGAATGCCGTCGCCGAGGCGACCGAACAGCTCCACGAGGACATGGCCTACGAATTTGAAATGCGCTGGAAGCTCTGGGCGCCGGAGCTGGCCGACGGCGAAGAAGGCTTGGAGACGATCTGGGTACTGAAACCAGCGACCGTGCGGATCTTCGGCTTTGGCCCCGAGTTCGACGACGCCAGCTTTGAGCAGAACGGCCACATCCGCGTCGATTTTGGCCTGGACACGCCCTGGATTCTGGAAGATGAAGAGTTGGACGGGCAGGCGACCAAGTACATCCAGCAGAATATCGAGATGCTGCTGGCGTTCACGCTGTCGGTCGAAAAGCACTGCGGCATCTCGAGCCGCCTGCTCTGGACCGAGTCCGGCGAGCCGCTGGCGGAGAAACTGATCGCGCGCCTGCAGCGCCTGAACTAGCGCTGGCTTACGATCTCCGAGAAATCTGCGATGCCGGCGAAATCTCCTAGGACCTTTGTGAGCAGTGCCAGCCGGTTCGCACGAACTGCGGAGTCGGAAGCGATAACCATCACCTGGTCGAAGAACATATCCACCTGGGGTCGCAAACTTGCGATCGCTTCGAGCGCTGGGACGTAGCTCTGCTGCGCCCTGAGAGTGGCGACGTCAGTGGCAAGCTGTTCAGAACGAGCAGCCAACGCTCTCTCGCTTGGTTCAGTCAGCAGAGCGTCGTCCACGTGAGCCCCCGGAGCGAATCCTTTCTCGGCCGCCTGCAAGAGGATGTTCTTCATTCGCTTGAATGCTGCGGAGACGGCCGCGAAATCCTCCGAGCCACGCACAGCGGTGACAGCTTCGGAACGGGCAACCGCATCGCGAACGTCGTCCGCGCCAGCGGCAAGTACGGCCTTGACAACGTCATAAGCCTGCCCGCGTGCTTCACGCAAGTAGAAGTCGAGACGCTCGGTAAAGAATGCCAGCAGCTTCCCTCCTGCGAGTTGGTTTACTGAGGACGTCATGGCGGCTTTCGTTGCGAGTTCGGCCAAGGTAAGCGGGAGACAAGGCTCAGACTCAGCGAGGATCTTGACGATGCCGTTGGCGGCACGGCGCAGGGCGAACGGATCTTTCGAACCGGTCGGTTCGAGGCCAAGCGAGAACATGCCGGCGATCGTGTCGGCTTTATCTGCAATCGCGAGCACAGCACCTTCAATCGTCCGCGGTACGGCGTCTTCCATCGACTCGGGAAGATACTGGTCGTAGATAGCGGCGGCTGTCGTCTCGCTCAATCCCTGTGCTCGCGCGTACAGGCCACCGACGATGCCCTGCAGCTCGGTGAACTCCTTCACCAACTCGCACGTTAGGTCCGTCTTGGCCAGGACAGCGGCTTGCTCGACGGCCAAGATGTCTACCGGCACCTTACGGTCGACGAGCAGACCAGCGAGCCACGGAGCAAGCGTGCTTACACGGTCCGACTTTGCTGCGTAGCTGCCAAGATCCTTTTGGAATGTAACGGACGCGAGCAAGTCGACGCGGTCCCGCAGCGATATTCGCTGATCGAACTCCCAGAAGAAGCGGGCGTCGTTGAAGCGGGCGCGCAGAACGCGAGCGTTGCCATGGCGAATGACCGCAAGCCCGGCTGCGTCCGCCTGCGTATTGAGTACGGCGAGAAAGTACGGCGCGAGCTTCCCGGCCCTGTCCTCGAGCGCAAAGTACTTCTGGTGATCGCGCATGACGGTGACGAGCACCTCTTCCGGCAGCGCGAGGTACTCGGGCTCGAAGCCGCCGAGCACGACCGATTGATCGGAGGCCCACTCCGTAAGGTGCGTCAGCGCATCGACGAGCGCGTGATCCTCACGCCAGCGGATGCCTTCAACGGCGCGCGTGGCGTGATCGAGGGCCTTCCGAATCATGTGACGGCGCTGCTCCACATCCACAAGGACATATGCATTCCTCAGCATTTCCTGGTAGCTCGAGGGTGAGGTAACGACGATCTCCTTCGGACCGAAGAGAACACGGTGCCCATACGTGACGTTTGAGGCCGTGTACCCGGCGAACTCGACCGGCACAACGCTCTCCCCTAACAACGCGAGCAGCCAGCGAACGGGGCGAACGAAGCGCTCAGGCTTGCCCGGCCGCCAGTACATGGTCTTCGCCCAGTAGATCGTCGCCAGTACCTTCGGCAGCTCCGCAGCGATCACCTCCGCTGCAGTACGTGCCGAGGTGAAAGAAACTGCTTGGAGATACTCTCCTTTCGGAGTTTGAACTTTGCGCAGCAACTCGACAGCAACACCAATTTTTTTTGCGAATGAAATTGCCGCAGGCGTTGGCAGCCCATCGCAATATGCGACTTTTGTTGAGGGGCCTAAAACTTCTGTCATCAGCGGGTTTTGACTCTCCTCTACTCCGCTTATAAGAACAGTCAACCGGCGAGGCGTTGAAAAACTTTTTACGCTACCCTCGACATACAAAAGCCGTTCAGAACGAAGCAGCGCCACGACGCGCTTCTCTAGCTCCGCCTGCGCCCCCGCGATCATCCGCGCAGGAATCTCTTCCAAACCGATCTCAAACAGAAACTCCGCCATCCGTCTTCCCTGTCTCCCGCAAATCTCTCGACCAACCGCCTCGTTTGCCTCTACTCTCTACTCCCTATTCCCTGCCGTTTGCGCCGCATAGGCCTTCGCCACGCCGACGACAAGGGTTCGAATCCTCGCCATGACACCGACCCGCTCCGTCACAGAAATTGCGCCACGCGCATCCAGCAGGTTGAACAGGTGCGAGCACTTCAAAGCCAACTCATACGCGCCGAGCACAGGGAAACGTTTGAGTTGAAGCGGGTCCATCGTCTCAAACCCCTTCGCCCTATCAAGCAGGCTGAGACACTCCCCCTCATAGAGATTCAGGTGTTCCCAGAGCCTCGGCACATCCGCGTAGTCGAAGCTGTATGCCGAGAACTGCTCCTCTTCCGCCAGCCGCATCTCGCCGTACGTAACGTTGCGTTCCGTATCCGGTGCGATCGCCCAAACGATGTCGTAGATCGAATCGACATCCTGGAGGAAGCCGGCAATGCGTTCGAGTCCATACGTGATCTCGCCCGAGATTGGATCGAGGTCCATACCGCCGCACTGCTGAAAGTAGGTGAACTGCGTAATCTCCAGGCCATCAAGCATCACCTGCCAGCCCACGCCCCATGCGCCACCGACCGGCCACTCCCAGTTGTCTTCCTCAAACTTGATGTCGTGCTCGCGTAGGTCGATCCCAATGGCCTCAAGCGACTCGAGGTACATCTCCTGGATCCGCGCAGGCGGCGGCTTGAGGATCACTTGCAGCTGGGTATGGCGAAAGAGCCGGTTGGGATTCTCGCCGTAACGTCCGTCGGCAGGACGCCGGGAGGGCTGCGCGTAGGCAATGCGCACCGGCTTCGGCCCGAGCACACGCAGAAAGGTATCGGGTGACATGGTCCCCGCACCAACCTCCACATCGTACGGCTGCTGCAGGACGCAGCCGCGATCAGCCCAGAACCGCTGGAGCGTAAACAGGAGTTCCTGGAAGGTCAGCGCCTTCTTGGTTGCAGCAAGTTCGGTCATGCATCTCTCGTCGTAGTCGTTGTCAGGCTTCTGTGATTCTAAATCCGGAATGCTCCGCCATCCGTCAATGACCCGGACGTTGCGGTTACAAACTCAGAGCACCCGTCCCAGGGCCCGCGCACTGGCAAGTCTGCGTTCCATATGCCGCTCCAGCGTCTCCAGCGCGAACCGTCGCAGATCGGCCGCGCGGGTCAGGGGCCAGTCCTCCTGACCCAGGACCCGTACTGTGCCGCGGAAGATGCGCTCTGCCTCCGCCACGGAAGCAGCCGAAAGGCCCGCACTGCCGTTCCGCCTGTCGTCTGCACACGTCAGACCATCGCTGCTGGGCGAGTACCACACCGTCCCGCCCCGCAGGTCCAGTCCGCACACCACGCACTGCCCAAGCTCCGGCATCCAGCCCATCAGGCGGTTCATCCAGAGAGTGAAATAGGTGATCGGCAGCCAGATTCGGCCAACCTGCAACTCGCCCAGCACAGCGAGTGAAAGGCGGAATACGTCGTCGTCGACGGCCTGGTCCGGAAGCGCCTCTTCGAGAACCTCAGCAACCAACTGGAGCGCGGCTGTTCGGCCGTAGTCAATCGGCCGGGAGAGGGGCGATGAGAGGATCTCGAAGGCGTCGAGCCGCACAAGCTCCTGCCGGGGCCGCTCCGCATAGGTGGCTCGAACATGAGTCATCGGCTCGAGCGACCCGCCGAATCGCCGCCTTGACCGCAGCGCATGCCGCGCGACACCCTTGATGCGACCCTGCTCCCGTGTGAACAGACTGACCAGTAGGTCGGCCTCGTGGAAGGGCCATGTCCGGAGTACGATCGCTTCGCCCTGCCGCTGTATCATCCCGACGCCTGCTGTAAAGAAAAACGCGCAGCCACTGGCCGCGCGTTCGAGATCGAAAAAGCTTAGCGTCCAAAGTGCGTGGAATTCTTCTCCTGGAAGCTCGCCCACTTCTCGGGCAGATCGTCACCTGCGTATATGGCCGAGACCGGGCAGACAGGAACGCAGGCGCCGCAGTCGATACACTCAACCGGATCGATAAAAAGCTGTTCCGCTTCGCCATAGCCGTTCTCGTCCTTCTTCGGGTGGATGCAGTCGACCGGGCAAGCGTCTACACACGCCGAATCCTTGGTTCCGATGCACGGTTCTGCAATTACGTATGCCATTTCCATCGCTCCTGAATGATCTGTCTCGCGCTCCTAAATTCTAACAGCAGTTATGCTGCACCGGCTCGAACACCGCCTGGACTTGGACTGTAATCAAAAGGCATGTGAGCTGCCTGAAACCGCAGCCATTATGCATCCGGCTAGGATCTTGCAGCCCGGCGCGCTGCGAATTCGGCGGGTGTCGGAATAGGTTCCAGGTTGCGGCCGGCGAACATCTCCTTGAAGAGGTGTTGCAACTCGCCCTGGATCAGACCGTTGGTCGCAAGCACCTCGCGGCTATCGAGCGTGAACGCGCCACCATCAAAATGTGTGACGCTACCACCTGCCTCTTCGACAAGGAGCACACCGGCGGACGTATCCCACGGGTTAAGGCTGAACTCCCAGTAGCCATCCAGCCGGCCACAGGCGACGTAGGCGAGATCGAGCGCCGCCGAACCGGCACGCCGAACACCGTGCGACCGCAAGGTGATCTCCTGGTAAAAGTGCACATTCGGGCTGTGATGGCGCTTCTGGCTCGGGAAGCCGCTTGCGGTAAGACTCTCCGCAAGCTGCGCCGTCTTCGAGACGTGAAGGCGACGGCCGTTGAGCCATGCCCCGCGACCCCGTTCGGCGGAGAACATCTCATCGCGCAACGGATCGTAGATGACGCCTGCGACCATCTCACCATCAGCCTCTGGAGCGAGACCCGCGGCACGTCGCTCAAGACCCATTGAGACGCAGAAGACAGGAAACTGGTGAGCGAAGTTGGTGGTTCCGTCAAGCGGATCGATGTACCAGCGGTACTCGCTTTCGAGGCGATCGCGGGTCCCCTCCTCACCGTAGATACCGTGACCTGGGAATGCGGAGAGCAGGCGATCGCCAATCAGCTTTTCACTGGCACGATCGGCCTCGGTCACCAGGTCGACATCTCCCTTGTACTCAGTCGCTACACCCTTTTCATAAAAGCCCCGCAGCAGCCCCCCCGCCTGTCGGGCGATTCCCTCAGCGACGTGTGCGAATTCAAACCGTTTCATTGCGCCTGGCCTCGATGGTATGTCTGCTGTAAGTGTACCGGTGCTCTATTGCGGTTCCGTATAGTAACCGGTGCGATAGCGAAGATTCAGCTTCTGTCGCACTGCGGGATCCTTCATCCGGATCCGGATCTTCCGGAAAGAATCCTCTGCTCCATGTTGCGGGGCGTAGTAGCCGATCAGATATTGCGTGCGCAGATCGTCCGAGACGTGCCGGAAGGCGGGCTCGAGATCCTTCGGATCTTCCACATAATAATATTTGCCACCTGTATCCTCGGCCATCTGGATCACTGCGTGTTCGCCCCCGGTGTTGCGGCCGGCATCGGCATAGACAGGCACAATGATGATCGAATAGACCATCGCACCCGCGCGCTGCACCTGCTCGAGTGCCTGGGTATACAAGGCGCCCTTCACCGTGTCGCCCCCGTCGGTGATGAGGACGACGACCCGGCGGCGCCCGTCTGTGGCGCTGGTGCTCTGGAGCCGCTGGCCGGCAAGATAGATCGCATCGTAGAGCGCTGTAGCAGCACCGCGCTGAAGCTCATTGAGGCCAGCGGCAATGCGTTTTGGCTGGTTGGTAAACGGCACAATCTCTCGTACCGTATCCGCGAAATCCATCAGATCGAGCTCGTCCTGATCGCGTACGAGAGCCTTTACAAAGTGCTTAGCCGCCTCCTTTTCGAGACGCTCATTTCGCAGAACACTCTCGCTTGCGTCGATCGCGAGGACAATGGACAAGGGAGTGGACGTCTCGCGCTCGAAGACAGCGATCTTCTGCGGCTTGCCGTCTTCACTGATCTCAAAATCGTTACGCTCGAGCCCGCCGACGGGCGCTCCCTGGGCATCCACGACGTTCAGGGCGACGTTGACAAGCCGCGTTTCAACGTGGAGCGTCTGAACAGGCGGCTCCGGCGCGTTGGATCTCGAAGGTGCGCGGCGCTCAATCGGAGCCTGCGCAGAAAGAGCGGGCAGCAGAAACACGGTGAGCATCAGACCGGCGGCCCTCACCCCTCGGCCACCCCGACCGCTTCAATCCTTACAGGCGAGGTGATCTCTGCCGGGAACGGCTCGCCGTCTGCCCACACCGCGCCATCCACAAACTGCTCCTTCTTCCAGATCGGAACCTGCTTCTTGAGCGTGTCGATAAGCCACCGGCAAGCATCGAATGCCGCCCCGCGATGTGCGGAAGCGACCACGACCAGGACGCTCGTCTCGCCAATCTGCAGTCGTCCAAGGCGATGTACGAGCGCGACATCGCGAACGCCAAACTTCGTCAATACCTGGCGGGCTAGACTTTGCATCTGCTCGAGCGCCATCTCCTCGTAGGCCTCGTAGTCAAGGAATAGCGTCTTGCGGCCGCGGGTGTTATTCCGGACGATGCCGTCGAAGCTGCAGACCGCTCCGTCGGGTCCGGTCTTGAGGTCATTAAGTACTCTCGCGGAATCGATGACTGTTTTTGTAATCTCAACGTGCATCGGCACGGTCCTCCCCGGCGCCACCACTCACCGGCGGCAGAAAAGCTACCTCGTCGCCGTCCTGTAACACTGTGGTCGCGGGAACATACTCCTGATTGACGGCGATCGCAATCGAACTCCAATACCGGCTTTCAGCCCGGCTCTGATTCAAATCTCGCCCTCTGATTTGATGAAGCAGAGCGGCGACAGGACATCCGGGTTCAACCTCCATGTCTTCGCGCTCGATTCCCACAACATCCTTCAAAACACCGAAGTAAAGAACCCGTACCCGCATATCTGGTAAAGGATACGCGAGTATGAGTGTTTGACGTGCGGCACCAGTCAACAGCACCGCGAGCTACACCGCCGCCGTGCGTTTTACTGTGGAAGCCTTCTTCGTTGCACTCGTCCCAGGGACCGCCTTCTTCGCGGGAGGCTTTGCTTCACTGGACTGGGTGGCGTGATACTGCTCCAGGAGCTTACGGCCCTTCGCAGCCAGTTTCTTCGCTTCAGCTTCCGTCTTCGGGACCGGTTCACCCCAGGCATGGGCGCTGAGCGCAAGGCGCGTGGGTTCGCCGTCCTTCAGCATCGGTCCACGCGGATGTGTGAAGTGACGCGTCAGAAACGACCCCTTGCGCTTCATCTTGTCCGGCGTGTCGGCTTTTCCCGTGACCCCAGGCTTCAGGTTGGAGCCGTCGCGCTCGTTGAAAAACTTGCGCCCCGCGGCGGTAAGGCCACCCTTTGAATCCTTGCCTGCTTGAGGCATAGATTTCAAAGCCTGCTTCTTTGCCGTTGTCTTCTTTGCCGTTGTCATAGTTTGCTCTCCGGAAGTTGGAGCGTGAAACGGTGTCTTGGGTTTACCTGCATCAGCTTCCTCACTCAAACAAGCTTGCGACCGCTGGATAGAAAACCAGTTCCCCGCTTACGCGCGCAAACTCCGTCATGACGTGCGGCTTGCGGTAGCTACGACCGTCCGGCTGAACGAAGATGTCCTCCACCATGCCTCCTCGAGCCAGCACGGCATCACCGATCAGCGAACGATGGCACCGCCAGGGGACGGCTTCGGCACACATCACCGCTACGCTTTCGAGCTCGGGCTGGCTCATCAGCCATGCCAGATTTGCCTCAAATTCAGAGGTCTGCATGTAGTCGGCATAACCGCGAAAGCTCTCATTGCGCCAGCCGGTGTTGATACTGTCCTTCTGCCTGGGACGTCGTCCGCCGAGACCTTCGCACCACGCGGCGTCAATCCCTTCCGCTGCAAGCGAGGCGAAGAGCTGTTCCTGGTTGTACTGCGGATACCTTCTCGATCCTGGGTAACGCCGAACATCCACCAGGAGCCGGCAACCATTCTCTCTGAGTGCACGCAGGAACGATAGAACCGATAGGGTCGAGTGCCCGATGGTCATCACGGTTTGGCTCCTCTGGGCAAAAGAACGGCCCGGATCTCTCCGGGCCATCGTATGCTCCGGTGTCAGGCGTTACACCACAGCTTCGCTCAACACCTCTTCACGAACAATCTCGTCCTGGATCGCTTCCTTTGCGGACTTGGGCAGCGCCACCGCCAGTACATCCTCGATATGCGAGGCGTAGTGGATGGTGATGTTGCCGATCTGATCCGGGGTGAGATCCTCATCGACCTGCTGCTTGCACTCCTTAGGCAGGATGATATCGCGCACGCCAGCGCGCTTGGCAGCCAGGAACTTCTCCTTGATTCCGCCAACCGGGAGCACGTCCCCACTCAGCGTGATCTCACCCGTCATCGCCGTCAATGGACGAACCGGTACGTTCGTCAGCAAACTGACCAGAGCAGTCGCCATAGTGACGCCCGCCGACGGTCCGTCCTTCGGAATAGCTCCAGCCGGAACATGGATATGCAGGTCGACATCTTTGGTGAAGTCCTCATCCAGGCCAAGCGAAACCGCGTTCGAACGGACCCATGTGAGCGCCGCCTGCATACTCTCCTTCATCACATCGCCGATCTGCCCGGTGATGTTGAAGCCGCCCTTTCCCTTCATCTTGTTTGCCTCAATGAAGAGAATGTCGCCTCCTACAGGTGTCCACGCAAGACCGACTACAACTCCCGCGCGCTTTGTCCGTTCCGCAATCTCTGTATCAACACGGACCTTGATGCCGCCAAGGAACTCGTGAATCACCTCCGGCGTAATCACCAGCTTTTCGGTCTTTCCTTCAGCGATGCGCCGGGCCAATTTGCGGCAGACGGTCCCGATCAACTGTTCGAGTTTCCGGACACCGGCTTCGCGGGTGTAATGGCGGGCGATCAGATGCACGCTCTCTCTCGGGAACTCAATCAGCTCCGCATCGATACCGTTCTCCTTGATCTGTCGCGGAATAAGGTACTTGAAGGCGATATTGACCTTCTCCTCTTCCGTATAGCCGGTGAGTTCGATAATCTCCATCCGGTCAAGCAGCGGAGCCGGAACGGGATCGAGCTGGTTCGCCGTGCAGATGAAGAGTACCTTCGACAGATCGAACGGCTGGTCGAGGTAGTTGTCGCGGAAGGTATTGTTCTGTTCCGGATCGAGAACCTCGAGCAGCGCGCTCGCGGGATCGCCACGGAAGTCGCGGCCCAGCTTATCGATCTCATCCAGCATGAACACGGGATCATTGGTCTCGACCCGCTTCAGGTTTTGGATCACCTGGCCCGGCAGCGCGCCGATGTATGTCCGGCGATGGCCGCGGAGCTCTGCCTCATCATGCATACCACCCAGCGAAATACGCGAGAACTTGCGCCCCAGCGCCTTGGCAACGCTGCGTCCAAGTGAGGTCTTGCCAACGCCCGGAGGTCCTACGAAGCACAGAATCGGCCCCTTCATGTCGGGCTTCAAACGCCGCACCGAAAGATAATCCAGAATGCGGTCCTTAACCTTCTTCAAGCCGTAGTGATCCTCGTCCAGAATCTCCTTTGCACGAATGATATCGACAGCGCCCGCGGAGCTCTTCGCCCATGGCAGCACGGCGAGCCACTCCACATAATTGCGTGTGAGCGAGTAATCGGCAGCCATGGCGTTCATTCGGCTGAGACGGCCAAGCTCCTTCAGAGCATCCTTCTTGGTCTCCTCCGGCATGCCGGCATTTTCGATCTTCTCCTTAAGCTCGGCGATATCCTTCTGTGTGTCGTCGACGTCGCCAAGCTCCTTCTGGATCGCCTTCAACTGCTCACGCAGGTAATAGTCCCGCTGCGACGATTGCACGGAGTCCTGGACCTCGGTCTGGATCTTGTTGCGCAGCTGTTGAACCTCAAGCTCCTTCGCGAGGTGCTTGTTGATCCGCTCGAGCCGCGCCGCAACATCCGGCGTCTCCAGCAGCTCCTGCTTGTCTGTCGTGGTCAGAAAGGGCAATGAGGACGCGATAAAATCGGCAAGCCGTCCGGGCTCTTCGATGTTAATCGCAATCGTCTGCAGATCATCTGAGAGGGTAGGGGATGACGTAACAATCTGCTGGAACTGGCTCACCACGTTCCGCTGCAGCGCCTCTGCCTCAGGGGACGGAGCTGGCTCGACCTCCGCGATAGTCACAGCCTCTGCAGTCATGAAGGGTGTGATCTGTGTGAACTCGCCCAGACGCACGCGCTCATTGCCCTCGGTGAACACAAAGAGACTCTGATTCGGCATTTTGACGACTTTATGAACCGTCGCTTTGGTTCCAATCGCATACAGATCGGAGGCCTCGGGACTATCCTGGCGGGCGTCGCGCTGTGCTACGACCAAGATCGTCTTCTCTTCTCCAAGCGATTGAATAAGCTGGATGGAGCTGTCACGACCTACCGTGAGCGGCAGGACAGCGTGCGGAAAGAGGACTGTATCGCGTACAGGGAGAACGGGAATCGGTCTGGATTCGCCGTGCTGCACCTCGGCTGGGTCCCCAGATTTTGCGGCCTTCGGCTGTATTACACTAACAAAATCGCTTGGCATTGAGTGTCCTTCTATCAAGTTTCCTGCTATTCGATGCAGCAAGTCAAGCCGAGGTCGCAGATCGCGCCAGAACAGCTCTCTTCCAATGCATCGGCAGGCTCTGCTTTCCGTTCACTCCGAGCCGCCGGCGGCGGGGCAGTGGAAGAGCATACAGCGAGTTCTATTGGTTGACCTTGGCCACTCAAACGTCTGCCACTTATCATTCCCGTCTTCCACTCTACAGATAACAGCGGATCGCACTCCGTGGTGCAAACGTGGCGCTACGGTGCAGGAGACGGCAACGTTCCAGTGTCGGCTGCCATGTAGCGCCCGAGTTCCTTCACCATGCGGCAGTGTGCCCGGAGTGTTGCAACTGCCGCGTCCGCTTGCTCTTGACCCCTGAATCGCACATCCACATAGAACACGTATTCCCACGGACTGCCAGGCACCGGTCGTGACTCGATCTTGGTTAGATCCACTCCTGCTCGATGCAGCAGTTCGAGTGCCGCGACGAGCGTTCCCGGGCGATGCTCGATGGCGAAGGCAAGGCTCATCTTGTTGGCTGAAACGAAGGTGCTCTGAACCGAATCGAGGTTCCGCACAATCAGGTGAAAACGTGTCAGATTCGCTACGTGGTCTTCGATTGCTTCACACAGCACCTCGCCGCCGTACTGGACGGCGGCAAGAAGAGGGGCGATGCCAGCCGCGTCATGAAGACCTGCCTCCATCACGTGCTTCACGCTGCCTGCGGTGTCGTAAAAGGGAACGACTTCGAACGTGCGATGCTCGCTCAGAAAGTGCCTGCATTGTGCGAGTGCGACGGGATGAGACAGGACACGCCGGACATCCGCAGACTTGACTCCCGGGAAGACGATCAGATTGTGCCGGATGTGCAGTAAGCTCTCTCGCTCGATCCTTACCGGCCGGTCGAGCAGCAAATCATAGTGCTCGGAGACGGACCCGTGGAGGCTGTTTTCAATGGGCAGCACGGCTCCGTCTACCTTCCCGGAGAGAAGCTGTTCAAGAACGTCGGCCGACACGGTGCACGCGACAATCTCGAGATCGCCGGCCTCCTCACCGAGCATCGCCGAAGCCGCCATGTGGCTGTTCGATCCTAGCTCGCCCTGGATAGCCACTCTCACTGGATCGAAAGACTGCTTTCAAATAGTTGATGCATTGGCAACCTCAATCTTGAACTGGGCAACCTATATGAGGGAGCCGAACGGCCCTGGAGTACAAGCTTACGGCAGAATTCATGGCCGGGCGAATCATCAGGAGAAATGACATGCTTTGGACTATTACGATCATCCTCGTCGTGTTGTGGCTTGTTGGACTCGTCACTAGCTACACACTTGGCGGGTGGATCCATATCCTCCTCGTCCTTGCGATTATCGTGCTGATCTTCAACCTTCTTTCGGGAAGACGGGCGCTGTAAGCTGGCACGGGTCCTTGTGCAGGTCCCTCATCTTAACCCTTACAAAGAGTCGCGTACCTAAATTTTGGAGAACGTCATGAACGAAGACAATGCTGGTGGAAAGTTCGATCAACTCAAAGGCAAGATCAAGCAGGGCGTTGGCGAAGCGTTTGGAAACGACAAGCTGGCGAATGAAGGCGCAGCCGACCAAGTGAAAGGTAATGCGAAAGAGGCGTGGGGGAACGTAAAAGATAAGGCGTCCGACCTTCACAACTCGACCGTAGCCGGAACAACTACCAGCACTACGAAGTCGGACGCGGAGCGCACCGGCGACCATGCTCGCGACAACGTCACGTCCACTGCGGAGCGCGCAAAGGACAGTATCAATCGCGGATTGGATCATTTGAAGGGTAACGATTAGGCGTAGTCGGTACTTGTTCGAGCAGCAGAAAGCCCACTCGATGAGTGGGCTTTCTGCTATTTGCGAAGGAAGAGATCGGCGACGATGAACAAGAAAAATACAACCGAGATCATGCCATTCAACATGAAGAAAGAGGCATCCATCCGCTTCAAATCGTGTGGCGAGACGATGCTGTGTTCGTAGAGGAGCAGCAACGTCACGACGCCGATACCCGTGTCTGCAATCCATCCGAGATCAAAAAGTCGTACAAGCCACACAAGAAGCACAATCATGCCCACATGCATCGCACGAGCGATCCAGAAAGCCATGGTCAGGCCGAACCTCTGGGGCACACTGTTCAGGCCTACGCTGCGGTCGTGCTCAAAGTCTTGACAGGCATAAAGAATATCGAAGCCGCCAACCCAGAGCAGCACCGCGAGAGCCAGCACAAGGATGCGGGGGTCAAGCGATCCCCGAACGGCAATCCACGCGGCAGCCGGAGCAATGCCAAGAGCCAGCCCCAGCACAAGGTGAGACCATCGCGTGATCCGCTTCATATAGCTGTACCCAAGCACCACGGCAAGCGCGCAGGGCGCGAGTTCCAGTGTCAACCGGTTGAGCATCGCCGTGCCGAGAAGAAATACCAGCACGGCCACTATCACGAAACCTCCTACAAAACGGCCGTGTAGTTCGCCCGCGGGCAGGGCACGTTTCGCTGTCCGGGGATTTGCGGCGTCCAGATCAGCATCGACGAGCCGATTGAAGGCCATCGCAGCCGAACGGGCCGCGACCATGCAGACGATGATCCAGATCAACGTTCTCAGCGGAGGCCATCCCTTGTCCGCCAGCACGGCACCGGTCAATGCAAAGGGCAGGGCAAAGATGGAGTGTTCCCACTTGATCATCTCCAGCGTTGCAGCCGCACTCTTCAAAAGGCTTGCCATTTCTCCATCTTAAATGGAAAGAGCCACACGGGTCTCCCCCTGTGGCTCTGTCTCGACGAAGGCGGCTACTTGTTGGAAGAGTTCCCTGCGACCTGAAGGTTGTTGACTACCTTGAAGACGCCGGGAACCTGGTTCGCCTGGATATTCGCGACATCCTTATCCCCCTGATTATCGACTACACCCGAGAGCGTCACATTCCCGTTAACAACGGTGATGCGGATCGGCTTTGCTGGATCGATAGCGTACTTATTAAGTTGTGGCGCTCCATAGATCGCGCGAGCTTCGGCCAGGCGAATACGATCATCCATCGGAGATACGGGAGCGACCTCAATATTGTCGACCACATCTTTTACGCCAGGAAAATTTGCTGCGAGGCTGAGCGCGGAGTCTTTATCTACGGGACCGTAGGCAGTGCCTCCGAGAGTAACGACACCATCCCTCACGCCGATCGTCAACGCATTGAACGCAGTTGTCCCGTAACCAACCCGGTCGTAGGCGAGCTTTTCGCCCAGCTTATTCCGAAGCTGCTCATCCTCTACAACCGGCCCTGCTACCTGAATTTGATTCTGGACACCTTTGACATTCTTACGGTGGTGAGTCTTTTTGTCTGCGTCCTCTTTATCGCTGTAAAGAGCGACGGTTCCAGTCAACGTGACCACACCATTCTGCACGTTGGATTTCACATCCTTGAATCGCTTGTTGTCGAGAGCCTTTGTGACGTCGGTTTGAATCTGCACATCGTTAGGACCGCTTGCCTGTGCGCTGGCATCCTGCCCAAGAGCGGCTGAGCCGCCCTGCATGGACAAGGACATAGCGATAAAGACTGCGCAAAACAATAGTCTGCACGTAATTCCAATCATTGCAATCACCTCAAATCTCTTGCGCCGCAAGGATGGCACATTTCTGGCCTGGGCGCAAACTGCAACCGGAACCAGCCTAGCGATAGCGCTGCCGAAGTTTATAGACAATGCTGAAGACGCCCGTTTCATCCCGAGTCACGACAACCGAGTTGTTGTTCGTCAGATTGTATTGAACCTGAATAAGTTGCTGTGCCGACTGATTTACGTTCGTTGCGAAGGTCGCCGTGATCTGCCGGGAGATCTGCTGTTGCACGGTGATCCTCGCCGACGAGTTGCCGAGTGTACCGACGAAAGCCGGGTCAATCTTCACGCTTCCCACGCCGAACAGCTTCTCGACTCGGTTGCTGACCGTTGCGTTCAATGCTCCTCCAAGCAGGGAGCTGGTGGTCGGATCGGTTCCTGCCTGGACCTGCTGCTCCTGATAGAGTTGCGCCTCCTCCTGGGTGCGCCCGAGAGCGAGCAGTGCGAAGACGTCCGCCTCGCTCAACGGCGGCTCCGATCGATACGTTGGCTTCAGGTTGGTCGTCGTCCCATGCAGCCCGATGGTGACATCGTAATTTTCTACACGTGCCGTTGCGTCAAGATCGATGACCGGATCAATCCGCACGGGGTTGGTGAAGTAGATGTCGCCCCGCTGCAGTTGGTACTTGGTCCCCGCAAAGGTGGCGCTACCATCGGTAATTTGAACACGTCCGAGCACGGAGGGCTCTGCCACAGTTCCTCGCACCGTGAGATCGACGGTTCCTGCAAGCTTCGCATAGGAGTTCTGGAAATCAAGCTGTGGGGAGCTGGTGACGTGCACATCAAGGCGTATTCGGTTCGATGCCGCACTGGGGTCGGGCGGCGCGCTCACGCCTCCGGAGGACGAGAAGGCCGCGAAGTCCACATCGGGACCAACGCCGAAACGAGTCAGTAGAACAGTTCCGCTCAACAGGAGGTTTTGTGGTCCACCCTGCAGGCGGAGACTGGTGTTTGCGGTCGCGCTGAGGCCGTACAAGCGAACCCGCACCGTTTCACCGGTAGCCGTCAGGTCGGCATAGAGTCCGTTTTGATACGTCAGGAAGCCGCCAACCTTCAACCTGCCTCCGCCCGTTGTGGCTGTCAGATTCTGGACCTGGAGTCTGTCCTCGTTGAAGACGAGAGTGCCGTTCATGTCGCTCAGGCCATTCGGTACACCATCCATCGCAAGATTGACATGGTCGAACTGCACCTTGCCGGTAAGTGCCGGCTTCTTCACCCGGCCACCTGCCGCGGCCGTAAACTCGATCTTCCCACTCGAGATAATGCCCGGATCGAAGGTGTGGGCCAGCGCCATGCTTACGCTGCCATTCGCCTTCACATCCAGGGCACCACCCTGTGGATTGGTCGAGCCAAATACCTGGGCGGTTCCACTGGCCTGCAAGTCGGTGTCCTGTCCGGTGATGTGGACCTGATCGAGATGAGCGATGCCGTTACTCAAGCTGATTCGAAGAGGCTCTGCCGCCTTGAGCTGTATGCCCTGGAGCTTCACGTCGACTGGAGAGAACTCAGCGTTTCCACTGAGAGCCTGCGGCGTCTTCAGGGGCCCGCTGACGTTGATAAACCCCGCGATCGAAGAGCTTCCCTTGATGCCGCCCGGTGCAAAAATTGCCATCGGTGTCCCAATGTCGAGACCTGTCAACGTCATCTTGGCTTGCGTCTGGTAATTGCCGGTCAACTGCGTCTGACCAGCAACATCAAGTTTGGCGCCGACCAGGGTTGCTTGTGAACTGAAGGACAACAACTTGCCCTGGCTGTGAAGCTCTGCCGCGAGTTCGCCCACCGGTTCGTTCTTTGCCATGATCTTGGCAAGTGTCAGATTCGCCTTGAGACCCGGCTCCGCCAAGGTACCATTCGTATCCGCAACCAGGCTCAATACGCCATCGGCATCGACACCGGCCTGTTGAACGGTCTGAAACTTCGAGAGCTGGAGGTTCTTCCCTTCGATGTGGCCATGCAGCCGTTCGGAGGTCATGTCATAGCCGCCGTTGCCAGTGATCTGCATCCCATGCAGCTTCAGGGCGACGCTGCTGGCCTCGATGTCCTGCCCTTGAACCGTGAGATTCACAATAGCCGACTCGTACGGTTCGCCATACGCAATACCGTTGACAAGGGTGATCTGACCTCCGCCAGAAAGGCTCTTAGGAGTTCCGGCGACGTGAGCATTGACGGAGAGCGTTCCCGTCAATGGCACCTTCTGCTGCTGGCCTGCGAGTTGCAACACATCGACAACCTGAGCATCTGCGAGCTGCACCTTCCCGTCGACTGCGATCTGATTGTCCCACACGTAACTGACCGCGCCGCGATGCGAGACAACGCGCCGCGGATGCGCCGTCCCCGTCACATTGAGGACAGCCGTGCCGCGCTTGATCGTCGAGGTCGCCACGGCGAGGCCCGCCTGCGGCGAGTACTCCGCATCCGCAATCACGGAGTCGACCTGCACGTCCGTAGTCGTTCCCAACTTGACCTCCAGCTGCGAGGCAGTCAGATGTCCCTTAAGGTCGAGGTCAGCCAGTGCGCCGCGAGCCGTTCCGTTGAACTCAAGTCCGCCATGCAGCACCACAGGAAGTGCCGCCGAGCCTTTCTTGCCGTTCGCGGAAACCCCAAACGTCTGCAGCAGTTGATCGAACTCAGAGAGATCGCGCACCGCAAGATCGGTTCGCAGATCGGTCAGGCGGTCCCCGCGATTCACGCCAAGCACACCGCTCGCGTGAAGCGACGATTGCGGCGTCTGCAAGGTGAGCCGTGCAATTTGGACGACCTCTATCTTTCCCGCATAGTGGGCGAGCACCTGCCCGCTGACGGGTATGTTCGAGATCGCGCCTTTGCGGTTCACCCCCGTCGGCGAAAGCTTCACATCAGCGTCCACCAGGACGGAACTTGCGATCTCTGTTGCTGGCCCTCCCCATTCCACTTTGATCGGTCCGGAGATGGAGGTGTCGAAACCAAGATCTCCCTGCTTCTTTGGAGCGGCGATATCCATAATGGTCCGAAGCGGAATCTTCGAGGCGGTCGCAGTCAGATACGCATGCGCGGACTGCACAGCCGGTAATTTGGGGGTGGTCGCGGTTCCCTGGGAGCCGAGAGCGGTCGCAGTCTTGTTGGTTGTGGTCACGGCCCCTACCGCGGTCGGCGACGTCGCCGGTGCGGTGGCAGGAACCTCTCCCAGCCAGTTCGAGATGCGCAGATCTCCTTCGGCGCTGCCGCCGCCCGGGAGATATCCCGTCAAGGCCGTCAGGAGAAGCTCGGTCGGGGTGATATGCAGCTGCGCGCTGCCGTTTACATCATGCAGCCGAACGCCCTGGTCCGCATAGCCGGCGTTGTGAAGCTTCGCCGATCCCACCAGCAGATATCCCGCCTGACAGTCTGGGTCAGGGGGTAGAACCTTCACACTCGGTTTAGTTCCTGTCTTCGGGTGCCGACGCTCCCAGAAGTGCAGATGCTTCTGTGCGACAGCAGGCGGCGTTGTGCAGTTGTGGCCGTTCAGATCCAGATCGACAGATCCTGCGTTCAGCCCGTCAAAGCCGGAGAGCACAGCGATCTGCTTGAGCGCCAGTGAACCCTTGACCTTCGCTTGCCACTCCGGTTCTGCAAAGTGCTGCACCGACGCCGTGGCCGATAACGTCGACGCATCGCCAGTGTTGAAGTCAAACTTCTTCAACTCCGCCATATCACGGCCCACCTCAGCCTCGACGTGCAGCTTCGACTGGGCTTCGGGCTCGGTCTTCATCTTCGTTCGCAGGTCGTTCAGGTCAATCGTGGCACCATAGTGGTCGGTTCCGGCAAGATACTGGACCTGCGCGTTCAGGTCGCGCGCCGCCAGATCGAACGGAATCGCTTTGTCGTTCACTAGTGCAAGCCCATTGACAAGTTCCACTTCGTGCGCCTTCAGATCGAGTAGTGTATCGACGACAGGAGTGGTGCTTGTGCTAGGATGCTTCGGAATCGGCTGGTTCGTCTTGCCATTCTTATCGATGATCAGATGGACTTCTGGATGCTCGACGCGGAGCAGGTTCAGGCCAACATGGGACGCGACCCCGGTTCCCGCCGTGTGTGCAAAGAAGTTGATGAGCTGTACGCGAATAAGGATCCTATCCGCTGAAAGGTATGGTGCCTCACCCGGACCTTCGAGCCCGTGGATCACCAGGCCATTGGCTTCAATAGCCAGGTGCCGCAGGTTGAAGTTGATCCTGGTCAATTCCACCCGACCGCCGGTTGCGTCCTCAAGGACAGTGACGACCTCTTTGCCGACACGCCTCTGAAAATCTGCCGTTGTGGTGTACCAGGCGAAGCCGCCGAGCACAACGAGCAGAAGAACAAAGAGACCGAGCAGTGTCCACGCAGCGGGACGTGCAACGCGTCGCAATAGAGATCGCCGCTTCGGTGCAGATGTCTGCGGCTCGTTTTGGGCAGGAACGCTCACGACGCCACCTCTCCCGGTCTAACCATGCGCACGCTTCCCTGCGCCTTCAAGGACTTCAGCCAGTCGCCCAGCAGCGCCCCGACCTGCTGCTGGAGCAGGATCTCCTGGATCCGATCGGAGATCGTCGCAAGCTTCGGTGGAGCCGACCTTCGCTCCGCATATGCAGGAAGCAGCGTCTTATCGTAATAGCTCTTGATCTCCTCGGGAGTGACACGGATCCCCATCTTGAAGCGCATCTCAATAAATCGCAGCACCCGCATCCGCTCGCGCCAGCGCTCCACAAGTTCCTGGAGGGTGAATCCCTGATCGCTTAGAAATTTCTCCCAGCCTGCGTCCGTCTCGCAGTGATCCTCCTTACAGGCTGGAATATCTTTACGCAGTCCTGCTAACTGCGCATTGACCTCCGCGTCCGTAATCGGTGTGTCAGATTGTAACTTCACCTGTTGCAGTATGAGTGTCCTGTCGATCAGGCGCTCGATGGTTGCATCACGCGAGAATAATTTGCGCTCATCCCGGAATGGCTGGAAGGCCTGAAAGCGGCGCTCCTCATCAATATCGCTTTCGAGCACAAGATCACCGTTGACGACTGCCACAACTTGGTCCAGTACAACTCCATCCTGCGCTGGCGCAGTTGTCTGCGGCGCGCTTGGGACGGTTGGCGCCAGAGTGGGTTGTTTGGTCGAAGGTTCTATTGCCGTCTGCGCGAGGACGTGCAGTGATCCACACAGAAGCCCGGCAAGAAGCATCCCTCTACGACCGGCAGCGGCCCGGCCCATCGGCTCACAGGGCTGGTTGGATACGGTATGTGTCCGCGCGTTCATGGTTAGAAACTTTGTCCAATGCTGAAAAAGAAGTTGAAATGCGGCGCCTGCCCAACATAGGGAACACTTCCGTTGAAGTCGTAGATCACCGGGTATTTAGGCGGATTGAGGTTATAACTCAAATCCACCCGAATCGGTCCCACCGGTGTTTTGTACCGCGCACCGAGACCCAGCGCATGAGAAAAATAATTGAAGTTGCAGGTGCCAAACTTGTTCGTAACACCGCTGCAGCTTGCTTGATCCGGCTGGTGAAACCGCGTGAAGCTCGGAAATACATCACCAATATGATCAAAGACGTTCCCCATGTCGTGGAAAACTACGAACGAGACGCTATCGCCCACATACGGCAGCGTAGGAGGGGGCAGCCGCAGTTCAATCGTATTGACGAAAGCTGCCGAACCGCCCACAGGAAATCCTGTCTGCAGATCACGAGGACCGGCAGCGTTAATCCCGAATCCGCGATGCGATGTAGCGCCCCCCGCGTACAGTCGCTCCGGCAATGGAACCGGGTTACAGCTTGCATTCGTTGTAAGCAAGCCTCCGAAACATGCCGATGTGGGATCGCTCGAGATATTCGGATTCGTTCCAAATGAATTCTCGAATCCTAGGCGGGTATTCCGTGCCAGTACATATCTCTTCTTTCCAAACACGTAATAAGTAGAGTTCGAGAGGTCCAGCCGGTTGAAGTCAGTCTGTGATCCAAATTTGGACGAGGCGATGAACTCCTGTACCGATGTATACGTTCCCTTCGAGGCATCCAGCGGGCTCGGCTGGCGGGTGTCGTGAAACCAGGTGATCGAAGGGCCTCCAACCCGCACCGGCTGCGACAAGAGGGGAATCAGGTTTGCCGAAACTTGCAGACTGGCCGGGTTGACCGACACGCGACGGTACTGGAAATCGTAGATAAAGGTGTCCGCTTTACGGACCTTCTGCGTAAGTCGAACAACTCCCTGCAGCGTCGAAGCCTGAAAGGTGGTGATGTTCTGCACATTTGAGTAGCCGCCCGAAACGGAGGCCGATAAGGGTGGCCGTCCCAGAAAATTCGGGTTCAAGAAGCTGAGCGTGGCTACCTTCTCGAGCAATCCATAGGTCGTATGCAGAGTTAAGGATTCATCCGTGCCGCGCAGATTGATTCGACCCACGTCAAGCGACACACGCGGACTGATGCCAGTGCTTCCATTCTGCTGATACTGTGCCCCTGGCTGCAGTCCAAGTAGAACAGCCGATGCAGGGGAGATCGTTCCGTGATTCGGTGTTCCCGTTTGCGCTTCAAAGCCGAAACCGTATGTCACGTCCCATCGTCTCGCTTCTGTAACTTGCACCAGCACATTCTTGCGAGGCGCGTCTCCAGCCGGATTTTGCACTGCCGCGACCACCTCATTAAAGAGTGCAAGGTTGTAGAGCCGTCGCTGCGTGTCCAATAACGCACTCTGGTCCAAAGGATCACCAGCATGAACCTTCAGGCGATCCTCGATCAGCTTTGGCTTGGTACGCACGATGCCGGAGAGCAGAACCTTGTTGACAAAGACCTGCTGCCCCTCTGTCACGTCCAGGGTCACGTCAGTCCTGGTGGGATCACCGGTTTCTTTTATCTGCTTGATCTCGATCCGAGCCTGATCGAATCCGTTGCTGACGTAGTAGCTGAGCACCTCATCACGGTCGCCCGAGAGTGTAATCAGCGAAAAAGGTTGGCCAGACTGAGCATTCAGCAGCGGCGTGACATCTTTCAGCCGATCCGCGTTCACGCCAGTAAGCTTGATTGCCCCAAACTTCTGCTGTGGACCTTCATCAATCGTCAATGCGATGTGTATCTCAGCAAGCTTTAACTCCTTGCCGTTAATCGTGTCGATATCCTGCACGCTCGACGTCACCTTGGCATCGCTGAAGCCGTTCGCCCGGTAGATCGACTGAATCGACTTCTCATCCGCACTCAGTAAAGACGGACTGAACCGTCCGCTGGGCATGTACGCATCCGCTTTCTGCACACGCATCCGCTCGCGCAAGGTATCACTGTTGAAGTACTTGTTGCCTTTCAGAGTTACCGTGAGAACCTTGTGTTTCGTTCCTTTATCCACTGAATAGACGACTTGCTCGGACGGCGTGTCTTCCCCAATCACTCTCACCTCAACCGTTGCGTCAAAGTAACCCTGCTGCTGCAGGTAATCCTTGATGTTGTGGGTCCCCTCGTTCAAAAGATCGTTGTCGATCGTTCCTTCTTCAAAGATCGGGACCAGGAGCTGCAGCCTGCTCTTCGAGAACTTAACGCCCTCGGTCACCACTTTTACAAGAGGTCCCTGGTTCGCCGTGAACTGATAGTCCAGCTGTCTTCGAGATGAATCGTAGGTGGACTTCTCGAGAACCGCCGTCGCCTCCAGTCGATCTTTCTTCTGGTACACGGCTCGAAGCCGTGTGAGTGCATCGCTAGTCGTCTCGCGCGTCACCTTCGTGCCGTGCTTCAGCTTGCTTTTCTTGCGGAACGCGGCTTCCGTCAAGCCCGGATCTTTCCCATTCAACGTAACTTGGCCGATTCGGGCCTGTGGGCCTATGTTCACCGTGTAGGTCGCGTTTATTTGTTGACCGGCTTTATCGATCGTGGACACGGCTGTTATCGCCGGCTGATAGTAGCCATTCTGGATGAGAACCTGTCTGATCCCCTCGGTGCCGGCATTGAGCGCGCCCTTGACAAATGCCGTTCCTGGATCGAGCTTCGTGCCAAACTCGAGAAGCGAGGTCAGCCGTTCACTTTTCACCCCTTCAATCACGATTCGACCAACATAGTAGCGAGGCGTTCCGTCGAAGATCAGGGTCATCGAATCCCCGTGCCGCACTCCGCGAACATCGATGTCGCGGTATCGGCCGCTCGCGAAGAGACGCCTTATGCTCTGCCGTACCTTGTCGGGATCGAGTGGTTCGCCTGCCCTTTGCGCGATCTCTTTGGGCAGCGTATCGTTCGCGTCGAACGTGACGCCTTCAAACTGGATGCCATCGACATGTAGTCCATGAAACTGCCAGAGTGAGGTGCTGAGCGCCGCAACTGCGGGAACATCTTCTACTCGAGAGCTTGACTGCGCTGCTCCGGATTGCCCCGCTCCGGACTGCGCTGCTCCGGGTTCAGTCGTTGTTGCCGGCGAAGTCTGGATTGCAGCATCGGGTACAACGGCAGTTCGGCCAGCAGGCGCTGTGGGAGCCGGCGTCGACGCGGCCGGAATGCCCTGCGCCGGTGCTGCGATCGCTCCAGCCGCGAGCAGCAACACTCCTGTCCATCCCGCGAGTACGGCGCGCTTTGATGATCTTCCGGAATGAACGACCCCCCGCCCCAGACTCGATTCGTGCAACACCACCGCATTTCTCTCCCAGATAACTACTCTCTCCCCATCTCTCCCAAGACAGCCAAAAAAGGCGTCTACCCAAAATTTTACCTCTGGTCCAAGCAGATATTTCCTCTCAGAAACAGAATGGCTATTATCAAGGCGTTGGATGCCAGAAACGGCTCCCATGTCCGCGGCCGGCTGGTGGCGTCCGTCCGGTCTTTATACTATCAAGTACGTTGTACTTTCCAGGATTTACTTAGATCAGTGAGAACACATTGCGACCATGCCATCCTCTCTCATTCCATCCTTCGCGACTCCAGGGCCGCCCCGCATTACCGCCGAAGAGCGCTACTCCCGCCAGGTTCTCTTTAAGAGCATCGGTGTCGCCGGGCAGCAGCACCTTGCCTCCGCCCATGTCGCCATCATCGGGTGTGGAGCCACCGGCACTGTCTCCGCTTCACTCCTTGCGCGTGCCGGCGTCGGAACGATCACCCTGGTTGATCGGGACTTCGTCGAAGCCTCCAACCTGCAGCGCCAGATCCTCTTCGATGAAGCAGACGCACAGGAATCACTTCCCAAAGCAGAGGCTGCCCGGCGAAAGATTGCTCTCTTCAACTCCGACGTTACCGTCCACGCCCATATCGCTGACCTTGTTCCTGGCAACATCGGATCGCTTGTTGATGCAGCTCACGTCATCCTCGACGCTACCGATAATTTCGAGACGCGTTACCTGATCAACGACTTTGCCGTCCAGCAAGGCACGCCATGGATCTACGCTGCTGCTGTTGGTTCCTACGCTGCCTCCATGAACATCCTGCCTGCGCCCCATAACCTGAGGACCGCGTGTCTGGCCTGCATCTTTCCAAAGCCGCCCGGTGGTCCTGTTGAAACCTGCGACACCGCTGGAATCCTCTCGACGGCGGTAAACTTCGCCGCATCGCTCCAGGTCACCGAAGCTCTGAAATTTCTCACCGGTCAGCCTGAAGCCATCCGGCGAACACTGCTCTCCTACGATCTCTGGACCAGCGAGCGGTCGGAGGTGAGTACGTCCCGGCCGGATCCAGCCTGCATTGTCTGTGGACAGCGCGTCTTCATGCATCTTGCTGGCCATGACCGGCCGCACATCACCCTTTGTGGAAGAAACGCGGTCCAGATTCATGAGCGTCATCGCCCGATCGACTTTGCCGTAATGCGCAACCGGCTGGAGAACCACTCCGAAGTCGAGGACCTGCGATTCAATGATCTGCTGCTTCGTTTCCGCCGCGGTGCCCACACACTTACCCTGTTCAAGGATGGCCGGGTCCTGGTGCAGGGCACGACTGACATCACCCTTGCTCGTTCGCTTTATGCCCGCTTCATCGGCTCATAAACGAGCCGCATGCTCATCCGCAACAGCCGAGATCAGCTTCAGTTCCCATCTCCTGTCCACCCGCAACGCGAGACCAACCTTTTTGTTACTTTTGACTTCTAAGGCGTTAGTCGTTTGTTCGGTGCGGTTTCCACGAGCAAGTCAAGGTTGCGGTACGCTGGATAAGGCGAGAACGCGGCGACACAGGATCATACAGACCGGAATCGAGCCCAATGAGCACACAAGGCATCCAGATGACGCAAGGAAAACCGAACTCCGGCTTGTTCAAGCGGAACCCTCCAATCGCTGGCGAAGCCGAAGCGATCGAAGCCGCCAAGAATGGCGACCCGGAGGCTTTCTCAAAGCTTTACGCGCTGCATAAACGTCGCGTCTACACTCTCTGTCTTCGTATGCTCGGCAACGTATCTGAGGCTGAGGATATGACGCAGGAGGCGTTTCTACATCTCTTCCGCAAGCTCGGGAGCTTCCGCGGCGAGTCTGCCTTCTCAACCTGGCTGCATCGTCTCACAGTGAATCTGGTCCTGATGCATCTCCGCAAGAAGGGGCTGAATCTCGTCTCGCTTGAAGAGACCATCAACCCGTCCGAAGAGGACGCGCCAAAGCGTGACTTCGGCAGTCGAGATCCTATCTTGGCGGGATCTGTGGACCGCGTTGCTCTCGAACGTGCAGTCGGCTCGCTTCCTCCCGGCTATCGCATGGTCTTTGTGCTCCATGATGTGGAAGGCTTTGAGCACAATGAGATTGCCACCATGCTTGAATGTTCGACCGGCAACAGCAAGTCTCAACTGCACAAAGCACGTCTGAAACTCCGCGAACTGCTCCGCCTTTCGGGACAGATTCCGAAGCCGTCGTCTGGGCTCAAGGAGGTTTCACAATGACGGATACCAATTTGCCTGAGTTCCCTGACTTTGATGCGATGACTTCGGCGGACTTCGAGAATTACCTGCCGGATTTCTTCGCATCAGGAGACGGTCACGTCAGTGACGATCCTAGGCTTACCAAATTTCTTGCACGCAATCCAGACTGCGCGGCGCTTGTCCGCGATCTGGAGACCATCGCTGAGACCGCTCGCAGCCTCTTTGACTTCGAACCAACCGATGAACCCAGTGATCAGGTCTGGACCGGTATCCGTGAGAAGATGAATGCCGAAGCGGACGCTATGAAACCTAAGCACCTGGCTGAACCTGAATAAGACTTGCCATAGCTTTGCAGGTAGTGTAGCTTTCAGAAAAGAATGAAGACTCAGCCCCAGCCCGTCTCGTATATTATCTACCGCTATTGGCGCATTCGAGCGGCTGAGTGGAGTCCTCGCATGCATCTCTGAGTCACTAATCCTCTTCAGAGAACTTCGAAACTTCAAGCCGCGACCTCACAGAGGTCGCGGCTTTTGTCTGCCATAAACGTCTCCGCAAGATGCAAGAGACCATCGTTCAGGAACTAGATCTACGGAGATATCATGACTTCCGCTCAAGCACCGACACAGCTTGTCCCGACGCCTCAAACGGGCGCATCAGTCAGCCGCACCTCAGTTCCAGCACATCTGCGGCGCATAGTGCTCACTGGTTTCATGGGCGCCGGCAAGTCGACGGTGGGGCGTCTAGTGGCTCGACAGCTCAACTGGGAGTTCCTCGACCTCGACGCACACCTCGAGTCTCGTACTCGTTCCACGATCCCGGAGCTCTTCTCGATCCATGGCGAGACGCACTTCCGCAGGCTCGAATCTGCCGCGCTTGCCTCAGCGCTCGGGCGAAGCTCCACGGTTCTCGCTCTTGGTGGCGGGACCCCCGAGACCCTGACTAACCGGCTCCTGCTCGAACAGACACCCGGGACCTTCACAATCTTCCTGCATGCCTCGTTTGAGACCCTCTTCGATCGCTGCATTTTGCAGGCAGTCGAGCGCCCCGTGCTTGCCGATGTGGATGAAGCCCGCGTCCGGTTCATCGGCCGCCAGCCAAGCTATCGCCGGCTCGCCCACCTCACGCTTTCTACCGAGGCGCTAACATCAGAAGAAACAGTAGCTTCGCTGCTCCTCTTGCTAGAAAAAGTAACGCCGTCACGCCGCTGAACGAGCATTTCTGCATCGAACCTTCTGGAACCCTTACAGGAGAGTATGCTGGTCACCCCCATGTCCCAACCTAGTTCAAACCAGGTTCAGTCCCGTGCCAACGTGCACGGCTACATCCTCTTTACAATCAGTGTCTTTCTCCTGCTGGCGCTTGGCTGGCAGCTCAGCAAAGAGCTGGAGATTATCTACGTCAGCGCACTCTTTGCCGTCGTCCTGTTCCCGATTGTTGTCAGGATTACGAAGATCCGTATTCGCGGCATCCATATCTCCCGTCCTCTTGCGATCGTCCTGCTCATTGCCGGCGTCGTCCTCGCTGTGAGCATCTTCTTTACCGTGGGCCTGCCCCCTGTTGCGCGCGATATACGTGCCTTCTCGATTGAACTTCCGCAGCGGCTTCCAGGGATCGTAGCCAAGCTGAAGAGGCTGCCTTTTGCTGACAAGATCGGCATCGACTCACTTGCTGCACGCGCGGAAAACGGCGTGGCAGCGACCGCCGCGTATCTCGTGACATCACTCCCGATGTGGTTGTCCCACGTCTTCGACATCCTCACGGCGGTGTTCCTCTGCATCTATTTCATGCTCGAAGGGGAGCACGCGTACCAGTTCTTTCTGTCGCTCTTCCACCTCGGCCAGCGACAACGTCTGAACGCCACCCTGCACAAGGCAGAACTCAAGATGAGTAAATGGCTGCTCGGCCAGGGCCTTCTCATGCTCACGCTTGGCATCTGCAGCACGATCGTCTTCGGCATTCTGCATGTGCGCTATTTCGTTCTGCTGGGGGTGCTCATGGGTCTCCTGAACATCATTCCAATCGCCGGCGGCGTGATTACAATTATCCTTGTCGCTGGCGTGGCCGCGATCGATTCGTGGACCAAGATGCTCGGCGTCCTTATCTTCTATCTCATCTACGTGAATGTCGAGAACGCCATTCTCACGCCGCGCATCATGAAGAGCAGCGTCGATCTGATGGGTCTCACTGTCTTAGTCGCACTGCTCATCGGAACCGCGCTCGCGGGAATCGTAGGCGCATTGGTTGCCGTCCCCACTGCTGCGCTCATCAGCGTTCTACTTGACGAATACGCCGTTCAGCGAGATGGGATCGCTCTTTCCTCAACTTCCTCGTCCTAAGTACATCTTCCACTCTGCTCGCATCCGTCTGTTCCCGCTGCTATCCTAAGGCTTGTGGCTGACCTGACATTTTCGCAACCCGAACGCCGCAACTTCTTCGTTCCTATCGCTCTCGCGGTCGTCGTCCTTGCTCTCGCCTCGGCACTTCTCATCCGCTTTACACCGCACCGCATACCGGTGCTTATTGTCAAGCACACGTCTACCTGGCAGGCGCACACGATCTTCAAATCCGATTCCATCCTGGTCGGGCAGGATAAAGCGCAGGATGATCTCTACGTCCTCGCCACGCTCCGCATTCAGGACCCGCTCAAGGTTCCACTCTTCCTGAAGGACTTTACCGGCACGCTCACAACGGCCAGTGGCGAGACCCTTTCCGTGAGTGCCGCTGAGAAGCTTGAACTGCCCGCGCTCTACGAGACCTTCCCCGCTCTCAAGAGCCTCGCCTCCACTCCACTGCTCCGCGAAGCGGCCATTCTTCCGGGACGAACAGCGGAGGGCATGATCCTGCTGCACTTTCCGGTCACCGAGGATGCCTGGAGCCACCGCCAGTCCGCCACGCTGACCGTGGACTTTTACCACCAGGGCCCGCAAAGCATTGCACTGCCCGTAGTCCCGCCTTCCACCAACGCACCCCCGCCAGACAAGTCGAGCAGCAGATGACCCGCCGTCGCTGGATCGCTAATACCTGGACGCCCACCACCGCCGCCCTCTCCGGCGAACAGGCCTACCATCTCGCCCACGTGCTCCGAGCCGAGCCCGGGCAGATCTTCGACCTCGTTGCCGGCGGCTTCCTGCACCGCGCAGAGGTCACCGAGGTGTCCGACACTCAGGTCTTGTTTACGCTACACGAGGAGCTTGAAGCCGCAGCCGCTCTGCCCGTACACCTGCTGCTCGCCGTCTTCAAGTTTGAACCCATGGAGTGGGCCATTGAAAAGGCTACGGAGCTCGGCGTGGACCGTATCACGCCCATCCTCGCCCGGCGCACGGAGAAGCACCTCGCCCAGGCTGCCGTGAAGCGGGTCGAGCGCTGGCGCCGCATCGCCCTCGAAGCGTCGCAGCAATCACGCCGCACCGACATTCCAGAGATTACAGATCCCGTCGTCCTTCATCTGGCGCTCGAGCGCGAAGCATGTAACCACCGGCTGCTTTTGTCCGAGACTGAACAGGAAACAACACTGACCGCCGCCCTTCTGTCACGAAAAGCGACGGCCCTCGAAGCTGGAAAGGAAGCTGGCGATCACGACACAGTGATTGCTATCGGCCCTGAAGGTGGCTGGACCCCGGAAGAGATGAGTCTCTTTGCCACCTTCTATTGGCAACCTGTCACATTAGGGCCGCGCATCCTTCGTGCTGAAACGGCTGCTATCGCTGCCTTGGCCATCATCTCAGCTCATCTCGCCTGATCGACCTACGCTCCTGCGATCCAGACCATTAGCTGAAGATCTCCTTGACCTTCGAGAACAAGCCCCGGGATGTTGGCGTATTCTCGACCGTCATGGTCTCCGAGAGCTGTCTCAGCAACTCCCGCTGCGCCTTCGTCAGCTTGCCAGGCGTAGCCACGCGAACCTCTATAATCAAGTCGCCCTTGCCATGTTCATTCAGGTGTGGAACGCCTTTGCTCCGCAGCTTGAACTCTTTACCACTCTGCGTTCCCTCTGGAATCTTGATCGTCGCCGCTCCTTCCAGCGTCTGGATCTCCAGCTCCGTCCCAAGAGCCGCCTGCGGGAAAGAGATGGGCAATACGCAGTGCAGATCGTCGCCATCCCGCTCGAAAAACTTATGCGCCTTCACGTTCAGCACTACGTACAGATCGCCTGACGGTCCCCCAAACCTTCCGGTCTCACCCTCACTCTGATACCGGATTCGCGTGTCCTGCTCCACTCCCGCCGGAACCTTGACCAGGATGCTGTGCTCCTTTTCGACGCGCGTCTCCCCCCGGCATGTCTTGCACCGGTCAATGATCAGCGTGCCGGTTCCATTACAGACCGTGCATGTCCGCGCCACCGAAAAGAATCCTTGCTGGAAACGCTGCTGTCCGCGTCCTCCGCATTGTGTGCAGGTGATAGGTGCCTTACCGTTGGCAGAGCCCGATCCCTTGCAGTCGTCACACGTCTCCATGCGCCGGATGCGAATCTCCTGCTCCTTGCCGAAGACGGCCTCTTCAAACTCGAGTGTCAGGTCATAGCGCAGATCGCGCCCCCGCTGTACTCGCGACGCCTTCCGCTGGCCACCCATGTTGAACATCTCGCCAAAGAGATCGCCGAAGATATCTCCAACATCCTGCGCGCCGCCCGCAAACGGGTTGCCACCTGCTCCAGCGCCTCCCTGAAACGCTGCGTGGCCGTAGCGGTCATAGGCTGCCCGCTTCTCAGGGTCGCTCAGCACCTGATACGCTTCGCTACACTCCTTGAACTTCTCCTCCGCCCTCGGGTTGTCCGGATTGCGATCCGGATGGTGCTGCATTGCCAGCTTCCGGTAAGCGGTCTTTAGCTCCTGGTCCGAAGCCTCTCGAGAAACCGTTAGAACTTCGTAGTAATCAATCTTCGTCACGTTTGCCGTCGCACTCATCTCTTTATTTTCCTGACACTCATCTGCACTTCGTTGAAGAGGGGCACACTTCCAGTTATGCCCCTGATGTGTCTTCTATTCCCTAAACGCTGTTCCCTACATCCTTGCCTCTATTCCGACACCTGCGCCGGGTTCGAAGCAATGCGCACCAGCGCGGGACGAAGTAGTTTGTCGCGGATCCGATAACCCCGGCGAATCTCCTCGAGCACCTGATGGTCCGGAGACTCGGTTGTTTCAATGTCCCCCAGTGCTTCATGAAAACGCGGATCGAACTGTGCTCCGACCGACTCCACAGCATGCACATTCAGGTTTTTCAACGCGTCTTCCATCTGCTTGAGGATCAGCTCCACTCCGCCACGCAACTGTTCAGCAGTCCCATCAGCCTTGAGTGCGAGCTGGAAGTTGTCCATCACACCCAGAAACGGTTCGACGGTATACGTCACGGTACGATCGCGCATATCCTCGCGTTCCCTGCTCTCGCGTTTACGCGCATTGTCGAACTCCGCCTGCAGACGAGCAAGCCGATCCAGCAACTGGTCCCGCTCTCCGCGGACTTTCTCCAGTTCGGATGCGGCAGGGGACCCGACAGACTCCATCCTCCCATCCAGCGCTTCCTGCTCCGGTGAGTCCTGCTCTGGCAAACTTTGTTCTAGTGTCTCGTCTTGCATTCCGTCAGTCCCTCTCGTCTCATCAAGATCATCTCTATTGTTGCTGATTCCTGCCCATCGCGCGACCCCGCCCGCGAACCGGTCCCAACTGTTGTGATGTGTCATACCACCCACCCGCTCCAAACATCCCTACAGCGGCTGCTCCAGCATCCGCTCAAATACCTGCGCAATGTAACTGACCGCACTCATCGTTCGTTCGTACTGCATCCGTTTCGGTCCAATCACGCCAACCGTTCCCAGACTCTCGCCTCCCATCCGAGAGGGCGCGGCGATTAGCACCAGGCCAGCCAACTCCGGTGCCTGCTCCTCTAGGTCGAAGACAACCCGCACCGACTCCTGTCGCGTGTCGATATAAGCATTCAGCAGGTCCACGACCCGCTGCTTCGCCTCGAGCGCCATCAACACGTCGCGCAGCCGTTCGCGTTCTGCCTGGCTTGCGGCTCCCTGGCTTGCAACCAGATTTCCCACGCCTTCAACATACACTGTCTGTCGCGGCAGATCCGCTTCGGGCACCGTACGCGCCCAGAGCTGCTGCACCGATGCGAGAAGCCGCTGGTACTCGGTGCGCTCGCGTTCCATCATTCGGGCGATCTCCGCGCGAACCCGTTCCATACTCCAGCCGCGAAAGTTCTCGTTCAGGAAGTTCGCCGCGGTCTCCAATTCGCGCAGTGTCAGATCTTTGTCCATGGCCAGGACCCGGTCGCGCACCATCCCCGATCGAGTGACCACCACGGCCAGTACACGCGCCTCCGCCAGCCGTGAGAAATGCACATGCTCCAGCATGTCGCCCGAGGCACCGGCGACAATAGCTACGCCAACCCCGCTTGAAAGCGTAGCCAGCACATGGGACGTCCGCTCCAGCACCGCCGATGTCCCCGCCAACCCGATGAAGCTCGAGTCGATCTGCAGACGCGATCCTGCCGAAAGTCCAGGTCGCCCGTTCAGCTGCTCCACGTAGAGTCGGAATGCTTGAGCCGTCGGAACGCGGCCAGCTGAGGTGTGCGGCTGTTCGATCAACCCAGCCTCCGATAGCGCAGCCATCTCGTTCCTCACCGTAGCCGGACTCAACCCCGAGATATCTGGCTGCCCAAGGCGAACAATGGTTCCCGAGCCGACGGGCTCTCCTGTATCGATGTAGTTCTCGACGATGGCCGTCAGAATAGCCCGCTGTCGCGCCGTTACACGCTCCACATCTGCCATCGTCAACCACCTCACCACCAAGAATACGCCATCCGTCAAGCGTTCTTGCCACAGCGCCGTCAAAGGTGCTGCAGCTCATCGGCTCACAGAACCTTAGCTGATCTCCAGCACATCTTCGTCATGCTCCGAAATTTCCATCGCCCGCGCCGCTACCTTTCGGGCAACATCATAGAACGCGGTTACTGATGCGGACTCCGGTCCCGCCAGCGTCACCGGCAGCCCGCGATCGCCGCCAATCCGGATCTTCGGATCGAGATCGAGCGCGCCCAGAAACGGCAGACCGAACTCCGCCGCCGTCCGCTCCGTTCCGCCTGCCCCAAACACATCGATCACTTCACCTCCCGGCAGCGTCATCTGCGACATATTCTCGATCAGCCCGATCACCTCGACCTTCACCTGGTGAAACATCTCGAGCGCCTTCCGTGCATCCTGCAGCGCCACGCCGGAGCCGGTAGATACAACCACCGCTCCCGTCAACGGCACCGTCTGGACCAGAGAAATCACCACATCACCAGTCCCAGGAGGCAGGTCGACAATCAGGAAATCCAGCTGCCCCCACTCCACCTGGGTCAGAAATTGTTTGATGATCTGGTGCAGCATCGGGCCCCGCATCACCATGGGCTTATCGCCGGGAGAGATCAGTCCCACCGAAATAAACTTCACCCCGTGCGCCAGCAGCGGCTCAATGCGATTCTCGCCCACGACATTCGGCTGTCGTGTAGCTCCCAGCATCATCGGTACATTCGGCCCATAGATGTCTGCATCGATCAGTCCGACCTTGTATCCGAGTTTACCCAGCGACACTGCCAGATTCACCGCGACCGTCGTCTTTCCCACCCCGCCCTTGCCACTCCCCACAGCCACGACATGCGCCACGCCCGGCAAAGGCTGCGGCCCCTGCGGTACTCCCGCCCCTGTATGTCCCATGGACTCTCCTTCGAACCTTCTCGAATCATCTCGAAACGTTGTCATCCTGAGCGCAGTCGAAGGACCTCCATATGTCCTCGGCCGATCTCACCTAAACTCACTCCATCAACTACACATGAAATCCACCCGGCAGCGCCGCCCGCATCTCTTTCTTTCGTTGCGTCTCTCCGGATCGCATCTCCCGCCGCCGTCCCGCATCCTCAAACCGCCGCTTCTGATGATCCGTCTCCGGCACCACTTGCGGAACCACAAGCCGCTGGCCTTGGTGATCGACCGCCACAAAGGTCAGATACGCCGAGGAGACATGGCGCAATCGCTGCTCCCGGACATCCTCCACCATGACACGCACGCCCACCTCCATCGAGGTCCGAAATGCACGGTTGACGCTCGCCTTCAGGATCAGAAGCTCTCCCATCCGCACCGGCGCCACAAAATCAAGATGGTCCATGCTCGCGGTAACCGTAATTGCTCGTGCATGACGGCTCGCCGCCATCGCCCCCACCAGGTCGATGTACTGCATCAGCCGGCCGCCAAACAGGTTTCCTAATGCATTCGAGTCTGCTGGAAAGACAATCTCACTGCGCTCCGACTGCGACTCCTCAACCGTCCTGGTCACCATCTCGTCGCTCATTCATTCCAGTCTAAATCCCATCTACAGCGAAGGCTTGGCCTCTCCATCTTCCACGGACGCTAGAATCAAGCCATGGACAAGATTGCCGCCCTCACCGAACTCCTCCAGCTTGACCCCACCAACGCGTTTGCCCGCTACGGCCTTGCCATGGAGCACATCGGCCAGAACAATCCCGAGCAGGGGCTGGCCGAGTTCACCACCCTCATCGGCCACAATCCCGACTACGTCCCCGCCTTCCAGATGTCTGCCCAGACCCTTGCCAAGCTGGGCCGCACCGAAGAGGCCCTCACCCGCCTTCACCACGGCATCGCCGCTGCCAACCGCACGAGCAACCAGCACGCCCTCGCCGAGATGGAAGGCCTCCGCGAAGAGCTCACTTCTCAATCCATCTAGTGTGCTGTCCCGGAAATTCGTGAACAAAGGCGGCCGAGTTTCTGAAGGATGGAGTCTGCTGTGGCGGTCCATGCGAAGGGGCGGCAGTTGCGGTTGTAATGTTGGACGAAGTGGTCGATTTT